>Ga0099364_10001075_pt1 | contig 45741 bp, 36 predicted proteins | sample TergutTh196P3_FD_73070 | JGI IMG/M metagenome (GOLD analysis project Ga0099364, IMG submission 73070) | Microcerotermes parvus P3 segment gut microbial communities from Pointe-Noire, Republic of the Congo - Th196 P3 | ecosystem: Host-associated > Arthropoda: Insects > Digestive system > Gut ...
CTTGCGGTTAAAATAGTTCGGGTTTAACCGCAAAGTACGCAATGGGTTACGAAAGGTACGCAAAGTACAGATTGGGTGCGTTTCGGCATCAGTCAAAATGAAAAATTGATTTTTAGAGGTTCCCTAAAGTTCTCGCAAAGAACGCAAACCTTTAACCTTTTTTTAGGAGAATCACTATGTCAATGGCAAACAATGCAGAAATGCTGGCACAATTCGGACAACGAGTCAACGCAATGGGCGCACAATGCGCAGAGTACGCGAACAGGGCAACAACAGGTTTTCCGCATGCGTGCGACACACCAAAAGCGAAACAACTTTACGGACAAGCCCAGCAATTGAGCGGTCTTCTCAAACAATGTGCCGAACTTGCGAACCAAATCGGCGCAGGTTCGATACAAGAAGCATCACGAATACTGGGAGGTCCCTGAAGAGCCGTCCACGATTCTGTTTCAACGGTATCGGCGATTGGAACGGCAGCGGCAAGTTCGTTGTCGAAAGAGCCGGGAATGACAGCAAAAGTCATTGCCGCTGTGGTTGATCGCGCTCTGTATCTTCGTATCGAAGGCGAAGAAGCGGGAGAAGCCGCAGCCAAAATAACACAATTCGTAATGGACACCGCACCCGTTGTGATACAAGGAATGATGGAGAATTTGCCCGTCGAATTACAAGGGCAGACACTGGCAGCATACAAAGATGCGAATGGAGAAATCAAGTGGGGATATTTTCCCGCTTCGGAAGTTAAAAAAGGACGTGTAGAAATCTAGCGGAGTTTTCCGGCATCGCCGTTGCGCCCGCTAATAATAAATACCCCAAGAACCGATGACAAGAATACAAAATATCATTACTCAACTCTTTAACACGTACTGGCGGCTCATCATGTTTGGAGTCAACAATTTAGTAAACGGTATATCAAACTTACCGAATAGTGCCGGGACATTTTTCGTCGGTGGCATGGCTCTCGCGTTTGCGGCAGCCATTCCTTCTATGATTTTGGGGGCATTGGGACACATACTTCCTGTCATATTTTCAATCATATTTACCTTCATACTCCCAAGTATTATTTTGAGTTTAGCCGTCGGTATTGCGTGGAAACTCCTATCAGACCGACGGACGGGAAAAGCATCCAGTACGAGCATCAAAGAATTCATGGCGGGTCTGGGAACGTTTTTCCGGTCTTTCCAGTCTTTCCAGCGGAAACTCCCAGTATTAGTGCCGCCGACAGAAAAAGATTGCTGGGATCCGAAAAATTGCTGGACTGCAAGTTCTGCCGAAGAGATTTCCACCCCGATTGGAACGCAAGATGATGGCAGGAACGCAGAGATTACTCTCGACGATGCCGTGCCTCACGTTTTGCTTGCCGGACGCGCCGGTTCGGGAAAGTCGAATCTGCTACACGTTATCATTCACGGTCTCGCCCATCATTACAGCCCGGACGAACTTGAATTTTATCTTATGGACTACAAGGATGGTGTGGAGTTTAATTCTTATGGAGGGGATCAAGCAAGCGGTATCCAAGGATTGCCACACGCCCGATTGGTGGCAACGGAAAGTGATGCTGAATATGGAATTACCGTTCTTGAGCATTTGCAAAATGAACTGTTACGGCGGAATAATTTGCTTAAGAACAGCGGTGCCAAAGATATTAAAGGATACCGTCAACAAGTAGGAAGCCTGCCGAGAATTTTAGTTGTCATTGATGAATTTCAGGTTCTTTTCCAAACTGACGACACAATAACGGCAAGGGTAAACGCGTTACTGAGCGACCTGTTGAGTAGGGGACGGAGTGCCGGAATGCACATTTTACTCGCGACACAATCCTTGAGAGCCTTGTTGGGCGTGTCGGGTTTTGCAGCAGTGAAAGCAAAGCTTATGTGCCGAATTGCACTGGCATCTTCGCGGGAAGATTCGGAATTTATATTAGAATCAGGTAACTATGCTGCTGCCAACTTAAAGGTAGAAGGTAAAACGAGATACGGAATTCTCAACAGTGAAAATGGGCAACCGACATCCAATATCAAGTTTTTAATTCCCTTTGCCGCACCGGATGATTGTGCAAACCATCAAGCATTGCTTGCGGGAAAAACAGGAATGCCGAAAGAAATTAAAATTTTCTCTGGGGCAAAATTGCCGCCCTTGCCTGAACCGACGTGGTTTCAGAAAACACAAAAAAATACGTCGCAAGTTATTCTCGGTGAAGAACTCAACTTTGAGGCGGCAATGTTTTCATTTTATTGGGAACGATACACCGGCAACAATTTGCTGATAGCCGGACACGATAAAATTATTCACGAAGGATTAGTGCGTTCCTTGGCTTTCAACGCAGCATATCATTTCTATCGGATAGTTTACTTCAACACCGACCGCAGTTTTTCGACTCTTGATTTTTCGTATTCCACTCTCAGCGTAAAGCGTTTTGATTGGGACGGAAACATCGCCGATATTATTTCCGATTTTAAGAGCAAGAGAACCATGTTGATCGTCGATTCTTTAGAAAACGCAAAGGTGTTCTCTCCCCCGAATCCCTACGGAACACCAAGTACGCCGCCGTCTCCTGCCGAATTGTTCAAGCATTTTTTGGAAGAAGCACCTCAACACGGCTCGCATGTCGTTGCTTTTGCGGCAAATTGGAAACGGTTTGAAAGCCAGTGCAGAGATTATTTGGGGCAATTTGACTTGCGCATCGGTTTTAATTTGGATGAAATGAGTGCAGGCTCGTTAATCAACACTCCCACGGGAATGTTCAAGGGGTTGGATAATTCCGCCAAAGCAGTTTTCTCTAATCTGCAAAGTAATGAGCAGGTGTTGTTTCGTCCGTTTATTGTTTGAATTATAACCATTCGTGAACATTTGCGGACTTTGCATTTCCTTTACATCCTTTGCGGTTAAATTTACAGCACCAGACTTTGAATGAATACAAAAAACAATGATAACAGCAAAATACAATAACCTATTTGAAGCAGCAGGCAAAGGAACGCTTCAGGATGTTCGATCCTTCGTTGAAAGGGGGTGCCGAAGTCAATGCGGCAGATAGTAACGGCTGGTCAGTGCTGCATCATGCGGCACTCAACATCGATTTCTACGAAGAAATTTTGAAATATCTTGTCTCCGAAGGTGCGGATGTTCATGATAAAACGGAAACAGGTTTGACACCCCTACATCTTGCTGCCATGGATAATCCCCGGCGGGAAGTTTTGGAATGTTTGATTCGCTTGGGAGCAGACGTCCATAGAGAAAATGATATTGGCAAAACAGCACTGGATGTTGCCTCAGAGGACAAGAAAAAGGAAATCTTGCGCAAGGCAATGGGAATAGCGAAGCCGGAAATGCCCTCACGGACGGGCAAGTCCTACTTTTTCCCCGGTGATTCTCAAGATTTGTATGAATCCGTTCAACGTATGCAAAGCGGCGACATCTTGACAATTCTGCCGGGAATTTATCGGTTCTCAACGCCGCTTCAGATTGATAAGGAGATTCAGATCAGAGGCTCGACAGGTAATCCAGAGGATGTAACTCTCGAAAGCAGCGGCGAAGGATGTCTCGTCATTACCGCTGAAAATGCACGAATTCAGGACTTAACGCTCAAAGATACCGGAGGGATAGACAAGAGCAAGCATGCGGCTGTTGATATTTCCTATGGTCAAAGTACGTTACATCACTGCCGCATCACCTCCGCAAAAGGAAGAGGCGTGTCCGTTTCAGGCGATTCCGCCCATCCGGTGCTGACCTCGTGCTGCATTCTTAACAACGCCCGAAGCGGCATCTTTATTCAAGAGGACGGCAAAGGTTCCTTCAGCAACTGCGAAGTCTCCAACAACAAATTTTCTGGTATCACGATAGAAACAAATGGCAACCCGACACTCACCGGATGCAGGTTTTATGGCAGCAAAAATGGCAGGGGCATCTGTGTTCAGGATGGCGGTAAAGGTTCCTTTGACAACTGCGAAGTCCATAACAACGCTCTCGCGGGAATCGAAGTAACGGGAAATAGTGATCCGATTGTAACCGGATGCAAGTTTCACAGCAACAAAGATGGAGCGGGTATTTTTGTTAAGGATAGCGGCAGGGGCACTTTCGAACACTGTGAATCGTATAACAATGCTTACGCCGGAATCGAAGTGTCGGAAAAGGGTGATCCGACTGTAATCGGTTGCAAGTTTTATGACAATACAAAAGGACGCGGTGTTCTTATTCATGAAGGCGGCAAAGGAACCTTCAACAATTGTGAAGCGTATAACAATGAATTTGCCGGTATTGAAGTGAAGACAAAGGGAGATCCTACAGTAACGGAATGCAAGTTTTATGATGGTAAAACAATGGGCATTTTTGTCTATTATGAGGGCAAGGGCACCTTCGATAACTGTGAAGTCTATAACAACGTTGATGCCGGACTTAGTGTCATGACGAAGGGTGATCCCACTGTAACCGGCTGCAAGTTTTATGAGGGACAAAGCGAAGGCATCTGTATTACGTCTGGCGGTAAAGGCACTTATGAGCGAAATATATTGTCAGGAAACGCCAAAAACTGGGGACTCTACAATCCCGGCACTCTCCACCGCGTCGGCAATTCGCCAAATGAATGAATGAAAAGAAATATCCTCTTATCGCCCCCCGTTGAATCGGCAGGAAAAATACGATACAATAAACAGCGGGTCGGCGCAGTGCCGGTTAACAGTTTGTTTCCTTTTACCTCTAATTACAGGAGAATTTTTCACTATGGCAATTAAAGTTGGCATTAACGGCTTTGGTCGTATTGGTCGGATGGTCTTTCGCGCAGCGGTCGCGGATTTTGCAAAAGATATTGAAATCGTCGGCATCAACGATCTGTTGGAGCCTGCCTACCTGGAGTACATGCTCAAGTATGACTCGGTACACGGTCGATTTCCCGGCGAAACCGCTGTGGACGGCGGTAATCTCGTCATCAACGGTAAGAAAATCCGGTTGACTGCCGAAAAAGACCCCGCTAGTCTGAAATGGGGGGATGTCGGTGCGGATGTCGTTATCGAATCGACCGGTATCTTCCTTGAAGGAACCGGCGACAAAGGAGCCGATAAGCATATCAAAGCCGGGGCGAAAAAAGTCATCATGTCCGCCCCGTCGAAAGATGATACTCCGATGTTCGTCTATGGCGTGAATTGCCGGTCTTACGCGGGTCAGGCAATCATTTCCTGTGCCTCATGCACCACCAATTGCCTTGCTCCGGTTGCCAAAGTGCTGAACGACAGTTTCGGACTCGTCAAGGGTTTAATGACAACCGTTCACGCCGCAACGGCAACGCAAAAGACGGTTGACGGTCCCTCGGCAAAGGATTGGCGCGGTGGTCGCGGGGTGTTTGAAAACATCATTCCCTCCTCGACGGGTGCGGCGAAAGCCGTCGGTAAGGTGTTGCCTGCATTGAACGGCAAACTGACCGGTATGGCATTCCGAATTCCGAGTTCCAACGTTTCGGTGGTTGATTTGACTGCCGTTTTTGACAAGCCGGTTACGCAAGATGCCATCAATGCGGCAATGAAGTCTGCTTCCGAAGGGGACTTGAAGGGTATCCTCGGCTATACCGATGAAGCGGTTGTTTCGACCGACTTCCGCGGCTGCTCGCTCACTTCAATTTACGATGCGAAGGCAAGCATCGTGTTGGATTCCAACTTTGCGAAGGTCATCAGTTGGTACGACAACGAATGGGGCTACTCCTGCAAACTGCTGGAAATGGCTCGTGTGATTGGAAAATAGACGACAAAAGTCAACACATTGCTTTTGCGTCCTTTGCGCATTCCTTTGCGTACCTTGCGGTTAAAAAAGAATTTAACCGCAAAGGACGCAAAGGAAAATAAACCAAATCCTCACTAACCCGGAGAACTACAATGATCAAATACGGATTTCAAACGTACACTTGGCAAATGTCGTACGAAAAGTACGCCGACAAAATTGACCACATCGTGGACATCACGAAGCAAGGGGGAATGCACGGCATTGAACCGGACACCAGTTTGCTCAAGGGATATTTCGATAATCCCGAAGCTTTCAAAAAAATGCTCGGGAGCAAAGACGTAGAACTCGCCGCTCTCTGCGTCGTGTGCGATTGGCTCCACAACGGCGAAACGGCAGCGGAAAAGGAACTCGCCGACAAGGCGATGAACTTCGTGTCCCAGTTTCCCAACCCGATGCTCTTACTGGTTCAAATGCCGCAGAATGACCGGGAAAACCTTGCCGAACGGCAGAAGAATGCTTTGGCGAATATCAACACGGTGGCAAAACGCGCCGCGGACTCCGGCATCAAGAGCGTGTTTCATCCGAATTCACCGCCGGGTTCAATTTTCCGTACCTTTGACGACTACAAACGAATGCTCGACGGACTTGATGCCCAATACGTCGGTTATGCGCCGGACAGCGGACATATCATCAACGGCGGAATGGATGTGTACGACATCTTCCGCGACTATATGCCGCTCATTAAGCATGTGCATTTCAAAGATGTCGGCACAGACGGCGGCTGGCTTGTCATGGGGGAAGGGATCACTGACTTCGTGAAGATCGTGAAAATGCTCCATTCCAGCGGGTACAACGGTTACATTCTCGTCGAGGATGAGTCCCCTGCTGCCGAAGATGATCCCGATGGGGTCTCCTTAAAGAATGCGGAGTATATTCGTAACAAGTTGTTTCCGATAAAATAACCCGGTAAAATAACTCTGCCGCAGGCGGTATGAAGATACCCTCTGCGACAACTTTGCGTCTTTGCGGTTAAAAAAGAAGATTTAACCGCAAAGAATGTATCAGAGGTTCCCAATTACCGCCGGCAAAAGCCTACCGCGAAAGATCACGCGTCGGCAACGGAATCTGCGGATAGCCCATCGTCGACTCCGTCAGCGTGGCACGATAGTTTCTATCCTGCAAAAAGGTGATGCGCCGATCCTTTGCCGGAATCGTCGTGCTGTAAATTCGAATCTCGCCGCTCACCGAAGTAATCACCTCTTCCCGCCAATCGCCGAAGAGGTCGCCGATCAATCGGATACTCCCTTCAAATCGTGTATCATCCACTCGTTCAAACGAAGGGTAACTAACAGGAACATCGCCGACGAGGTCGCCGATCAATCGGATACTCCCTTCAAATCGTGTATCATCCACTCGTTCAAAGGAAGGATAACTAACAGGAACACCGCCGACGATCAACTTCCGGTGCAAACCCGCATCCCACCATACCGACTTCGGAGCAAGGTCGCGGCGAGGAAATCGCTCCGGCACTTCCAAAATGTTTCCCTGGGCATCACGCAGCCAGCGGTCGGTCTCGGAATTTTCCTCTCCCGACCAAATCAAACTGCCGGGACGCGAAGGGTCAATCGGCGACACCATTCCTGTCGAATGAATGTGCAGTGTTGGTCGGTCATGTCCCCAAAGGAGTTCGCCGGTCTTGCCGTCCATCATACTGATTGCATGGCGATCCCGGCGGCTCTCAATACCGAACACCACCTCCAAGCCGTCGCGCGATGGGTCAATATCGCCGACGTAAACGTGGTCAGGATGTCCCAAGCCCGTCTCCCAAAGAATACTGCCGTCGTCGTCCAATGCAATGGAGCCGAGTATCACTTCGTCCCGACCATCGCCATCGAGATCGACAGCATGCATCGTGTGCGCTCCTTGCCCCCACTGACTTCGGTTCCATCGGTTATCCCAACGCCACAACTCTTCAAGCCTGTCCGGCTGCGTCCGCATTTGATAGGCAATCGCGATCATGCGGGTATAGGTTCCCCGAAGTGCAATCAGACAGGGCGTTTTGCCGTCAAGATACGCGATGCAAAGTTGATTTCGGCTCGCATAATTGTATCCCAACCCATCCCGGCTGGGCCATTCGATTCGAGTCCGCTCCTTGCCGGTTTTGCCGTCGAGAACTGTTAAGTATTCGGGACCGGAATAAACCCGACCGGTATCACCGCGAAAATCGCCGGGAGCCGTTTTGACAATCACTTCGGCACAACCATCGCCGTCCAGATCGGCAACGACGTAGGGGGAGTACCACATTCCCTGTTCGATTCCCCAGCCGAGGTCATATTCCCAAAGAAAGGTGCCGTCGGATTTATATGCCTGCAATTTATACGTTTCGGGACTCGCACTCCAATAGAGATACCATGGGTCAATGCTGGCGTTCGGCGTTTTGATGACGTAATCGAGTTTGCCGTCGCCGTCCAAATCGGCGACACCGATGTTGCCGAAGGATGTTGCGTTTTTTAGCGGTATCGACATGTACGGGTTTTCAAGAGCGGTAACACGTGTGGAAGCATAGGCATCAGTGGTCGATTGTCCGGCTGCACGGACACTCCATTGATAATCTATACTTGTATCAACGTTTTTGTCGATAAAATCTGTCGTTTGGGTAATCGGTGCAGTATTGCGTTTTTCCGTTCTACCGTTCGTTGTCCAACGATAAACATCAAATCCCACATCAGGGTTATCCGTTTTGAGCAACCGCCAACTCAAGTAAACGTCGTTCCCTTTGCGGAAGGCAACGAGTCCGCGATCCAGTTTTTCCTCGATGCGTTCGGCGGCAAAACCTTCGACCTTTTTCGGCGCAGGATTGAGTTCTTCTGCACTCGGTCGGGAAACCGTCCATTCGGCGATGTTATAGACAGCACCTTCTGGATTGCTGATGACCGGCACGATACCATGGATGCCATTCGGCACGGTTATGTAAGCATGGATATTACACCAAACATTGGTCTCCTCTCCCTGTGCGGGTCGGAATGTTCCCGATGCAAAGGGTGTGTTGCCGGGGAGTCCTCCCTGCCAGGGCAAAACAGTCAACGCCGGTCTGCCGCGTTCGACAAAGATTCTCAGTGAAACGAAAATCCGTTCTCCCGGTGTTACTTTGAAAGGCTCCGTCGGCATGAGACTGAACGCAAGATCATCGAGCGACGCAAACCGCCACGTCGGTTTGTCTTGATAGGTGTTGCCGGAGTCGATCCAGTAGCGCGGTGTTCTGCCTCGTTGTTGGATGAATTCCCGGTCACCGTCAAATTTTAGAAAGTTCGCAAAATCTCTGACGCTGCCGGGCAACAGTTCGAGCGGCAATTCTCCGGCGGCGGGAATCTCCCGCTCCGGGTCAAGCAGTTCGACCATTGTGTCGAGTTTTTCCAGTGTGAAGTCGGCGGCTCTCGCTTGGACAACACCGCTGCCGACAAAGCGCGGCAGAATGGTCGCTGCGCCGCGGGGAATAACGAATTCGTCGGTGATGGTTCTCGTGTCGGTTCTCCCGCGTTGGGTTGCTCTGCCGTGCGACCAGTTGATGATATTTCTTTCATTATCGAAGGTTCCGACGGTAAACTCGACGGTGCCGGTTTCTTCGTTTTGCACTTTGAAGGACATGCGGAACACTTCTCCCGGCGATACGGAAATGTGCGGATGGAGATTCACCGCCCAATCGCGGGTGCCGGTGTGCGTGATGAGGTGCGCACCATTTTCCCGCCGCATGGTGCCGGTGTCGGGTTCGCGTGTCCAGAGCGTTTCGCCGCCGAGATTCCATGATGTTGTTTCCTGTGCAAGAGCGGAATAAGAGAGAAAGCAAACGAGCGACAGAGGGAGAAGAAAGTGTTTCATGATGGGTTGTGAAGATGGGTTGTGAAAGAGGGAGCAATTCCATTGTAGGTAATCCGGGCGTGAGGTTCAATGGGGAGGAAGAGTGCATACTGTAAACGGCATGAAATTGGTCTTTGCGAACCTTGCGGTTAAATCTTCTTTTTTTAACCGCAAAGTTCGCAAAGGAATGCGCAAAGAACGCAAGAAAAAACACGTTCCCTTTCAAAAACGCCGCCTGATACTCCCCCCTTTTCTCCCCTTGCAAAAACCGCTTTTTTGTATAAAATGAGTGATTGTTATTTCTGTAGCCGACGGGTTCATGCTGAGTGAATCCGGTCTCTATGACAACATCCCCCTCATCTGCGGACTCCTCATCGGGTTCCTCCTCTGCGGCACCGCAGCCGCATGTGGTCGCCACCCGGAGCGAACGTGTTGCTCAGCGATCCGCCGCCCACGGTTTTTTTGCCGATACCGTTGCCTTTTTCAAGAACGAACACCGGGGGAGATTTATCGTGCTGATGTTTCTCACGGCAGTCGCTCTCAGTTGCGTCATTGGTGCATGGAATGTCCCCTTTCGATACCGAATGCACAGCGTGACCGAACGCACTATTATCTGCAATACGCCCTTCTCTGTGTTCAGCCTCGAACAGACACACCTGGAAGCCTACCGCGCCCAGACCACCGCGCCGCATGTCTTTGTCAACGACTCGCAACCGCTCGTTCAACTCCGGGAAGCCCTTTGGAATACTGTTGCCATGCTCGTCAGAGTCAACTCCTACGGCGAACTGGAAGAACAGGATCGGCTTCGCTGGTTGGAATTTATCCGTCCCCCCGGACAAGAGAACGTTCCCGCGGATGCAGATAGGGAAGCCGCCTTTGCCGAGTTTGTTACCCATTTCAAAGATGAAGTCAATTTCGATAAGTTCCAGTCGAGATTGAACAGTATTTTCATGCCCTTTGAAGAACATGGCGTTTTGACCCGCCTTCCTTTTGGACCGGAGCGCGGAAGTCAAGACCGCATTTTGGTCTATCGGAAGGAGGATTCGCCCGACCAGACGACCGAGTACAGAGTGAGTGAAGTGCTCCTGAGAGATGGAACAGTATTAAGACATGTCTTGCACCAGGAAATGGAAAGTCCCGTGCTGGGGGATCAACTTTTTAATTGGATTTATCCCAAGATTCCAGAAACGCTTCGGGAGGACCGAAATGCCACTGCCAGAGTTGCCAAGGAAGCCGCGGAGGCTGTACAAGATGTCGTGATCGAGTACACACAAGGACAACTTCTCGTCAGTGCCGGCACGATGCTGCAACGGGGCGATATTGATTTACTCCAGGCAGAATACAAAGAGTCGCTGCGCACCCGAAAGAAGGCAGACCAAGTAAGCCGATTCGTCGCCGTCGGCAGTGTGTTCTTTTTGACCCTTGCCATTATCATCTCGCTGGTGTTTCGGACAGAACGCCGCCGTCCGCACACACCGCACGCCTTTTTCTTTCTGATGCTCGGTATGATTGTTACCGTCGCTGCCGCACAATGGGTACAATGGTCGGGCTTTGCCAGTGCGGAGTGGGAAATCCTGCCGCTGGTGCTGTTCGTCATGTTCATTTCCATCATTTATTCCTGGGAACTGGCAACGGTTCTTTCCATTTTTCTGACCATCGTGATCGTCTGCGGCAGCGGGGGCAACATTGATTCCTTCACCATCCTGCTCGGCACATCCATTGCCACAGCGGTACAACTGGGCAGATTACGGTCGCGGGGAAAATTGGTCGCCGTTAGCGTTATTTCCGGTCTTGCTGCTCTCTGCTTAACGATTGCCCTCGGCATTCAAGGGGATCGCGTCCTCGGCATTCCGCTCTATATGGATGCTTCCATTAACTTCCTCTGGGCAGTGCTGGCGGGACTTTTGATGACAGGATTGTTGCCCTTCATTGAAAAACAATTCGGCATTTTGACCGATATGAGTCTGCTGGAACTCGGCGATGTTTCCCATCCATTGATACAGGAGTTGATTAAGACGGCACCGGCAACCTACGGACACAGCACCCAAGTCGGTGCGATTGCGGAAACCGCTGCCGATGCGATCCATGCAAGAGGATTGCTGACCCGCGTGGGGGCGTATTTTCATGACATCGGCAAAATTATGAAACCGGAGTATTTCAGTGAAAATCAACGTGGCAACGGCAACGTTCACGATACACTCGAACCGCAAATCAGCACCATTGTCTTGGTTGCCCACGTCAAAGACGGCGCGGACATGGCACGGCAGCATCATCTTCCGCAGCCGTTGATCGACTTAATTGAACAGCATCATGGCACCTCATTAGCCTCATTCTTCTATGGTCGGGCCATCAAAGAAGGACAGGAGCGGGTTGAGGAAAGCACCTATCGCTATCCCGGTCCGAAGCCGAAAACAAAAGAGGCGGCAATTTTGATGATCGCGGATGCGTCGGAAAGTGCCTGCCGAAGTCTGGGGATGGGCGTACCGCCGAACAAAGTCGAGGCGAAGATTCGGACAATCATCAAGCAAAAACTGGACGACGGACAATTCGACGACTCCGGCTTGACGCTCAGCGAACTCAAAATTGTGGAAAAGAGCATCATCAATTCCATCGTCGCGGCAATGCATGGACGGATTCAATATCCTGAAGGCGGGGAGAAACATAATCATTACAGCGGGATAACTCACCATTAGTAGTGCGTACCGCAACGGCATGGAATTGTACTTTGCATCCTTTTGTACAATCTTTGCGGTTAAAAAAGAATTCAACCGTAAAAGAAAATTGATGCATCCGTCTGACTACGCAACAATCACCTACTCCCGTACATCATTTTCATCCGCTCCACGATGGCAGTGTGCATTTGACTGACCCGGCTTTCGGAAATTTCCAGTGCCAGCCCGATTTCCCGCATGGTCAGTTCTTCGTAATAATACATAATGACGATCATCCGTTCCGTCTTGTTCAGCCCCTTCGTAAATGTGCGGATCATGTCAATTTTCGTCAGCCGCTCTGTCGGGTCTTCACTGCGGCGGTCTGCCACCATGTCAATTTCCCGTATCTCTTTGGACCCGTCTTGATCCGAAAACGTTCTGTCCAAACTCGTCACATTAATGCTGTGCGTCTCAGCATAAATCTGGTGCAATTCATCGCCGGAAACCCCCATTTCGTCGGCAATTTCCTGATCCGTTGGCTTGCGTCCATGCTGCTGCTCTAACCTTTTATACGCTTCATTCAGTTTGGTTGATTTCTGCCGGGTCGGGCGCGGTGCCCAATCCTCCGCGCGGAGTTGATCCTGCATGGCTCCCTGAATTCGGGTGAGGCAGAATGCTTCAAACCGGATACCCCGGCTGGGATCAAATGAAGAAATGGCATCCATAAGTCCGAGTGTTCCGACTTGGATCAGATCATCCAATTCGATTCCTTCGGGCAGCCTCGACCAAAGCCGCTCTGCCCGGCTGTACACGATAGGAATGTACCGCTCAATCAGCCGGTTGCGCAGCGGAATCGTCGGATTACTCTTATAAACCAGCCAAAGTTGGTCGATGTCTTCTTCGTGAACGGATTCGTCCGAAAATGTTATCGTTTCAGCGTTTGCAGGATGCTGACGATGCGTTTTTGGAAGGAGTTTTCTCATGCTCCGTGTGCCTCTCAATGTCTTGTACGAGCCGAAGTCAATCGGTTCGGCTATTCTTCCACGGACGGATGATAGCAATTTTTCCAAAACAAGGGAAGAACAAAATTTGAAGAATTTTGCGTGAGATGCTGTGAATGGGACAAGAATGAACCTTTGCGTTCTTTGCGGTTGTTTTTTTAACCGCAAAGGACACAAAGAAGCGCAAGGGTCGCGAGGGACAACACCGTTCCCTTAATGTGCCAATGCGTCCGCTCCGCTGATGATTTCGAGAATTTCGTTCGTGATCTGCGTTTGCCGCGCCCGGTTGTAGGCGGTGGTCAGCAGTCCGATCATCTTGTCGGCACTTTCCGTTGCAGACTTCATGGCGACCATTCGGGCGATCAGTTCATTGACCGCAGAATCGAGGAAGCATTTGTAAAGTTTTGCCTTAAAAGCCTTTGGAATCAACTCTTGCAAAATGTCTTCCTTCGAAGGTAAGAAGTCAAAGAGTGCGTTGCCCCGCGATTTCAGCCGGGCAGCCCCCAAATCTTTTCCATCGGCAATGATGCTGTCTGCTTGCCGGACCATTGCCGCCCGCTTTAAGTCCTGGACGGTGTCGTCTTTGATGGCGTGGACATCTCCTTCTGCTGTCAAGTCGGCAATCGGAAGGAGTGTTTCCACGACCGGATACTGTTTGCTGATGGATTCAAACTTTGTGTAGCAAACGTCGAGCCGGTCTATTTTAGCGGTCAGGAAGAGTTCGATGTAATGTTCTGCCAGTTCTTCGACGGCTTCCAGTGCCGGTTTATCCTGGAGATGAATGTAAGATTCGGCAACTTTTATTCCACGAAACTTGAAGGCGGAAATTCCCCGTTTGCCGGAAACTTCGAGCGACACACCGGCGTAGTCCTGTTGGAAACTCTTGAGCCGCTGGGTTGCCAGCCGCATGATTCCGGCATTAAATCCGCCGCACATTCCCCGGTTGGCACTGAGCGTCAGGAGAATGACATCTTTTTGGGAACGCGGCTGATTTCGTTCAATGAGAAGCGGATGGGCAAGCGGCTCTGCTTCGGCAAGGTCGCGGGCAAGTGTAACGAGCCGGGTGGTGTAAGCATCAGCGGCAACCGCTTTTTCCATTGCCCTTTTGAATTGCGCCGTGGCAACGAGTTCCATCGTCCGTGTGATTTTGCGGATACTCCTGACTGATTTGCGCCGTTTGTCTAATGCCCGAGATTTTGCCATTGTAAGATGATGCGGTTTGGAAAGTGATTGTAAAAACGTTCCAGCCGCTAAATTATACCCCCTGTCCGGTTGCATGTCCAGTACGCGGCTCACAGGGCGGTTGTCGATACTGTAAACGGTATGCAATTGTACTTTGCGTCCCTTGCGCTCCTTTGCGTCTTTGCGGTTAAAAAAAATAACTGCAAAGGACGCAAAGGAGCAGCCGTATGCCCAAAAAACGCGGACACACCCACCTGGAAAGTTTTCTGCCAGGGGTTATTGACACCACTTTCACGATAGGGTAGAGTGTACATGTTGAACTGGCGGTGCTGTTGCCGTCAGGCGTTAAATACGTCGAATGCCAATGAAATTTCTCGACAGCGTTCGATACATCCAGTTTTCTTAGAGAGGATCAAATAGTATGAAATCCACACGTCGTGATTTTATGAAAGTTGCCGCCCTGACAGGAGTCGGCTTCTGGGCAATGGCGGGAAATGAGAGCAAGGCACAAGCACTTGCCAATGGGAGACCGGGTCTTGCGGGATTCGGTACCGGCGGGAAAGGGGACAGCGATATTTCCAGCGGTGCGAACCACTGCGATGTCGTTGTTATCTGCGATGTCGATAGAAGGAGATTGGCACAAGCACAGGAAAAATATCCCAGAGCAAAGGCTTACACCGATTACCGCAAGGCATTCGATGAAATGGTGGACAGTTTCGATGTCGTTACCATCAGTACACCTGACCACACACACACCTGTATCGGCGTACTAGCACTTCGGGCAAAGAAGCACAGTTACATTCAAAAGCCCCTTACCCGAACAATCTATGAAGCCCGGTTGCTGGGAGAACTCGCCAGAGAAGCGGGTGTCTGTACCCAGATGGGCAACCAAGGCAGCGGAAGCAATCGACTCCGTCAAGGTGCCGCCCAAATCAAGGCGGGAGTTCTTGGAACCATCACGGCAGTCCACACGTGGTCGAACCGCCCGGTTTGGGCACAGATGCCTGGTCGCCGGATGACTCTCGAAAAGTTCGCCGAAGATGTCAGAGCCAATCGCCCTAATCAGGCAGATGCCTTGATCGCCGCACGCGAAAGGGAAATTAACAGTCACCTGGAAAATCTTGACTGGGAAAACTGGCTCGGTCCTGCCCCGGAGCGTCCGTATTGGCCCGGTCTTTACCACGCCTTTGAATGGCGCGGATGGTGGGACTTCGGAAGCGGTGCCCTCGGCGACATGGCGTGTCATACGTTTAATCAGCCTTACGCGGCTTGCGACCTGAAGTTCCCGACCTCTGTGCAAGCGAAGTCCAGCGGACACGATTTCGACAGTTTCCCGGCACGTTCGGAAATTAGGTTTGAATTCCCCGCCACGGATGACCGGCCTGCCGTCGATGTCTTCTGGTACGACGGAGGAATCAAGGCACCGCAAGAACTCCTCTCGCAATTCGGCATCAACGAACCGGCTGCCAGCGGGGCTCTCTATATTGGAGAGAAAGGTGCAATGTACGATGGCGGCGACAACGGCGGAAACTGGCGGCTCATCGCCAATGATGGGTCTCCCATCGAGCCGCTCCCCGAAAACCAGCTCACCTACCCCCGTAACAGGGACGGTCATGATGGGGAATTCTACCGGTCAATCCGTGAAGGTACGCCGGAACAGTGCTACTCGAACTTCCCCGATTATGCCGGACCGCTCACCGAAACGATCCTGCTCGGCAACCTTGCGGTCTGGGCAGCACCAGAGGGGGGCACCGACTCAGAAGGTGTCGCAGACGGAAGTTTGGGCGAATGGGGCGAAAAAGTCGAGTGGGATGCAAAAAATCTCGCCGTTACAAACCTGGCATCCTTGAAAACGCCGGGCGTTGCTGAACTGGTCAAACCAGTCTATCGCGGCAACCACGCGTTTGAATAGGATACGCCATACCATGCAACTGTACTTTGCGGTTAAAAAAAGGAGGATTTAACCGCAAAGTACGCAGGGTTCCTGCAAAGGACGCAAAGTACAATTTCATACCGTTTACAATATATCCATCCTGGTTTCACCTTTTACTCCCCTTATTTTTCCCTTACTTCGCTATGAAAATCCGACTTTCGATCATCTGTTTTGCCTTTTTGACTCTGGCTCTCTTCGTGGGTTGTCCGCAAACCGAGAAGCCTGCGCAGCCGTCCGCCGATCCTCCCCCGTCAGAGACCGGCGTTGGGGAATCCGCTACCCCGGAAACACCCTCTTCCATCCCGGAAAATGTGGTAGCATCTGACGTGCTTTCAATTTCGATAGCGTCCCCGGAAACTCCCGCCGTATCAGAAACTTCTCCTCTGGCACTGCCCGTCGCCCCGGAACCCGTTGCGGAACCGGAGCCTGCCGCAACACCGCCCGTTGTAGTCCCGGAGGCACCGCAGCCCCCTCAAGAAACGCCGGAAGAGACTGCCGTACGTGAACGCGTACAGCAACTCGGCGGAACCATCCGAAAAAATACGGCGGGCAGAATCGTCGGAGTCGTCGTCGAACGCAATGAATTGACCGTTGCGGATATGCAGTTGATTGGTAAGTTAACCGATTTAGAATCGATCCGGCTCTTCGGACCCGCCGTCAGTGATGCGTATGTGGAAGCGTTGAGCGGTTTGACGAAATTGAAGTCCGTCGATATAGAAAACTCCACTATTACGGACAGATCGTTAGAAATACTCAAGACGCTTCCCGAAATTGAAACACTTGCCCTGCGGCGGAATTTAGGCTTTTCGGATCGAGCCGTTGCGCTCTTTGCGGAGTTTCCGAGCCTGCAAGTGTTGCGAATACTTTACAATGGGTTTACGCCGATGGCACTTTATGACCTCGAATTGTTGACCTCCATTCGTGTTTTGGATCTTCGCGGTTTGCCCGTCGGAGATGATACGCTTATTTTTCTTTCGGGACTTGAAAATCTCGAAGAACTCCGAATCCGCAGCGACTCTGTCACCAATGACGGGCTCGAGCAACTTAAAGGGTGTACTAAATTGAGGATTCTTGAACTTCAAGATTCGGCGATTACTGCCGGCAGCGGTGCCATTTTTAAGGAAATGGAAAACTTGCGTTTTCTACGTATCTTCCGTTGTCCGGGGTTTGGGTCGGAAGCCATTGCGGAACTGGGAGTGCTCACACAACTGGAAACGCTGGAACTTCGCGACCAATCTTGCAGCAATGAAGCACTGCAAGCACTTAAACCATTGGTCAATTTAAGTTCGGTCGAGTTTTCCGAACTCAGGGGTGTCGATACGGCGACTATCCTTGAAGTTCTGCAATCCTATCCGAAGTTACACACGGTTCGGATATTTGCGATCCCGATTGACGACACCATTCCAGAGTATCTGGCAACCCTCCCGGCAATGCGCAGAGTCCTCCTGCCGGCAACGGCAATTACGGACAAAGGACTCGAAGCACTGACGGCATTGGAAAGGCTGGAAACGCTCGACATCCACGGCAACAAACAACTCATCACACTTGAAGGAGCGAAAGTGTTGGGCAAACTGAACGATCTCCGCCGGCTAATCATCCCGGAAACATTGGACGATCCGGCACTCAGGGCAATCATCCTGGAAAACTCGCCGCGCTGCGTCTTCACGGTCAACACCTACACGCAGGAGGGATAAAAACAGGAGATATGTCATAAACGGCACGAGGTTATACTTTGCGTCCTTTGCCTAATCTTTGCGAACCTTGCGGTTAAAAAAACTCAACCGCAAAGTTCGCAAAGAAGTCAACAAACACCCGCCCATAGGGATACACTCGTTCTATGCTCTCACTCCCTTCCCAAGCATTTGAACATGGCATTCTTGCGGCTGTGTCCGGCGGGGCGGACAGCGTTGCGTTGCTGCATCTCTTGGCAGACGCGTGCCCCTCTTCTGGCAAACTTGCTGTCGCTCACGTCCATCACGGACTCCGCGGTGCCGATGCCGATGCCGACGCAACGTTCGTACAATCCCTGGCGGAAGAGCATCAACTCCGTTATTTTGAGCACCGGTTAGATGCCGGTCTTACGTTAAGCGAAAACGCCGCACGCCATCTGCGTTACGGTTTTCTGGGGCAACAAGCCGAGCGCATCGGCTTTCGCTACTTGGCAACGGCACACACAGCGGACGATCAAACGGAAACCGTCTTACACCGTATCTTGCGGGGCACCGGTTTAGCGGGACTTGCCGGCATTATTCCGCTACGCGCCATAACACCGGCAATAACGCTGCTTCGTCCGTTGTTACATGTCCGCCGAAAAGCCATTCTCGCCTACTTGGAATCATCCGGTAAAACTTACCGGGACGACAAAACCAACTTTGAAAATCACTTCACACGGAACCGAATTCGCAACCGCCTGCTGCCGACACTGCGGGAAGAATACAATCCGCAAATTGACGAGGCGGTCTGCCGATTGGCAACACTGGCAGCGGAAAATGAGTCGGTACTCTCAGAACTGCTCGATGAACTCATCCGGTCTGCCCTTTTGGAAGACTTGCCGAAACACCTCGTACTCAATGTGGTGCCGCTCGCACAGTATTCTTTGCCGGTACTTCGGGAAATTTTAATTCGCGTGTGGAAGCGGCAAAATTTTCCTCAACGTGAAATGGATTATCAGCAATGGTCTGCATTGGCAGCATTACTCCAAAATACTGACAAAAAAACTTCCGGCAGACGGCTCGACCTTCCCGGCGGCATTTCCGCAGAGCGGACGCATAACCGTTTGGTGATTACTGCCCCGGCGGATAAAAAATAGACATGTTCCATAACCTTCAGAATACACATCAAACACGATGGTTTTTCCCATTTTTGGCAAAAAACCGGGAAGTTTTCTCCGGTTACAGGGGGCGTTTCAGGGTTATGGAACAGGTCTAATAGACGTTCAGTGTTTTTTCTCACACAAAGGCACAAAGGACACAAAGAAGTGAACCAAAGCCTTTGCGTCCTTTGCGGTTAAAATAAGGGAACCTCTAACAAAATCCGGAATGAAACGAAGTGAAATGACGGCAGATTACTTTCCGGCGGAAGCCTCGTGCCGTTTTCGGTACTGCATCATCGGCGGGTTCAAATTTGCTCCACGAGATCGACAAGGTTATTGAGATCATCTGCCGATTCTTGGTCGTATCCTGCAATGGCACGGTCTTCGTAGAGCGGAAACATAATCGCTTTGCTCGGACATACCCGCGCACACGCCGGACAACCGTCGCGGCATGCGTCCGGTTGATCCACGAAGGGGCGGTCGCCGTTGCTGATAGTGTAAACACCGAAAAGACAATAGTTAACGCACTCTAAGCAAGCCGTGCATTGGGAATCGTCAATAATAGGATACCATCGCGGTTTAGGTGTATCGTCCAGCCGCTCCACCTGACCGCCGCTGAAGCCGCCGTCGGGAATCTGGACGGCAGCCGCCGTTTCAAACACCTGGGCAAAGGGAATCTGCAAAGTACGCAACAGGCTTTTTACGGAACGCACCGAAAGCGGCACGAGAAAAGAGGCGGGTTCCGGCAAGTAACGCAAACGTTCAATGACCGGATTGTCGGCAGAAATATCGTACAAAAAGGGGATACTCAACACCGTTGTATTGAACTTCGCCGCCAACTGCGAAGCGGTGTCGGTATTTTCTACGGTCTCTTGCCGATGTCGTGAAATAACTAGCATAAGGAAAAACAGCACCCTTTTCTTTCCGGGAATGCCGATAGAGGGTCAATGTGCCAGCCCTTTATTGTAACAAACAAAGGTAATATGTCGATGACGATCCCTGCTCTCCCTCTCTCCATCCCAGTCCGTCGACACGTTTTGGTTTTTTGTCATTCCGGCGAAAGCCGGAATCCAGGGAAACAGGATTAAAATCGTCTGGATTCCGGCGTGCGCCGGAATGACCGGTTTTAGGGAAACGTGTCAACGGACTGGGCAATTTTCATAATTGGAAAAGTTTGACGTTGCATAAAAACCGGATATTGTGTAGAATAGCGTAGCGTGTGCGTCCGCGCTGCACAAGCGGCAAATCCATATACAGGCGGTGATCAATGAACGTTTGGAATAAAGTATTTTTGGGAGTCATCTTTGTAACGGCAATCGTGATTGTCGTACTGGCATCGGTTGAATTTCACATTCGTAATACCGGGCAGAAACGTATCGCCGATTTGGAGAAACGAATAGAGGATGCCGTTGTAAGTATTGACCGAATTCATACAGGAGCCGATCCCTTGAAACTGTCGGTGGACAAGACCCTTGCCGGTTTCAGTCTCGAAGAACTCCGGGGGGTTGTCCGCGAACGCTATGTCGAGCGGGGACGGGCATGGTTCGGTTGCCGGGTGGTGGTTGCCCCGCAGGAGGAAATGATAAGAACGCTTCCCCCCGCGCTGCAACAGGTGGTCGCACGGGTGATTCTTACCAGTCCGTTCCTTCCGGTCACACCGGGAGTTTCTCCGACGGTGGCGTCTCCTGATACCTTGCGGGGGGTTGTCTATGTCTTTGAAGAAGGGGCAGCCGAAGAGGGGGAAAGCCCCCATGCCGGTACATTTCTGGGTCGCTTTACCGTTGAAGGCACACCGGTATCGAGACCTTTCAGTGATGACGACGGAAACGAGTGCAGCGGTTGGCTGGTGACACTGGTGAGCAGAGATTCGCTCAGTACGGACGAAATTGACCAAATCATTGCTGCCGTCTCTCCGCAATCCCGCTGGGCGGTTTACTTGACTCCGCCGATAGACCGGGTTGCGGGCATATTTTCCGAACTGACGGAGGAGGAGAGGCAGATGATTCCAGAAGAGTTTTTGGATAAATTCGCCCCGCGTCCTATGCCCGAATTGACGCAAGAATACGTGATGGAACTGATCGAAAGGCTGGAACTACTGCTTGATAATCCCCAGGCCGCGCTGGATGCCCAAGAAGAGATCGCCAGATGGGAAGAATTCCTTGCGACGTGGGATCAAAATCGTTCAGGAATCGAATTGTGGCAACAATACCAACAAACATTTGATGACCCCGAATCTGAGTTTGCCAATGATGTTGCGGAAATGCTGGATTGGCTCTACCTGCAACGGAGCAACATCCTTCGGAGCATTGAAGAGGTCCAGTTGAGTATCGCCTCCTACGAGGCGACATACGAAAAAGCGCGGGCAGAAAATGATACACTGGAAAATGCGGACATTCCTCTTGAGGAAAGACGCGTCGAGGCGATGGAGACCCAGCGGGCAGCAGTCGAGGCATCACTGAAACAATATGAAGATGAAGTTGCTAAAATTACCCTTCAGATAGAGAAACTCCAGATGCTCGCAAGATTCTACGTGGCAAAAATTGCGGAGGCGCAGTTTCAAGCAGCCGAAAAAATCGAAGAACAAATCAGAAACGCCGCGCAAACACATGAGGAAGTGCGGTAGTGTGTGCCCCATCATGTCTCTACCATAAGAAGATTTAACCGCAAAGGACGCAGAGGGAAATTTCATGCCGTTTACGAACCGCTTGTAAAAATTTTGGGATAGTTTACACTGTTCCTAAAACCGGTTGACACTTAACAAATGCTTTTTCGTTTTTTATACCGCGCTGCTGCCGAAGTCTCTTGGCGTTTGCTCTTCAAAGCCGGTTGGCTCTGGTGTGGCAAGACTTTTTTTGCGCTCCGTGCCTTCAAAAAGCGGAATAAAAAAGGAATCCAATTTCCGCCGTTCCTCTTTTTTTCACTGACCAACCGGTGTAATTTGCGGTGCCGGGGATGTTGGGTAGAAGCAGGAGAGACGGCAGACAGCGGACGGCAGACGGCAGCGGAATTGACGACGGATGCCATCGAAAAGGTGATCAAAATTGCGCAAAAGGAGTCGGTCTATTTCTACACCATGCTCGGCGGTGAACCCTTTTTAGCACCGGAGACGCTGTGGAGCACCCTCAAAAATCACCCCGAAGCATATTTTCAGATTATCACCAACGGATTCTTTTTTGAGGAAGCGACCGTCCGGCAAATTAAAAAACTCGGTAACATTTCTCCCCTCGTGAGTATTGACGGTTTTGAAAAAGAAAATGATGCTCGGCGCGGACAAGGAACGTTTGCGAAAGCCACGGAAGGCTGCCGGGAACTCCAACGGCAAAAAATTCTCTATGGTGTGGCGACGACGGTAACGGCTGACAATTTTGAGAGTGTCTTGACCGAAGAATATGTTAATCATTTCATTAAACTCGGTGCGATGTACCTCTGGTTTTACGTCTATCGTCCCGTCGGTGCTGATCCGGTGCCGGAATGGTCAGTCCAGCCGGAGAGGCTCTTGGAACTCCGCCGCCGGCTTTTGCGGCTGCGCAGGAAGATGCCGATTATTTTGATTGATACCTACTGGGATGAAAAGGGGTACGCTCTCTGTCCTGCTTCAAAGGGAATGGCGTTCGTGATTGGTCCGCAGGGAAGTATTGAACCTTGCCCTCCGCTCAATGTCACGCGGGAATGGCTCGGCGACAACGGCGGCGATTTCTATGAGACGATGAACAGCAGTGAGTTTCTCCTGCGGTTTCGGGAATTCATCGGACAAAAGTATGACGGCGAACGCTCACAAGGTTGTGTGATCATTGACTATCCGCAGGAACTTGCCGAATTTTTCCGGTCGGAGCAGGTGATCGATGTCAGCGGTCGGGACCTTTTGGCAGAACTCACCCGCCGGGAGCCGCTTGCTTCGCATTACCTTCCGGGACAGGAAATCCCGGAGGATTATTGGGTCTATCGTATGCTCAAAAAGACACTCTTTTTCGGAATGGGTGCGTATGGGTAAAGGGGGCTCTGGTCAGCAGCATGAATGGTACTTTGCACACTTTCATACCCTTCACAACATCTACTCAACAAATGCTTGCGGATAGAGGGGCCAAAGGCGGATGCCGCTGTTTTCGGGATTCGGTAAATGTTCATAACTGAATATCAACAGTTGATCATCCAATGTGATCAAACACTTGGAAATCGCCAGCCTGTTGTTGCGGAAAAAGATTGCCCGGAAATTTTCGGTAGAATTGCCGCTGGTCAACAGGTTGCTCGTCAGAGAAGGAAAATGATAAATTCCCAAACTGCCCTCTTTGCCCAGGGCGACCATTTTGTTGCCGTCCCTGGTTATCAGGAAGGATTCCAAAACGCCTAACTCTGATTCCAATACAAATGGTTTTTCGTCCGTGGCGGTACTGATTCGGTTTTCTTTGATGTTCCAAATCCGCATTGTTCCGTCGTAACTGCCCGAAATGATCTGTTCGCCCGACGGAGCCACGGTTAGTGCGCTGATCCAGCCGACGTGTCCGTAGAGTGCGACCGACTCTGTCGAAACTTTGGAACTCGCCAGATTCCAAAGCCGTATAGTATTGTCTTGACTTCCCGTCGCCAGCCATTGCCCGTTGGGGGCGAAAGCAATTTGTGTGATGCCGAGTTGATGTCCCCGCAGGACGAAGGGGTCTTCGCTGACTCCCCGTGAGGTCAGGTCATAGACGCGGACAATTGTATCTTTTCTGCCGATGGCAATACGATCTGAATTGGGGCTGAACCGGATTACCTGAACCGGTTGCGGCAGGGATGGAATGCCGACCGCCATTGGAATCAGCCCGGAACTCATTTGCCGCAAATTCCAAATCAATACAGGATAGGAGGCTTCATTCGTACCGAAGCGATCTCCCCCGTGTTGGTAATTGACCTGTTGCACTGAGGAGTGGGAGGGCTGATTCTGAATCGTCGCCGCCCCTGCCGGAGCGTGGCCGAAAGCGGCGAGCCATTGTCCGTTGGGGGAGATTTGCATATCCTGTAAGCCGGAAACACGGTCGGACAGCATAATCACCGCTTCTGCCGGATTGTTGAGGTTCATATCCCAAACCCGAATCAGACCGTCTTTTTGTCCGCCGATGATCCAACGCAAGTCCGGCGTGAACACAAACTTCACATATTCCGCCCCGCCTGAATCAAGAGGAAAGCCCGGCTGCTCGGTATGTTGCAAATCCCAGAGCCAAACTGTCCGATTCTGCAACTGAACGATCAGATAGCGGCTATTGGGGCTTAGCGTCATCGTTTCAATGGGGGGAGACGATTCCAGAAGCGGTTCCCCCCATGTCAGTGCCGCGAAAGCGTTCCCAAGTATCCAGTATATTGAATCGGGCAGCGGCAGTTTGAGTTGTTCGCAAATTTTTACCGCCATCATCGCATGCTCGGCACTGCTTTCCGGGTCTGTGGTTAAGGACTCGATGGCGGCTTCCAATAATTCATCCACCATTTCGGAGGTCAACACGATCTCTTCCACAGGCGGCGGAAGAGGCGGTGCTTGTTCGGCAAAGGAATTCACCGCCAACGCGCCCGGCGGCATCATGAGCGGCGAGTAAGCATCTTGCCGCATCCCGGACGGCGACTCCTCATAGGGAGAGAGGTCAAAAACCATGTCCGTCAAAGCCATGTCCGCCGTTGTAGAGGAATCACTCTGCATGGTCAAGGGATTATTGTCCGTCGGTTTGTCTGTCGGTACGTTGTTCCAGGCGGTGAGGTTCCAGGCAGTGAGGTTTTCCGGTTCCGCCGACTGCGGAACCAAAGGGGAAGCCATCGATTCGGGGAAGACCGTAACCAGCACCGGCGGTGCCGCCCCTGCTTCCGGTTCTTTCAGTGCTGCGGGCGGCGAGGGGAGCGGATGCGGTCCTGCGGGAAGTGCCGCAATGGGAGACTCGGTGATAGGAGGTTCACCCGTTGCCACCGAAGTGCGGAACATCCCCGTCTTATGCATCATTTGTGTCTGTGCCATGAATAGTGCAACACCGATCAGTACACTTACTTGAAGAGTCACCGTCCAGCCCAAAATGGTCTGTTTCCGGTTTTGTGTTGTGCGGAGTTTGAGCCTCAACTGTTTGGCAACGGCTTCACCCGACTCGTCGCCGGTGAGTAAAGGACACTGCTCGGCAAAACAGGGTGCAACAACCGGAGGGCTTACGCCGCCCCGTTCTTCTGCATTGCCCTCCTGTTCTCCTGTGTGCTCCTCCTGCTCTTGTGTGTGATCTTCCTGCTCTTGTGTCTTGTTTTCCAACCCCCGTGGTTTGAACTCCTCCTCTTGCGCAAGAGGGCTACCCTCCTGCCGCCCGCCATCTTCTGCCATCTTCTTCTGTCCGCCGTCCGCCGTCCGCCGTCCGCTATCCGCCATCAGCCATCTGCTGAGCACCGTCTTCTGCCGTCTGCCGTCTGCCGTCTGCCGTCTCCCCTCCGCCGTCTGCCCTCCTTTATCCGGCGGAGGAGGCGACCATTCATTTTCTCCTCCGCAGGCGGGGCACACCAGTTTCGCCGCACTGCCGAATCCGGTAAAGGAAAATTCGAATTCACAGTGTTTGCAGCGAATCTGTTTGTGAGTGAATAACTCAATCATGCCGCCTTTGGAATTGATAGCGTTTTTCGTGTGGGTAAAGTCAGGATCGCCGGCATTTCTTCCGGCGGTCGGTCAGTAGTCAGGAATTTTTCAAGGTCGTCTCCGAGCGTGGCGAAAAAGTGTTGCCACAATTGCCCCTTTGCCTGCCGGTACATTTTGATAGTAGGATGCCAAACAGACCGGGGGGCTGCTGCCGTATCAATCGTGTGCCGCCAATCAGCACATTCGGGCACCAGCAGCCAAGTCCGAACGCCCAGCGCACCGGCAAGGTGGGCAACATAGCCCGGCGGAGTGATCACCAAATCGAGGTTCACGAGCAACGCCGCCATGGCATCAAGGTCATACTGAAATGCTTCGGGAAAAAGGTGCGGCGCGACCAGGGGACTGCGCCGCCCGCCGGGATTCTGTTCATTCATGGCTTTTTGGTGCGAACCATGTTGTAAGTTGACCCAAGCCGCCTCGTGAAACCGTGTCATAAAATTTCGCAAGTGTGTATGAGGCAGTGCCGTTTGCTTCGCGGTTTCGTGGGTCCAGGTTCCGTTCCAAAGAATACCGATTTTTTTCGCATCCCCCAGACCGGCAAGCTGGGTGTGCCAGCGGTCTCTCAGGTCTCTGTCAGGAGCAAGGTATGCCTTTCGCAGCGGGAAATCATCTTTTTGCCGCCGGAAATATCGGGGCAAACTGCCAAACGCAATTTGTGCGTCGAGTCTTGTGTCGAGTCTGATACCTCCATTACTCCCGCCATTGCCGCCCCAGGGATTGCCTTCGGGAGAAACATAATCGTCGGCAAGCGGTACAAATTCTGCACGCGGAAAGGAGCGGCGAAAGAGCGAATGAAGCGAGGGTTCACATTCCACTACGCAATGCTCCACGCTGTTGATGAGTTCAGGCAGACAGGACGCAAACATCAAATCTGCTCCGATGCCTTCTTCGGAATACGCCAACACACAGGAAGCATCACTATCGGGCGACCAGTTCGGCAGCCGATGCCGCTCCCATGTTCCAAACTCACTGGCAAATCGGAACTCCATCGCTTCCCAGCCCTGTTCGAGATGACCGAGAGCAAGGAGCGATTTACCATAACCAAAAACCGCCTGCGGATATTCAGTACCCACAGGAAGCATGCGCTGATAATAGGGAATCGATTCCTCAAACCGCTCCGCTTTTCGCAACGATTCGGCAAGATAGAAACAGACTTCCGGCGAGGCAGAATCGAGTGTTGCCGCCGTCCGCAACACTTCGGCGGCTTCCTCGTACTGCTCCAAATTCGAGAGAATAAAACCCAGCGTCAGCCAAGCGGAAGGATCATCCGGCTGGAGGGCAGTCAGTGTCCGAAAATATCCCGCCGCCTGGGGGTACTGCTCCAACTCAAAATGAAGTTGCCCAAGATTAAGCACCAAATCGGCATGGGTCGGATTTAGTTTCACTCCTTCATGAAAGACCTTCAAGGCTTCCAGCGGCTGTCCGAACGCCTTATACGCCAATCCGAGATGAAACAAAATTGTGCCTTCCCACTGGCGGTTCGGCTGCGTCCCCTTCCGCAACAGATAGAGTGCCTGCTCAAACAGGGTAATTCCCGGCTCCACGTCGCCATTCTGACAAAAGAGAATTGCGAGTCCGTCCAGAGCACAAACGCTACTCGGCTCTTCCCGCAGCACTTCACGATAGAGTTCTTCGGACAGTGCATAATCTCCTTGCAGCAAAGCAGCGTGGGCTTGTGCCAGAGTATTGTTTTCGTCGCCCATCATAGTAGTTGTGGGATGGTAGGTGGGGGATTCCGCGAAAACGCCCGGTAATTTGAAAACACCTAGCAATTCCCGCTATCCCCTCATATCGACAGAAAAAACGGAAAAATTGACATAAACCGCAAAAATTACCAAAAAGGAGTAATCGGTACAAACGTTCTTTGCGCCCCTTGCGGTTATTTTTTTACCGCAAAGACGCAAAGTTGCCGCAAAGGACGCGTGGAAAACGTCCAACTCCTTCCCGTTTATGCTATACTGTAAACGGCGTGAAATTATACTTTGCGAGCCTTGCGTAGTCTTTGCGAACTTTGCAGTTAAATTCCCTTTTCCCACCAGTTCCATGAAAAAACTTTCCCACGTTATTGACATCGACGATTCAAAGTGCGTCAACTGTAACAAATGTATCCGCGATTGTCCGGTGAATTACTGCAATAACGGAAGCAAAGAGGACGCAGACACTCACGCAGGGCATATCGACCTCAATTTCGATATGTGTATCGGATGCGGAGCATGTATCCGCGCCTGTACACATGGTGCTAGAGTTATTTTAGACGACATTGATGCTTTCATCTCCGACTTACGCCGGGGAGTGAAAATGGTTGCCGTTGTTGCTCCTGCCATTGCCGCCAGTTTTCCGAATAAATATTTCCATTTTAACACATGGCTCAAATCTCTCGGTGTCGAAGCGGTCTTCGATGTTAGTTTCGGTGCTGAATTGACGGTGAAGTCCTATCTGGAGCATATCAAGAAGAACAATCCGAAACTGGTCATTGCCCAGCCCTGTCCGGCGATTGTTACCTATGTTCAGATTTACCGACCGGAATTGATTCCTTACCTTGCGCCGGCACATTCGCCGATGCTCCACACAATCCAAATGGTCAAGGAGTATTATCCGCAGTACCGAAACCACAAGTTTGCCGTGATTTCCCCCTGCGTTGCCAAGAAGCGGGAGTTCGAGGAAACCCGGCTCGGCGATTACAACGTGACGATGGCAAAATTGGATGATTACATCAATGACCACCGGATCGACTTGACGAAGTTCGAACCGAGCGATTACGACAATCCATCGGCGGAGCGGGCGGTACTCTTTTCCTCTCCCGGCGGACTGATGCGGACGGCGATGCGGGAAGTTCCCGGTATCGACGACAATATCCGAAAAATCGAGGGACCGGGCGTGTACCATTATCTCGATCACCTGGGCGATTCGGTCAAGGCAGGAATCAATCCGCTCTTGATCGACTGCCTGAATTGCGAACATGGCTGCAACGGCGGACCCGGCACCAATCAGGTCAACACTTCGGTGGACGAACTGGAATATATCATCAATACACGAAGCGAAGAACTGAAAAACATGTACGCACAAGCGGAGCAAGAACAGCCGGGATTGCTCAGCGAACAGATTGATGCTTATTGGAAGCCCGGTCTTTACGACCGCCGCTACCTGAATCTTCGGGACAACAACACAACCAAGATGCCCTCCGAACAACAAATTCAAGACATTTATCGGGAGCAGTTATCCAAAACGGCGGAACAGGACATACTCGACTGCGGGGCTTGCGGTTACGGTTCCTGCAAGGAGATGGCGGTTGCCCTTCACAACAATCTTACCCATTCCGGTCTCTGTTTCATGAAGCACCAGATTGACTTGACCGAAGGCGAAAAATCATTGAGAGAAAAAAGTACGGCACACGAAACGTTTGCGACCAGTCTCTTCAAATCGGTAGAAGCCATGGTGGGCGATGTCAATGAAACGGCGGCTCTGATGCAGGTTGTCAACACCGAAACGAAGGAAATGTCAGATATGATCGCCGTAATTGCCAAAATCGCCCGGCAGACAAACATGCTGGCACTCAATGCCTCTATCGAAGCCGCCCGTGCGGGGACTCACGGTAAGGGATTTGCCGTTGTTGCCGAAGAAGTGCGCAATCTGGCAAAAACGTCGAACGAAGCCGCCGAAAAGATCGCCGTGTTAGTCACCGAAGCAAGCAAACAAATCGACAATGGAGCGACGTTGAGTCAAAAGGTCGAGGTAACTCTTGTCGGTATTATGGATGAGGCGAAAAAGCAACTTGCGGAGAGTGTGTAGAGTTTTTTTTACCGCAAAGACGCAAAGAAGTGCAAGGTTCGCGAAAGACAAATGTATGCCGTTTACGGTCGCACTCCTACCCTCCTTTTTTGCTCAAAAGTGATATACTGTACGCACTATGCCACGCTTCCTACTGACACTACCGTTCCTGTTCTTAATGCCCTTCTGTGCGGCGGCAGAGGTGCCGGATGCCGTCAAGACGATCACACCGTATTTAGTGCGTATTGAAACCATCGGCGGACACGAAAAAGTCGGCAGAGAATTTGCCAACGAAGGGACAAGCACCGGTATTCTGCTTGACCGGGAAGGACACGTCCTTACCGGTGCGTTCCATTTTCTGCATGATCCCGCCTCGATCTTACTGGTCTTTCCTGACGGCACCAAAAAGGTTGCCCACAAGATCGCCACCGACCATCTGCGGATGCTGACGCTGCTTAAAGCCCACGATTTTGAGGGGGATGAACTGCCGCCGTTGCCTATGCGGAGCAAAGAATCAATCCGCACCGGCGAACGCTGTATCGCCGTTGGGACTGTGTTTTCCGCCGAGCCGAATGTTGCCCTGGGAATTATCAGCGGTAAAGACCGCATTTGGGGGAAAGCGATCCAGACTGATGCCGCGATTGGTCCGAACAACTACGGCGGGCTTTTGATTGACAGAGAAGGCAACGCACTCGGTATTCTCGTGCCGCTGTCGATGATGTCGCAAGAGGTCGCGGCGGGAGCGGAAATGTATGATGCGGGTGTCGGCATGGCAATTCCGTGGGAGGATGCCATGGCACTCTTGCCGAAATATAAGGAAGGAAACGATCTGCTGCCGGGTTCGTTGGGTTTCGGTTTCTGGGAGAATCAAACCTTCATCGGTGAGCCGGTCATTGCAGGGGTGCGGTCCCATTCGCCTGCCGCAAATGCAGGACTGAGAGCGGGGGACAAAATTGTGAACATTGACGGCGTTCCCATGCCGACTGCTTTGGCAGTAACGAAAAACGTCCGGCAGCGTTATGCGGGGGAAACGGTTACGATAACCTTCGAGCGTGAAGGAACAGAACAGACTGTTTCGCTGACAACGGCGGAAAATCAGCCGAGCGAGGATTGAATTGTTGACTTGTACTGCACCCCGAAAGAAATGACACCTTTGCGTCCTTTGCAGAAACTTTGCGCACTTTGCGGTTAAAAAAATTCTCTTAAAACATCTACAACCTTCTCACGTGAAATCCGCCATCGACATTGATAATTTCTCCGGTCGAATAGGCAAGTTTGCCGGAACAAAGCACGGATACCGCATTGCCGATGTCTTCGGGCACACCCCACCGCTTAATGGGCAAAAGACCCTCTTCGAGAATCAGCCGGTCATATTTCTCCTTCACACCCGCCGTCATATCGGTTGCAATAATACCGGGACGGATTTCATAAACATTGATACCATATTCCGCCAGCCGATCCGCAAACAGGGCGGTCAGCATGCCGATTCCCGCTTTGGAAATGCAGTATTCTCCCCGTGCGGTGGACGCAGTGTACGCAGAGATGGAGGAAACATTGATAATCATCGGAGCCACGCCGATATTCTTCTTCACTTCTTCCACCATATAATTAGCAGCGAGTTGCGTCAGGAAAAAGGTGCCTTTGAGGTTAATGTTCAGCACATAATCGAAACTTTCTTCGGTGGTCGAAAGAATATCCATTCGGACTTTGGGAGCAACCCCTGCGTTGTTGACAAGCACGTCGAGGCGGCCGAATTCCGAGTCCACTTTTTGCATCACGGCTTTTCTGCCTTCGTCCGAGGCAACATCGCTGCTGATGTAAATCAGGGGCACACCGAAAGACCGCACTTTGTCAATATTATCCTTTACCCGGTCTTCGGGGGAACGTCCGGTAAGGGCAAGGGCATATCCTTCACCGGCAAGTTGTACGGCGATGCCGAGTCCGATACCGTTGGCACCGCCGGTGATGAGTGCGGTTTTATTGTTAATCATAGGTGCTTCCTCAAAACAGATTGCTCCATTGTACGTAACGTGCAAGAAAAATCAATCGGATGAAGGACACCCGTTTTTTTTCCTTGCGTTCTTTGCGCCTTTGCGGTTAAAAAAAAGAATATTTGGGAAAAAGACCCCAATGATGAAAAAAGCGTGAACGGCTGCCTTTCCCTTAACTTCTCGCCTCGAGCAGATTTCCTACTTTTGTGCAATCCAGCACTTCGAGGTCAAGTGCATTGTGCAGGTCGAGGATATTGTCCCAGTCTGCCTCGTCATCGAAGGTGAATTTCATCTCTTCCACCCGGTCTAATCCAGCCGGAAGTTGAAGGAGTGCCACACGGTAAGTATCTTTGTGGTCGAGGAAAAATGTGCCGGGCATTTGACGGTGGATCGGATCGCAGGTACTCGACATGAGTTTTTGGATGGAACTGCTGCGATACCATTCCGGGAATAAACCGTACGGTCGTCCTGCGGAAAAGATTTCGTTCATGAACAGGTAAGCGGCATAATCACAATCCTCCGTTCGCCGGGAAGCGCGTATCAGCCGGTCAATCAATTCTGAATCGAGGAAGGGCCAATCCGCTCCGATGAAGATGCAAGACTCGGCGGAAAAGTGCTCCAATGTCTCTTGAACGGCACTGGCGGCATCTCGTGCTTTTGTTGAATAGACCAGCACATCGTAGGGACACAATTTACGGATAATGTCGCCGCGCTGTCCCTCTTCGGCAAAGACAACGACCCTATCAAGAAGTTCGCTATCGGTCATCTGCCGCACCACCCATTCCAAAACGGACTTGCCTTCTAAGCACCGGGCGAGATGATGCCGCTGCTTATCGGTAAGCAACGCCCCTTTTACAATGCCGAGTGTCTTTAACATTGTTGATTCCTCCATTGTAACAGTATTGCTATGAACGGGCAAAAATTGTACGTTCCGCAAACAACCCACTGTTTCCATTGTACCAGATGGTTTTTGAAAAAACAATGCAATATCTCCCGCCTACACCGTAAACGGGGAGAAATGTACTTTGCGGTCTTTGAGTATGACAGTAGTTATCGCATTTTACAAAAGAGTCTGTCTGCATGCAACTCGACTGCCAAGTGTAAAATAGAGAGAATAGGAGAGCACAGCCTTGGCGGCTGAAAATTATCAATATGCAAAGGTAGTACATTGTGCCTTAAATGATGCAGATTATATTTCGCACAAAGGCACGAAGGACACAAAGGGATCTATGGAGATTTATACTCCTTTGTGAACTTTGTGCCTTTGTGCGAGGCTTACAATATGAGGTGCAGATAATCTATGCTGTTTAGGAAACGATGCACTACCTTTTTTCTGCGGGCTGTACCTGCAAGACGATCACATTACTGTAACCGTAACATGTCTGCGGCATATCGGTTTCCTTGCTCGGCGGCTTTACGAAACCATTTGTGCGACTCTTCCATGTCCAATGGAGGTGCAAAGAGTTCCTCGTTGTAATCGTATTCGTATAAAGTACCTTTTTTGCTGTACTCCGATAGAGTACCTTCATACTTTCGATGGGCATAATAGAAACCAAGGCTGATCTGTGCACCGACATCGCCTTGTTCGGCTTTCTGTTTCGTTTCCGAAATCCACTCTTCGCATTGATATGCCGGCGGATTCAGCGCACTACCCCCGATTTGCCCCAGCCCGCCTCTTTTGCCTTGTTGAGCCATTTTTCTGCTTCCGCCTTGTTTTCCGAGACTCCATCACCGTGATAATAACACATGCTCAGGGCATGCATGGCATTAGCACTTCTTTCACTTCCATTTTCGGCGGCTTTACGAAACCACTTTACCGCTTCTGCTTTGTCTTCAGGAAGTTCATCACTGCCATAATAATAACTTGCGCCGAGTGAATACATTGCATACTCATCTCCCTGTTCAACGGCTTTGCGGAGCCATTTAATTGCTTCGGCACCGTCTTTCGGAACACCTTCACCCATGGAATAACAACGGCTTAAATCTAATTGTGCAGAAACTTCCCCCCTGTTCGGCGGCTTTGCGAATCCACTTTACCCCCTCTTCGAGATTGACGGTGCCATAAGTTTCCCCATTCATGCCTGTGTAGTAGCCGAGATAAAGTCTGCCAAGATCATGTTGTGCGTGGGCATAGCCCTGTTCGGCTTGCCGTGCCGCCTCCAGAATCCACGCCTCGCTTCCATATTCCAGAGCGTTTAGTTTTTTTTGAAGACTGTATTCTGATGCAGAACTGTACACCAAATAGCCCGCATAGCCTAACACAAGCGACAATGTAAGGCAGAACAGGCACATAAAACGGACGATTATTCGCTTGGACATGGGAGTACAAAACAATAAAAGGGCTACAATCGGTGATACTACAAATTTTGGCAGAACAGGTCAAGACGAAAGCGGTATCCTTGTTTTTCTCTGTATTTTGGCTAGAATTCGTAATGTACTATTCAGAATGTTAACAGAGCCGCAATCTTTAGATTGCGCAACATCATCGCAATCTTGTATGATGGAAGTTACCATTGTTTTCCTTTAGATTGCGTCAAACAGCACGAGACAAGTGTAGCACAGTTTCTAAAGAGCCGCAAGTGTAACGGAGTGAAACTTGCGGGTGCACCCGTAGGTTACGGCGGAGTACCGCCTACACCTACGGCTCTTTGGACAATGCGCAATCTAAAGATTGCGGCTCTGCTTGTTTCGGAATGGAGAATGAGTATGGATACTTTCGACAAATTGAAGTTATTGTCCGACGCATCGCAATACGATCTTGCTTGTGCCTGCGGGACGCGCAGAGGTACTGACCACCGCGTTCGCGGGAAAGACGGCGGCTGGCTTTACCCGGTATCGTTGCCCAGCGGCGGATATTCGATCATGCTCAAAACGCTCATTTCCAACGTGTGCGTCAACGATTGCGCTTATTGCCCTTTCCGTACTGCTCGTGATGTTCCGAGATGCACGATCACTCCTCACGAAATGGCAAAATTGTTTATCGAATTTCAGCGCAGAGAAAAACTCATCGGCATGTTTTTAAGCAGCGGAGTCGTGGGATCGCCGGACGGAACAATGGAATTGCTCAACGGCACCGCTGAAATCCTACGCCGTCAATACGCCTATCGCGGATACATCCACCTAAAAATCATTCCCGGTGCAAGCGACGCTGCCATAGAGCATGCCGTTTCACTTGCCAGTGCGGTCTCTGTGAATATCGAAGTTCCCGGCGAAAAACACTTCACCACATTGTCGCAACAAAAAGATTATATCAAGGACATCATCCATCCGATGCGGCATATTGCTCGGCTTACCGGAAAAGGTATGAAACACTCAAACGTCAGGCAGACGACGCAATTCATCGTGGGGGCGGCAGACGAAAAGGATAGCGAAGTGATAAAATATACCTATGAACTCTACAAAAGACTCCGCCTGGATAGGGTTTACTTTTCTGCCTATCAGCGCGGATTGGGCAGCGAAAAAATTCCCGGCGAGCAGCGTGAAACCATGAATCCCGAAGATGGATTTGTTCGGGAACACCGTTTGTACCAGGTCGATTTCCTCTTCCGCCAGTATGGATTTTGTGCGGAGGACATCACTTTCGACGAGAATGGATGCCTCTTTACAGACCGTGATCCCAAACTTGTTTGGGCAGAAAATCATCCTGAAAAGTTTCCCATCGATGTCAACAAGGCGGATAAAAATACACTGCTACGTGTCCCGGGAATAGGACCCACCACTGCACGGCGCATCCTCGAAATGCGGAAACATGGCGGGAGACTCTCGGCAGACACACTGCCAATGAAAGGCAAGCGGCTTGCATTGGCGGAACAATACTTGAAGTATGGAGGGTGAGTTGGGCAGTATGCCGAACTGCTTCACCGCTTCATATCGGCTTGCAGTGTCATCTCAAATTTTTCAAAAAAGGAAGCGTTACCTTCCAGTGCTTCAGGATGGGCAAGCATTTCATCGCGTGTCATCCATGTGACCGCCGAAACCTCCTGCGGATTAGGCTGGAATGTTACGTCCTCATTCGGCAATTTTGCAGAGTACCAATAGAGACGAACTCCCCAGGGGGTTACGGAAGTGCCCAATTGACGAATCGGCTCAACCAAAACGCCTAACTCTTCAAAGCACTCTCGAACCAACGCCTGATGTGGTGTTTCGCCCGCCTCAATTCCGCCGCCCGGAAAACAAACCTTTCCCGGCGCGATGACCGACTGCGAGCGTGTGATGGTCAAATATCGACCCGACCGCTCAATAATGGCGATAACCCCCTCTCGGACAATTGCAGTTTCTAACATTTGGGAACCTCTAAAAATAGATTCTTTGCGTCCTTTGCGCCTTAAATGATTAACAGGGCTTTGCGCCCCTTGCGGTTAAAATAGTTCGGATTTAACCGCAAAGAACGCAAAGATGCACAATTTGAACCTTGACAAGGCACTAGCGTTTATTGATAAGAGCCAAAATTTCCGCCCGGCTTGAAGGATGCTTGAGAAAACCGCCGCGCAGTGCCGATGTAACACAGAGTGCTCCCGGCTTTTTCACGCCGCGTAAGGTCATACAGGTATGCTCTGCTTCAACAACCACCGCCACTGCTTTTGCCCTTAATTCCTTGAACAGCAACTCGGCAATATCTTCGGTTAATCGTTCTTGCAGTTGCGGACGATGTGAAAACACCTCAATCACCCGTGCGAGTTTGCTCAAACCAATGACGCGCCCGTCGGGGATATAGCCGATATGAATCCTCCCTATAAACGGCATCAGATGGTGTTCGCAAATACTGCTAAAACTAATATCCCGAACCAGTACGATTTCATTGTAATTTTCGCTAAAAAACTTTTTGGTGTACAGGGCAGGATCTTCGTGAAGCCCGGCAAAAAGTTCCTGATACATTTTGGCAACCCGGAGCGGCGTTTCCCGAAGTCCTTCCCGGTCAGGGTCTTCGCCGATAGCAAGGAGGATCTCCCGCACGGCATCGGCAATGCGTTTTTTGTCGATGCTTTTTTGAGGAGGTGAGTTTTTTCTGGGGGACATGGTGTAAGAGGATGGCGTTTGCGATTCAGACGTGAAAGACCAATATGCCGCTCTAATTCTACGCCGTTTTTTATCCTTTGCAAGATTGCGGTTAAAAAAATTACCGCAAAGGACGTAAAGGACAATTTTGTGCCGTTTACGGTCGATCATCAGGGCAATAAAAAATCGAACAATGGTAAGGGGGGCGGTGTACCGAGTTGAATCGGCGATGGTTCCCCGCGCGGCGAATGCAGGATAAAACGGTCAGGTATCTTGTTGTCCCTGCCGCTCACGGTCATCTCTGGATTGCGCAGAGATGCCAGTACACCCCTTTGTCTTGCACCGGTATCATCTATCTCATTGTCAATAAAAACCGCACCATTGCCGGAACTGATATCAACGACCGGACTAATAAATGGGGTGCGGATTGTATTGCCGATGAGCCAAATCGTGCCGTTATGAACCGCATTGCCGTCCCGACCGAAATGAACCACCGCCTTATTGCCGGTGCTGTTCGGGTCTTTCTCAATAAGGTTGCCGACCAGAAACGAGTCGCTGCCCGGCACATCGGTTGCTCCCGCCGCATCGACAAGGTCGAATTCACGGTTTGCCGAATGATGAATGTGGCAGCCGATAATGTAATTCAAGTGTGCCCGGCTTTTGACATTGTGTCCTGTTACCGCACGGGCGATTTCACATTCCCGAACGGTAACGCTTGTACCGCCGAGGTAAAGATTGTGATTGTAGCCGGGATCGCGCGCCGTACCATTGTCGGTAATTTTGCACTTCTCAATGAGTTGCCGCATTCCTGTCTGCTGTGCGACATTGCCGTCGCTCATGATGCCCATGTCGTTGTTGCGGATAACGCAGTTTCGGATCGTCACATCATTTGCTTGCGTGATCCGCACTCCTGCTCCGTTGAAACTTCCATTGCGGGCATTGATGAGTGTGAAACCGTCCAGCGTGCATCCGTCCGCACCAGGATTGAATTGAACAATCGCACGCGGCACGGAACCTCTGCCGGAGTAGTCGAAGCCTTCGCCGTCCAGCACTACGGGCGTGCCCGGGTCGGCAGAGCGGATGGTGAGTTTTGCCGTGTGAATCATCAATGCCGGCTGCCGATACGGGGTGCCGCCGCTTTTAGGATGCACCACAATTTCATCGCCGGGCTTTGCCTGGGCTACGGCATCCTCGATTCGTTGAAACGGCTTGTCTTCACCGACCTCCCATGTAGCGGCGGACAAGGGTAACACGGTCAAGGCAAAGAGAAGGGTAAGGGCAAACGAAAGAGCACTGACTATTCCTGTTGCACGCGGTAACCATGTTTTTTGCGTTGGAGTTTTTTGCGTTGGAGTTTTTTGCGTTGGATGGGGTTTTATGGGGGACATTGTTCCGGTATGGGTTAAGTGTTTCGTTGCATTATACACTATGCGTCCTTGTAAAAGTTTCTAAGTTACAGCATCCATTCTAACAAACTCCTCCCAAAATTTTACACACCCAAGGCGTGAAGTTGTACTTTGCGCCCTGTGCGGTAGAATTGAAACGCAAAGGGTGCAAAGGAATCGCAGGGGACGCAAGAAAAAAACGGACAATTTGGAATTTTCTCTCCATCGGCGGCGTTTACACTCATGAAATCCGCTAAATTATGACATTGCCGACGGAAAACCCTCAATCGAAGCGGTTGCAGGAGATCGTGAAATTGCATGCGGCTCCACTGACGTTGTACGCCCGGCAGTTTTTTGAACAGTATGACTTTCACGCCGCCGAAGAAGTCGTGCAAGATGTCCTGTTTCGATTGAGCCGACTGCCGAACGAACCGGAATACCTCGCCGCTTGGTTGTACAAGTCTGTCCGCAATGGAGCGATTGCCGCCGCTCGAAGTGCGAAACGGCGAAAACGGCGGGAAAACAACTGGGTGCCTTTTTTCCAAACGGAGAACAATATCGATGCGGAGCAGATTGCCCAAGTATTGCAGAAACTTGAACCGGTTCATCGGGAAATCGTGATGCTCTACATTTGGGGAGACCGTTCCTTCAAAGAAATTGCCGAACTGCTCGAAATGCCGATGACCAGCGTGTTTCGGAAGTATCGGGAGGCACTGGATAGATTGCGAGAATACTTGTCAGAGCCCGTGGCGTAAGCCAGGGAATCCCTATCTTACGATACGGACTTTGTAAACGTTGCCGTAACACTATGAACGACCACGACCTTGAACAAAAACTCCGAAGTTTGAAACCGACGGCGGTTGCCTATCGACCGCCGGAAGACCCGCAAGTTACGCTGCGCGACACTTGCGGCTCATTGAAGCCGGACACTTGCAATTCTTTGAAGCCGCGATGGTACTGGCTGGCACTCCCCCTTGCGGTGGCGGCTTCGCTGCTGGTTATCGTTTCTCTTTTCGCACCGGAGGCGGCTAAAAAGGGAATTGACGTTCCACCGGAAATTGTTATCGCAAACGTAGAACCCTCGCCGCCCCATGCTTACACACCGAAATTTCCAACCGTCCGGCAGTTGTCCCGTGAAGTGTTGGCGGAACTGCAACTGGTAGGAAAGACGGCAGACGGCAGACAGCAGACGGCAGGAAAAAAGGAATACCCCGTCATCGAACTGACGGTTGCCGAGGTAAAATATGTTCCCGATCCGCCGAGATTGGAGGGAATTTTCCACAGCCGGTCAGAAGTCAATTTTGATTTGTAAAATCAGAGCCGCAATCTTTAGATTGCGCAACACAAGCGCAATCTAAAGATTGCGGCTCCGTTAACTCCTTAACCGTTAACCCCTTAACCCCATTTAACAACCATGAAAACGCTTGCCCCATTTTTTATCCTCCTCCTTGCCGCCGCACTCGCCGCCGAGGAACCCCGAAAGGTACGCATCATCGCTTCGCCGGAAACGACGTACTTCACCGAACCGCAGTTGCCCGATGGACGAATCGATTACCGAACGATTCTCAATAATCGCTGTGCCGAAGGCGTTACGCCGGAAGAGAACGTTGTCGTTGCCCTATTTTCATGGCTTGCAGAGTACGGAGAAGCAATAACCTATCTGGACAGCATATCGGGAATAGAGCGCACTGGGATAAGAGCGAGAGGTTCCGGCTATCGCGAAGAGGTTTGGCGAGAACTCGGCTTTGACTCTCCGCCCGATATAACAACAATGCAGTATGGGCTTTTTCCCTTCGAACCCCCGCAAAAAAAATTCAACCCGGAAGAGCGGCAGTTTTTTCCGCCGGAAGTCATTGAACGACATCGGCAGGCATTTATACAACGCTCTTTAAATGTATGGCCGGAAGATTATGTCGCTACACTGTTGAAACACAATGAAGATGGTTTTTACCGGGCGGCGGTCTTGGAGCAAGACGAAAAAGCCCGGCGTTCTCTCTGGACGGAAAGGGATTTTCCCTATCTTGCCGAAGGCATCAAAAAAACGGATGAACAAACGAAAAAGTTGATCGAAAATACCCGGCGCACACAGTATTATCATCCCATTATTACGTACAGTCCCTTTGGTGCTAAAGAAACGGCGGAATCGTTAGGACACACACCTTTACCTTACGCACAATCCATGCGGAGTAGTGTGGCGAGGTTTTTGCAACTTCGCGGCAACTGGGACTTTGCAAACGGAAATATCGATCAGGCATTCGAGTGTGCCTTTTCTTCCGTCCGCTTGGGCAACACGATACGAGGCGGGGCGGGCTTTCATGTCGAAGACTTAGTGGGCATAGTAATTTCCGGCATAGGCAAGCATCAACTCGTTATGTATCTTGCGAACATCGACGGCAAAAAAAATGCCGATTGGATTCTTCAAAAGAAAAAAGTTTTTGAAACCCAACCCCAAGTACCGCCTGACAATTCACTGAAATTAGTATTCAGTGAACGGCTTACAACGCTTTCCATCGTTCAGGAACTGATCGTTCGGCATTACTTTTTAGATGCCACAGATTTATTCGATAATAGACAAGACAACGATAGATATAGAGAAATGTTTGGCGGATGGGAAGATTGGAGCAAAGAAGTCAATTACGATTGGAATGTCATTCTCCGCCGTTGCAATTTGTTTTACGATGATTACGAAGAAATTATTTTAATTCCCGATTATGCGCGTCGGCTTCGTGCATTGGAACGTCTGGAAAAACATGTCAGGGAGTTTCGGGAACGATACGAGACCGAACAGGACGGCACACGCCGGACGGGAGACTTGATTTTGTCAACGCTTACACCGGCGACAGTTGCCACGGAACTAGCACGCGGTCGGGCTGAATGGCTTCGTCAGTGTACTCTTGTTGCTTTTGCTTTGGCGGCGTATCGTTCAGAACATGAGGGCAAGAATCCTGATACATTGGAGCAACTTGTACCGAAATATCTGGAGGCAGTGCCGACTTCGCCCTTCACGGGCGAGGCATTGCCTTATATCAATCGTGAGGATGTTTGTTTCGTGGCGAGTACGGACAGGTACAAGTTCGACGGCAGTGATGAGGAAGTCGAAAGAGTGCTTGCAGAAACGGCATCCGGTTCTATGGGTGTCATTTATCCCGAAGCGTATAGCTGGTACTTTATTAGCCAGCACTTTATTTTGGTGATACAGAAGTGAATTGCCAAAAACGGGCACAAATTGTATCTTTTTCCTTGTGTTCTTTGCGGTAAAAAGAGGATTTAACCGCAAGGGACGCGAAGTTTGCGCAAAGAACGCAAAGGGTGATTTCATGCGGTTTGACCGCGTCGTCGACGCAGCCGCCCGATGGGAAACCGAAAAAGTATGTTAAAATGACCCTGTCCTAATGTTGCCAACCTGTTGATAGTGTATTACTCTGGAACCGTGAGGATGCCAAAAAATGCACGAAGTTCAAATCATCCCCTTTTTCGGAAACCCGTCCGGCAGACCGCTTGAATTCGCAAGCGAAGGAGCGGCACGCGTGCGTTTTCCTTCTTCAGAACATGGATTTCTGCTCGGTCAGGAAAATGGAATCCTCGAACCGCTGATCCAAGAAATCATCGACGGAACAATTCCCCCGGAGCGGCAGCCGATTTTACTCTACGGCATCGTGGGGACGGGACGTACTCATCTGCTCAAAGGTATTTTAGAAACGTGGCGGAAAAATCAACACAACGATACCGTCCGGCGGCAAGCCTTTTATTTGACGTGTGCTGATTTTTACCGGCAGTTTACAGAGGCGATTGCGACCAAGACGACCGATTCTTTCCGCAAACGTTGCCGACAGGCGCAGTTAATTCTCCTGGACGATATAGAGCAGCTCCTCGGTAAGCCCAGCGTTCAAAAGGAACTCCGGTTATTGCTCGATGATTTTTCCGGTACGATTGTCCTTACCGCACAAAACCTGCCGGGCAATATAAAAAACAGTACCGCAAAGAAGAGCATGGCAAAAACCGGTCAGGCGAAAGCAGGCAACGCAGAGCCGCTCGCCGAAGATTTAGCGGTGCGTATTCAGGCAGGAACGACGATCCCTGTTTTTCCGCCCGGCGAAGCCGTGCGGGAGCGTTTTCTCCGGGACTTGGCATCGGCACTACGGATTCCCTTTACAGAGCCCTTACTCCATGCGGCGGCAAAGAAACTGACCGGCACGATTCCGCAACTCTACGCCGCCGTGGCTCAGAAATATGGGGAGACAAAATCGGCAAACCAACCGCTGGACTTAACCTTTTGGCAACACTGTTCTAAACGGAACAGTGCCGACAGAAACCTTGCCAAAGGACATCAAGCGGGCGGTACACTGGATTTGACCATGATTGCCAAGCAGACGGCGATGCACTTTTCGCTCAAATTAGGCGACTTAAAGGGACAGTCCCGAAGCAAAACGGTCGCTCTTGCCCGAAGTGTAGCGGTCTATCTTGCAAAGTCGCAACTTCGTTTGACGTTTAAGGAGATCGGACATTTTTTCGGCAAACGGGACTCATCCACAGTACGGCATCTTTTTGAAAAAGTGCAGCATAACCGGCAACTGGACACAGAACTCTGCGATCATCTGTTCCGGCTGGAACACTCCCTTTTGGGCACCTTCTAAAAATACCTGGTTCCTCGACAGTATTTGAAAAGGGAACCTCTAAAAATAGATTCTTTGCGTCCTTTGCATAATCTTTGCGCCCCTTGCGGTTAAAATAGTTCGGGTTTAACCGCAAAGTACGCAATGGGTTACGAAAGGTACGCAAAGTACAGATTGGGTGCGTTTCGGCATAAGTCAAAATGAAAAAATTGATTTTTAGAGGTTCCCAAAATGGAGTATTCTTTTTGGATACTCCATTTTTTCATGTGCGCTTGACATGTTATTGAGAGTACCCTTTTAACAGCATGCGATTCAGGTACTTGAATCTTCCCCCTTTATCCTTTACAATGGGCGGAAAGGTTGACCGTTCAGAGCGGTACATTCACACAGTCGTTTAACAACATTAAGGAAAAACAATGGCACAAAAAATCAATGTCGCCCTCATCGGGCAGGGTTTTATGGGACGTTCCCACTCTAACGCTTGGGGACAAGTGGCGAAATTCTTTGATCCGCCGATCACGCCGGTCATGCACACCGTCTATGGGATGGAAGGGGAAAATCCGCAAGGCTTCGCCGATAAGTGGGGCTGGCAAAATGCCTCCACTCATTGGGAAGCCACGGTGAAGTCGCCGGACATCGGACTCGTGGACATCGTTACGCCGAACTTCATGCACGCTCCTCCGGCAAAAGCCGCCGTTGCCGCCGGTAAGCCCTGTGCCTGCGAAAAACCGATTGCCGGGACGCTTGCCGAAGCCCGTGAAATGGCAGAAGCCGCTCAAAAAGCGAAGGTCGATACCTTCGTCTGGTTCAACTACCGCCGCGCTCCCGCTGTTGCGTTTGCTCATCAACTTGTCAAGCAAGGGGCACTCGGTGAAATCCGGCACATCAGGGCGACTTATCTGCAAGACTGGGCAGACGAATCGGTGCCGTTCGCTTGGCGGTTCAAAAAGGAACTTGCCGGGAGCGGTTCGCACGGCGACTTAAATGCTCACATCATCGACATGACCCGATTCGTCAGCGGCTTGGAAATCGAAACCGTCTGCGGAGCGATTGCCGAAACTTTTGTCAAACAGCGCAAAATTGTCGATCAGGATTCCGGCGGCGGTATCGTTACCGACGAGCAGATGCGTTACGCCAAAGCCGACGCGGGCACGGCAAAGATGGGGGACGTTACGGTGGACGATGCGGTATTGTTCCTCGTCAAGTACAACAATGGAGCAGTCGGTTCCTACGAGGCGGCACGTCAGGCAACGGGCAACCAAAATGCCAACGGCTGGGAAATCAACGGCACAAAGGGTTCTCTCAAGTTCAACTTCGAGAGCATGAACACGTTGGAATACTATGATGCGACTCGTCCTCGCGGCGTACAGGGTTGGACGACGATCATGTGTACACATGGCGGCGATCACCCTTACGTAGCGAATTATTGGCCTGACGCTCACATCATTGGTTACGAGCACTGCTTCACCAGCATGGCGTACGACATCTTGCTGAAACTGGCGGGCAAGACACCGACAGTGCCGCTGCCGGACTTCAATGATGCTTACCAGACGCAACGTGTCTTGGAAGCAGCAATGATTTGCGCGACCGAAAAACGTTGGGTCAAGATGGATGATGTGAAATAGTGTTATGTAGTCGATGCCATAAAACCGTCCTTCGCGTTCTTTGCGGTTCAATTCTCTTTTTACAACCGCAAAGACGCGAAGCGACCACAAAGCACGCAAGGTACAACTTCATACCGTTCGCAACATACGTCCCTCGAACCGGCTCAAAAACTGCGGATCCGTACCGGCACCAACCCAAAAAAAACACGCGTTTCCATAACACCGTTGTGTTGTTTTGTCTGAATCAGGCATCGTGTCAGAGATTCACATACATATCTGATCCTCTGTCCCGGCGATTTCGGGTAGAGGATATTCAAAAGTCGGCTTCGGTCTTTGCTGTTCATTCCGGTTAAGTCTATGGTGTTGTTTTGAAGAACCGGAATGAGTTCTTCCTGCATCCTTTTACGGAACATTTCCCTATTCGCACCGCTCAAACGCTTGAAGTTCCAAAGGTAGGCACGGTATTTTTGCCGGATGAAAATCCTTTCCAATTTCTTAAACAGCACAGGGTAAGAATTCATGTATCGTTCAATTTCCTCATATTCGTCGCAGATACAGAATACCTTACCGGTACCCTGGATCGATTGGTCCGGATGCTTACGGTAATGCACCAGCGGCTTCATGGTTAAATAAACCCTTTGTGCCATCGCCCAGACCTTGAAATTAAAGGACGTGTCCTGAAACGAGGCTCCCGGAGTTTCCAAAAATTGGATGCCGTACCGGCTCAAAAAATCACGCCGGTAAATGGCACTCCAAATACAGGGGTGCATGAAAAAAATACCGGGATTTTGACGCGGATTGATCACCTGCTCCAGATCGCGGTTCGGCATTTTCGCCCCACTTAGGTCTTTGCCTGTTTTCTCCTCAAACGCGACATAGTTGGCTTTTACCACCTCCACATTGTGCGATTGCGCAATACTGTACAACGTTTCATACATATCCGGCTCGATCCAGTCATCAGACTCGACAATACCAATGTATTCTCCCGTCGCCGCTTCAATGCCGCGATTCACGGTTTTTCCGTAACCTTCGTTCGGCTTGTCGATGACTTTGATACGGTCATCTTTTTTGGCATATTCATTGATGATGTCCAATGAACGGTCTTTGGAGCCGTCATTGACGAGAATGATTTCTATCTCTTGAAGAGTTTGTGCCAAAACGCTTTCCAAGCATTGGGGCAGGTATTTTTCAACGCTGTAAATCGGTATGATGACTGAAATAGCAGGCTGTTGTTGTGTGTTCATTATTTTCCGCGCGGTGTCCACGATGGAAGGCGTGTTTGCCCATCCTGACATAACTGTATTAAAAATTCAATTTTCGCACAAGGGCAATTTTCCTTTGCGGCTCATTGGCATTGACGTGCAGGATACGAAATGATGTCTCTCACGCCGATTTATGGAGTAACTGGAAAGATAAGTGATAAAGAACTTGCATCGTTCAATATTACGCAACATGCCTTTCACGGAGAATGGAATTATACCATTAAATACCGTTAGACCTGTTCTCTAACCTTTAGAGTGGCTGATTTCGCTATTTCTGATGGCACAGATAAGGTTCATGCGTAATCCGTGCCTCTTTCGGCGATTGCGGTAGCGATCAGACATAATTTTGAAAATCTTA
>Ga0099364_10001076_pt1 | contig 45732 bp, 57 predicted proteins | sample TergutTh196P3_FD_73070 | JGI IMG/M metagenome (GOLD analysis project Ga0099364, IMG submission 73070) | Microcerotermes parvus P3 segment gut microbial communities from Pointe-Noire, Republic of the Congo - Th196 P3 | ecosystem: Host-associated > Arthropoda: Insects > Digestive system > Gut ...
AGGCTTGTTTATGAAAAATACAGAGCGTTCGTCAGGGACGAAAAATTTGATTCTTGATACTGCTGCTCGTTTGTTTATGGAGAAAGGATATGAGCAAACGTCTGTTAATGATATATTGAAATTTAGCGGTATTGCGACCGCCCTCTGCTTTTATTCAAGTGTCCGACAATCATCCTCCATTGACAAAATTTTTAGCTCTTTCATTTTGAATAATCTACCTTTCTTACTTATAATAGAATATATAGTTAAGTTATACTGTATTTTCAAGGCATCGTCAATAGTAGAAATCGGGGTTTTTTTCATAAAAAAAGGTAAACCCACTAATTAAACCGACAAATGGCGGTTTAATTAGTGGGTGAGTTATGAATCACACGATTCCGTTACAATGAACAATTACCCTAATTTAATAATCCTCCAAGCATTACGATGTTACCCTGTTTCCATTTTTGAATCTCATCGGAAGTAATCACATCGGATACCCATTTCTGATTATTAACGCTCATTTTTAGACCCTCTTTATTTGTAGTTTTGATGGTTTTATTATATCATGTTTCAGTAAAATTGGCAAGCGGTTTTGTGGCTTAAAATTTCTTTTAAAAAACCCTTGATGATTGAAACCATTGTGTATATAATCGCTAAGAGTAGATTTATTATCGCTCAAAAAAATTATGAAAGGAGAGCCTAATTATGACTGAAACCAAACTGCAAAAATACGAGAGGAGCGTGCCAAGATGCGCAAATCAGAGCAACGGAAACGAGATAAAATCTCGAAAGGATTTTTTGAAGAGGTTTATAAGATTCTGGCTCGTCCCGGACTGCCAAAACCCCCTTTGCGTTACTTCCGGCAGATTCGGAAGTAAAAAAGCTGTTACGCCGTTTATCACGGCGTTAACAGCTACGCCCTCCGGGCATGAATAATATTGAAAGGGATGTTGTTAGTTATGAGTAATGAAAAAAGTTTGACCCAGACCAAAGGGGATAGCAATATGCGCCATAACAATCGCGATTATCCAACATGAAGGCCCTGAAAAATGGGTGACGGGCGCATATGTAAAAATTGGATGCTTCAAGAGTGCCGATGATTTGGTGTTCCAAGACGAGGTTCACGGTGCGCTAATTACTATGCCGGACAAGGTCGTGGATATTTTGTTCGATAAATATTTCAAGGGCATCATAAGTTACGAGGGACTTCAACGCGTGGAAGACTATCCCGTGAACGGCGACTCCCTTCGTGAGGCGGTTCTCAACGCCATCGTCCATTTTCGGTCTTTTGGCTTATAAAACGGGGTGGCGAGGGCATTTCAAGATTTGTCAAAATAGCGTTGAATTATTTGAAGGTAGATTGCATGTTGGTTTCCGGCAGGGTCGCAAGCGCATCCGGTCAAAGACCAGAGCTTCATATGTGGAACATTGTATCGATAAACGGAAATGCATATCACCTTGATGTAACCTTTAATATGTCGCAATCAACCAGAATCAAGCGATACGATTATTTCAATCTTTCGGATGCTGACATAAAAAAAGACCATATCATAACATCGAAATTCCCAAAATGCAGCATACCGAACAAAGATTATTACTCCGCTAATTCGCTTGTGGTCTTTAATCTTAAAGACCTAGTGTATATGAGTTAGTATTTCGATGAGTCGAATCACCGGGTTACCATTTCATGTATCGAAACGAAAGGGGTGCGTCGGCAATGAATTATAGATTAGATGCTTGCGGAAATCTTATCAACGATGGCGAGGATATACTAAGTATATTTAATTTGCCGAGCGATTCAAGGACACTCGACCGCTCCGTGCTGCCATTTTATATGCAGTCGCCACCATCACTCGCACAGCAGCAAAACTTAAACGAACCCATATACTCCGCTACTTTATTACAACCGGACTGGTATATAGCGACCAGACAAATATCGACTTAGAACTCGTGCAACGAAACGGCACAAAAATCCTAACAGATAACGGACGCACTCTCGCATTTTTAGATAAGGTGTTCGAATTGACAGAACCCGATGTTATTAAAAATATCCGTGGAGTGACTGAGCTATACAAGGTTGGCATAATAATTACCGATACGGGATGCACCTACGACAACCTCGATGATGTCTTTGTGTTATCAGAGACGGACGTAATCAAGAACATCGTCACAGTTTTAAGATGTTATGACATGGTCAAGGTAGGCAAATCCTTTATTTGCAGACTTGAACCGTCAAAGGCTATGCTCTCGCAAATCATGCACTTCCTGTGCGGTACTCAATATCTGTACGCCACGAAAGTATTCTACGTGTAAAGGAGGCTCATCAATGAACAGAAAAGATTGTTTTAACGCCATTGTGGGATTAAAAGGTCCGATGAATTCAAAGCAATGGTTAAACGTCTGCACATTTTCCTTCAAAACAAGAAAGCATATTCCTTAACAGACATAAGTTTACCCAATTATCTATGGAATGTCAAGCAAGGAGGCGGGCTTACGACTCTCGTTACCGTATTTGCAAAATACCTCAATGAGGCGAAGGCGATTGAGTTCTGCAGTATGGTAAAAGCCTTTGAATTCAAATTAGAGTATCTGCCCCCCGAAACATTTTTCTCTGAGATTACAAGGCTGGATAATACTATATCAAGTCTTGCCGGACACAACTGGCAAAGGATATCCTGTTCAACATACTCATGATTGAACTTGACGGCAATAAGCAAATTTCTGCGGAAATGCTGTCCGGTTGCGGTAAAGATTCAACCTATGTCAAACGCACAAAATCCCGGATGGGGACAAAAAGAATCGGATTTGCTTCCGAAACGGAGGAGTATGTGAGATGAAAAAAATCAAAAATACGAACGGTTCTTGCCGGGTAGCAGCGAATCAAGGTGGGTTGACCCAAGCGAAATCAAGGAAGCGGTTACAGTCAAACAAATAAACGTGGATTCCGATGATTGCGAAGGATGTGGACTTCCGATAATCAGTGACGGGCGGGCGACATATGTTGATAATTCCTATACACACTCACTTGTATTCGGCGCGACAGGCTCAAAGAAGACACGTCTGTTTGGAATGTCACTTATGAATTATACCATGCTGGGAAGTTTGATGAAGCCGTGGAATTGCTAACCGACTTCGTCGGCCCCTCGCCGAACCGCAGAGAAGAGGGGCAAAAGACCCTTACTGGATAGAAATGGCGCATTTGATGGCTCTCGCTTTTATCCTTTTCTTTATTGAGACGGCTTCACCTGAGGAAGCAAATATATATAATTTTGCTAACTTCTATGCGTCAGGGAAATCGGAAAAGAAAAAACAGCCATCTACATTATTGTCCCTGACGAAAAAACAACTCTGCATTTTTTGGTGACGGCTTTTATCAAGCAAACATACGAGACTCTCATCAACGAAGCCTAGCAGCAGGAAAATAAAAAACTGCCCGTGCGGTTAAACTTTCTGCTGGACGAATTTTGCAAGAGAGGTCAACGGTATATTACTGCCAACCATGTGAGAAACGGCTTCAACAGGAGGACTCATATCTATAGCACGACCAAAGATAATTATTCCTCCAACAGAAAACATACTGCTTCGGTAAAAACCATTACTTATTTGTAAAAAACGCACAAAAAAGGGGAATTAAAATGGAGATTAGAACCACCTCCGACAATATCGCCGTCAGGAAAGTTGGTGACAGACTTTTAGACACATACGGAAATTGGGTGTGCGAAATCAGAGGTGATCGTATTTACGACACATATGAAAGCTGGCTCGGTTCAGGATATTGAGAAGAAGGAGCGTTTAGATAATGCCTAAGTTTTTTCAAACGTGTGGTCGGCTGCATGAGTAAAAAATGCCCTAAATGTGGCGAAACAACTGACATCAACCAGCAAAACGGCATCTGGCATTGCTATAGATGTGGGCATGAGTGGTAATCAGGCTTAATTCCAAAGTATGCATTAACCAATTCAAAGACCTCCGCTGTTTGGCGTGGTTGAAGATGACGGAGGTTTGTAAGGCGATATTGTAAAGCTATAAAATTAATGCTGAATAAAACGGGCTTGGGGGAGGTGATGAAGTGGATAAAAACAAGGTTATCGCAGGCAATCACGAAGGATACAATGTTAAATCCGATTGTGGTTTACTTACCCTCAATCTGGCACTCCTGTCAGGACAAAGTGGCACTATTGAAATAAACAGGAATACCGTTCGAAAGCATGAAGTAGTGACAAGCAATCATCGCAAAAGTGCTGTATCAGGTATTATGAGAGGTTTAATCGGAGAGTACATTTTTGATTCAGTCGGATTGATTGGAGGCACTACTTCGGCAAAGAATAGAGGAGACTACATTGTTGCCGTGGAATTTCGTGATGGGCGAAGGTCGTTAATAGAGATTGACGAAAAGAAATAGACGAAAAGAAATACAAGGCACTCATCAGAAGTGTATTTTAACAAAGAAAGGGGGTACTGAAAAACACATTCGAATCGTGGTCACAGCAGAGTGCTTCTAACGGTGAAGTGACTCAAAGCAGACGCATGCCAAATAAAAAACCAAAATTAAAGGAGGAAAAATCATGGCAAACTATTACGACAATAACGGACACTACGTTGGATACCGCGACGGCAATAACTTCTATAATGACAAGGGTCACTATTGCGCCAAGAAAAACGGGATACCAGTCAGGTAGCGCAATGCTCCTATCTGCGTAGATTTCGCCCCACTTTTGTGGCAGTTTCTTCAAAGCACATTTGCTGTTTAATGTTTCGGCATAAAGTGCTTCAGTTTCAGGTTCGTAATAAAAATCACGCAAGCGGCTGCTGCGAAAATGACCCGCTTTCACATCGCCGTTTGCGTCTGCAACAGCTCCAAACGAGCGGTTTGCCGATTAAATCACTGCCGTGTAGCCAATTCGCAACGGGTATCTCCCGTCCGCCCCGTCATGGTTTTTGATGCTTTCGATGAGCCACAAATCGGGGTGGCATTAACATAAAATTATCCGCCCATTATAATAATGAGCGAACATATCAATTTGCTACAAGATCGTCCCCGATAAGTCGTCAAGCGTTATAGTTTTACTTGAAACAAGATTAACGATTTTGTCCAAGATAGCAAACTGTTTATCGGATAAGTTCCGGTATACAATTCTATAAGTATACATTCCGGAATCCTCTTTTACGTCAATCGCCACGATGTTAATTTCCAACTCGAATTCAAATGCTGTAAGTTTGGGTTTTATGCCAACTTTATATGTCTTACGCAATTCAAGTAATTGTGTTGTCGCCATTGTAAGCCGCCGTTGTTGATTGATAAAACGTCAAAACCTTTGTTGTAATTATCATTGATTGTACCGTGCTTTTCTTCTGTGTTTGTAGCAACTTTATTTTTGGTTGCCACAAAGCCATTTTCAATAAATTTAATTAGGATATTGTCATTGAGACCGATTTCTCCGGCGAGAACCTTATCCGCCAGCATGTTCTCAACATTTGTTGCAATCTCCCGCTTCAAAGAACGTGCGCCATACTCTTCTGAGTATCCAATATTGACTAATTCTGCAATTGCTGATTTGTCAAAATTCAGCTTGACACTTAGCTTTGCGGCACGTTTCTTGACTTCTATAAGCATAAGTTTGCAGATTTTGTGAGCATCAGAATTATTAAGCTGATTGAATACCACAAATTCGTCAATACAATTGATGAATTCAGGCTTAAGCACCTTTTTCACAGATGTCATTATGTCAGTTTGGGCAGTCTGATTTTTAACAAAACCTATAGGTTTAGCATTGCTACTTATTTCGTCTGCACCTATGTTTGAGGTAAATATAACGAGGATATTTGCAAAACTAATTTTCTCGCCTTTTGCGGAAGTCAAAATGCCATCGTCCATGATTTGAAGGAATATTTGAAATATTTCACTGTCAGCTTTTTCAATTTCGCCCACACATAAACAGCGTAAGGATTCTGTTTCACTGCATTTGTCAATTGCCCGCCGCTGTCATAGCCCGTATAACCTAGAGCTGCGCCTGTCAATTTTGAAGCATCTCGCTTCGTCATAAAATCTGAACAGTCCAACTTGGTTAGCTTGCTTTTGTCGCCGTACAACACCTCTGCAAGTGCTCGGCAGAGTTCGGTTTTTCCCGCGCCTGTCGTACCAAGTAGCATATAACAACCGACAGGCTTACAAGGGTCTTTGAATCCAACACTGCTACGTTTAATTGCCGAACAGACTGTGGCAATTGCATGATTTTGCCCGATGATTCTGCGTTGTAATCGCTTCTCAATGTTTAGAAGTTTGTCTCTTTCATCTGGGATTAGAATAGCCGGGGTCAGTTGAGGATTATAATCTGGGTTAAAAATAGCCTCGTGAATGTCACAGTCTGGGTCTTGTAGCATGGGGTTCATTTTTAATCTCCTTTTCATTTTTTTTTTTTTTTGCGGTTAATAACCGCAATTGTCAGCTATTTTAACTGTTAAAATTAGCATTATTAAATCTATAACATTGATTCTAAACCTCCATTTCGCAATAAATTAACCATAAATCGCTATCACCTCCAATAAATTTTAAAGAGGTCTCGACACCGTGATAACGGTGTTATTTTCTACCTTTTAACACCTCCTCAATTTCCACCTTACTCAAACTATTCTTACACAAAAGAGCCTCAACTAAATCGTAAACAACTCCAACATTAGCTTCAATTATTTCAACTGCCTGCGCCATTTGCGATTTCAAAATAGCATTGACTTTGTTGTGGATTATTTCAGACAAACCCCCTTCCATAGCCTTATCATTTGAAACTACAACAAGCCCGAATTCATCGTCCATACCGTAGTTTGTGAGCATATTTTTGGCAATGCGGGTCGCAACTTCTAAATCTTTTGCAACACCGATAGACAATCCATTTTCACTACCGAAACAAACAATTCCAGTAGCCCTGCCGCCTAATGCAGTGCGAATTTGCCACAAAAGTTCCTCTTTTGTACGTAACGGCGAACCCTCCGTGGAGGCGTGTTCCATGTATCCGCCGTGACTTCCGCGTGCCATAATTGTAAGATAATTCGGCGTTTTCCCGCCAAGACTGCATATGCAAGCATGCCACGCAATCTTCTTCGCATACTCTTTTCCCCAGCTTTTTTCCTCGCCCAACAATGCCAATTCAAAAGTATCATTTAACAATTCACAATCAATGCAACAGCCCTTTTTATCTGCATTTCTAACGGCAAGATTGACCACATTTTCGAGGTCGGCTAATGACAAATCAACCGAGCGTTCGGTAAGAAGATTTCTCGTATCGGGGCTGATTTTGCAGTTTTTTGTTTTGCTAACATAATGTCCAAATATTTATTTCTGTTGGATTTATCGGGAAGTGTGACTTCAATTTTCCTGTCAAATCTGCGGACAAATGCGGGGTCGAGAACGCCCATGCCGTATTTGTTTTCTTCAACATCAAAGTTTGTTGAGCTAACACAAATACAGGTCGTTGCGGGTCGGCGGAAGAAAAACCGTCCATTTCGGTGAGCAGTGAATTTAGTGCCAATTCTTCAGTATGACCCGTGTTGAAACTGCCACTCGCCCTGCTGATAGCGTCAATTTCGTCAATGAAAATGATTGCCGGAGCGTATCGGCAGACTTTTTTGAAAAGCTCGCTAACCGCCTTAGAACCTGCCCCGACAAGCCCCGAACTCGTGAACTGAGCGGCGGCAACCGATAGAAAAGCCGCCTTTGACTCGCTCGCCATCACCTTGGCAAGCAGGGTTTTGCCCGCATCGGAATGTCTGTGTAGCAACACACCTTTCGGTGGATTTTGCCCTTTAGCCGCAAACTTTTTCAGATTTTGCAGGAACTTGATAAAATACCGAAGCTCATCTTTTGCACTCTCTGCCCCGATTACATCGCTGAATTTGACATCAGGCTTTTCAATATCATAAATCAAACCTTTAATATCATCTGCATTTGGTACACAGTTTAAGCAGAAATTATCGGGTGTTGCGGATATTTCAGCTCTTGCATGTTTCTGCTTTACATCAAAACTCAACGCCTTATGTTCCGCCGCAATTTTTGTAGCAACATTTTGCATGTATTTTTTCCCGAACTTCCTAAAATCAACCTCATCTGATACTTTATTCAGTTCCGTCTCAAAATTAATTGACTTCAATCTCGGCAAAATATTTTTAGTGCGTTGCAAGCTGAATATTTTATACATTTGTTCTTTGAAAAACAACTCAGTCTGTGCTCTTAGCGTCCTGGCATCAATGTTTCCGCCCTCACGCAAGAGTAGTGAAATAGGAACATATTTATCGACCGCAACGTCAATGCCGTACTGCCGCAAGAACAAATTCCGGCAATGTTCAAATTCTATTTCCGCAATTTTTTCAAGATGATGCGGTTGTAAATGATTAAACAAAATCGGGTATTCTATAGCAATTCGGCTCACGATTGATGAGGGGAAGAACGGTATTTTAGAACAGGGACTTTTCTCTGATTCTAACACATTAAGAAGTGTTTTTCTTGATATTTCGATAGGGCTTTTCTTGTAATCATCTTCATAAAGAGAACTCCCCGCATTTGAAGTGAAAATGATAATCGCATCTTTAAATGAGATGTCAGGATTCTCATTCAAAATCTCTTGAAGCTGTGGTTTATCCCTATCATTAAGGGCATTATTTTCCGCCGCAATCTTACGAGTTTCTATGTATCTGTCGGTGACAATTCCCGCATCAAGCAGTGACAAAAACAGATACATTGTAGTAAAGTGAGCATTTTCAATTTCGTCAAAAAGCAGGATGCAATGTGGATTATTTCTGGCGAAAGTCGTCAGTGTACCGGGGACTGAGGCACGCCAAGTGTAATCAAAACCTATCAATCCCTCGTGTGCGTGGTGTCCGGAATAGTCGGACATATCGAATCTTTTATGCGGAATCCCAAGATATTCAGCTGCCTGTTCCGCAAGAAAAGTTTTGCCGACACCGGGCGGTCCTGCAAATGTAAATATATTGCCTGCGGGCGTTTGCGATTTTTGTCACCTGCAAAGAAAATCTCTGCGTTAAAAATTTCTTCACAAAAGGAATGAACCGCATGTTCCTGCCCAATCACGGTATTAAGGAGATTTTCTCGCATTTTGTTGACTTTATTTACAAGTTTAGGCAGTTCTGGCAGGGACTTTTCTCTGCTGTTTTTAAGTGCATTGTCAAGCAGAATTTTGTCACTTAACATAGGTTTAACAGTCTCGGAATTTTCATCAAAAGGAAGCAAGCCGACAGTGCGGCAATATAACGTAATCAAGTTGCATAAATGCTGATTATTCCAGTGTTTCACTGCTTCAATTGTTAAATAATATTCATCGGCTGTCATGTCTAACCATTTTTGAATTTGGGGATTGTCACTTTCGGGTTTTTCTCTGGTAGAATGAGCTTTTCTATTGCTTTATGAACCTCATATTTAACACTTTGATACTCAATTTCGGATTCACAAATTCCACAGATGTAAGCGTTAGAGATGTATTATAATCGCTACTGTGAAAAACCTTTAACACAACAAAATTAATATCATTTTGTGGAGTATTTTTGTCAAATGGGAGCAAACCGATATTGCAACAATGATTTAACCAATAACACTCTTTTTGTTGAATGCAAGACTTAGATTCTGCCGCCTTTTGGACCTCTGAATATTCCTCGTCATTCAATCCGAAAAGGAACTGAACCGCTGCCATATCACTCTTCGGAATCTCGTTTATTTCACCCGGTTTTTTATTGCGATCCCGTTCGCTTGCAGTTTCTGTGATTTTGCCGGCTTCCTCCCTTGCGGCGTTAAATCTGCACTCGATTTGAACGGGTGTTGATTCTAATTTAAACAGTTGAGAATATGCTTCATCGCTGATTTTCTTGAAGAGGAAATCGTTGTTTGGGTTGTGTCCTTTTAGTTTGGGGGTTCTTCTGTTTTTCATGTGGATTCACCTCTGGGATTTTTATTTTTTGCTTTGGGTATAGTTTAATTATACCATATATTTCGCCGTTGGGGTCGCCTATTTTTTTTTTTTGTATCAATAGTGTAGGGAAAGTGTAGGAATAGTGTATATCTGAATTGATGTACACGTAGAGTTAGACAGACCCGACACACGTTGTATTCTTAAAAATAACCCGACAGTCCGGAGGACTGTTTAGGATTTAGTCTTGCAGTTTGATTGGAGGATGTGGCTTATGAGTAGCAAAAAAGGAACACTCGCCGTGTTTGGCATGGTGTTCCGAATGGTGCCTTAATTTTCAATTTTATTCACTTTTTCACAAACAAATATGATATTTCCGCCGCCCCATATTTACTCCCCCAGTATCCAACAAGTCATCTTTTTTTAGGTTTTGTTGCCCCATTTTTCTTTGCAACGCGACTTTAATGTAGAACGGCAAAATCAAGCTCATCCTCGTTAAATGCATCTCTCAGCCTTTGCGCCGGATTATCAATTTCAACGTATGTTCTGTCCTTATTTTCAATAATGTCAATAATTTGTTGATACAAATAATTCTCATTATTCACGGGCAATTTCGCTCTTCGTATCACGGCACCGTACTCGATTAATTTGTTTTTGCTGCGGTGTATTGCTTACAATATCCGTCATTCGCGGCATCTGTGTCGTAAAACCCATGTGGTCAAACAGGCAAGTACTGGTTACATAACCTTTGATTTTTCCGTGTGGAAATGATCGCAGAGCCACTCTGAATAAACAAGTTCTTCCTCAATTGTACTAAGCCATTTCTCAGTAGAACTATCGACAAGATGCTGCGGAAATCCCGTTAGAAATAGCTCGGTTGGCATATAATCAAACGGGCAAGTGTGAGAAAAAATGACATCAACATTCCACCCCTCGACTTCAAGCCTCTTTTCAACCCGCCGCTTTATCTCGTAGGACGGTTGCTCGTCAGCCCATCAACCGTCATTTTCTTCAGGTCGGATGTGTTTTTCAATGCTGTATGCGCAGCCAAGGATGATTAAAACATCGTTATTGCTTGTTTTGTTTCTCTTGCAAAATTCATAAATACGTCTGAAACCATGATGGGTATCGCCGGTTGTGTATGTCATATTTTATGCTCCTATTCTATTTTTTATTTGGGTTCACTGTAGGGTTTTTATTTGATGGGCAACATAGATAGTTATGTTACCATTAATATAGTATAAATTAATTATAGCACATAATTAAGCGTTGGGGTAGCCTATTTTTTGTATCAAAAGTGTAGGCACGTAAAGCTCGATAAACCCGACGCGCGTTACATTCTTAAAAAGAACCCGACAGTCTGGAGGACTGTTTAGGATTTAGCCTTGCAGCTTGACTGTAAGCTATGGTTATGGGTTGAGAAAAAAGTGAACACCTACCGTGGTTTGAGGCATGGTGTTCAACGATTAATATGAAAAAATAAAAAAGTCTTTACTAAATAGGTTGAATATGGTATAATGGGAAAGAGAAGATTAATTTTCTGGATTTACAGAACAACACGAGGATTGATTTATGCGGGTATTGATTGATGCCGATGGTTGCCCTGTTGTGAATTTCACAACTAAACACGCCGTCATAATCGGTGGAAATATCACAATTGACGGCGGAATGAGTAAGTTGATGGCTTATCACGGCGATTGCGGGTGGAGATTGGAGTTATGAACATTTTCAATTTACCGCCGTGTCCGTTGCCGAAAGAATTCTGTGTTTACTGCCCGACGAGAACGATGACACAGGGGATTTGCGGGCTGAAAAGCAGAGGGGAGTAGCAATGAAAATTATGCAATTCGGAATGCCAACATTAATAGAAATAGAAACGCTTGAATCCTGTGCCGTACTTTGCCGTGAATTAGGGTTGTCTTTCATTGAAATTAACATGAATTTACCCCAGTTTCAAGCCAACAAATTAAATGTACAGCAACTCATGGAAATTGCACAAAAATACAACATTTACTACACAATTCACCTTGACGAAAACCTGAATCCATGCGACTTTAACGGTAAGGTCGCCACGGCTTACAACGAGACAGTTTTGGAAACGATTGAAATCGCAAAACATCTCTCTGTGTCGATTTTGAATATGCACTTATCGGCGGGAGTCTATTTTACTCTACCAAATAAAAAGGTGTTTTTGTTTGATGAATACGAGACGGAATATCTCAAAAAATTAGTTGCATTTAGGGACATTAGCACTCGTGCAATCGGCGATTCGTCACTAAGAATCTGCATTGAAAATTGCGGCGGTTATGTTCCGTTTCAGGTTAAAAGTTTAGACTTGCTTTTGAAAAGTCCAGTGTTTATGCTGACTTTCGATATTGGGCATAACGCATCTGCGGGATTTGCCGATGAGCCGCTCATTCTCGAAAGAGCAGACAAGCTTTGTCATATGCACATTCACGATGTTGTTCCAAATAAAAAAGACCATATCACATTGGGGAAAGGCGAGTTGGATTTGATGAAGTATTTGAACTTGGCAAAAGAGCGTGATTGTCGTGCTGTGATTGAGGTTAAAACGGTGGCGGGGTTGCGTGATTCAGTGGAGTGGCTGCGGGGGAATATAAATGGAATTAAGAATCAAAGAATATGAAAATGTTGAGAATTTGCGGAGGTGCTTATGAAAAAACTAAACCTTAACGAAACGGCTGACGAGTTCGACGTAATTGACTTTGAAACTCATCTGTTCTATATATAATAAAGTGACAGGCGAGTTCGGGTTTTACGGCGACTACATGGACGATGAAACCGCAAACGCCGAGGAATTCGAGAGCGACGAGTGGGTAGCCGCGCCGAGCCAACATGACCTCCGCGAATACGACATTATGGAAGCCTTCGCCGGGTCGGTTACTAACGACTGAGCAACGGAGTTGCTTTTCGTTGCGTTGGAGGGCAAGGGTGCGTTTCAAGGACACGTTGATTCGCGTTGAATTGCGCGATGAGTTAAACATGAAGCTTTCGTAAAAATCGCACAGAACTGGTGCGACTACCACGACATTGAGTATGTAGACGTTGAAAATAATAACGAGCCTGCACCTAAAACCGAAAGTACGGAAACCAAAAGCAAACCCTGCAAAAATGTATCAAACTGTCCCTGCCCGAAGACCGAGTGTTCGAATCGCCGAAAGTGTTGCGCTTGTGTAGTCATACACAAAGAGGGCGGCAATTTGCCGTTTTGCCTAAGAAAAAAAAAAAAAATAAGGAGAAAACGAAATGAAAACAAAGCGTTTATTATTACGCCGATTCACGTTAAATGATGTCGAGCCGATGTTCAACAATTGGGCGAACGACCCCGATGTAACCGAATATTTAATGTGGCAACCGCACGGAAATATCAGCGTGACGAAAGACGTGCTTAATGATTGGGTCAGCAGTTATGAAAGGGATAATTATTACCATTGGGGGATTGTTGTTGAAGCAACTGGTGAACTTATCGGCGGTATAAGCACGATTTTGCAAGATGATAAAATAGAAGCAGAGGATTACGCCGCTTGTGGAGTGAGTTAATTATGGGAAGTTCGGGGGAAAACATGAAATTTAGATCAAAAGTTGACTGGTGGGCGTACATTTGTTTTGCGAGTTTTTCGTTAATTTCCTTTTGGGTACTTGTGGAATTTATAAAACAGCCCACCAATGTCGGACTTATAATTGGAGTGGTGGTTTTTGCACTTTGCAATGCGTTGATTCTGCCGTGGTGGTGGAATATGCACTACATTTTAGGTGACAACGAACTTGTAATCAAACTCGGCGGCTTTGTCGCTTGACCGAATTGAAATAAAGTATGCGGTTGGCGCAGTTTATATTCCGCCACGAAACAAACAAGAATTTTTACGATTGCTACAAGAAAAAATTACTCGAAGTGGATTGAGGTAACTCCATGACCCGAAAAGAACTAATCAACCACCGCCTAACATTCCCCGCCGCCTATGAGGACTACCCATTCGACAACGACTCCGCTCATTCCGATGACGGAAAGTGGGCAGTCATGCGGCATAGGGCGAACAGAAAAGGCTTCGCTCACATCTACGAGCGAAACGGCAAGTTCTGCATAAATCTAAAATGCGAGCAGCTTGAAGCGAATTTTCTGCGAAAAGCGTTCAAAGACGTGACGCCGGGTTGGCACATGAATATGGTTCATTGGAACACGGTTTATTTGAACGGCGATGTTTCTGATGAGGAATTAAAACGGCAGATTGAGATGAGTTACGAACTTGTGGAACCGAAAGAGAGGAAACGCCGATGAACATAACCGTCATTAACGGTACGGAACAAAAAGGTTGCACCTTTGCGATGAAAGAAATATTTTTGTCGGCGATGGGCGGGAGTCATAACATAACCGAGCATTTTCTTCCTCGTGATTGTCCGCAGTTTTGCGCGGGCTGTAAGACGTGTTTTTTTCAAGGCATCAGCGTTTGCTCTCATTCAAATTACATCATTCCGATTTGGGAGAGCATTTTATCAGCGGACTTGATTGTATTCGCTTCCCCGACGTATGTGTTTCACGCCACAGGACAAGTGAAAGCTTTGCTTGACCATTTCGGCAGTAAGTGGATGGTGCACTCGCCTGAAAAACCGATGTTCCGCAAACAGGTGGTTATCATCACAAACGCAATCGGTCAAGGCATGGGAAAAACCGCCCGCGATATAAAAGACAGCCTTGATTTTTGGGGAATTGCTCGAACTTACATCATTAAGAAAGCTCTTTTTCAACCTAAGTGGGAGCTCGTAAGCGATAAAACAAAAGTGGCGGTGAAGTCAAGGTGCGAGAAAGTTGCAAAAAGTGTAAAATCAAAAACTAATGTCAAGCCACGCTTTAAAATCCGATTCCTGTTTTTCATTATGAAAACTGCACAGAAAATGATTGATAAATCCGAAAGAAAATCAGGGCGGGAGCGAACCAAGGATTACTTGCATTGGAAAGAGAACGGTTGGCTTGACGGTAAAAAGCCGTGGAGGGATTAGAGAAAAAATGAAAAAACACGAAATGTTAAACATAGTGCAATCGCAACTTGCTCTCGATTTGAATTGCACGGTTGACGATTTAAACGGCGAGAAAGACAGCTTTGTCTTCGTCGAAACAAAAGACAATCCCGGTCGCAGACCTTTTCCGCGAAACGAACAACACTTTGAAATGGTGACTATGGGGCGGGCGATTGTCGTTTCGGCTACGCCTAAAATTATCGACATTGTGAAGCCTATTCTTGAAAATGAGAAGAACCGCGACAACGCTTTCGGTATGCCTTTCGTATGCGGACACGGGATTTATTATTTACCGGATTTATCAAGAATAAAACCGTTGCCGCCGCCCGTTGGTTTTGATTATGAAGTTGTTGAAAAGGACAAAATTGCAGAATTGTATCAACACGATGGGTTCACTAACGCAATTCAATACGATATTAATCACCCTCGCTCCGATGAATTGGTTGTGCTTGCGAAAAGCGGCGGCGCAGTTGTCGGAATAGCTGGTTGCAGTAACGATTGTCCTATGATGTGGCAAGTGGGAATGGACGTGCTTCCCGAATTTAGGAATCACGGACTCGCCGCATATCTTGTAAATCGGCTTACCCACGAAATATTGGAGCGTGGTTTTGTTCCTTATTACGGCACAGCTTCTTCAAATATTGTATCGCAAAAGGTCGCGCACCGTGCAGGTTATGAGCCGACATGGATGTGTGTTTGGAAAGGGCGATTTGAAAATTTGGAGTTAAAGCCAACAAGTTAAAATAAAGAAAGTGAAATCTTATGAACCTAACACCAATCACCTCCGACATATCACTTTACCATGTCAAGTTTCACCCGCTTTTGTCCGATGCGAAACTTTACGACAGCAGTTGCTCGACACAGGCAAAAGTGATTTTCATCGACAAGGATGGTGGGTACTTTTTGAAGTCCTCGCCTAAAGGCACGTTAATGCGTGAAGCCGCATTGACACGATATTTCCACGACAGCTTTGGTTACGCAAGTTCCGAAGAAGCGTGGGCAGTCGTAGAAAAATACGCTCACTTTCTCAAAACCGACACGCTCTTGCATGGCGATTATTGTCTGCCGAATATAATCCTCAACGACTGGAAATTCAGCGGCTTCATTGACCTTGACAGCGGCGGTGTCGGCGACAGACACGTTGATGTGTTTTGGGGAGCGTTCACGTTGTGGTTTAATCTTAAGACTGACAAGTATCGGGAGCGGTTTCTTGATGCTTACGGGCGTGATAAAGTTGACAAGGAAATGCTTCGTGTGGTTGCGGCGGTTGAGGTTTTCGGGTGGAATTGAATAAACCTATTGCAAAACTGCAAGTCTGTGGAGGGATACTTATGACCGAGAAGCAAAGATGCCCGTAGTCAATGTACATAGGCGGTGATACGCCTATGTACATTGACTACCACGACAACGATTGATGGCACTTTTCTCGGCAAACACACAAAAGATTTGACACATGATTTTTTCAAAAAAATCGGTGTCGATTTCTCCGCAATGCACTACTCGCCCGACTATGACGGCATGGACGAATTCGTCATGGTTGATAGCAAAACCCGCACTAATTTTTCCACATTCGTCGCTTTTCATGCGGATTATTGGGAGCGTGGAAACCGCCGTTGGAACGAGCTGAACGAAGCGGATATTCGTGCGGCAAAGGCGGTGGGGCTTGACCCGTGGTTTGATAAGCAGTCGTTCAAAGTCGTCGAAATTTGCCGCGAAAATAACATTCCGTTCGTGACTATTGATGAAAAACCCGATAATTATATTTGCAAGTTGGCGTCAATTATTGCGGGCGATACATTCAAGGCGGGGTGCGTTTATTCGTTGTTGCATGGATTTGACGACGACAAAACTGTGCAGTTCGCATCAGCTGCTTACACTAAATTCCCGATTGGATTGAACCCGCCGACGTTGGGGGAGGTTGAGGCGTTGATAAAAGATAGAAACCTGCTAATGCAAAAAATAACCATTTCAAACGTGAAAAGTGAGAAGTTTGAGGTATGAAACACAAAATCAAAATACAAAAATCCGTAGAAGCAGATGCCGCTGAAATACTGCGTTTGCAATACGTCGCATATCAAAGCGAAGGGGGAACTCAACAACGATTTTACCATACAACCGCTGACACAAACGCTTGATGAACTGCTTGTCGAATACCGAAAATGTGTTGTGTTGAAATCGGTGGAAAACGGCGAAATTATCGGCTTTGTCAGGGCTTATGCGGACGGAGATATTGTGTATATCGGCATGCTGATTATGCATCTCGAACATCAGGGCAAAGTCTTAGAGCAACGGCTTCATGCGGAGATTGAGGGTAAAATATCTCGCAAGCGGTTTGAACTTTTCACAAGCAAAAAGAGTCAACGCAATCTGCATTTATACGAAAAATCCGGCTACAAGCGGTTCAAAGAAGAAACTGATGAATCGGGGATAGCATTCGTATATATGGAGAAACAGACCGATGATGATGAAACAAATGTAGCGGTTGGATATGTCTTTGGGGGCAGCTTTCGGCGTTTTAATCGGTACATTAAACGGCAATATCGGGCTATGGCTACCGATAGGAATATCGCTTGGCGTTGCTTTGGGCTCGTTGATTCCTTTGGCGGCAGGGCAATAGTGGGAAGAAGTGAGGGGAAATATAGGTGGATTAATCCGTGTTTACGGGAAGGCGGCGGGGTTGGCTTTGGAAAGGTTGTTGGGAGAATTGGGAACATGAAAAAATGACCTCGTTGCTTGAAATATGATAGTGATAATATAGGCAATAATCATAATCGGTAAATGGCATATATTTTCATCGCATTTTTAGTTGGCTGTGGTTATGGGATTCATACCGAAACAACATAATGCATCTCTCGCCCATTGCGTTTGCATGACAGCAAACCGGAATCTACCATACGCGCAAGTAATTTATATGCTCCGCTGACCGATAGTTCGAGAAGGTCGGCGGCGTTTTGTTTTGTGAAAGACTGCCCCGCAAATTCATCCAATATCCGCTTCTCACTCTTGTTGGTTTTGCGTTTTACAGTTGATTTATTGACATTAGCGGCGATGCTCAAATTCGGCAACCTGATAAGAAATGCTCCGTTTGTGATTGGAATATCAGGTTCTGCCCCGTTTTGGGCATACGTTTCAAAAATTCGAGGTATACCGGTTCCGTAAGCCTCAATTAGTTTCAATCGGTGAAACACAACCGCAAGTTTTTCATTGCGCGGCACAGACACACCCGCAAGCATGATTTCTTTCGTTACGCCCGGCATAACTCCGCCGAGCGACATAATCTCAAGCCTGTCGTCAAACACACTGACAAGGGTTGCACCTTCAATATAATAATCACGATGAATTACGGCGTTAATCAAGGCTTCACGCAGAACTATTTCGGGATAATCGGGGTGGTCTACACGATACGCACCCTCGAATGTGGATGCAACTTTATTATATACATTCAAATACGCCAAAACTTCGTCAATCTGCTTGAACGCAGAGCCCGTAAACTCCTTGCGGTCTTTGAAAGTCTCCTTAGATATGCCTTGAAAAATTGCCGTTTTAATGGAGTAAGGGCATTGGTCGGACAAAAGCAAGGCAAGATTGGAATATCGCCCGTCAGTACGAATCAATCCGAGTGATTGCCGCTGCGTGTCGCCAAACTGTATGCCGTTATCCTCAAAAATTTTCACGGCATAATCAAAAGTTAAATCCTGCTCTAACGATAAAGATACTATAAACTTTTCACTGTCATTTTCACGGATTAATTGCCTGATGTGTTCGCGTGAAGCAGAAACCGATTCACTGCCTATGCGGACATAAACGCCCTGCGGCACAAGTCCGTATGTTTTGAAACAGTAAGGAAGCATCGCACCGCGTTCAACCATGACTTCGATTATTGTTTTTCCGTCGCGCTCAACAGGTGCGATTGAAATATATCCGCTCGGGTCTGGTAACACCGAATCGCGCAAACTGTTCATCGTTTTGAGCATGAGACCGTCAGCATCGTCTACTCCGTAAACCGAACCGTCGTTTTCGATTCCGATATACAGAGTTCCGCCCTCTGTATTTAGAAATGAAAGCAGCACCTTATTAACTTTATCGTTATATTCGCGTTTGAACTCAATTCGTGTCGTTTCAAGCATAATGACACCTCACATATTATTAAGATGTAATAATTATACTCCAACTCTCCAAGAATGTCAAGAGGAATTTTGGAGAATTGGAGATTTGAAACTTAAAAATTTTCAAATATGAACAAATCATTTTCAAACAACTCTAAAAAAATAAAATTTCCCCATTGACACCCCCTCTCGTCTATGCTATAATAATTATAAATAATTCAGAAAATAAATAAAACGGAGAACCGCAACTCCGTTAACAAAAGCGGCTGAAAAAGGAGAACCGCAACTCCGTAATAAAAGCGGCTGAAAACGGAGAACCACAACTCCATAACAAATGAGGCAAATAAAATTGTGGAGGTTTTCAGTTATGAAAAAAATTATTTCAGTATTATTGGCAATGTCTTTAGCAATTTCCTTGGCGGCATTTGGTGCGAGCGCATATGATGAGCCTGAGGAAGACTGCTTGATAGGCAGCCCCAAAGCTCAGCATGAAATCGACCCTGATTTCGGTGCGGGATGCAGCTATCGTTGCGGCGGCACAAAGTGGTGGATTCAAGCGGGTATCCATTATCAATTTTTCTGCACATGCACAACACCCAAAACCGAGCCCAACACCAATAACGGCGGCAACTCCGGCACTACCAACGGCGGTAACAGCGATGAGGAATACTATGATGAGGAATACTATGATGAGGAATACTATAATGATGATATCTTAGAAGAAGCATTCCCCGAAGTTGAACTCGATTTCGCTATTCCCGCATTGCCTTGACTTAGGCAAAAACTGCTATCAGCAATTTATTTTCTGAAATTATGGAAGCGAAGCGTTGGGAAACCGACGCTTTTATTCTGTGTTATATTATAAATTATAAATCAATAGAAATAACTTGACTTTTAAGATATATTGTAATATAATAGTATAATAAAAAGGGATGTTTTTGACAATAAACGCCATGGTTTTTATGGTATACTATGGTATAATTGTCAAGGACAAGCTCCTTAAAACAGCGAAAGGGGCAGGATTGAATTGCTTGAAATGCTTAACTTTGACAAAGAATACGTCTATATCATCAAGAAGCGAGAGAAAAATTTACTTGAAATTGTTTATCAAAAGCAAGGAACTGAAAATGAGGTTTCAATAGCAGAATATATGGATAAAAATCCGGACAACTCCGTTAATAACCAAACATTGACGCTTATACATACACATACAAATAATACTGCTTTCAGCGTAGCTGACTATAAGGTGTTTTTAAAACATAAATCTTTTAAAAGAATGATGGTATTTAATGCTATAGGCAGATGTTATTCTGTACAGCGGAATAACTCTTCTTTGCTCTATTACAGCACGCTGCCCGAAAGATTGGATTCAATACTTAATGACTTAGAAGATTTATATAACGTACTGGGGGACAAGCTATACCATACTCTCCCCGAAAATTGCAAAATCAAAATAAGATATGACAAAAACATACAGAGCAACTTCCTCATCCGTCTAACAAAAGAGTTTTTTATTGAAGTCTGTAAATATTTGGAACTTGATTATTATCCGAAGGAGGTATACTCAAATGTTTGATTTCTTAAACGACCCTAAGCTGTTTGAACGCTTAGGAGAAAGAGCCGAGCAGATAAAAATTCGGGCGCAAAGAACGCAAGTATCAGAGCAGGAGATAATAGATTCTGACTTGGAAAAACTCCAAAACAGGATTAAAGCTAACGCAGCCGGGGTTGAAGCCCATAATAAAAAAACGGAGTCAAGCGAAAATTGCAATAAAACATATGAATACAGAGAATTTAGGGAAGAGAAGCCGATACCGCAGATACTTTGCCTCGAACGAGCTCCCGCGGAGGTCTGATATAAAAAAATAAGCCTACTGTTTTCAGTAAGCTTATTTTTTATATTAACATATATATCGCCGATTGTCAAGTAAAGTTTTTCGTTAATTAATTTTAAACGATAAATGTTTTTACTTGACTTTTTCGGAAGCCTGTGGTATGATTGAATCAATACGGTGGAAAGGGACGGTCTTTTTATGTATTATAACAGCACCAGAAACAGCGGCGTTAAAATAACTGCGGCGGAGGCAATTGTCCAAGGCATATCATTGGATGGCGGGCTTTTTCTCCCCTGTAAAATCCCTGCTTTGAGCATGGAAAAAATTGCAGGCTTGGGGGATATTCGCTATTCCAAAAGAGCGGCTTTTATTTTTTCTAAGTATCTTACGGATTTTACGGAGGAGGAAATACGATACTGTACCGAAAGTGCTTATAATGATAAAAGCTTTGATTCGGAGAATATTGTTGAAATGGAGAATATCGCCGAGGGGGTTTACCTTTTGGAGCTATGGCGCGGACCGACCTGTGCTTTTAAGGATATGGCTCTTCAAATACTCCCATACCTGCTTTCTGTTTCAGCAAAAAAAATAAATATCAATAAGGAAATAGTCATCTTAACGGCGACCTCGGGTGACACGGGCAAAGCCGCGCTGGACGGCTTTAAGGATGTTGACGGCACTAAAATTATAGTGTTCTACCCCGATGAGGGGGTCAGCGCGATACAAAAGCTTCAAATGACGACCCAAGACGGCGATAATGTAGCCGTCTGCGGCGTGAGGGGCAATTTTGACGATTGCCAAAGCGGCGTAAAGGCTCTGTTTACCGACCTTGAAGTCAATAAGCTTCTTGAAGAAAAGGGAATGGTTTTTTCAAGCGCGAATTCTATAAATTGGGGGAGGTTGCTCCCGCAGATTGTTTACTATGTATCGTCCTATGCGTTGCTTGTTAAAAACGGAGATATTAAGGCGGGCGAAAAAATTAATATTGCCGTGCCGACGGGTAATTTCGGAAATATCCTTGCGGCTTATTTGGCTATGGAGATGGGGATACCTGTAAACAAGTTTATCTGCGCTTCAAATAAAAATAATGTTTTGACCGATTTTATCAAAACAGGGGTATATGACAAAAACAGGGAATTTTTCACCACCCTTTCACCCTCTATGGATATTTTGATTTCAAGCAATCTTGAAAGACTGCTGTATATAATGTGCGGACGAGATGACACATTGGTAAAAGAATGGTTTGACAAGCTGGCAAAGGACGGCAGATATGAAGTAACCGATACTCTGAAAGCAAAGCTTGCGGAAAGCTTCTACGGAGGCTTTTGCGATGATGAGCAAACCAAGGAAACCATAAAGGAAATCTATGACAAATACTCCTATACGCTTGACACGCACACAGCCGCCGCAGTTAGGGTTTATGAGGACTACAAAGCTGAAACGGGCGACTGCCTAAAAACTGTCATAGCCTCAACGGCAAGCCCCTATAAATTCGGAAACAGCGTTATCGAAGCGATTACGAGCGAGCCCCTTCCTGCGGCAACGGATGAATTTGCCGTAATAGATAAGCTTTTTAAGCTTTCGGGAATGTCCGTCCCCCAATCATTATCGGAGCTTAAAAATAAAAAAGTTCGCTTCGATACGGTTATAGGCAAGGATGAATTGCAAGCCTATGTCTTTAAAACAATTAACAGTTAACAATGAACAATGAAGGTGTTACGCCCTTGGCGTAACATTTTAAGTAGTTTATTTTAACTATTAAACTACACGCCTAGCTAAACTATTACAATCCGTCGGCGAAGCCGACACATCAATTGTTAATTGTTAATTGTTAATTGTCAATTGTATTTAAGAGCTGGGAGTTTGATGTATGCTGTTTGTTATTGCCGACCTTCATTTGTCATTATCCGTAAATAAGCCGATGGACATTTTCGGCGGTTGGGATGACTATATGGAGCGTTTGAAAAAAAGCTGGAAAGAAAAGGTTTCTTCCGAGGATACGGTGGTTATACCGGGCGATATATCATGGGCTATGAATTTCGAGCAAGCCCGGGCTGACTTTGAGCTGCTCAATCAATTACCCGGCTTAAAAATAATTCTGAAAGGAAACCATGACTATTGGTGGAGCACTGTCAGCAAAATCAATAAATTCCTAGCAGAAAACGGCTTTAACAGCATAAAAATACTGCATAACAATCATTACGCTTACGGAGAATACGGAATCTGCGGCACTCGCGGCTGGATTAACGAAACGGAAGAGCCAGCCGATGCCAAAGTGCTGGCAAGGGAAGTCGGGCGGCTTGAAGCGTCCGTAAGTTCTGCGGTAAAGAAGGGGTTAACGCCGATTGTGTTCCTGCACTACCCCCCGGCTTACGGCGGCGAATATAATCGGGGCATCATGGAGGTTTTACATAGGTATCATGTTAAGCAGTGCTTTTACGGACATCTGCACGGCGCGAATTCTCATAAAAAAGCTTTGCGCGGAGAGCATGACGGCATAAATTTCGAGCTTATTGCAAGTGATTATGTTCAATTTATACCTAAACAAGTGTTCTAATTTGTGCATAATGAGGAAATATTGCATAATGCCTAGAAAAATTTATAGAGATGTGTTATAATGTTTTACATGCTGTGAGAAAGGTTGGTCAAAAATAATGGCTGTTATTACTAACAATAAAATTGAGGAAAACAAATACGAGCTGCTTATTTCAATTAATGCCGAGGCGTTTGAAAAGGCGGTTAGCAGTGTTTATCTTAGAGTTCGCAACCAAATTAATATCAAGGGGTTCAGAAAAGGCAAAGCTCCCCGCCATATGGTAGAAAAGCTTTACGGGGAGGACGCTTTTTATGAAGATGCCGTAAGGGATTTAGCCCCCGGCGAGATTATGAACGCGGTTGAAGGCGAAGGCTTTGAACTGGTGGACACTCCGAAAATGGAGGTCATCTCCATGTCAAAGGAAGACGGCGTTGAGATTAAGGTTACGGCTACGGTAAAGCCGGAGGTAACGATTTCGGATTACAAAGGTATAGAGGTTGAAAAAGTTGTCAAGGCTGTAACAGAGGAAGCTTTGGATGAACGGTTGCAGGCTTTGAGGGAAAGAAATTCAAGGCTTGTTACTGTTGAGAACAGACTGGCGCAAGATGGGGACGTAGTCATCATTGACTTCGAGGGCTTTATAGACGGAAAACCCTTTGACGGCGGCAAGGATGAAAACTTTGACCTTGTCTTAGGCTCGGGTCAGTTTATACCCGGCTTTGAGGAGCAAATCATAGGCAAAAGTGCCGGAGACGAATTTAAAGTGAATGTTGACTTCCCGGAGGACTATCATTCTGTAGAGCTTGCGGGTAAATCGGCTGAGTTTAACGTAGTTCTGCATGAGCTCCAAGAAAAAGAAATGCCGGAGCTTGATGATGAGTTTGCGAAGGATACCTCCGAATTTGAAACCCTTGACGAATTGAGAGAGGACTTACGGCAAAGGATGGAAAAGCTGAACAGCGAGGAAGCCGACCGAGAAGCGGAGGACGCGCTTTTCAGAAAGCTTGCCGAAAATGTAGAAGCCGAAATCCCCGTTGTGATGTATGAGCAGAAAATCAGCGAGATGGTGCGCGACTTGGAGTTTAGAATTAGCCGGCAGGGGCTTACCATGGAATCGTACCTGAGATTTTCCAATACAAACATGACCGAGCTTAGGGACGGCTTCAGGGAAATAGCCCAGCTTCAAGTTAGGGTAAGGCTGGGGCTTGAAAAAATTGCAAAGCTTGAAAACCTTGAGATTACCGAGGAAGAGGTTGAAGCTGAAATCAATAAAATCGCCGAAACATATGATTATACGGCTGAAAAGGTTAGGGAAATCGTTAAACTGAAGGCTGTGGAGGAAGACCTTTTAGTGGAGAAGGCATCCGAGCTTGTAAAGGAAAGCGCGAAATTTATCTGATGCTGTTTTCCCTTAGGATTTTGGGAGAATCGTGCAGGTGTATGAAAGGTTGTTTTATATGAGTTTTATACCTTATGTTATTGAGCAGACCGGGCGGGGAGAGCGTTCCTACGATATTTTTTCACGTCTTTTAAACGACAGGATTGTCATGCTGTCCGAGGATGTGAACGATGTTACGGCAAGCTTGATTATAGCCCAGCTTCTCCATTTGGAGGGTCAAGACCCCGAAAAAGATATATCGCTTTATATAAACAGCCCGGGCGGCTCGGTTACCGCGGGTATGGCGATTTACGATACGATACGCTATATCAAGTGCGATGTATCCACTATATGTATGGGGCTTGCCGCTTCTATGGGGGCGTTTTTATTGTCTGCGGGGGCTAAGGGCAAGCGTTTGGCTTTGCCTAATTCCGAGATTATGATACATCAGCCGCTTATTTCCGGGGGATTGTCCGGGCAATGCACCGATATTAAAATCCGCGCGGACCATCTTGTTAAGACCAGAGAAAACTTAAACCGAATTCTTTCGGAAAACACGGGCAAGCCGATTGAAACAATCCGAGCCGATACGGAGCGCGATAATTTCATGTCCGCCGAGGAAGCGGTTGCATACGGTATTGTTGATAGGGTCGTCCACAAGAGGAGTGCGGAAAACAGCTAAGAGTATAACTAATAGGGGTTTTGTTTTTATGGAAAAAGGTGTCAAGAAATGTAATTTTTGCGGCAGAAATGAGCATCAAGTTTTGAATATGTTTTCGGCAGGTGCTTCAAACATTTGCGAGGACTGTGTAATACATTGCTATGAAATGCTTGTTGAAAATGAGGTTTTTATTGCTCCGCCTGCGGCAAAGGAAAAACAGGGTAAGGACGGCGACAAGGCGGCACTTCCCGATATTAAATTGATTAAGCCCGTCGAAATCAAAAAGGTGCTTGACGATTATGTTATAGGGCAGGAGCAGGCGAAAATATATCTTTCCGTTTCGGTTTATAATCACTATAAGCGCATTATGAACGGGGAGGACGGCGTTGAAATTCAAAAGAGCAATGTAATTATGCTGGGTCCTACCGGCGTGGGTAAAACCTTTCTGGCTCAGACTTTAGCAAGAGTCATGGAAGTTCCTTTCGCTATTGCCGATGCCACTACGCTTACCGAAGCGGGCTACGTGGGCGATGATGTTGAGAATGTGCTTGTCCGCTTGATTCAAGCCGCTGATTTCAATGTTGAGTTGGCGCAAAGAGGGATTGTTTACATTGACGAGATTGACAAAATATCCCGTAAATCGGAAAACACATCCATCACAAGAGATGTCAGCGGCGAGGGCGTTCAGCAGGCTTTGCTGAAAATTATAGAGGGTACTGTTTCAAATGTGCCGCCGCAGGGAGGCAGAAAGCATCCGTCTCAAGAATTTATACAGATTGATACCAAGAATATCCTTTTCATATGCGGCGGGGCTTTCGATGGTCTGGATAAGATTATTCAAAAGCGCACCGCTTCCTCTGCCGTCGGATTCGGAGCGGATATAAAGACTAAAAAGGAAAAGGAAAAAGGGGTTTACAAGGACGTTGTTCCGCAGGACTTGGTAAAGTACGGTCTTGTCCCCGAGTTGGTCGGGCGGCTTCCTGTTATGACGATTCTTGACGAATTGGATGAGAAATCTTTAATCCGCATTATGAAAGAGCCTAAAAATGCCCTTACAAAGCAATACGGCAGGCTTTTTGAAATTGACGGCGTGGAGCTTTCGTTTGAGGACGGAGCGTTAAAGGCTATAGCCGAAAAAGTAATTGACCAAAAAACCGGCGCGAGAGGGCTTCGCACCATTGTTGAGAAAATACTGATGCCGATTATGTTTGAAATACCATCAAACAAAGAGGTACGCAGTGTGAGGGTAACGGAGAAATGCGTTAACGAAAATGCTTCGCCCGAGGTGATTATCAGCAAAAAATCCGGGTTTAGAAAATAAGGGGTATAATATATGATAATAGTATTAAAAAACGGCGTTGAAAGAGCGCAGACGGAAAACCTTGTCGAATGGGTAAAAAGCCAAGGTTTGAGCGCGCATTTAAGCGAGGGGCAGTTTCAAACCGTTATAGGTTTAATCGGCGATGTATCAAGCATTGACATGGAGCTTATCAGAGGGCTCAGCATAGTTGATAGCGTCACGCGGGTTTCCGAGCCCTATAAAAACGCCAACCGCAAATTCCACCCGGACGACACGGTGATAGAGGTCGGGCTGAAAGACAGCTTAAAGGTAAATATAGGCGGCGAAAGCAATTTTGCCGTGATTGCAGGACCTTGCTCTGTTGAATCAAAGGAGCAAATCTGCGAAATCGCGCAGGCGGTTAAAGCTGCCGGGGCTAACCTGCTTCGCGGCGGGGCATTTAAGCCGCGCACCTCTCCTTATGATTTTCAAGGGCTGAAAGGCGACGGAATAGAGTTGTTGCTTGAAGCGAAGCAACTTACGGGACTGCCGATTGTCACCGAAATCATGGACCTTTCGCACCTGCCGCTTTTTGACGAGGTTGACGTGATTCAAGTCGGTGCGAGAAATATGCAGAATATGGAGCTTTTAAAGGCTCTGGGCAGGACGGATAAGCCGATTCTGTTAAAAAGAGGCTTAGCAAACACGCTGCAGGAGCTTCTTATGAGTGCCGAATACATTATGGCGGGGGGAAACAGAAAGGTTATCCTTTGCGAGCGCGGGATTCGCACATTTGAAACGGCAACACGGAACACGCTTGACATTGCCGCTGTCCCCGTATTGCGCGAGCTTACTCATCTGCCTGTTATAGTAGACCCGTCTCATGCCTCGGGAATGGCAAGGCTTGTCAAGCCCCTGTCTCTTACGGCGGCGGCGGCGGGCGCGGACGGGGTTATGATAGAGGTGCACAACAATCCGCAAGCCGCACTCTGTGATGGCGCGCAGTCGCTTACCCCGGAGCAATTTGCCGAAACGCTCATTGCCGTGAATAAGGTTCGGGAGGCGTTAAAGCAGTGACAACGGGTATAGTGGGCTTAGGTTTGATAGGCGGTTCTTTGGCTAAGGCAATCAAAGAAAAAAATCCGCATAAGGTATTGGGCTTTGATATTTCCGAAAGCTCCTTTCTGGAGGCGAAGCTGGTAGGAGCGGTTGACGAAAGGCTTGACGACAGCAATTTATCAAGCTGTGATTTCGTAATAATCGCGGTTTATCCGTCAGCCGCCGTAAATTATATAAAGGAAAACGCGGCGCGCTTTAAAAAAGGCGCGATTGTTGTTGATTGTTGCGGCATAAAGCGCGGGATTTGCGCGGAAATTATGCCTATAGCCTCTGAAAACGGCTTTTACTTCATCGGCGGTCACCCAATGGCAGGTACTCAGGCTTGGGGCTTTAGATATTCGCGCGGCTCACTCTTTAACAAAGCCTCGGTTTTACTTACCCCGCCGGACGGAATAGATATAAATATTCTTGAAAGGGCAAAAAGCTTTTTTTCAAGGCTGGGCTTCGCGGAAGTAGTATTTACCACCCCGGGTGAGCATGACCGTATAATCGCATACACGTCTCAGTTACCCCACGCCGTTTCAAGCGCGTATATAAAAAGCCCCGCCGCGGCGGAGCATAAGGGCTTTTCAGCCGGCAGTTACAAGGACATGTCGCGCGTTGCGAAGCTGAATGAGGACATGTGGTGCGAGCTTTTCCTTGAAAACAGCGATTACCTAGCCGAAGAAATAGATTCCCTCATTGAGAAGCTTTCCGAATACCGCAACGCCGTTAAAAGCGGCGATGCGCTTGCATTACGGAAATTGCTTGAAGAAGGCAGAATCCGCAAAGAAAGCATTGAGAAAAGCAGAGGAACGGGAGCTTCACAAAAATAAGCCTTATATAGTCGCTCAGCTTCAAAAGTGCCGGGCGACTATATTGTACATTGATTTAAGACTTTTTTGCAGATTCTAAGAAAGCTTATTGTTCTTTAGCTCCTTAATTTCGTCTTTTTCTATTTCGCTGAGATAATCGTCAAAATCATCCATTTCGTCAAGAGACCAATTGTAGTCATCGTGATAACCAAAATCCTCCAGATTCCCGGACAATGCCCTGCGGCTCTTGATAACGGCGATAATGCTTAAAATAAGGGCAATAAATGAAATGAGCGCGCTAAGCAGTGCTACAAGCTCCGCAAAACCCAAGCCTAAATCCTCGCATTTTTTACAGCAATTTTTCATAAAGAACATCCTTTCAGTATTTTTTTCCTAAAAACCTAATATATGGAGTTTAATTTAATTTTATCATATAATCGTTTAAATGTCAAGGGGGTTGTGTGTATGATTCATGATTTCACCGAAATCAATTTTTTACTTGACATCATTTAATTTTTATTGTATAATAAAAATAACCCGAGCTATCGGTTTATTCGGGTGTAAATCTTAGTCGAGTTATTTATAATTTCTTATACGAAGGGAATTGAAGTGATGTTCAAAAAAAGAATACTTGCGTTATCCTTAATAGTGACCGTTGCGGCGTCCGGCTGTTCATTGTTCGGCGGCGGCGGTGAGAGCTCCGGCGGAGCGGATGCCGATGCTTTGAATCAGCAAATTGCGCGGCTTGAAGGTCAAGTTGAATCTTTAAGGGAGCAGACGGTAACAACGATAGGCTTCCGAAGCAGAGATGACCACCTTTCGGGTGCGAGCCACCCTGCTGTCAGCGCGGCTATTTCGGTTAAGGAGGAAACCATGTCGTCCTTGCCGCCTACTATTACGATTAAGGACAAGGAGTACAGCACCCGCTTAACCTCGCTTTCTCTCAGCAGCATGGATTTAACAAACAGGGATATTGAAAACCTTAAATACATGGTATATCTTGAGGAGCTTCAAATATTTCAAAATAAAATCAGCGATTTAACGCCTTTGACGGGTCTTACAAGCTTAAAAACCCTCTCGCTGTTCAGCAACGAGGTTTCGGATTTAACGCCTATTGCAGGGCTGGCTCAGCTGGAGGCTCTCTACCTGCGCTCAAATAAAATAACCGATATATCACCGCTGGAGGCTCTTTTGAACTTGAACACCCTTGACATATCTCATAACGACATATCGGACATATCCGCGCTTTCCGAGATGACCGAAATGCAGCTTCTACGCATAAACCATAATAGAATCGCTAATATTTCGGGGCTTAAGAACATGAGGAATCTCAACCGCGTTCATATGCAGAACAACCATATCAGCGATATATCCGCTTTCATGGGCTTAAATAACATTACGGAAATTTATGTAGACAGCAATAATGTGTCCAACATTGAGCCGCTTCACGGGATGACTACTTTAGGCTGGCTTAAAATCAGCAACAACCCGATTCATGATATAAGCGCGGTAAGCTCGCTTATAGGTTTAAGAAAGCTCTATGTCGAAGGGCTTGATATTGACAGTTCGGTTTTAGACGCGCTTTCATCAGAATTGCCTCGTTGTGAAATAATAAGGTAATAAGCTCAAAAAAGCCGAAAGGGGAGTATGTCATAGCTATGGCGTTAAAAAAAATAACCGTAAAAGCTTCGAGAGGCTATGACATTTTGATTGGCGGGGGGCTTTTGGATAACGCGGCGGAGCATATGAAGCGCGCCGTTAAGGCTAAGAATTTCGCTGTTATAACAGACGATCATGTTGCTCCTTTATACGGGGATAAGCTTGCCGATTCCTTGAAATCCGCGGGTTTTTCGGTTTGCCAAAAGGTATTTCCTCACGGAGAAGCTTCTAAAAGTTCTTACACCCTTAATGCTATATACGATTTTTTAAGCGAAAACAGCGTTACCCGCTCAGACTGCGTACTCGCTCTGGGCGGCGGCGTTGTCGGTGATATTGCGGGGTTTGCGGCGGCGACCTATCAGCGCGGGATTGACTATATTCAAATCCCCACATCGCTTTTAGCGCAAGTCGATTCCTCCGTTGGAGGCAAAACTGCTATAGATTTGCCATCGGGCAAAAATCTTGTCGGGGCTTTTTGGCAGCCGCGCCTTGTTTTGATTGATACCAATACCTTAGACACCCTGCCGGAGGAGTTTTTTATTGACGGATTAGGCGAGGTGATAAAGTACGGCATGATTAAATCAAAGTCTCTCTTTGAATTATTGGAACGGCATGATTCATTAGGTATAAGGGGTGTTTTGGAGGACGTAATATACGAATGTGTATCTATCAAAGCCGCCGTTGTGGAAGCGGATGAGTTTGATTCGGGCGAAAGGATGCTGTTAAATTTCGGGCATACGCTGGGACATGCCATTGAGAAAATGACAAATTACACGGGCATATCCCACGGCAGGGCAATCAGCGTAGGGATGAGGATGATTACCAAAGCCGCCGAAAACTCCGCGCTTACCGCCAAGGGGCTGACCAATCGGCTGACCGCCTGCCTTGAACGCTACGGCTTAAACGCCGAGGTTGCTTTCACCCCCTATGAGCTGGCTAAAGCCGCCTTGAACGATAAAAAGCGGATGGGGGAAATGATTCATATCATAGTCTGTAAGGACGCGGGCAAATCCGAGGTAATAAAAATGAGCACGAATGAATTTATCCTGCTGTTAAGCTGAAAAATGCTCCGTTAAACGGGGCATTTTTTGCGGGAGACAGATTTTAAACAGGCTCTAAACCAACGAATACAAATCAAAAATATTCCCGCCCCCGTTTCTTTTGATAGCATCGTTCATAAAATTGACTGTTGTGCGATATTTTTTGGTTAAATCCGAAACTGTAATTTCAATCGGCGTTTCGGGCAGTGTCATGTATAAGACATCCTTTTGAACATCGGCGAAATCGTGCATTTCATCTGCAAAATCCCCTATGCCTTTCTTTAAGAAGCAATATGCCTCATCGCATGATTTTGAAAGCAACGCTTTACCCATAGTCAGCGTGTTAAGCTCCATTTTTTCATAAATTTTTGCCGTTGAAACAGCGGCGATATTGAGGTTCAGCAAAATTCTCAGAGCAATTTTATTTATAACTTTTTGTGACAGCCCCTCACTGCCCAAAACCGCGAATATCTCGTCCAGCATCCTCAATGCTTCTTCTTTATTACCGTCTGCCGCTTGGTCTATAAGGCGTTTTTCTTTGTGATGCGGGTATAGAAATTCAATTTCCTTACCTTTAAGATAATGAATATGCACAACGCTGTTGTTCCCGAAAAGAGAGAGCGCGGAAGCCGCCCTCCGCGCTTCCTTTACACATATGTAAAGCTCCGATGCCTTACAACGCTGACGGCTTATGCCGATTGAAAAAAGCGCGTTGGTCCTTTCAAGCAGGACCTGCCGAAGTCGGTCGGCGGTTTCAAGGCAAAATTCCTCGCTCGGCGAATTGTCAAAAATCAGGCATAGCTCCTTAAAGCTCAGGCGCAAAGCATAGCCCCGATTTAACTCGGTCAATATTTGTAAAGCCGCTTCATAGACTTCACTGTGATACGAATCGGCGGTTATGCTTATAACGGAGTATGACGGCTTCCATTCGGGCATAGCGTCCTTTAAAACCTCGGCGGCATCCATGTCGTTCCAGAAATGCGGAATTAGCAGGGCTGACAGTTTATTTTGCGAATATTCTTCATTGCGTATGATATGCTCATCGGGCATATCGCAATATGATTTAAGGTCGGGGTTAAACTCGCGCATAACGATTACCTTATCTATATTTTTCAATACGTTTTCAAAGCTGATGGTATTTCCTGCCACTATAATTTTCGTTCGCGGGAAAAAATGGGCTACGTTATTTAAAACCGAATATGCGTGACCCTTGATTAAATTCATAGAGCATACTGCGAAGTGTATTTTTTCGTGAGTCAGCAGGTATACAAGCTCGGATAAATCATTGCATATTTCTACCGTATTATACCCGTTTTTGGCAAGAGAATGTTTCCATCGATTTCCCTCTAAAATACTTTTGTTTGCTACAACTACGTTGAACATCGTAAAATCACGCCTTTCTTATGAGATGCCGAACAGAATCTGATTGCTTTTTAAATCTCATTGTTAATTTTATCATATATAAAGCGAAAATGCAATATTTTTTTAAAAATTTGCGGGAATAAAAATCGGAAAGATAGGGTGTAACCTATGAAGCTTGACCGCCTGCTCGGTATACTGACCGTCCTGCTCCAAAAGGACAGCGCGACCGCGCCTGAATTAGCCGAAAAATTCGAGGTCTCCCGCCGCACTATCGGGCGGGATATTGACGCGCTTTGTATGGCAGGAATCCCTGTTGTCGCCCGTCAAGGGAGCGGCGGCGGACTTTCGATTGCAGAAGGGTTTAAGCTGGACAAAAGTATTTTGACTACGGAAGCTTTGCTGTGCCTAACCGTCGGTTCAATTGAACTCAACCTCACTTCTTATCACAAGAAGCAATTGACAGAGAAAATCAAGTCAATTAATCGCGCGATTCTCAATAAGCATTTTATTGAATTTGATTATTTTTACGACAAAGGCACGTGCCGCCGCCGTATTGAGCCTTATTTTGTTATTTTTCAATGGTCGTCTTGGTATGTTTTCGGGTTTTGTTTGGAGCGGCAGGATTTTCGGTTGTTCAAACTCCAGCGGTTATGGGATTTTCACTGTTGTGATGAGCGGTTTGAACCCCGGGAGATTCCGCCGGATAAGCGTGACTTTAACGCAACCTTTAAAGACGACATTAAACTTACCGCATTATTCGACCCGTCTGCAAAATATCAGCTTATTGAAAATTACGGGCTCAATTGCTTTACCGAAACGGACGAGGGCTTGCTCTTTAAGTTTGGGTTTACAAACCGGGATTATCTTGTAAGCTGGTTACTTAGCTTCGGCGGCAACGTCAAAGTCTTAGAACCCGATTATATAGCCGAAGATTTAAAAGCCGCCGCTGAAAAAATTTTAGAAAATTATAAATAAACAAGACATACTGTTGTCCTGTTTAACGTGATATAATAGGTTGAGAACTCACGAAAGGAGGGCGGCTGAATGCAGAAAAAGGCTTTGGTAATAATTGATATTCAAAATGACATAACTAAGAATTACAAGCAGATTATCGGCAACATTAACAAGGCAGTTGATTGGGCGGTTGCTCATAATATTCATATTGTCTATATAAGGCATGAGAATTTATCAGCCGGCACGAGGACTTTTAAACCGGGGACTAAAGGGGCTGAATTGGTTTCGGATATGAAAATAGCCTCGGATAATATTTTTACAAAATCTAAGGGAAACGCTTTGAGCTGTCAGGAATTTGCGGATTTTATTGTTGAAAATGAAGTGTGCGAATTTTACATAGCGGGAGCGGATGCTGTCGCTTGCGTTAAATCAACTTGCTACAATCTACGCAAAGCGAATTATGGCGTTACTGTTTTGCAGGATTGTATTACAAGTTATGACAAGAGCAAAATTGATGAAATGCTTCGTTATTATGAAAGCAAGGGCTGTGAAATACTGTGTTTTGATACCTTGCGTGAAGTATGTCATTAATCGGTTCGGGATTTTTAAAAAAATTTGAGGGAGGATTAAAACCATGCAAGAATACGCAAGTAAAGCCGCTTTGATTGATGAAATCAAAAAGACGGCAGGGTTATTCATAAAAGAGTTTGACGATGTAGCGGATGCCGACAAAGACCTCCGCTTTGACGGAGTTGACCGCACACCGGGGGAAATCATCGCATATCAACTCGGATGGATGGGGCTGATTCGCGGTTGGGATAAGGACGAGCTTTCCGGGAAAGAAGTCATTACGCCCGCACCGGGTTACAAATGGAATCAAATGGGCGAGCTTTATCAGGGGTTTTATGACAAATATAAGGACGAGCCGTTACCCCGATTAAAGGAATTATTTGTCACCGACCTTGATTCCTTTATTGATTGGCTTGGTGCATTCTCCGATGATGAATTGTTCAAACCCGGCGGCAGGAAATGGGCGGCATCCACACCATCAAATTGGTCGCTCTGGAAATGGGTACACATCAACACAGTCGCGCCGTTCAAGTCGTTCCGAAGCAAAATCCGCAAGTGGAAAAAACTGCGCGCGGAGGTGTAATAAAAATGCCGATTGATTTTAAGAAAGAATACAAAGAGCTATATCAGCCCAAAACAACCCCCGCCGTCATTGACGTGCCGGAGATGGTATTTCTTATGGTTGACGGCAAGGGCAACCCGAATATCAGCGAAGAATATCAATCTGCCGTTGAGTTGCTTTACGGGCTTTCTTATACCATTAAAATGAAACATAAATCGGTTTTGGAGTATGTTGTTCCGCCCCTTGAGGGATTGTGGCGGTTAGCGGACGGCTCGGAAGAATGGTATAAGGACAAGGAAAAATATCGCTGGACTTCTATGATACGCCAACCCGAATTTGTCACCGCTGAAATCTTGGACGAAGCAAAAGCCGCACTCAATCAGAAAAAACCGCACCTTGATACGAAGAGAGTGCGGTTTGAAAAGTTCACTGAGGGGCTTTGCGTTCAAGCAATGCACATTGGTTCTTACGATGACGAACCTCGCACAAACGCCGCAATCATGGAGTTTATTAATGCTCATGGATATGTCAGCGACATAAGCGAAACCCGCCGCCACCATGAAATTTACCTGAACGACCCGCGAAAGATTGCGCCGGAGAAGTTGAAAACCGTAATCAGGCATCCGATTAGAAGTCAATGAAAGGAGCACGCAACATGAAATATGAATGGTTAGAATCCTACGCGATGTCCAAAAAAGGCGCGTATAAAGAATGGAAACAAGAGTGGGAAGTCCACCGCTATATGCTCCGCGACAAGATGTTTATTATGCACGGGGGCGATAAAAGCGGCAAGGAAATTATCACGCTAAAGCTCGACCCGTTAGAGGGTGAATTTCTCCGCAAGCAGTACAAGGGCGATATTGTGCCGGGGTATTACATGAATAAGGAGCATTGGAATTCGGTTTATGTTGACGGCAATGTTCCTGACGACGTTCTGCGTGGTATGGCGGACAAGTCTTATGACTTGATTCTAAGCGGATTCAGTAAAAAAATTCAAAAAGAAATTTTGGGAGGGTAACGACATGAGCGAAAAACTGAAAAAAGCAAGCGAAATCATCAAGGGAAGAACCGCATCGGGCGAGTACAAGAACCAATACTGTGTTCTCGCGCAGGAGGATTTGGACGGTCACTTGACCGCCGCTGTCATTACGCCGTCTACATCAGACGGAATACGGCAACTTACGTTCTGTTCCGGTATCGGAAGTAATTGGGCAAAACGTGCCGAGCGTGACAACCGTGCCGCCGTCTGCTTTTCGTCCGAGGAGTATAGCATTACTTTGAGGGGAAAACTTGAAATTTTAACCGATGATGCAAGCAAGCAAGAGAACTGGTATAGCAGCTTGGAGAACCACTTTTCCGGTGCAGACGACCCAAACTACTGCGTTTTGCGGTTCACAACCGAGAAATATAAGCTGTTTGTTGATTGGGAAGAAACAGAGGGTAGTTTGTAGCACACAAATAACTCCGCAGTTAAGGTCAAGAAATACTCCGCCGTTTTAATGCAAAATGCTTGTGTTTCAAGGCGAGCCGTATGGAGAGGAAGATTTTGAGCAAGCCATCGGAACTTGCATGGAGCAAATTAACAAATACAATCCCGAAGTTTACGGCTATGAATACGCCGGCGAGCTTGCGCCGAAAATGCAGCTTGCGCCGATGGGCTGGCGTGGGTATATCGAAATGCGCCCGATAAGGGAGAAAGCGTAAAATAAAGAGCCTGTATTCAAAGAAAAGCACACCATAAAGTAAATGGTGTGCTTCTATGAATACAGGCTCTAAAAAATCATAGTAAGGCTTCTGTGAAAAGAACTACGTATTTTGCGGACTCCCCGCCTTTGCCGTAAATCTCAACATCGCCCGAAGAAAGGGCATCGGTGAGCTTAACCTTGCCTTCCATAACCTCGGCGATTTTTCCTGCGGCTCCTTTAATCCAAATATCCGCTTCGTCGTATCTGTGCTTTTGGACTGAGGCTTTGCCGCTTTCAATCAAGATATAAAAATCTCTTTGAGAACCGCCCTCCATAACCTCAAAGGTAGCGGCGATTTTATCTGAAATCTTAGCTACACTGTCCTTTTTAGCTTTAACGCTGGATTTAGCAACCGCAAACACATCATCATAACCTATATTTTTTTCAACGGGTTTCTTCACCGACTTTTTCGCTACAGGTTTTTCCGCTACAGGCTTTTCCTCGGCGGTTTTTTCGGCAACGGGTTTTTTCACGATGGGCTTTTCGGCAATCGGCTTTTTGACTGCGGGCTTTTCCGTTGCGGCGGGCATGATTTTTTTCTCAGCCGCTAAAACGGCGGGGGGGATGCTTGTCTTTTTCTCCGCTACTTTAGCAGTCGGCTTTGCGGCGGCAGAAGCGGTTTCGGCAGCAACAGCTTTTTTAACATTTGCCATTAGACTTCCTCCTTAAAAAATAAATTCATTATGAAGATAATTATACCCCTTTTCCCCTATATTGTCAACATTTTACTGCAATATCTAAAAAAAAGACAAATTTTCAACAGCTTAATTAGGTAAATTCAACAATAAAAAGGCAGTTAAGCTCTCGCCTTGAACATCAATGAAACCAGAAGCCCCGCTGTTACGGCAGTGGTGATTCCTGCGGCGGCGGCTGTCAATCCGCCCGTGATAATGCCTATAAAGCCTTTTTCGTCAACGGCTGTTTTAACGCCCTCAACCAAAACATTGCCAAACCCTGTCAGCGGGACAAACGCGCCCGCGCCCGCAAAATCAACCAGCGGGCGATACCACCCCAGCGCGCCCAGCACAACGCCGGACACCACAAAGGTTACAAGAATACGCGCCGGAGTAAATTTAGTATAATCAATCAAAATCTGCCCCAAAGCGCAAAACGCCCCGCCGATAACAAAAGCCCAAAAATAATTTAACATATAATACCTCCGTTTTTTTACAATTGACAATTTACAATTGATAATTGACAATTAAGGATTTCGCCTTTAGGCGGAATTTAACTGTCTGAGAACCTGTCCGTGTTTGAAATAAAGACAGCATGTGAGATGCCGGGGATGCTTTCGCCCTGCTGTGCTGATGTAGGTGACATCAGCGCGCCTGTAGCGCAAAACAGGATATTTTTCAGCTCGCCTGTTTTAAGCTTATTGAGGAAATATCCGCACAGCACCGAGGCACTGCACCCGCAACCTGAGCCTCCTGCGTGGGTATCCTGCTTTTGCGGGTCGTAAAGCATAACGCCGCAGTCCTTGTGCTTCATGCTGATGTCGATATTTTCGCCTTTCAGTATGTCTATCAAGAGAGAGCTTCCTATTGTCCCCAAATCGCCTGTTACGATGGAATCAAAATCGGCGGGGGTCATTGCAGTGTCGGTCAGGAAAGTTTTTATGACATAGGCGGCGGCGGGAGCCATTGCCGCGCCCATATTTGCCGCATCCGTAACGCCCATATCGACAATCTTGCCAACTGTTACGCCCCGTATATAGGGTGCTGTATATTTAGGCGTGATTACCGCCGCGCCAGCCGCCGTTGCCGTCCATTGGGAGGTAGGCGTTCTGATTCCGCCGTAAGATAACGGGAATCGAAACTGCCGCTCTGCCGCCGCATAGTGAGATGAGGTCGCGGCGATAACATTGCCGCCCAACCCGCTGTCTGTCATAAGCGCGCCCAGAGCCAAGCCCTCGGACATAGTTGAGCAAGCTCCGTATATCCCGAAAACAGGTATATTCAGCTCGCGGATTCCGTAGGTCGTCCCTATACACTGGTTAAGCAAATCGCCCGCGAACATGTAGTCAACATCATCGGCTTTAAGCCCGCCTTTTTCAATCGCTTTATTTATAGTCCGCTTAATCAGCTCGCTCTCGGCTTTTTCCCATGTTTCCTGCCCGAAATAAGAATCCTCGCAAATCTCATCAAAGCAATAATTAATAGGACCCTCGCCCTCGGTTTTCCCCGCTATCCCCGCAAAGCTGTGAATTGTCGGCGGATTTTCCATTATAAAAGTGTTTCTGGCTATTTTTTTAGCCATTTAACAACACCCCTTTTTTAAATTAACAATTAACAGTTAACAATTGTAAATAATTGTCTGTTTAGGAGCTGTTAAGCTGTTAATTGTAATTTTACCCGCTATTGTGCTGAATATGTGTTTTTATAAATATTTTTAAAATTTATTTACATTCTCTAAGGGTATATCCAAAACTAAACGCGGCAAAATGCTTGCCGCGTTTTTGCAGGATTAAGTCAAATACCCGCTTAATTCGCTTGGAATCGCGCCGCCGCTATCGCCGGATTTGTTATCGCCTTTATTGTCGCCGGATTTACTGTCGCCTCCATCATATCCAAGAACGTAGCTGTAAACATAACCTTCGGAAACCAAGCAGAATTTTGCACCGCTTCCGTCCTCGATACAAAAGATATGCTTGCTTAAATTGATTGCCATTTTCAGAATATCCTCGAATTGATTTACAGGCATGTTTTCATAGGCGGAAAGATTCATAGGCTTATCCAAAATGATGATTTCATCGGAATATTTGCGGAGTATGCGCTTCACCTCGTACCGCTCTTTGCCCATTGTCTCGCGCGCCGTGTAGGTTATGGAGCGAATACACAAGCAAACACCCAAAAGATGAATCACAAACCATATCACGGCGAACACAGATGCGCCCGTGCCCGGCGGCTCATACGTATGAATCGGGATTGAAAGCTCAACCATCGATGTTCCGTTGCCGTTTACTTCAATGTTATATACCTCCTTGGTTAGCGGTATATTAACCGTCCGCCGCAAGGTTTCGCTAATATCGCCCGTTTCGGAACGGATATGGTATGTAAACTCCAGTAAAATATTTGCCGCGAAAGGATAAACTCTGTCAGAGGCAGTGCTTGTTCTTTGCATCTGCGCGTTATGTTCCCTTACGAATCTTCTGTAAGTGTTAATATGCCGTTGAGGATTAATCGTATAAAGTCCTCCCGGGTCTTCCGCTGCGTTTTTGCCGTTAAAATAAAGCTCATTGGTCGTTGCGCTTCCGCTTACCTCTTCAAGAGTGACCTTATCTTCATGGATTAAAGGGTTAGTAGTTGCATCGCCGTTAGCTTGACTGCTTATAATAAAAGTTTCTGTTGCGGAATATGTATAATCTATGTCGGCGGTTTCGCTTAATTTCAGTAAAAAAGAATTTTCGACTTCTATGAAATCTGTGAAAGACATAAGGTAATGCGCTTCAACCGGGCGCGGACCTGCTTTCCCGAAAGATGTGCTGTCAAGGTAATGAACCTTAAAAGAAGCATTGTTAAAGCCTTCAAATTCGACCGTATCGTCATGCGCGAAATAAGCGGCGGTGTTATATATAATAAGTGCGATTACAATTAAAAGATTAAGCCCGCAGAAAACGAGGAAAAATAGCGTAAGCTTATCGGGAGCAGGCGTGAAATTGCCGCTTTGCGCTCCTCCCCCGCCGCGTGTTCTTCCCATTGGCTTGCCATACGAATACTTTCGCCGCATACTCAGAACGCCGTTTGCGATTTCATAATAAAGCGTAGCCGCCAAAACTGCCAAAACGCCCGGAACAAGCAATAATACATGCTTTTCCGCGTAATCTGAGATTAACTCAATTTTATTCTTTTTTCTTAATTTAAAATCAACCATAAAATTTGCTCTTTTCCCAAATTATTTATTTAAACAAACGGTAAAAATTCCCGCTGAAAAACCTAAAACCATGCTTACAAGGGTTGCGCCTGCCGCCTGAAAAATGAATCCCAAATCAAAACAGGGTATCCGAGATGCGGAATATATGCTTTTACGATGCCGTAAACTTCCTCCTGCTTTACAGGCGTGGAATCCGGCGCGGGGTTCGCGTCTCCTTGCGTGATGTATAATAATTCATCATCGCTGCTATATCTGAAGTCCATCACTCTGTGAACCCTTTCAACGCTTCTGTATTTAAAATGAATAACGTCTCCTTGCTCTACCGTATAATAAACTCGTTCCGGCTTTACTTTTTCTATAAAGACAACCGCCCCCGGCTCAAATGTCCCCGACATACTGGGCGTTAAAACAACAGAGGGGTAATATCTGAAAACCTTAGCGTTAAACATAAACAAAAGCACAACGCAAACAGTGAAGAAAATCGGTGCTTTTAAAGGCTTTTTATCATATTTGGCATATCTTTTTGTTATGCGCGCAGCTTGCGGATTGCTCTCTTTTGTACTTAAAATATAAATAAACATAGCAAGGAAATACAAGGTGCTTACAACAGCCGCCCAAACCGCCCTGTGAACGCCCGGCAAAACCGGGAGCAAAGCAGGCGCAAGCGACAGCAACCGTATCACGATAAGCGATTTTAACGCCCCCCCGCGCGCCATATGCGTAAGCAGGGTGTTTAACACCAAAACGGGCAGAAACGAGATGAAGAAAAATTCCAAAATGCCCCTAATTTCAAGGGTAAAAAGCCGCCGCGCCTCATCGATTTGAATAAATGTATATACAAACACCACGATAGGCGCAATCTTATCCCGGTATTTTTCCGGCGCGCCTCTTATAATTCTTATTCTTAAAATCTCTGTTAAAATTGCCGTTGTTCCGTAAATCCAAAAATTTCTTATGACTGACTGCAAGCTTGAAACTTCCATGTTGCGGCTGAATCCTAAAAAGATTCCTGTAACGGCGAAAGCCCCCGCGTAAAGCACGGCAAAAAACACCGCAACCGCAACAGACTCGCGCGCTTTAACCGCCCCCCGCTCGTCGCGCCCCGAATAAATCAGATAAATAATCGTAACCGCAAAATACACCGCCGGGCGGAAAACCCGTTGATAAATCGGCACAAACTCACCCGGAACCAAGAACATAACAACTTGAACCGCCGCCAGCACAACCAGCACGACAGCCGCTTCGCTCAACAAAAATAACTTTTTTGTTGATATGCTCTTTGTCATAATCTTGTTCCTCCCTCCGCCGCCTGCGGGCGGCACCTCCCTCAGAGAGGGAGGCTGTAGGATAGCCTCCCTCTCTGAGGGGGGCGTCGGCGTTAGCCGACGGGGGGAGTTAACCCCGCTCCCTTTCTATTCAAATAAATCATCATGAGTTCCTGTCTTGATTAAAACTAATATAAGATTATCTTTATATTTTCTATACATTAACAACCAATCCCCCGCGCCGTCTACATGACATTCGCGGTAATCTTTTAATTTACCTTTAAGCTGATGGTCGCGGTATTTAGCGGGCATAGGCTTACCGCTCAATAATAAATCAATAGTTTTTTCTAATTTTAACATATTATAACCGCGTTTTATTAACAGCTTTCGGTTTTTCTTGAATTCGGCGGAGTATTCGGGAGTATACTTATTCATCGTAATCCTCCGTTTCGTCCTCCAAATCCATAGCCTCAAACATTTCACGCGCATTTGCATAGAATCTTGGCTTACGAGTTCCTGCTTTATATTCCTCTATAATTTGTTCCGCTTCCTCAATGGCTTTTAAAAGAGAAGCATTAGGCTTACGTTCGTGTAAATCAAGAGGAATCCGATAACCCATAGCACTGGCTTCAAGAAAATAATTAATTGCCTCATTAAAACCAAGTCCCAAAGATTCAAATGTTTCCTCAGCTTGCGTTTTTAAAACAGGGTCAAGGCGGATATTATAATTTAATGTTTCCATATGAACAACTCCTTTAGCTAATTATAGCATATAAAGGGTTAAAAGTCAATATTAAATATTAAGGCTCTACGGTAATTTAATTGCCTCAATCTCTTTTCGAGTTAAACCAGTCATGCGCGCAACTTTCTCTGAGGAATATTAATCATAAAGCCGCCTTAATTCCTCATCGGGTAGATTAGTTATCCTTTTAATAATGTCAAATGATAACCCCTCTTTAATCATTCTAACCGCATTTTCAATCGAATTTTCAAGCTTGCCCTTTTGAAGCCCTTCACGTATACCCTCTTGCCTGCCCTCACGCTTTGCATGAGCCAAAGCTGAAGCCTCGTTATGCCTTGCCAGTTTACGAAGCCGCGCGGCTTCTTGGAATTCGGGCGTAACGGTTACTGTTTTATATGCACTAATCGCCTCTTGCATTTCATCGACCTCCAAATCCTCAATTTTTTTCAAATCTTCTTCGGTTTTTGCCTTAAATAACGCAAGCCACAAACTTAGCCTATCGGTTTTTGATAAGTTTTCAACGGGTAGTTTCGGCAATTCAAAATAATGCAGACAAAATTTATCCGTCAATTGAGTATGTCGGCTTACTTCAAGCGCATGAAATTCCGAATGAAAGCCGTCATAATCTTTAAACATCGTGAAACTTACAATGCTTATAACAATCGCCTTAGGCAAATCCAAGTAACTATCGCCCGCTTGCAAAGCGGTGGAATATTCACGCGCCCAATAGTACAGACTTCGCTCAGGGAAATCGCCCTTATCATTAACTTGGACTTCAAGGTCAACGCGCTGACCATTCACCACCATGTTTATATCAAGCCTACAGAATTTATCACCAAGAGTCTCCGGCGGGATTTCGGCATTGCGGATTTCAAACTGTTCAATGCTGTCGAGAGGAATATTAATCAATGTCGCGACAAGACTTTTCAGCAGTTTAACATGTTTGGTAAAAATCATTTTAAACAGCAAGTCGTAAGTGAATTTGTATTCAAGTTCAGTCATAGATACAGCTTCCTTTATTAGTCTTATTATTTAATAGCCTCAACCTCTTTTCGAGTTAAACCAGTCATGCGCGCAACTTTCTCAATTGAATCCCCATCGGCAAGTAAATTTTTGGCAAGAGATATTTTTTCCTCACGAATCCCCTCTTGTCTGCCTTTTTGAATACCTTTACGCTCTGCATTACGCAAAGCCGAAGCTTCATTATGCCTTGCCAGTTCACGAAGCCTTGCGACTTCCTTGAATTCGGGCGTGACAGTCACTGTTTTATACGCTCTAATCGCCTCTTGCATCTCTTCTACCTCCAATGCTTCAATTTTATTCAAATCTTCTTCGGTTTTCGCTTTAAACAACGCAAGCCATAGACTAAGCCTGTCAGTTTTTGATAAATTTTCAACAGGTAATTTAGGCAGTTCAAAATAATGCAGACAGAACTTATCCGTCAATTGAGTATGTCGTTTAACTTCAAGAGCATGAAACTCCGAATGAAAGCCATCGTAATCTTTAAACATCGTGAAACTTAAAATGCTGATGACTATCGCCTTCGGTAAATCCGAGTAACTATCGCCTGTTTTCAAAGCGGTGGAATATTCCCGCGCCCAGTAATATAAGCTTCTTTCGGGGAAATCGCCATCGTTGTCAACTTGGACTTCAAGGTCAACGTGCTGACCGTTCACCACCATGTTTATATCAAGCCTACAGAATTTATCACCAAGAGTCTCCGGCGGAATTTCGGCATTGCGGATTTCAAATTGTTCAATGCTGTCGAGAGGAATATTAATTAAGGTCGCGACAAGGCTTTTCAGCAGTTTAACATGTTTGGTAAAAATCATTTTAAACAGCAGGTCGTAGGTGAATTTGTATTCAAGTTCAGTCATAAGTTTCCCCCCTTTTATTAGTTTTATTATAACAGATTTTCGGCTAGATGTCAAGCCTCGCTCCCTCCGCCGACCTCCCTGCGCCGCTCGCTCCCTCCGCCGCCTGCGGGCGGCACCTCCCTCTGAGAGGGAGGCTTAGGGGTCAAGCCCCCCTCCCGGAGGGGGGATGTCGGCTACGCCGACAGGGGGGAGCGAGACCTAGAGAAATTCGCCGTTCCTCCGCTTTTTTGCTGTCCGACCTCTCTCCGCCGCTCCCTCCCTCCGCCGCCTGCGGGCGGCACCTCCCTCTGAGAGGGAGGCTTAGGGGTTAGCCCCCCTCCCAGAGGGGGGTGTCAGCGTAGCTGACGGGGGGAGTGAGACCTAGAAGATGCCGGCGTAACAAACACTTCTAAATCTTCATCTATCTACTAACAATATCATATAAATCTAAACCCATATTAAAAAAAACCCAAATTCAACCCTTCAATTCAACCCCATAACATAATTCCCAAATAAAAACCCTGCAATTTTCATGAATAAACGCGGCGGGGAGGGGATCCCGCCGCGCTATCATGCTTGATTAGTTTGCGTATGTATTGCTACATATAAACTAAGCTTTGAATTTAAATTTAAGCTAAAATCACGGACCAGCAGGTCCATTACCGTATCCGATTGTGAGGATTTCGGAGATTGCATACGTGCCGTCTTGTGCAGGAGTTGCACCAGCAGTAAGAGCTGTGTTTCCACCCCAGCGAATAGTCAAAGTGATGTCGGTTGATTGCTGACCAACAGCAAGAGATTTTTTATCGGCATCGCCAAGTGGGACATTCGGAGAGATACCTGCAGCGGTGTTTGCACCCCAATCCACCATAACGTCAATGAACTCGTACATTGCCATACTGGTTTCAAACTCTTCAAGCCAAGCCGGAACAGAGCCTACGTTTTCAACTCTGAAAACGAACACTGCCTCTGATGCTAAATTTCCATTCGGGTCAGCAGTCCAAGGTCTGTTAAGTACAACGTCTAATTCAGCTGATTGTCCGTCAGCTGAAACTTCAATTGTGCCTGTTGCGCCTAGAGAAGCCGCTGGGTCAAATGCTGCTTCAACGATGTCAACCTTAATTCTTTCGCCTAATGTAACATTACCTCCGAATACCAACACGCCTGTTACAGCCGCGAATACAACGCCGGACAGGATGCAAACTGCGAGAACAACGGATAGATTGCGTAATCTTTTCTGGTTTTTGATTTTAGTCATGATTAAAATCTCCTTTAAATTTAAATTTTTTAGAGTTTTTCCCCTCTTATATTTTACCCCGCTTAACCGTAATTAGCGGTTGAGCTTAGTGGTAAACGAAATTAATGCGCCCTGCGCCGCTCGCTCCCTCCGCCGCGCTCCCTCCGCCGCCTGCGGGCGGCACCTCCCTCCGAGAGGGAGGCTTAGGAGCTAGCCCCCCTCCCAGAGGGGGGATGTC
>Ga0099364_10001077_pt1 | contig 45709 bp, 37 predicted proteins | sample TergutTh196P3_FD_73070 | JGI IMG/M metagenome (GOLD analysis project Ga0099364, IMG submission 73070) | Microcerotermes parvus P3 segment gut microbial communities from Pointe-Noire, Republic of the Congo - Th196 P3 | ecosystem: Host-associated > Arthropoda: Insects > Digestive system > Gut ...
CGGTATTTGGCGGTTCTCGAATAAATCCCGCCTAATCTGCTCAATCGTCGCTATATTGCCCGGTGAAACGATTTTGATGTGTTCGGTTTTAGTTGCGGATTCAAGCGGTTTTAGGGGCTTTTTGGTAGTCTTCTTGTCGGAATTGCAAAGCCTGATAATTTCAGCTTCGGATGGTTTAACGGCTTGCCCCCGGTCGGGATTGTCATTGATTAAGAAAATATTTTCGCTGAACCGACCGTCGATAAATGTCTTGAACGGCGTGATGTGGTTGGTTTCGCAAAGTTCGGGGTAGTGCTTGTAGTAGGTTGTCCGACAGACGTTCATGTAACGTTGGATGTACTTTGCGGCGAGCTTCACGACCCGCCCGACTCCGGTGAAATCTTTATCCCCGATTCGTGTCGTTTTACACGCTTTTGAGCAGAGAATCGCATAATTCAGTTTGGATGTAAGCGAGTGTGAAGGCTCACACATGAACGAACGCGAAATAATTCCGTAATGCTTTTTGCTCGAAAAAAGCCCGTTATTACGGATATATTCATATTTTTTGGTAAGTTTCGGGTTAGATGATTCCTCGAAATACTTTGCGGGCTTGTCCTCGATGACGTAGATGACCCGCCCGAATTTCACGTATTTTCGAGTTACGTAACCCTGTTCTACCAACGGCTTCAGATAAGTATAAAACGTGTTCTTGGTTATTCCCAGATACTTCATGATTGTTTCTGCGTTTAATCCAACTTGCCGGGTAACACTGTCCATACAGGCGCAGAAAAGTGCGTACAGAACCCTCGAACCGAAAATCAGTTCAAGGTCTGTGACTGCGTATTCGCTGATTTTGCCGTAACCGTTTTTCAAGATTTGCGGCAGTTGTGTTGCTGTATTCCCCTGCACTTATTCTGCTCTCCTTTCTGATTTTTTCTAAATCTCATCTGTTGAGGTATTATTTATATTTACTATATAAATAATACCCTATTATGAACTAGGGGCATATTCCAAGACAAAAATTTCATGCGTTCATTAAATTGCGTTTTATGAGCGGTTTCAAAAGTGGGGCAGTAAGCGGGACAGTTGGCGGGGCATTTCGATGTAGTGTTTATTCCGACTGCCCCGCCTTGAAACCCGCATTATACCGTTCTATTCTCGTTGTGATTGAAATGTCGGAACTGCAAACTTCGGCTTTTCGCTCTGTGATTGTGATTGAGGGCGGGGCATTTGGTTTAGTACTTTTTGAGCAGGCGGGGCAGTCGGCGGGGCAGTGGTTTTGATTTGCTCCGATTTTTCGTTTTGTAAGTGGGATTGAGGGCGGGGCAGTAATTGCAAAAGACATTCATGCACCGATAAACTGATTTTCACCATGCGGATTCGCTTATTTTTCACCATAATTTTACAAGTAAGATGACCTTCATCGGCGTGAATCCACCATAAATTCCGCCAATTTTTCAGCTTATTTTCCGGTGTTTCGTAGGCGTTTTTGTTCAGAAGAACGTCCAGTTCTTCCCTTTCGATATACAGAAAATCGCGTTTATTCAAGCCTTTTTCGTTTCGAATCAGCGTGTTTACGATACTCGTGAATTCCTTGACATACATTTCTATCATTTTTGAAACCTCCTTGTATTTCGCGCAGTTGAAGTTACTTAGACGAATATATTCTGTTTGCAGGAGGAATCTCCGGGAAACCCGCAAGCGTAACGAATTCCGGCATTTTATCATTGTCAATTACCGGGAATATCTTTACTGCAGGCGGGATTGTCGGAAGTGCCGGAGGTTCACGGTTATACAACGCCGACGGTACAGGGCTTTCCGAATATTATGGCGGAGATGTTCAAGGTTGTTTCGTCCGGGATTTCACGGCATACGTTGAAGTTGCTGCCGGGGGAATCGCCGGAGAAGCAAGCACCAATACGCTAACCGCGGTTATTTCAAACGCTTATGTTACCTCGATATCTCTGTTCATCGGGGTAATCGAGGGCGAAGAAATGAATTACACAGCTAAAAATGGATTTACAGGCGGCATAGTCGGAGTTGATGGCAATGAGGATAACGGTCATATAATAGCAAACACGATTTCACCGATTGAGTATGACGTTATCGGTTCGTCGCGGATTTCATCGTTCAACGAAGATGAAATAACCGTCCGAATTGCCCCCGATTATGCGTTTACTCAAGTTGGGATTTTCGAAGTAATCAATCGCAACACGGTTCACCCGGACAGTCCGGGTAAGATTTTCACAGGGAGTTATACCTATGCGGAGGATTTACGAAACAGTGACAGCACGGGGCATTATCCGTTCCCTTCAGAAATCAATGATTTAATCGGCAAAGTTTATTATTTTGAAAGTGAGAAACAACCATGAATGAATCCGTAACCGAAAAAAAACCAAACAAAGCGGACAAAAAGACTCTTGAATCCAAGAAAATCACAAGCAAAGCAGTCAAAAAGACTCTTGAATCATTGACAGAAAAATATAAAAAACAGATTGACAAAATCGCCGAACTGAAAAAAGAATCTTCCGATTTGGCAAAGGAAATCAAACAAAAAAAGAAACTGCTTGACGATTTGCGCATTGAAGAATGGAAGAGCGAAATTGCCCAAATATGCGTAAAAGAAAAAAATCTGACAGACGAACAACTTTTGAAACTCCTTGAATTAAGCACACGCATAGGTGATAAGGTTGATTTGCTTGATATAAGCAAAATCGAATCTATGCTAAACATTGAGGAAAACCAACCCAAAGCGAAAGAGACGAATACATCGGTTGAAAAAAACAAACACGAAAATACCGGGAGGAATGAATCGTGAATTATGAAAATTTAAGGGGTTTACCAACTTCTGTTAAACTCCAACGATTGCGATATTGGCGAGGACTCTCGCAACGGCAACTTGCAAATGAAATCGGCTGTAACAGGGTTTCGATTAGTATGTGGGAAACAGGAAAACAATTTCCGCGGGGATATATACTTGAAAAAATACGCTTATATTATAATCTCCCTCTTGATTTTTTTATTGAAGATGAAAATAAAAATAGATTGAGGAATAGACTATGCTAATCGGACTTCACGATGCGGAAAAAGAACATTTGAAGCGCAGTAAAATAAAATTTCCGAATTTCGCGCTTATGAAAATTGCAGCATGGCATAAAAACAAAGGTGACAGCGTTGAATGGTGGAATAAAGATAAAATCTACGACAAGGTTTATTCGAGTAAGACGTTCGATTTCACACCGGAAAACCCCGATTTGCCGCCGGACACAGTCAAAGGCGGAACCGGGTACAGATTATTCGGGAATCTCCCTCATAAAATGGATGTATGTTTTCCTGATTACAGTATTTATCCCGATTGCGATTACGCAATCGGGTTTCTTACGCGGGGTTGCCCTAATAACTGTTCATGGTGTGTCGTGCCGAAAAAAGAAGGTGGAATTCGTCCCTGCGCTAATTGGGAAATGCTTATTCGACCGGATTCCGACAAACTCATACTGCTTGACAACAACATTCTTGCGTGCGAATATGGTATAAATCAACTCGCAGAGTTAACTGAAATTCGATACAAAATCGACTTGAATCAAGGAATGGATATAACGCTGTTGACCGAGGAAAATGTTGCAATTCTGGCGAAAATCAAGTGGCTCAAATACGTGAGATTCTCCTGTGATGACGGATACAAACTGCCTTATTTCGAGAGAATGACGGAGTTGTTTAGAAAACACGGTATAGCGTTAAGCCGTGTTTTTATCTATGTCCTCGTACGTAAAGATTTAGAAGCCGCCGATTGCCGTGTGCAAGGATTGCATAAAATTTGTAAGAATTTCAATCTTTATGCGCAAGCAGAGCGGAATTCGGGGATTGTGCCGACAAAAATGCAGTTGGAGTTTGCACAGAAGTATGTGTATAAGGGGCTTTACAAAAAAGAAACGTGGGGGCAATACTGTCGGCGGTTAGGTCTTGACAGCGATTGAAATTTATGATATGATTGGGTGAAAATAGCATGAATAATGAAAAAAACGGAACATTGGACAGCGTTGTTGTAATCATAGCAACAACACTCGCTGTTAATGTAGCGAGGTATTTTAATATGGGGTTTTGGGAAAGCTTTTTTAGCGCATTGCTTGCGGCATTGGTGGCAATATTGATTGTATCAGTCTTCAGAAACATAAACAAGAAAAAGCTATACATCATCATGCTGAAAAACAAAATAACCAATGGGAGACACAAAGTCACGGTACTGTTGTGGAATCCTTCATGGATTCGCGATGTTTACAGTAGCGATTATGGCGGAGGTCTCCGTTTCGTTGTAGATTATAAAGCTACTATTAAAAAATTAAGCAACCCCCAAAAAATCAAATGGGCAAATAATTTCAGCTATAGTGAGTTTCCTTACACATCTGAAAACGAATTAACCTTAAACATGGGTGATTTAAAACCCGAAGCGTTTGTTGAATTCAATTTTGAAGTTCACAATAGCGGTAATACTCTAAATATAAGTCTGCAATATGGACGCTCAAATCTTGCTATACACGAGTTAAAATACAAAAAATCAAATCAGATTATACATTCAATTTGTAGAGTATCAGTGATTTTTATACTGACTGCGATGATTGCGACAGCTGCCCTACCCGGATGGTTTAATATAATTATACCTATAGGAATAATTACATTAACGATTGCTGCAATTATTTCTACAGGATTAGAGAATCCTATTCCGCTACGAGTTGTGAAGCATATGAAATCCCAAGGTTATATTGATAAAACTAAAAACAAAATAGGAAGATAATTTTTAATGCGACACGTAATCATCACCGTTTAGTAAAACGAATTAAACGGTTCGTTTTATTTTTTAGAACACAGCAAATTTATGCTTGACAAACGGCGAAAAGTATGCTACAATGTAATCATCTCAAAGAAAGGCGATATTGATTATGCAAAACACCGGAAATTTCAAGGTGGAAATCTACTTTGACCCTGCGACGGCTAACCTCGCAGACGTTTGTGCCGAAACAGACAAAATTTTCTCGACATACAGTATGCCGTGCCTTGTTCGTGAAGACGATAAACGCATTTATACTGATACAGGTGACCCGAAGGACTTCGGTAAGTTATATGCGGCAATTGCAAAAGTTAAAAGAACGCCCTCTATACTCCATAATATTTCTGATGGGTATTTCGACCGTGGCGATAGGCGCGATACGCTTATGACAAGCTTTTTTAGGAAGAGTCAGTATGTATAAAGTTGATGTAAGGCAAGGGGTTCATTTTGATATGGATACAAAAGCCCTTGAGAAGTATTACCCAAAACCCTCATGGCGCAGGGCTTATGATGACGTACGTAAATTCATGGAAGAAAACGGATTTGAACATGAACAGGGGTCGGGGTATCACTCGAAAGAGGCTATGTTACAGCCGGAAGCACTTGATATTGTTGAAAACATGATTGACAAATATCCATGGCTGAACAAGTGCATGGGAGTGTGTACGATTGCCGATGTCCCGGTTACATACGACATTTCGTACTTGTTCAACAAAGATACAGACGTGCCGGAACGCAAGCCGGAATCTGTATCAAGACCATCACGGCATTAGTAATAACACAGGGAATAAACCACATTCATAAAGCGAACTGAACGGTTCGCTTTATTTTTCATTTTTTCATAAAACACTTGACTTCATTACTTTAAAGTGTTATAATTAAAAAGGAGCAGAAAGAATATGCTGTCAAAAATGAATTCATTTAGCGATGCGGCGGTTAATAAAATCCGTGAAATAGCTGAAAAGGAGGGTGTTTACACAGATTTTCTCAAGTTTCAAGGTAGGGTTTTCAAACAAAACACGGCTGTTGCTCTCGAATTCTTCGCCCAAAATCAGACTGCCGGATTTATCGCAAATGCCGAGCAGTGGGAGGGAATCGGTTATCGTATAAAGAGCGGATGCGAGTCTCTCTTATTTATTGATGAAGACGGCAATCGTAGCGAATTATATGATTTTAGTCAAGTAATCAGCAATTCGAGGCAACCGCCGCCGGTTTGGACGATGAATAAGGAAACCGCCGCATTTGTGAAATCTGCGTTGGAAATATCTGAAGACTGCGGATTGGTCGCTACGCTTACAAACCAAACAATCACTAATTCGCAGATTGCGGAGTTGATGGAGTTGCTTCAAGTCCCGCCTAACGATTTTGCGATGTTTCGGAAAAATTATATCGAAGCGGTTCAAACCGTTATTGCGGGACGATTCGAAATCGGAGGGAGCAGCATCGTTGTAAAACCCGACAACAGTGTGTTCACTGAACTCAATGACAATGGTAAAATGACATTCTTTACAAGTGTCTCGAATACCGCACGGAAATTGCTGTATCGAGTCGAAAAGGTTATAAACGAAACTCAAGCAAAAAAAGAAAGCCAAACAAGCGCTCCGGTGTTGGCGGCTTCGCCGTCAAGCAGGGAGCGTGACAAAGAAAGTGAGGTCAATAAAAATGACTTACGAGAACTGGAAGAAATTAACCAACGAGCAGCAGACGGAAATCCTCAACAACACGAAGAACCCGCTAATCATCCCGTCGGAAGAATTACAGAACAATCTGATTCTGTCGAGAATGATTCTCAAGGACGGCGAAATCCGGTGGGAAGTCCTGCAGAAGGGCGAAACGGTGGCACAGAAATTCCCGGTGTTCAAGCAGAAGGACGTATCGGGGAGGTTGATTTGGTACAAATTCAACCCATACACAGGAACATATCACATGAATCTGACCGGGATGGAACCGTCGATGGACGAGGAACCAATCGGGAGTTACGGCATGAAATGGCTTCAGTGGATGGAGGAGAACCACAGCGGGAAAGTGAACTCTCTACGGCTACAGCACAAGTTGCTGACGGTAGCGAGGGCGGTGGACAAGAGGGCATGGGAATATCGCTTCCTCTTGGACAGACAGTATCAAGAAACGAACCCACGACCTCAGACCTTCGAAGAGACGGTGAAGTGGGAGACAACGAGGAAATTCTACACCGACTCGGCAGTGATGAGGGAAGTGGTGCTGATTCCGTCAATGACAGCTTGACGTTAACGAAATTAAATAATTTTTTAAGTAACTCTTTATCGCCCGATGAAGAGTTACTTTCGTTGACGGAGAAAATCCGTGCAAAGCAAGCCGAATTAGCAAGCCGTTCATCGCTGATTGAAAGTGGTAACTTCCGGTCTGCAGCGAGAGTTGCAAGCGAGTTGGTGGAATTGCTCAACCGTGCGGCAGAAGTCCGTGAGAGGATTCAGTCACAGAAAATCACGACTGAAGACGTTCAAACTTTGCGGAGAATCACGCCTAAACGCAAATCGGTGATGAATCTGCTTGAGCCGGAAGTTGCCCAAACTGCGAAGTTTGAGCGACTACTCGGAGATGAGTTGGGCGAGTTATCGCCATATGAGTTACGCAAACGTGACGCTCGTGGTGAAGATGACACGCTTGTGCCTGTGGTGACGGTGGAAAAACGAGATGTGAGTAACGTTATTCCTGATATGAAAAGCGGTGTTTTAGAACGTGGGGAGTTTGTAAACATCGATACAAATTTTATAATTAACTTAGGTAAAAAGAACATCGATGAAGTAATTACAAAATCAAAACATGATAAAAAAAGAAACAAGCCGATTGAAGCAAGACTTTCGGCACTTTACCAAATTCGTGAACTCATAGAAAATGCTGTTTTTCTTGATTCACAAGTTTCAGAACCCAAAAAAGAAAATTCAAATACGCTGTTCATGCACAGAATGTATGGGGTTTTTAATTATGCCGGGGAGATTTATTTAGCAAATTTCGCGGTCGAAGAGATGTATCGCAACAATGACGATATTTCGGACACACATAACAGATTATATAGCTTTCGTGACATGAAAATAACACCTCTAAGGGAACTGGACGATAAAATCCACTTCACACCGTTTGAAGACGGTAGCGTTTCCCAAGGTGTTACTTCTATCAGTATAACACAACTTCGTTCGCTTGTCAAGCGTTTTGACAAAAATTTTTATGAAAATTTTTCAGCAGTCGGCAGAACCGCTCGTGAAGCCGAAATCGCCGCCCACGAAAGCTACGAAAATGCTGTCACCAACCTCGAAAAAGCGGACACGAACGTAAAAACTCAGACTACCGTGAAGTCCCTGCGGCGGGTGGAGTCCCGCAAAAATTCGTATCAAGGTTCGCTGTTTGATTTGGAAGAACCGACAACCCCTAAACCGAAAGTTTACCGTGAATTTACGGTTGGCGAATTCATCGAATACAGTCATAATAATAAAGATATTTCGTTTTGGGAAGTCGTGAATGTCAACGAAAAAGGCAATCCGGACATTAAGCGACTCGGCGAGAAGTTTCCTATGCGTGATTTTCACTACTTTAACGTGGATTACAGGCTGTTGTCGGCAGAGGAAATCGAAAAAGTGAAATTAGAGTCGCTGTTGGATTCCCTTACGGAAAAAATCGACCCGGAAACAACAGACCTTCAATCATTCATCGGTAAAACTTACATCATTGACAGGCGTGAGATGATTTTGGAGAGCGTTGACGAAAATTCAGCTAAATTTATAGATGCACAAATGCTGAAACGTGGTTTCCCTATTTCGAGGGTTGTGGATATCGAAGACCTGCCGTATATTCTCGAAAACTACGAATTAATGAAGCCGACTCCGGAGCAGATTACTCCGATTGACAAAGCCGGGGAAGATGTGCAAAGCCAAACAAGCGCTCCGGTGTCGGCGGCTTCGCCGTCGAGCAGGGAGCGTGACGAAGTTGCACAAAATCCCGACTATTTCTCCGAATTAGTCAAAGAGTACGGTGAAGAAACGGCTCATAAACTGCGTGAGGCGTTCGATAACAGCAGACAAGCCGATTATGAAAGCGGATTAATCAAGCAACGGTTGATTAAAAAAGCGTTGGATAACGTCCTCGAAGACGGCGATGAAACCGAAAAAGCGTTTACAATTATCACCGGGATTCGTGACCCTAAAATCGGTGAATATATCGAGTACGAGGGCAAAACATGGGAAATCACTGACTTCAACAGCTATCAAATGTCGTTGAAAGAGCATGGTGCGGATGAGTATGCAATCGTGACGGTTCTTGATGATTGGCGCAATCGCAGGGACGATTTTAAATTTGTTGAGACCCCTAAAATCGAAAATGTGCAAACAGTTGCACAAAATCCCGAAGCCGAAAATGAAAAGCCGAAACTCGAAGAACCGGGAGAATCCACACGAGAAGAGTTTTTGAATGATGACTTCATCGAAACGTCTGAACTCCCCGAAATGCAAAGCAAGAGCGACCAATGGGGCGATTCATTCGCCCCGGAGTCGCTTGCTGAAATCGTTTACGCCGACAATCCGCATGGTAAATTTAACGATAATATTTCGGCTTTGCGAGAGTTAGACCGCATAGAATCAGCAATCATAAGCGGTCGAAATCCGTATAACGAAAAGTGGAATACAATCGAAGGAAGTCACGAAATATTATCACGATACAGCGGTTGGGGCGGGCTTCCGCAGGTGTTTGATGAATATAAAACCGATTGGAGACAGAAACGTGAAGAACTTCGAAACCTGCTCACAGAAGATGAATATACTTCTGCACGAGAGTCCACGCTGAACGCTCATTACACTCCGCAAGTGATTATCGACGCAATGTACACAGCGGTCAAAAACATGAATTTACCCCGTGATGCTCGCATTTTAGAGCCGTCCTGCGGCACCGGGAATTTTATCCGCAGGCTTCCGGCTATGTTCTGTGATTCCGAAGTCATCGGCGTGGAATTAGACCCGCTCACGGCGAGAATCGCAAAACACCTGAATCCTAACGCAAAGATTTTACAGTGCGGGTTCGAGGAGACGAACCTCGACAATAACAGCTTTCATTTAGCCGTCGGCAATGTCCCTTTCGGTGACTATAAAATGCTTGATAAAGACTATAAAAACGACTGGTTAATCCACGATGCGTTCTTCCGCAAAGCACTCGACAAGGTAGCCCCCGGAGGTGTTGTTGCGTTCGTGACAAGTAGTGGTACGCTTGATAAAAAGAACCCTCGTGTGCGTGAATATCTCGCGACACAAGCGGATTTGGTGGGCGCAATCAGACTGCCGAATAATGCGTTTTCGGCGGCAGGGACTAAGGTCACGGCAGATATTATTTTCCTCAAAAAGCGTGAAACTCCGTTGCAAAGTAACGACAAAATGCCCTCGTGGTGCTACGTTGGGACTGCCCTGCCGACTGGCGAAGCCAGTCGCACCGGCAGTACCCATTTGGCTTACACCACGCCCAACGCTGACGGTCTGAAAATTAACAGTTATTTCGTGGCAAATCCGCAGATGGTACTCGGCAAAATGGAGCAGACTGCTCATTTCAATATGCTGACGTGTGTGCCGCATGAATCAGCTAAGTTAAGCCAACAGCTGAACGAAGCTATCAAGAATATCAACGCTAAAATCACGGTAAACAGGCGTAAAAAAGCGTTCAAGCGTGAACTCGGCGTAATTGAAGCAGTTGATGGTGTTAAAAATTTTACGTTCACTAAGCATACAGACGGCAAGTTTTATTACCGCAACGGCATGAACATGACGGAGGTAAAAACCCCGGCGAAAGACTTACCGCAACTCGAAGCGTTGTGTAATTTGCGGACACAAACTCGACTGCTTTTAGATAAGCAAAAACAGGATATTGCCGATTCTGAACTTCTGCCAATCCGTGACGAATTAAACAGAATGTATGATGATTTTCGTGTGAAGTACGGATTTTTGACTTCGCCATCAGTAATCAAGATATTCAATGATGATGCGGATTTCCCGATTTTACAAAGTCTTGAGCGGCTTGATGAAGAGTCGAAAATCTTTGTCAAAGCTGATATTTTCACCAGACGGACGGTTAACGCACAAATTGAAATCTCGAACACCCAAACCGTTGAAGAAGCGTTGCAAATTTCGCTTGACAGACGTGGATGCCCCGATATTCATTACATGGCAGAACTTTTGGATGAAAAGTATGTTGGAGTACCGACAAAGCAAGTTGTTGAGAGGGTTTACAGCGAATTACTCGAAAAGCAACTCTGCTTTATCGACCCCGAAAAAGCAATCCTTGACGTACCATATTCCGGTATAGTCGAAAGAAGCGAATACCTTTCAGGCAACGTACGGCAAAAATTCAAAATCGCTGAAATAAACAACGTCGCAAACGGCGATTATACTCGCAATATCACAGCGTTGCAGGGAGCAATCCCCGAAGACATCAAAGCAGAGAATATCTCCGTTCGCATGGGCGCACCGTGGATTGAAGCAGCTGATTATACACGCTTTTTGAAAGAGTTAAGCGGTGGAAATCGGAACTCTAAAACTCGTGAAGTGCATTATTCCCCGGTCACGGGCGTGTTCGAGATTGTCGGCGCGAGAGCAGGGCGGGAATCGCTCTCGCTCAACGAAAGCACGACCTACGGCACTCCCGATTTTACCATGTATCAACTTGCCGAGAAGGTCTTGAATCAACGGCAAATCGTGGTAAAACGTGAATATCCCGACTCTAATGACCCATCTAAAATGATTACTAAAACTGACCACAAAGCGACTAAAATAGCCCACGAAAAGGCGAATAAAATTCGAGAAGAATTCGGCAAGTGGGTATGGCAAGAACCCGCTCGCAAAGCAAAATACGAGCAAATCTACAACAACACGTTTAACTGTCTTGTTGGGCGAGAATACGACGGTAGCAAGCTGACTTTCCCCGGTATGATTACTGATTTTGAAATGCGTAGTCACCAGAAAAACGCAATCGCACGGGGTTCTATGGGAGAAAATACGCTGATTGCCCACGAAGTCGGGGCGGGTAAATCTGCCGTTATTTTTGCTACAGTCATGCGGAAAAAGCAACTCGGTCTGATTAATAAAGCCTGTGTTGTCGTGCCGAAGAGTATAACCGAGCAAATCGCACGAGAATGGCGTAAACTCTACCCCGATGCACGGATTTTGACGGTAACTGCTGATGATTTGTCCAACGAATCTAAGCGGAATCTCTTCACTGCACGGTGCGCCACGGGTTCGTACGATGCGGTAGTTTTGTCGTTTGAGCAGTTTGAAAAAATCCCGATGAGCCGTGAACATCGTGAGGAGTATATGCGTAAGCAACTTGATTCTTTGCAAGATATACTCAAAGACAGGAAACGTGAAAATGGCGGTAAAAGTGACCCGACTACCAAAGAAATCGAAAAAGCGAAAAAGAGATTGCAAACCAAACTCACGGCACTCTTGAATCCCAAAGGTGCATCGAAAGCAAAAGACAACCTTCTTGAATTTGAGCAGTTAGGATTTGATTACCTTGTAGCTGACGAGGCTCAAGCGTTTAAAAATGGCTTCGTTATGACGAAAATGACTAATGTATCCGGGGTTACAACAAGGACTGCCGGACGTGCCGAGGATATGCAGATGAAGTGTGATTACTTCAACGAAAATTATGGGCAAGGGCATATTCTTATGAGTACCGGAACGCCTGTAAGTAACTCCATGACTGAACTCTACGTTATGACTCGCTACCTCCGCCCCGATTTGCTTGAACAGGCGGGGGTTTCACGGTTCGATGACTGGGCAAGCGTGTTCGGAAATGTTACCACTGCGCTTGAACCGACTGCATATGAAACGTATAAACTCAAAACACGGTTCTCGCAGTTTGCGAATTTGCCTGAGCTGATGGCTTTTTACAAAGAATTTTCAGATATCATGGCAAGAAGCAAGTTGCAACTCCCACGTCCCGCACTCAAAAACGGCAAGAACACGATTATCAACGTCCCCGCAACACCGGAACAAAAAGCCTACGTCCGTGAATTGTCCAAGAGGGCAGAAGCCATTAATTCCGGAAATGTCAAGCCCCACATTGACAATTTTCTCAAAATAACGTCCGAAGCACGGCTCGTCGGGCTCGGAAATCAAGCAGTGAAATCGCTGTACGCTCGCCGTGATGAAGAATCACCGATTGATTTTACGCTCACGAAAAACTCAAAAACAGATGCTTGTGTTGATAATGTTTACAACATTTGGAAAGATACAAGCACTACCAAAGGCGTTCAACTGATTTTTTCAGACATTGCCGTGAACGCTGACAACGGTAATTTCAGCGTTTACGATTATATCAAGGCAGAGTTGATTTCTAAAGGAATTCCCGCCGAACAGATTATTTTCGCCCCTAAGTCTGATGCGAAAAATCGTGAGGAAATTTTCGAGAAAATCAACTCCGGTGAGTACCGTGTCGTAATCGCAAGTACAGGAACTCTCGGCACGGGGTGTAATATTCAGCAGAAGTTGACTGCACTCCACCACTGTGATATCCCCTGGAAACCGTCCGATTTTGAGCAGCGTGAGGGTCGCATTTTACGGCAAGGGAACGAGAACCCGGAAGTCGAGATTTTCAACTACGTCACGGAAGGTACACTCGATTCTTATCTCTATTCCACGGTGACGAACAAAGCACGGTTCATCGCACAAATCCTCGACAACGACTGCCCTGCCCGTGTTAGTGAAGACTGTGACGAAAAAGTCTTGACTTACGCTGAAATTCAAGCAATCGCCGCGGGGAATACCGACATTCGTGATAGAATTGAAACGGCGAATAGCCTTGCGGAACTGCATATGCTCAAGCGTGAATGGGGTTATGAAAACGCACGGTTGCATAACCAAATCGAGGTGTTACCGGAGAAAATCGCTGACTTGGAAGAGCGACTTGTTAAGATTCAAGCTGATAAAGTTGAAGCGGCTAAAATCGGTGAAGTCTCATTCAGTAATGAATTCTTGCAACTGAAAGTTTCGCTTACTTTGCGGCAATTCAAGGGCGAAGACAAGACTCCCATTCACGTTGGAACGGTCGGTAGTTTCGTGATTACAATGACTGCCGAGAGACTTTTAGGTGAACCCGTGGTGCATATTCACGCAAAGGGTGAGTACGAATATTTCTGCGAAGCGGGGATGGGTGAGAACTCACAAAACTCTACACGGCTTGAAAACTTGCTCAAAAATATTCCCAAACGAGAGATGGCAGTCATGGCGCAAATCGAACAGCATACTCTCAATTTAGAGCAAGCGCAAAGTCAAGTCGGCAAACCGTTTGAGCATGAAGAAGCGATTGTAAGCCTTACTGCGAAATTAGATGAACTTGATAAAAAATTGTCCGGGATTACCGAGCAGAAAGATGTCATCGGTGACCCGGAAGAGGAACTCGACCCGCATACCGAAACGCAGGAAGAAAAGTCAAAGCGTGAACAAATTTACAGCGTTGGGGCAAACGATTCGGACGATTATCAGCCTGTTCCGGAAGAGGATTTGCCCGATAATGATAAAGGTCGAAAACGGTAATTTGATTAAATTGGAAACGGCGGTACTTGAAAAAGTGACCGCCGTTTTTGCGTACATAGCCTGTACTGCAATACAAGGGCTAAAATGAGGGAATTCATTTCCCTCATTTAGCCTGACGAGGCATGGTTTTGGAGAGCATCAACATATCAAGTTATTTAGTGTTGATGGAGTAGTACCACGGGTGAAAAATGAAAAGAGGATGAAGGCGATGAACAAATATGATTTTGAACAACTCGCACAATCAGCAAGGTATACCAACCTTGCTGATTATTTTTTACGCTCCGGTTACACCACCAAACGTCATGGCAATGAAATAAAAGTCAAAGACTTCGGCGGGTTTTACGTAAACGAGCAAACAAATCAGTGGTACTGTTTCTCGACTCAGGAGGGAAATGCAAATGCAATCGATTGTCTTATGACGATGCTGAATTACGATTTTAAGCAAGCTGTTTACGAACTTACCGGACGAGATGTAAGTGATTTGCGTTCATCGGAATATCCCAAGAAAGAACGTCCGCAGTTTACTTCACCGACAAAATCTGCCCCGGTTACGCAAGAAAAAAAGGAACTTTGTATGCCGGAACGAGATGAAAATATGCGTAGAGTTTTCGCCTATTTCTGCAAGGAACGAAAAATCCCGGCGCATATTATTGAAGAACTCGCCCACGCAAAATTACTGTATCAGTCGCAACAGGAATTTAAAAGCGAAGTGAACGGAATACCGCAAACCACTAAAAACTCTAACGCCGTTTTTGTTCACGTGAATGAAAACGGAGAAGCTGTCGGTGGCGAAGTGCAGGGCGTGAATTCATTCAAGCGTTATAAAGGAGTCGTTACCGGGACGAGCGGTTCTGTGTTTATGTTTACTCCTAACCCAACTTCCGATGGCAAACCCAAGACAGCATATTTGTTTGAAAGTGCGATTGACTTAATGAGTTTTTACGCTTTCTGCAAATCGGAAAAAATGAAAGGCGTTACTCTGATTTCGATGGCGGGACTTAAGCCGACTGTGCCGTTACGGTTGCAAGAACAAGGTGTAAGAATTATTTCTTGCGTTGATAATGACGAGGACGGTCGAGCGTTCGAGAGTCGCAACGGGTTCGAGCGTTCTAAAAATTGTCTGCTCGTAAAAGCGGGAGTTAAAGACTGGAATGATTTGCTTAAATTAAAAATAGAAAATCCGAAAGCAGTGCAAGACTTCGTTCCCGAAATCGAGAAAAAAAGTTTTTTTAAAAGAGGAAAATCTTAATTATGGCTGAACACAAAAATCCAAAACCGACAATCAGACTTATGATGTCTGAAAAAACTTACAATTCTTTTTTTACGATGTTGGAATTTTTTGCGGCAACAGAAAAATCATCTGGCGAAACTTTTTACAGCGTGTTCTCAAAAAAAGTAATGACTAATTTTGTGAATCACGGTGTATTCATTCAGAAAAAGCACGAAGACGATAATCTGTTTTCAATTTACATTTACGAAAGCCAAGCTATGAAATTGATTCAACTCTTTTTGAAATATATTCACGTGCGTGAAAATCCTTATCAGAATTATTACGCAAAACACATCAAGAACAAATCATAAAAAAGGGTTTAAGGCTTTGCACTTTTGACGGAGTCACGAAAAAATTTTTCTGTTTTTCCGTTTAAGGAAAATCATTTTTCGAAGAAAATGAAAAAAATATTTTCGCAAAACAAGAGCATATGAATGGATGTAAATCATTAATAGGCTTGACGTTTTGTAAGCGGGTCGAGGGTGCAACCCCGCCCAAAAGTGAAGCGGAGCGAAACGGTCTGTAGTGATATGCCGGAACGGTATGTCACTACAGATATTGGGTAATTATATCTTTACTGCCACTGCTTGAAGTAGTAAGGATATAATTTTTCTCACTTGCAAGAAAAACGACTAAAAAATTTGAAAGGAATTATTCATATGACCGGCATGAGTGTAAGCTTCACTTTAGGTAAAGCAAGCGCGCCTAAAGGTGCAAACGTCGAACACAACAATCGTGAATTTCTTGCAGACAACATTGACGTGAACAGAATTTCCGATAACGTCACTTATGCAAAACAAGATATCAAAGAAGCCTATGATGAATTGTTTGGTGAAGCAATTACTGAATATAATTCGAATCAAAAACGCAACGACAGAAAAATCACCGACTACTATAATCAAATAAAAAACGGCTCTCGTGAAGAAGCTTTTTATGAAATCATCGTTCAATTCGGCGATAGTAAAATCGCTCCGGTCGGAAGCGACAACGGAAAACTCGCTCAAAAAATGCTCGATGAATATGTTCGTGATTTTGAAAAACGTAATCCAAATTTGAAAGTCTTCAATTCCGTCCTACACATGGATGAAGCGAGTCCGCATTTACACATTGACGTGATTCCTTTTTATACAGCCGAGCGACAACGCGGATTAAAAAAAGGTGTGTCTATGAAAGCCGCTTTAATTGAACAGGGATTCATTCCTAAAGGTATAAAGCAAAACCAACTCGTTATGTGGGAAGACTGCGAACTCAAAGTCATGGAAAAGATTTTAAATAATCACGGACTCCAACGTGAAGTCAAGGGTGCGACTCATGAACACAAAAGCGTTGAAGAATTCAAACTCTACGAAGACGAAAAAAGAATTTCCGGGGAAACCTGGGCAAAGGTTTACGGTGAAGATTTTACGCTTACGCAAGCAAAACACGAAATTGCCATGCTGAAAAATGAAAAGAAGAATCTTACCGCCAAAATTAAATCACCGTGGAAATCATTCTATTATTCATCGCCGGAGAAACAATCCTACGTTCAATCCAAACTTGATGAACTTGAAATCCCGTACCGCGAAAATGATAACGGGTTCGAGGCGCAGGAAATCTACGTTGAGCAAATTCGCAAAATTGAAAAGACTTTTAAAGTAAAAGCAAATCCTTATCGTGACGAGTTGCGAAATAATCTTGATACGTTTATTATGCAGTCGAAAACTTTTGACGAGGTTCTCAATAAACTAAAGCAATCGGGTTACGAAATCAAGCAAGGAAAGTATATTGCGGCAAAACCGAAATACGGCGATAGATTTATTCGCTTTAAATCGCTCGGCGAAGATTACAGCGAACAGGCTTTGCGAAATCGAATCACGTTTAAAAATCAATACGAAAAAAATCTTGATAACAAAATCATCGATTCTAAAAATCCGGATTCGCTTGAAGTTATGATTTACAAAACGATTCAGCATTACACCCTCGTTTTTTCAACCGGGGTTCTGCCAACGAATCGAATTAAAAAGAATAAACCTTTCAGTTGGACGAACGATACCGAACTTGATAAGTTGTCTGAGCTTAACAAGCAAATCCAAACAGGCGAGACGGTGACAAGTCTGAAAAATAATTTTATAGATTTAGAGGAAAGCGTTTCTCAAATTCATGAAAAACTGGAGATTCTAAAAAAAGAAACGACGTTTTTCGAGAATCTGGGACGTTCTGCTGTCGAATATTTCGTAAACGGTTCTTCAGAAATTAGAGAAGAGTATTTAGACGTTTTTGAGAAACACGGAATCAACGAAACGAATTACGAACGACTCGACGAACTCACAGAATCCAATCGCAACGAAATATCAGAACTCGAAAAAGAGTTACAGAACAAAGAAGAAAATTTAAAAACCTCATCCGACACAATCGCCGCATTAGAGAAAGTTGTCGGCGGAACTTACGTACAGTCGCTCATCGATGAAGAACGTAATCGGAGACAATCGGTTTTGCTTCCCGGTGGGGTGAAGAAAGCTTGAAATTTCTTGACAACCACGTTCAAATATGGTAGAATGAAGAAAAATCAAGGAGGAAAGCCATGCGTAAACTATATTTATTGTCAAAACCTTTCAATAATAAACCGCGACTCATCGGCGTGTTAAGCGAACTCAAAGAAAGCAACGGCGATGTCGAGGGTGAATATCAATTCGAGTATAAACTAGGTGGTGTTTCAGAACCTCCGGAATATTTTCTTACAGTAAGAGAATTTCCCGATATTACGAAAGTATATCGCGGCAAAGAAGCGCGCCGGTTTGTAAATCGGGTGATTCCGCCGCCCGATGACAGATTTATAAGGGATTTCTTTAAATACGCCGGAATTAATGAGTATAACGAGTGGGCGTTGATGAAATACTGCGGTCAAAAACTTTGTGAAGACGAGACTTCTTTACGTGAATCTATACCCAAGGAGGCTATTCTCTATGAGCAATTGGAGACTGTTTAAACATGAAGAGCGCGGTGCAGTTGAAGATAAAAAATGGGTTATGAACGAAGGGGGCGAACTCGCCCTTTTCAAACCTTACGATGAATTCAAAAATCCAATCGGCGCAGAACTCAACTCATATAAAGTTGCATTAGCCCTGGGAATCCCCTGTGCGCGAATCGAGGAAGTCACGATAAGCGGTGTTGATGGAATCGTCAGCTATGATTTCCGCGAAGACGGATTTACTTATTGCCCGGGCGGAGGATTGATTGAAAAAGCCGTTGGGTTTACGCTGGTTCGTGAAAACTCCGATGGTGATATAATTAGTCCACACGGTGAACCCTGCGGAAATATCACAGTACAGGATATTCAGACAAATAAACGGCTAAAGCCCCTTGAAAAAGGGGTTATTGATATGCTTTTTTTCGATTGCTTAATACTCAATCAAGACCGCCACGGAAAGAATTGGGAAATAAAACTCGATATAAAAGGCGAAATTGCCGGAATCGCGCCCTTATTCGACCATGGATATTGTCTTAACGATGATAACGTGCATAAAGTGAGATTTCCGTGGAGGAAAGACCGCAACCGTTATGTTTATTTAAGTTTTGAAAACTTTTTCGGCAAATTATGTGAGCAATATCCGAGCCAAATTCACGATTGGTTAAAAAAATGTGATGAAATCAAAAATACGTTACCGGAATTTTGCCGCAACCGACTCCGCAATATGAATAACGTGTACACGCTTCTTGTAGAGAAAGAAAGCCGTGATGTTCCGGTACAGCCGACACAACCAAGACGTAGACGGTAGTTGGGGAATAACAAAACCAAAGCGATTCGTGCGAGTCGCTTTATTTTTATTTCAAATTGACGAATTAATCATATTATGGTAAAATAGGAGAGGTTGAAAATGAAAACAAAAGACAAAATCAAAACGATTGTTGAGCAAATGAAGAAATATTCGTGGGACGATAACGAAAATGATAATCAAGCAGCCCTTGCATTGTTAAATTCGTTTTTTGCGGAATATAAAAATATCAAACCCGGAGAGACCGCAAAAACAAAGCATAAATATCCAATGAATTATTTAAATCGGTTGTTTCCCATCAGAAATGCCCTATATAAAAGAGAATATGGCGTAGCGTGTCATAATCTCTATGATTTCACGGTTTTCTATGGATTGTACAACGTCCGTATGTATGCGGTTGTAAAACTTCTTTTGGAGGAATACTGTAATGAAAATAACCAAGTATTTGAAAAATAAATTTCTAAAGAAGGAGGGTTTTCCGATATGCGAATCGTCCGAGTTTCGAAACGCATTGAAAATAATCAAATCTCATTGTAATTCAAGCGTAACAGATTTAAACGCAGAGGAAAAACTTGATTTTCTAAAATATGCACTCCACACAATAAAATCCGACTTCCTTACTTCTTATCGCGCCGAGATTATTTATAAAAAAAGCGTTAATCCGCAAGAAGCGCGAGTTTTACCTTTTATTGGCGATTTAACCGGCGATAAAGTCAAGTTAAACATCGAAAGCGTTGATATATTTACATTCCCATGGGAGCGCAACAGAATATCATCGGCATTAAAGAACCTAAAAAATACGATTTTCAAACATGATGAATCTAACCATTTTGCAATTTATTATCCTTATATGAATATTTGCTACGTTCATAACGGAATTCATTCTTCAACCATCGCAAAATATTACAATAAAGGCTACATTAAAGCTGATTTATATGATATGGAAAAGGCTTTTAAATCGTACTCAACAGATGGCAGCTCGTGGTTTCTAAAAGAAACTATAGAAAGAATTGACGATGTTTTCGATTTCCGTATAGCAATTATGTTTGAAATCTGCAAAATGATATATGAAACCAACAGGAGAATTTAAAAATGCGTAATAAAACCAAGAGTTACTTCGCAGTCGATAACGCGATACTCATGCTCTACCAAAATCGCACAATCCTCGCAACAGATGTATGCGTGTACAGCTACCTTTGCTCGCGGCGAAAGAACGGATTGTTCAACGGTGTGCGGGTAAGCCAAGAGAAAATCGCGTTCTACTGTGGACTTACCCGCAAAACAGTTGCGGCAAGCATCGACAGACTCATGGCGTGCGGATTGATTACCGCGGTAATTCACAACATCAAGAAAGCCCGCAAAAAGTACGAAACAAGCATATACGCACTGAAACCGCTTCCGAAAAGCGGTTTTATTCTTATCCCGCGATTTATCTTCAGATTCCCCATAAAGTCTATCGCCCAAAATACCGTTACAACGAAAATGTTTGCGATTTTCGTGTTGATGTGCAAGGCTCAATCGTTCGAGTACGAGAAATCATGGAACAGCTACAGCGACATCTGCGAAAAGCTCGGCTTCAGCGAGAATCAACGTTCGGAGATTATAAAACTCATCGGCAGAATGGAAACGGTCGGACTGATTAAAAAGACAGTTCGCCGGATTAAGGGTGTGTTCGTTGATAATATCTATCGGATTGTAGGATTTGTTGAGGCAGTAATCGAGCGTAAAAGAAAAAGACGTTCCGGCTGTTTAGCAGCTACCGGAACGTCCTTTGTTTTTAGAGCTGACAGAATAATCAACTCAAATCACATCATCAAACCTATTCTATCACGAAAATCACTTCTTGTCAAGCCCCCTCCGAAAAAATTTTTTCTTCAGCTTTCGCTTTTTTATGGCGAGGGCTATTTTTTTAGGGGTTAAGGGGGTAGGGTGTGAAATTACCCATAATATATTAACCAAAAAGGATACGCGTGCGCGCGTTATTATAAGGGCTACTTAACTGATAAGAATAATATTGACGGTGAATCCTCGGCGTGTTCATTAAAATGATTTTATTTTTTTTGCGACTTGGCGGCGCAAATGAATTGTATATTGTATTTGGGCGTATTTTTTTGAATCGCCGATTTTTTCTTTCCGTAAGGCAACCCCCTGCCCTGCTTGAATTTGCCGAAATTTCTGTTAAAATGATAGATTGCCGTTATTTTTGAATAACGGCAAAAAACATTTTTAAGGAGGTCATAGAAATATGGCAAGAAAATCCAGGTCAAAAAAAGATTTCGTCGCATGGGCAGAAAAATGGCTTTCGTTGGTGAAGCCAACCGTCAAAGGAAACACCTTCGCCGCAGGGTACAGGAATCCCGTAGAAAAGCACATAATTCCGCATTTTGAAGGCAGAAAGCTTACCGAAATCCGTCATTCGGACATTCAATCTTACATCAATCTCAAAGCCGAAACCTACTCGCTTGATACGGTGAAAAAGCATAAGTCCTGCTTGTGTCAGATTTTCGATGCGGCAATCAACGATGATTTGTGTGTGAAGAATCCTGTAAAGCAAATTAAAATCCCGGATACAAAGAAACGGGCCGAAAAACTGATTTACACCCCCGAACAAGCACAGCAGATTTTCAATTTCGGCTATACACACCGATTCGGCGCAGAGGTTCAGTTTATGCTCGCTACAGGCGTTTCACGCGGGGAACTTTTAGCGATTCGTTGGAGCGATGTTGATTTAGGCAATCGTACAGTCCAAATTCGTCAAGGAGCCGCTCTCGTTCCCAACGCAAAAACCGGAAAACAAGAAACCGTCATCGGTGAACCAAAAAACGATTACAGGAAACGGATTCTTCCGATAAGTCACGAAGTTGTCCGTATACTCGAAGAAATCCCACATGAATCAGCGTTCGTTTTTTACAATGTTAAAGGCAACATCTGTAACCCGAGAACATGGTCGCGGAGGCATTACGCCGTGTTCATGGAGGACATGAAGAATTTTTACGCTCAAAAAGGCATTGAAATCCCGATTTATCCGTCTCATCAGCTTCGACATACCCGACTTTCGCTTTGGATTAACGAGAATAAAAGCCCGATTGCGGTCGCTAAATTCGGAGGTCACGCTAACATGGATATGCTGTTAAAACGGTACGCACATTCCAACGCCGAAGAGTTACGTGATTTGCTTGACATCGGTTGAGCATATCGTGTTTCGACATGAACATCAACGGCGGTTAGGCGATAAATTCGGCTTAATCGCCGTTATTTTCAAGTTTAAGAAAAATTTTTATAAAAACGCTTGACAAACGGAAAATAATATGATAGAATTGTTTGCGTAATAAATAATTCATATATTCTTGATTCAGCTTAGTTTATCGAAGCTTTATCATAAGGATTATCATTATGAGTTATGGTTTATTTTTATTAATTATTTTCCAAAATTTGTTTATTTCAATGTATCTGGGTGTGGCGCAGATTGGTAGCGCGCTACCTTGGGGTGGTAGAGGCCTTCTACTAAATGTAGTTTTGCCAAACCACAAGATGTTGTGATAGGTGGATTTTGAAAAGATAATTAATAAAAATAAACCATAATTTTATTATACGGACAATCTTCGATGCAAGAGACGAGGACGGTTTAAAAAAAGGTCGAGGGCAAAAATGTAACAGACCTGTTACATTTTATATATATGCCAGTCTTCGGTGCAAGAGCCGGGGACGGTTTCAAAGGGCATGAATTAGCTAAGCGCATGGGGGGACCGCAGCGCGATAAAAAAGCGGAATTTCTGAGCATTAATGGGGTAAATTGCGAAAGCGATTTGCCCTGTTAGTGTTTTTTAAAAAATTTTCAGGAAAATTTACGAAAAACTATTGACAACGACTTTCATTTATGTTATAATGCGGTAAGTTGTTCGTGTCGAAGCTTGTCTGAACAGCTACGCAACCCTTATAAATTGCCGTCAGAAAGCAATTTTATAATGAGGTTAGCAATTTATGTTCTTTGAAAATTGAATAACTCGGTTCATCCGATGCTGCTCTCTTTACTGTTTTGAGTAAATGAACATACTCAAAGCGTAGCGCGAAGCCGGAACCTTTAACATGAAACAAAAAGATTAGACTACGGCGTTTAGCCGAAAAAATTTCATTCGATTTTTTATGCGGTAGTGTTTACAAGTTCGTGACAGGGGTTTGACTAATGAAAGGTGGCTTTTAAAGAAGTGCGATGAAAAAGATAAAGAGATGAATTAAAATTCCCCAAAGGAATTTCAGAGCAAGCGTGGCATTATCCTTTATATTCCGAAGGATTTCAGATGACTGTCAGAAGACTGTTGCCGTAGACGATTACGCCAAGCCGAGCGGAAGTCCTAAAAGTAAGTTTTGCTTAACGGACAAATTACAAAGCGATTAAGCGCGGTTGCGCTTTATATAATAATAGTATAATGGGGCGGGGACCCCCCTGCCCTGTACATACAATCAAGAAATAAGACAGAACGAAAATGTAACAGGTCTGTTACAAAATTTATTATGATTGGAAAAGGATTTTTGACGTGTATAGCAGCGGTGATTACTTATTCATTTTTATGGTTGCGGTATTGTTTGCGGCGTTTTCTTATATAGTTACTGCCGCCGCTACTGTTGCGCCTTATGTAATATTGATTATAGCGGTTCTTGCTTTAATTATATTGGTGTTTGCTATTGTAAAAGGATTCTATAAGCACGCTTTTAAGATTGATTGCTTGACAATGGGTTTAGTGACTTTTTTTGGACTATTTTTTGGCACACAAGATATTGCAGAAAATTTTAGCACTGCTTTAATTGTTCCTCTTGTGCTTTGTTTATTAGCTGGTATCTCTGTATCGGTAGGTTTGTGGTTTTTAAAGGCTAAAACAGGAAAAATAGGAACTTGGATATTCACTATTGTTTTCTCACTTGCTTGGGCCGGATTCATTACATTTGCTACCCACCGCATAATAAATATAGGTGTACTTGAGGTTGAATTACCATATCCAATAGTATTTATTGTAGTTGCGATTCTTAGTGTGTTTGCTCATATTTATGCTCAAAAAGCGCACATCGAAAAAAATGCGTTGGATGATTAAAATGTAACAGGTCTGTTACAAAATTAGAAAATCGGTTAAACGCCTTTATAGGCTTTAACGTCGAGCAAGGGCAGATTTACTGCTTGAATTCGGCGTGGCATAGACAGGGTCGCACCCTGTACAGCACGGTAAGTTAGCCTACCGTGCTTTTCTATGCCATAAAATAAATTGTAGGCTAACAGAAAGGCTAACAAAATGGAAAAGACTATCAAAATCGGCTTCTACAACCACAAAGGTGGTTGCGGCAAAACTACGTCGGTTATAAACGTGGCTTACGTTTTGCAAAAACTCGGCAAGAAAATATTAGTGGTGGATTGCGATTCTCAAATGAATTGCTTTTCTTTTTTTCAGTCGGGTAAAGACAGGATGGCGTTTCAGCCAAGTAAATATGCGAGGATTTACAATACAACCTGGAACGCATATACAACAGCTAGCGACAAAGCAAAGGAACTTGCCTTTGATTACATTATTTTCGACTTACCCCCTGCCCTGACGGACGAGGTCAAGGAAATTATCCGACACTGCGATTCGGTTTTCGTACCAATTATTCTTGGATATTTTGAAATATCGGGACTCGCTGATGTTACCGCTGAGATTCAGAAGCAAGGGGCAAGGCTTGGCGGTGTCTTCGCTTCAATGTTTAACCCCGCTAATAACGATGGGGAAGCGATTAGCGAGTTGCGGTCGATTCTCAAGAACCGTTTACTTGATACGGTTATTCCGTGGTCAAAGACCGTTCGCGAAAGTCAAAAAGCGGAGCTTGCAATTGAGGATTACTTCAAACAAATCAACGTTCCACCGAACCCCCAATCATGGAAAACCGTACACGCTTATGAAGAACTGGCGAATGAAATTATAGAGAGGAGTGCGATATAATGAAGATGTTTGAAAAGGCGAGAAAAGCCGCTGCGGATACTCTTACGGAAGATATTATAATGATTGACGTTGATAATCTTCTTGAATCCCCTGATAATTTCTTCGAGTTATCCGATATTGAGAATTTAGCGTATACTATTCTCGGACAAGGTGGAGTTAAGGAAAACCTCATCGTTAAGCCGTTAGAAACAGGTGAATATGAAATTATCAGCGGACACCGCCGTACATTTGCAGTTCGTCATCTGCTTGAACAGGGTGAAGAAATTTCACGGTTTCTTCCTTGTTTGGTGCAAAATTATGATAACGAAGATGATAAGCTCAAAGACTTAATTCTTATGAACGTATCTACGCGAACTCTCGATAATTCTCAATTATGGAAATGTTACGAAATTCTCAACGAGATGTTTCAGCGAAAAAAGGATTTAGGCGAAAAATTCGGCAGGGTTCAAACAAGGATTGCTGAAATGCTCAATGTTTCGCAGGGACAAGTCTCTAAAATGCAAATAATTGATAAAAAAGCTATTCCCGAAATTAAAGAAGCTATTAAGAACGGCGAAATTTCGATTAACACAGCCGAACCAATAGCCAATCATCTTAATGAAGACGAGCAGAAAAAATTGATAAAGGACAAGCCGTTATCGGAAGTTAAAACAAAAGATGTTAAAGGTCTTAAGTCTGAAAAAAGTAACACTAATGTTACATTTTCAGAGGATGTCAATGAGGATTCTGATGACTGCGAGGACGATTTCGAAAAAATATCAAATACGGTAGTTTCGTCTGATGACAAAAATTCTGATGAATTCACGGAACTTGCGAAGCAATACGAGTCTTACCCTATGTTTTCAACGGACGTTGTTGTAGCGTTTAATCGGCTTAATTTATGGCAAAATTACCAACTCAATGATAATGAAAAGTGGGATATCTTAGATATGCTTATGGTTGAGTTAAAATTAGTTAATACTGATAAAAAGCGGAGTTATTGAAATAAATAGCGTGATTGTGCGGACAGTGGCGAAAGTCACCGTCTTTTTTTACAACTTAAAAAAAGTATCAAACTTGATACTTTTTCAGAAAGGAAAAAATTTATGCTCGGAATTTTAACTGAAAAGCCGTCTGCGGCTCGTAATTTCGCTAAAGCACTTGTAGGTGCGAAAGGCAGTTTCAATGGCGAAGACTACGTAATAGTCAATGCACGAGGGCATTTATACGAATTCGTTGACGTTTTCGATATGGTTGAGGGTGATGGACTTAAAAATAAATACAAGTCGTGGGATGTCGGTAATCTGCCGTGGCAACATCGTGAATTAACTTGGAAACGCAAGCCGAAAGAGGGTGTTTCCGGACTCTTACAGGAACTCAAGAAAACACTCTCATCGTGTTCGGAAATTGCGATTGCCACTGACGTTGACCCCACCGGAGAGGGCGATTTACTCGCTTTAGAGATTATCGAAGAGTTGAAACTTACTCGCAAAAAAATCACACGGTTTCATTTCGTTGATGAATCTGAAAAAGAAATTCAGAAAGCGTTTAAAACACGCAAAATAATTCCCGATATGAACTCTTACCCGGACTACCGAAAGGCACTTTACCGCAGTAAATTTGACTTTCTCACAATGCAATTTACACGAATTGCAAAACACGCCGCCGATGGGGTGAGTATTCTACGTCAAGGGCGGCTTAAATCAGCAATGGTCGTTATTACAGGCGATGGTCTGAAAGCAGTTGCGGGATACAAGAAAATTCCGTTTTACCAAAATCGGTTTAGAGACGAAAACGGTAACGTCTACTCCAATCCGAATGAACCGCAGTTCCCGATAAAATCGCAAGTTCCGCAAAGTTACAAGACTGCCGTTAGCGTAGTAAAAGAATCTATGGAACGTAAATTTACACCACCTAAAAAGCTGATTGATTTAGCGACACTTGCGGCGATTCTTGCGCCAAAAGGCTATAAATCAAAAGACGTGCTTGATACTTATCAAAAAATGTACGAAGCTCAAATCGTTTCTTATCCGAGGACTGAAGACAAGGTCATAAGTCCGGAGCAGTTTAACGAACTTTTGCCTTTGGTTGAACGCATTTCGAACGTTGTCGGCGTGGATGTCAATTTGCTGACCCATAAAACGCCACGAAAAACTCACGTCAAGTCCGGGGGCGCACACGGTGCGAACCGTCCGGGGTTGAACGTGCCGCAAAGTTTAGATAGCTTGGTGAGTTATGGTGAGTCTGCTCCTGCAATTTACGAGGTTTTAGCGAAAAGCTATTTAGCAATGCTTGCCGAAGATTACGAGTACGATTTTGAACGTGGTTATATCGCAGAATATCCCGAATTTAAGGCTACTGCAAGTATTCCGGTTAAACCGGGGTGGAAACAGGTGTTCGGAGCAGAAGAAAGTGACGAGGAAGCGGACGAAAACAACTCCGGGCGGCACATCGGTACACGTGCTGATATTTTTATTCACGAGGGTTTCCCGACAAAACCGCCTACTCCTACTATGAAATGGCTGATGGCACAGTTAGCGAAACGTGATGTCGGTACGGGTGCAACTCGGACAAGCACCTATGCGGAAGTCACCAATGAGAAGACAAAATATCCGCTGTTAGTAGACAAAAAAGGCAAGCTGTCTATGACGAATTTCGGTGAGATGAGTTATTCTATTCTTCCCGGCACGAAAATCGGCTCGGTTGAATTGACGGAGGAACTCCAAAACAATATGCGAGCGATTGCTTCCGGTGTGGCGAATCCGGAGCAGCTTTTAGCAAAAGTCGCTGATTATGTAGTCCACGATTTGCGGGTTATGACTGAAAACGGCAAGGGGATTGCGAAGATTCCCCGAAGCTCTCAAGGCGGCGCTCCGGCGGTGCAGACCTCCCTCGGCAAATGCCCAAAGTGCGGTAAGGACGTGGTCGAAAGTGCGAAGTCCTACTCCTGTGTCGGCGGCAAGGAATGCGGCGGGTTCTTTATGTGGGAGAAAAAGGTTGCAGGGAAAGTCATTACCATGGCACAAGTTAAGCAGCTTTTAAAAAAAGGCAAGACTGCGAAAATTAAGGGTTTCAAGGGCAGAAACGGCGAATTTGAAGCGTTTCTTGTGCTGAAAAAAGATGGAACGGTGGGGTTTGAGTTTTGATTAGTTATAGAGGAGTTAAATGATTGAAATAACGTGAAATCGTATCAGAATGGAGGTTAATTTTTGATATGAATACTATGATTGGTAAATGCCCAAGATGTGGCGATGAAGTTACCGATATGGGCGATAAATATTCTTGTCGAGGTACAATTAAAAATTGTGATTTCTTAATTTGGAAAAGCGAATTGTCTCCTAAAAATCAAGAGAAACAAGTTAAACTTTTACTGACAAAAGGAAAAACAAAGGCAGTTAAAGACATTAGAGAGGGAGAAAAGCAAAAAGCAATATTGCGACTTAATGAAAATTTTGACATTGTTTATGATTGGATTTACCCTAATAAAATAAAGCTTGTTGTGATTATAATGATGTTTTCTGTTATTGTAGTTGCCGCAGGCTTTTTACTTTTCAGTCCGGCAACTTCTGTTATTGAGTCTGCGGCAGATGAAACAACACTTCTTATTGCTACGATTGCTATCGTCCCCGAATCCACATCAGCCCCTCTTGAAACTTCACCGACAGCTTCCACTGCCGCGGTAACGACTACACGTGAAGCCGCAACAACAGCCGATTCGCGGTCTGAAGAAAGGGCAACAGAAAGCGTAAGCGAAATCACGGTAACGAGTTCATCACGCGCCGCGCCGAACGTCTCGCGAACGACCAATGCACCGCGTCAAACCGCTACTCAAGCTATTCAAGCGACTCAGCCGCCGGAAACAATCGCCCCGCCGACCGCAACTTCACGAGTTACAGCCGCCACAACCGCATCAACTACGCGGATTACCACGACTTCGCGAGTTACCGCGCCGCCGACGGTGCCGGTGCCGTCATCGATTCGAGCAAGCGCGAACGGTTCCGGCGTAGAACTCACCTGGCGCACGGTTGACTCCGCCGATGGATACGAGTTAAGCCGCTCTATAAGCATGGTTGGCGGGTATTCGAGGGTCAACGCAATCGCCGTGAGAGACGGTTCGATGATTACCGTCAATGACAATTCGGTTGCCGCAGGGGTGAGTTATTATTACAGTGTCCGAGCGTTCCGTGATGTCGGCGGGGTTCGGTACTGGAGCGAACACAGCGAAATCGTATCGGTGACGGTGCGGTAGGAAGGAGGTGGTTATTTTGGCTTTATCGATTGTAGGTTTTTTATCAATGGCGATAGCGTTTGACTGCGTATTTCATCATTTTACGGATTTTTCTTCTTTGCAATGTGAGGACTCAAAAGCAAACCTTGTAATAGCAATTGCGGCAGCTGTATTATCGATTATAATCGCTATAATTTTAATAATCACATTGAGGTGAAAACGCGGTAGGAAGGAGGGTTATGATTTTCAATGAACGTCTCAAATCCCTTCGAAAAGAGCGGGGGTTAACTCAAAGGCAGGTATTCGAGGGCGTGAAAATGACCGAATCAGCCTATCAAAAATACGAATACGGCAAGCGTGAACCCGCGTATTCGTATCTCATCGCACTTGCCGACTACTTCAACGTGTCTCTCGACTACCTCGTGGGACGCACAGACAATCCGCAAATAAATCAATAAATAAAAAACAAAGGGGGATTAATTATGTATAACAAAGTAATTCTAATGGGGCGAATATGCCACGATTTGGAACTCAAAATCACACCGAACAACGGTGTCCCGGTATTGTCGTTTCGACTGGCGGCAGACCGGCGTTATCAAGTCAAGGGGGAAGAGCGTAAAGCAGATTTTTTCAACATAGTAGCATGGCGTTCAACTGCTGAATTCATAGCGAAGTACTTCAGCAAAGGTCGAATGATTATGCTCGACGGTGAACTGCAAACTCGTCAATATATCGACAAGAACAACGTAACACAAAACGTTGTCGAAATCGTTGTGGATTCGGTGCATTTCACCGGCGAAAAGGCAGTGACTCAACAGTTGACGTATTCGCCGCCTAATGTAGATACGACTTCGCCGCAGTCTAACGTAGATACGACTTCGTCATCGTCTAACGTAGATATGACTTCGCCGCCGTCCCAATCTGAATCGTTTACATCACCCGATTCGGTACAAATGTACTTCCCTGCGCAGGGGGATTTTAACGCCCAAGATGACGATTACCCATTTTAATTTTTAATCTGAGAATAAACCCCGGATTGAATCCGGTAAAATAAACAAAAACAAAGGAGAAACCAATGAAAAGATTACCAATAATTGCACTGACCATCGCGATAATGCTGAACATTTTCGGCATTATGACCACAGCAGAAACGAACTGCACAATCACGTTTGATAACGAAACGTGGCTTAAAACCGCAACGTTAGTCGTTGACGAGTGGACGTTAATCGACAACGGAACGGAATCCGTGACGGTGAACGCGGGGGAACAATCGCCGTTGAAGATTACAACCCCCGCAATCAGGACTTCGGAGACCCGGAGATACTTCTTCATGGGGTACTTTTCGCAACCCGACGGTCGAGGAATCCGTTACTATGATGCCGACGGAATTCGTACAAGTTCCGCATCAATCAACGAAGATTTAACCCTTTTCGCGCATTGGGAACAAGTGACGAGGGATTACCCGATTCTTGTGATTGATTACGATGTAACGGGAGACTCTAAATACTTTTACATTGTTTTAAAGCCGGACGAGCTGCTACCCGCGAGAATCATCATTCCGGAGCGTGAAGGGTATATTTTCAAGGGAATCAACGGCGAACCCGCCCGCGGCCCGCTCTATAACGCGCAGGGCGAGCGACTTTACAACGATATGTTACCGGGAATGTATCTTGAAGACGAATGGCTTATGGGCGGCTCAATATGGGAAATCGTAATGTTCGACCTCATTTTTGACGGTGACAGTTCTAAAAATTTACAGCTTGTTTTCGGGGACGAAATCCCGTCGAAAATAGACCCGCCGACTCGTAGCGGCTACATTTTCGAAGGCTATTTTGACGAACCGAACGGGGCGGGATTCCGCTACTATGACCGATTCGGCAATGCGGTTTCGGCGGTGAAAGTCCATCATAGCACCACTCTGTACGCTCACTGGACGGAAATCCCGATTATTACCACCACTGCGACCACTACCACGACTACCGTGACAACCGTAACGACTTCCGAGACCGCGACTTCCGAGACCGAAACAGTGACTTCAACATCCGAAAACAGCACTACGACCGTTTCCGATACCGTGACAAGTGTTTCCGATACCACCACAACGTCTTTTGCGACTTCTGCGACCGAAACAGTGACTTCAACATCCGAAAACAGCACTACAACCGTTTCCGATACCATGACAAGTGTTTCCGATACGTCGAGCGATATAAATAAAACCCAGCCCACGACTAAAATAAGCGAAACGGTAACGTCACAGTCTTCGGCTTCGGAAACGTCAACCGATACTTCCGATACTTCCGGTACTTCTGAAAGCGTTTCCGACGAATTCGCACGTAACGTAGTGTTCAAGCCCGAAAACGGTGATTCCGGGTTCAGCGTGAAGGTTGCCGACGGTGCGCCCGTCGGAGAGCTTCCCGTTCTCGAACGTGCGGGCTACATCTTCGGAGGGTGGTACGATTTAAGCGTAATCACCGGAGATATTGACGGTAACGGTCGGGTGACGATTGCCGACGCGCTTGAAATTTTGAAGTATTTAGCGGGAATGACAAGCGTAATTGTTAACACGGACACACACGGAACGCCGACAATAGCGGATGTTCTTGAGATTTTAAAGCATTTAGCGGGAATGGAAAGCACGATTTCCGAGGGAGTTTTAATTACTGCCGAAACTATAATCAACGCCGACATTACTCTTACTGCGCGTTGGAACGCCCTGCCGCCGAACGTTCCCGCCGGGTTCAAAGCCGCTTCAAATACACCGGGAACGGTGACATTGACCTGGAACGCGGCGGAGTTCGCCGATGGCTATGAAGTTTACCGCAGTGATTCGCGACTGGGTACTTATGCAATGATTGCGTCGGTGAATTCCGGTGACGTTACAGCGGTGAGTGATAACGGTCTGGTATCGGGAAGTAGGTGGTTTTACACTATTCGAGCGTATCGTGAAGTCAACGGTAAGCGGGTATACAGTGAGTATTCCGGCATTGTCGAGGTGGTTGTGAAATAGGAGGACTGATATGTCTGAAGATGTAACAGGCGTAGTTATTGGAATAAGTTCCAAAGTTGCCGAAACGGGTATTGACACAGGGATTAAAGTGGTAGACCATGTTGTGGAAGATGTTGGTAAACTCTTAAAAGCTATATTCAGCGGGGAAAAAGGTAGAGGTAACGCTAATAAAGACAAAGCGGATGATATTAAAAGTTCAGATATAACAGACTTAAAATCGGGCGAAGTTCCCATAGAAGAGCTTTTAAGTAACGCTAAAAAAAATGCCGATGATGTAAAAATCACCGATTCAATATCCGAATCTAACAAGAAGTTTATTACACACGAAGCGAAGAGGTTCGGTATTCCTATTGCATTTGAAAGCAACCCGGATGGTGATAGCTTTAGGGCAAACGTTCGTGAGAGTGATTATACGATTTTTAAAAAAATCTATACTGATGCCATAAATGAATCACTCAAAACACGACCACAAGAATTTGATAATATCAAGGTAAATCGCGGAAATATTGAGGGAATTCAGCATGAATTGTCGGCGAATAATATTAACGTGATGTGGGGCAAAACCAAATACAATGAATGTTTCATGCTTTTTGAAAAAGCAGATAAAAAACTTATTGAATTGGTTAAATCTCAGTATGATTCTAAATTTAAATCTGTTAAAAATGATTTAACTATTACTAAGAGTGATGAATCCGGAATATTTACGCTTAAAGACGAAAAATCCGGTAAGGAAATTTCATTTAGCGATATTCCGAGCAGAAATGAATTATCTGAAATTATTCAAAAAGAACTCAACTATGACGAAAACAAAGCATTAATTGCTTGTGACAAATTCGGTGAAGGTCAACTTGACGGTGATGTTAAACGAAAGTTCTTCAGCGATAATCCGCAACAAAATTTCGCAAAAGTTGAAAATCATGTTGAATTAGCCAACGAAAACCCCTATACGAAGAATTATACTTGTCTGCGTATAATACCTAAAGGTGATGAAGTACCGCGATTAGTATACCGAGACGATACAAACGAGAATTATGTTGTTTTACAACCGCAAAAAACAAGTCGTGCTAAAATGGCAGAAGCAATTCGTGAGCATTTAAAGATTAGTGACGAAAAAACAATCGAAGCCCTTGTAGATAAAGCTGAAAAGGTTAACGATTATTACGCTAAACAAGATATGGAGAATTTCACGCACGTACGTGATGTCCCAAATAAAGTTAAAGTTGACAGCAATATTGAAAGGCTTGATAAAGTAAATTTCAAAGTTACGTCAAGTACGTTACACGAGAACAGCGAAAAAGCCCTTGTTCTTTCTTTTTCTGACAAGAAAAAAGCCCTTATTGAGTTACAGGAACTGTACGAGGGGCATGGTGTTCCGGGGGATGAAGCTAAAGAAATTGCAAAAGAAGTCTTTGCAAAAGCTAAAAAACAATCTGCTGAAAAAGTATTGCAGATTGAGGAAGTCCGCATAGAGCAAGTAGATGTTGAAATCAAAACAACGGCAACCTTTAATTACAACGGCAAAGTTGAAGAAATCGACGTTACCGAACGTAAAGCAGCCGTTGAAGAATTGAAGACGAAATTTGATATTTCTGAAGAATCAGCAGTTACGTTTGTTGATAAAGCCCATGAAAAAGTCAGCGGTGTCGAAAATCTTGAAAATCGTGTGGAAAATCAAAGTGAGCGAGATAAAGAAAACAAACTGATTAACGGTCACGAAAAGAATCCTGCGGAAAAGATTGATTTAAATCATCCAAAAACTTTACAGCCGGAACCACCCAAACCATCCGCACCACGCAAAAGGTAGGAAGTATAGATTTGAAGGAGCGGGTAAAATCCTGCTCCTTTTCAATTCCGCATAAAAATGTAACACTAGTGTTACATTTTTGAATAACGGCAATTGAATCCATATCACCGAAAACGGTGGAGGGAATAAATCAAAATCAAAATTATAAGGAGGAACTATCAATGGAACAAAAAATGGAGCAAAATCAGGCAATCACAAATCAAAATTACAAGGAGGAACTACCAATGGAACAAAAAATGGAGCAAAATCAAGCAATCACGGCGCGAGTAACACCGATTGACAGTGAGGATTCTAAGTTAAAAGGACTCGCTTCGGTGACATTCAACGACCAAGTCTCGGTTCACGGAATCAAAATCGTGGAGAGTGAAAAAGGCTTGTTCTTATCAATGCCCGAGGCGAAAAAAGGCAATGAATACGTAGCACATGCAATTCCCACAAGTGCTGAGGCACTTAAAAATCTCAAAGCAGTGGTATTTAAAGCCTATGACGAGGCTCTCATCACCGGAAAACGGCAAGAAAAAGGTGAACTCGCCCCCACTGAAATGGCGATTAGGGTAAACAATTTCAAAGATAATCCATATAAAGGGAATATTCTCGGAAATTGTGATGTTGTTGTCGGCGAAACTCTCGTAATCAAAGACGTGAAGCTGATTACGACAAAGGCGACAGGGGAATTATCAATCGCTATGCCGACAAAAAAGCAAGATGAAAACGGCGAATATCCGCCTGTAGTCACAGCCACTTCGAGCGAAAGTTTCCAGAATATCAAAGCTGTGGTTACTGCAAGCTATCAGGAACACCTCAAGACAGTGATCGGGAACACTCCGTACAACGAACTTGGCGGTGAGCGTGAGGTCAAGAAGTATAACAGCGAATTTGCAAAGAAAGTCGGGACAGAACTCGACGCTGACGGCATTAAGTGGAGTGGTAAAATCGGCGATGATGGCAGCACCCGAATCACGGTTAATAAAACCGATTCAGACAACCTTGCGAAAGCGGCTGAAGTAGCGAAAGAAAAGGCTGTCGAAAACAAAAATTCTCAAGGTAATTCACAAGATAATTCGCAAACACAACCAACTTCGCAAACACAACCAACTAAACCAAAAAGATAACGGAGAAGAACAATGAGCAGTAATAAATCAAGTGTTGCTTTCATTTCGAAAAAGAGAGTCAATAAAATTATGCTTATAATTTATATGGTTATTGTAGCATTTATATTATACTTTTTAGCGGCTTTGGGAACAGCACTTGATTTATCTATGCGGCGCAATAAAATGGAAATGGAACTAATCGGGGGAAACCTGGGTACTGCTTTTACTAATCCTTCGCTAGTTTTCCAACACTTGAAAAACGGTAAAAATGCGGCTCAGTTAATGGGTTTTGGTGCGTTGGCAATCGGAATTTTCATACTGTATAAAACGACTAAACCTAAAAAGAGGTTTCATCGTCAAGGAACGGAACACGGTTCGGCAAAATGGGGTGATGAAGCTGAAATGCAAGAAATCAGAGATGCCGGAAAAGACTCAAAGTTTCCGCATAAAGAACCGCAGTTTAAGCCGCTTTTGACCCCGGACGGTGAACGCGTTTTCGATAATGACGGTGAGTTAATCGGAGCGGTTATAGATAATAACATACTACTCACTAAAGAAGTACACATGTCGTTAAATGCAAGACAGCACTTGAAAAATTTAAACGTGCTGATTGTAGGCGGTTCAGGTTCGGGCAAGACGAGGTTTTATGCGATTCCTAATATAATGCAGTTGAATACAAGCTATGTAATTACCGACCCGAAAGGCGAAATTTTACAAGCTACAGGAAAAATGCTTACTGATGTGGGGTATGATGTACGGGTTATTAATATCACCGGGGACTTGAAACACACTTGTAATTATAACCCATTCAATTATGTTTATAACGATGATGGTAGCGTATCGCAAGCTAAAGTCATGACTATGGTAAGGCAATTTCTAACTACTCTTCGCGGAGACGATGAAAAGGATGACTTCTGGTCGCAATCGGCTGAAAGTCTCATCAAATCTATAATTTTGCTGTTATTTGAAGAAAGTGAATATAACTCTGAATTTGATGAGAATGGCAAAATCAAGCCCGAAACACGGAATTTTACAATTCTGAATTTCACTTCTGTAATCAAGAAAATGTTGAAAGTAGCATATCCACCATCCGGGCAGGAAGCGGATTTCAAATCACCGCTTGATTTGGATTTTGACGAACTTGAAAGTCGAAAACCGGACAACCTTGCACTTACTCTGTATAAGCAGTTTCGCATTGCACCTGCGGAAACGGGGCAATCAATCGTTTCAACAGCGAATTCAAAACTCGGTTCATTCGCATTGCCCGAAATACAAGATTTAACGTGCTGTGATACCGTCCACCTTGAAACTCTGGGCGATAGGAAATCGGCACTTTTTCTAATTATTTCAGCAACAGACAGTACGTTTAATTTTCTTGTATCGCTTTTATATACGCAGATGTTCGACACGCTCGCTGAACGTGCGAAAAATAAATATGCAAAAAACGGCAAGCAGTTACCCATTCACGTGCGGTGCATACTGGACGAGTTCGCAAACATCGGGACCATCCCGGACTTCGAAAAAGTCATTGCGTTCGTGCGTTCTTTCGGAATAAGTTTGAATGTAATTATTCAGACGATTGACCAGTTAAAGGTCAAGTATGAAAAAACCATGAACGTCATATTCGACAACTGCGACAGTATTTTGTTTCTGGGCGGAAAAGGAGTTGAAACTACGGAGCAGATTTCGAAAATGCTCGGCAAGGAAACTATTGACGTTGAATCTAAAAACCTTACCGTTACAGGCGGTCATAAAAACGATTCAACGGCAGAGAGTAATTCTATTCTCGGACGAGAACTTATGTTGCCTGATGAGATAGCGAAAATGGCAATCAGTGATTGCGTTTTAATGATTCGAACCCATAACCCGTTTTATTGTACAAAATATCCGCTTGAGGAACATCCGAATTTCCGTTTTACAGAGGGATTTGATGAAAACAATGCTTTTGATGCAAATTGTGTAAAAGTAAGGACGTACAAGGAACTGTTATCGGAGAATATCATTAGTGAGCCGAGCGAAATGAAAGTAGAGATTCAATCGGAAGAAACCGGCAATAAACTACTGAAAAGGTATCCGTTACCCGGTACGGAAGACGTAGTGGTTGAAGTCACAAGCGTAATTGAGCCGCTTGAATTCGTCCAATATGCGGATATTAATGAGTATGGAGACGAGTATAAAATCGACAATGTAGAAGAGATTTATGCTGATTCCGATGAAAATTATGTTCGGTTTATTGACCCGGATGAGATTTCCGGGTCAATTGAGTTTGATTTTCCTGCGGAACCGGATTATCGTCCCATAACGTATCATGACGATGACGGTAACGAAGGCGATGAAGATTCAGGGTTTATTAACGCTTTCGAAGAACCGTATGATTACGACAATAACGAACACATTGACGTAAGCGAAAACATTGAAGAGTTTATTGCTCCGCAGACTACTTACAGCGTTTTTTCAATAAATTCCAGTATGTTCGCACTTAATTTAATGTAATAAGAAGAGCGTATAGTTCTTTTTATAAAAATTCAAAAAAAGAGAGGTAAATCAATGAAAAGGAAACAGGTCAAGAGGGTTATCAAAGCCCTCACAATAGTGTTTATTCTTGTTTTCAGTTTGGCAATGTTCAGCATGGTTGCGAGTGCGGGACAACCGCCGCAACAACCGAGCGGAGGTGGCGGAGGAGGTGGCGAGGTCGAAGCGAAAAGCATGTTTCTGGAGGTTGTTGGTGAAGTGCTGTTCTGGATTGGTATCGGGGGCGGCGTAATAATCATTGTAGGTGGAATCATACTTGGTTCCGGTCAGATGAGCAACGACGCTACACAGAAAACAACCGGGGTAAACGTTATGATAGCAGGAGCTATAGTGGCAGCGGTATGTTTTGCCGGACATGGTTGGATTACAAGCTGGTTAGGTTAATCAAAAAGCGAAATCCCTTTGTTACACGACAAAGGGAGTACATATACAAAATTGAAAGGAAAAGCGTGAATGCTTAAATTATTGAATATTTTGCCAAACCCTCCCGAAGGAACGCTTACTGAACTTGCGGCAGGTGTAATTGATTTCTTTTCGTTGTGGATTGCACGGATAGGATTTATTGTTTTCTTTGTAGGCGCAATTAAATTTGTGTTAAGTATAAAATCTGAAGACATGAAAGACCAAATCAAAACAGTATTGATAATGGTTTCTGGCTGTATTATCATGGCGGCTGTAAACGATTTAGATATATTCACGGTGACGAATAAAGATAACGGTGATGAATTGTTCAATGCGATTTTTAAATTCATAGTAGAGTGGATAAGTGCGGTGGGAATGGTAGCGTTAATATTCGGCGGAATATCGTTCGGATTTGCGCAAAAAAATAATGATGCCGCCTCGAAAATATCAAGCATAAAGACAATGGTTGTCGGGGGAATGATAATAGGACTGTCAACGTTATTCTTGTCGTTTAGTTTTTAATTTAGGGAGGATTACATGAAATCAAAATTTTTAAGTATAAAGAAGATATCGTTACGAACGAAAATCTATATCTTTGTGTATTTGATTTTGTTGTTCGTATTGGTATTACCGGAATCGAGTGCCTTCAATATAGATGATTTCGGTTTCGGGGTAGCAGACCTATACGTTAATATAACAAAAAACGTAGATGAGACAAATGAGATTCTTCATTCAGCGTTTGAGTTTACAAAAATTACGCCTTTTGAAATAGTGAACAGCCTTACAGGAGCGAATGCAGACAGTTTAATTGCTATGCGAACTGCAATATTATCTTTAGCGTTTGTTGTAGCAACGTTGCTTTTAATGGTGAATTTCTTCAAAAAGGTAACGAGATTTGAGTTTGCTTCAAAATGGGAAAACATCTTGATTCTGCTTGTTCAAATCATCGTAGTCAAGCAAGTAGTACAGAACGCCGATATAATCATGGGCTATGTGTACAGTGGCTTTGATACGGTGAATAAAGCTGTTTTCAGCGACGGTAATGAAATGAGTTTTCTTCCGGCAGGGGAAAAATATACTTATACAATACAAAAAGAAGAAGGAGTGGATTGGGTTTGGAACAGAACAATAGGGCATTTTACCGGAGAAAAATTTTATAATTCAGTAGCAAAATATGAAATTTCTCACGATGCGGTAGAAATTTTTTATCCAAATGCCTTTGATAGAGGAATCCCTGCAAGAGCAGGTGAAAATAGTGCGTCTTTTCGCGCACCTACAGATGCGGCAAATTTCAGTGCTACAATGGACATTGTATTATTGCAACCATATTTTCTTGCATTTAAAGCTATCGCTTTGCTGATATTCGTTGTTGCGATAGGGCGTGTGTTTGAACTTTCTATATATACTATATTCGCACCATTGTCGTTAGCAACGTTTGCTTGTGATTCAACAAGCGATACAGGCAAAAATTTTATAAAGACGTACATTGCGTGCGTTTTGCAAATCGCCGTAATAATAAGTATGTTCTATATCTTCCGTGCTTGTCAAGATTATATGGCAAAAAATTTCGGAAATACAATACTTCTTCAATTTGTCGTTCTTGCGACTTTTGGATTAGGTGTAATAAAATCGGGAACGTGGGCGAAAAAAGTCTGCGGAACATCATAATTAAAAAAGGGGATGATTAAACATGTTAGAGGTAAAAGTTCCGGTAGAAATCCGGGAATACAAGAGAAGAGCGGTGTTGGGATTCAACATTCGTCAGTTTATCTCAATTATATGTGCGGCGGTTATCGCGTTGGTTTTTACCGTCTTGCTTTCATCAAGGGTTTCAATTGGTTCGTTATTGTGGATTATCTTGATTTCTGTTTCACCTATAATTGTATGGGGATTCATTCCCGTAAAGGGTATGAGTTTTGAAAAATTCTTGCAAGTGTATGTTGAATACAAAACGCAACCACGAAAACGCATATACGAGGCCCCCGAATGTTGTTTGTTGCAAATTCATGAAATACAATGCGTAAGGGAAATTCAATTACAACGTATCGAAAACGGCGAATTACTCGATGAGGAAATAGAAGAAGAAAGTGGGTTACAATCATGATAAAAAGCGCACAGGAAAAAGACAAATTACGATTACAAGACGGACAAGGCAAGACCAAACTGAAAAGAAAAAAGGAACAATCATCGAAAGTTTCGAGCATGCGTAAAATCAAGCGAACTACGATTGATACGATTCCTTATGAACGAATTTTGAGCGACTACATCATACTTCTGAAATCGAATATAAAAATCGGAACTCTGGAAACCGCTAATCTATATTCGAAGTCTTTTCTAATTCCCGATTTCAACTACACATCACTCCCGGAAGAAGAGCAAGAGCAAAAGCTAATTTCATACATGGATTTGCTTAATGGTTTTGATACGACTGCGAGTTTGCAGATTTCTATGTGTAATGTTAAAATCAATAAAAAGGAATTTGAAGAGAGTATTCTAATGCGGCGCAGAAACAATAAATTCGACAAAGACCGCGAAGAATTTAACGACATTATCCGTGAGCGTTTAATGCAAGGTCAAAACGGAATCCATTGTAAGAAATACATTACCGTAAGCGTTTTAGCGGTGGATTTCAACACGGCAAGCACAAAGATTCTCAACTATGAAGCATACATGAATAGTTGTGCGCAACGGTTAGGCACAGAGTTAATTCCGCTTAAAGCAAATGACAGAATCCGTTTATTAACAGATATATTCCGCGGGGTAAACGAATATATGCCGAAAATAATCCGTGACGAAATTGCCGCAGGAACGGAAAAACGTCATTGCTGCCCGGATTATTTTGAATTTAAAAATGATTACTTCATGTTCAACGAAAAATACGCACGATGTTTGATATTTCAAGAAATCCCATCGGTGATGATACCCGATACAATTCTGAAAGAAATCACCGAGACGAATCAAACGTTAATTATAACTAAAAACATCAATTTCATCAAACGCGAAGAAGCTATCAAAGAAATTCGTAAAAAACAGACAGGTTACAGGGAAGAAGCTATGCAGAAAGCGAAAGCGGCTGCAGCAGTAAGCAAAGGTTTTATTATCGACCCGATTGAGGGAACAGAATTAGAAGAGCAAATATTTCAAGCAAAAGAAATGATGGAAGATTTGCAAAGGCGCAACCAAAAGATGATGTATTGTCAAATCATCATTATGATTATTTCCGACGATTTCGGGGAATTGAATAAAAATACCCAATCAATAGAGATTCTTTTGAACAAATACCAAATTAAATCTAACAGATTGGTATACCAACAAGAAAAAGCGTTGAGTAGCGTACTGCCGATTGGGAACTCGCATTTAGAAAACAAGCAGAGTTACATTAAGGTTGACCGCAAGCTTACGAGTGAGAGTACAGCGGTGTTCTGCCCATTTAATTCGGTAAAATTGATTCATCCGGGCGGAGTATATTATGGTGTGAATAAAATCACGCGTGACGTTATTATGCTGAATCGTCAAATGCTTAATAATGCAAACTGTTTCATCTTCGGTCTGTCCGGCTCGGGAAAAGGCATGATGGCTAAAGCCGAAATCAAGTATAAATTTTTGGCTTTTGACGATGAAATCATCATTATTGACCCTGAAGGTGAGTACACGGCACTTGCCGAGCAATGCGACGGTGAAGTGATTTATATTTCCGAAAACTCCAGTACGAATATAAATCCGCTTGATTTAACACCGAACCCCGACCCGTCAGATACAAGTTACGACCCAATCACAGCAAAACTTGAATTCTTGTTATCATTTTTTGCGGCGATTCTCGGTGTAAACACGATTGACCCCCTGCAATTACGAGTTATTGATACCGTTATGCGTTTGACTTATAAGAATAATCTTAACGAACCGACTCTCGTAGAATATTTCTTTGAACTCGAAAAATTTGAAAAAGAAAACACGGGAGAAATCGCACTTAAAGCGAATTATCTCAAAGAATCTCTATATACGTATGTCCGTGGTTCGATTGATGTATTTTCAAAGAAGTCAAACGTAGACATCAATAAAAGATTTGTTGTGTATAACATCAAGGATTTGGGCAAGAATCTGCAAACTCTCGGCATGATGCTCGTTCTTGAAAATGTATGGTCAAGAATTGCGAAGAATCGTGTACGCAACGTTGGAACGAGTATCTATATTGATGAATTCTATTTAATGTTTAAATCCGAGCAGAATGCAAATTTCTTTTTCGAGTTGTATAAACGCGCTAGGAAGTGGGGCGGTGAACCTACCGGAATTACGCAGAATGTAGGTGATTTGTTGATGTCAGAGAAAGCACAGGCAATGCTTGCGAACACTAAATTTGTTATAATGCTTGAACAAAGTCCTGCCGACGCTGAAAAGTTAGCAAATATTCTTAAAATCCCACAGGAAACGATGAGTTATGTAATAAATTCGGGAATCGGACAGGGATTGCTTTATACAGGAAAGTACGGCAACGTGCCTTTCGATAATCGTATTCCGACTAATACACACCTATATAGAACGATTTCAACAAAATTCGGTGAGGAAAATGGCGAAGAAACTTAAGACTGTAAAACGAAATTTGAGCCTCAAAAAAGCTTCGAAAAATAGGTTAAAATTCGCATTAAAGCGTGATATAAAGCAGTTCAAAGCAAAATTGAAACATGAGGATGTTTCATATGAACGTCATAGCCATAAAACCGCAATTAAATCTTTTAAACACAGATACAAGGTTGAGAAAAGAGAGCATAAAACCGATATTCGTGAGTTAAAATCAGATATAACTAAACACACTAACCGTGTCGGAGGGTTTAGGGGTGCTGTAGGTAAGTCAAGCGGTAGGTTCTCAAGTGCAGTTAAAGGCGGCGCAAAAAGCGGAGTTAAAGGTGAGTTTAATAAAATCGACCCATTTCGGAAAGGCGTTGACAAAGATAACGTCAGTGATTCCGGGGTTGAGGGTATACGCCTTACCAGGCGGACTGTGTCTCAAAGTAAAAATCTCATTCGGACTGGTACTCGCAGTTTAAAAACCACTAAACGCACAGTCAAGAGAGTCACGAAAGCCGCTAAAAACACAGTCCGTTTTGCAGTAAATACAACGCGTTTTACGGTTAAAGCCATGGTTACGGCTGTCAGGATAGCTGTACAAACTGCTACTCACGTGACTGCGATGGCGTTAAACCCGATTACATGGTTGGCAGCAATTTTACTCATCATTTTTATAAACACAAGCTCGTTAATAATTATAATATTGGGCGGCGGCGGTGGAGCGAGCTTCGGTTATATCGGTTGCGAAAAATGTGACGAGTACATCTGTTCAACTTGCAAGCATTGTATTGATTGCACCGAAGAAAAGTGTGAGACTCACGCAGATTGTATTTCATGCTACGTCAAATTCCGGTGCGCCGAATGTGATTTAGCTGAAAGCGAAAAGAAAAGAAACAGCGAGGGGGAATCATAGCAATGAAAAAAAACGGCAAACACGCTCAAAGGGTTGAAAAAATAAAAGGTTTTGCGAGTAACAACAAGGTATTCACGTTCTTTGTTGTGGTTCTGTTTATATTCGTAATCACGAATTTGTTAAATGAAGGCAGAATTCTGCCGTCACGTGAAACCGATAACGGAGAGCAAATTGCTAACATCAACGAAAACGACGAAGAGGACAATAAAGCCGCCGAATCCGAAAACAAAAAGGAAGCATGGCGATTTTACTTTATAGACGTGTTAATCTTGATTTCGGTTGGCGGATTCTTGACGTTTATGATTATTAAAGAACGTCGAAAAGCCAATGATGATATTTAAAAAATGATGTATAGGGGGTCGGAATGAAATATTTTTTTGAAGTACACATGACTGTTAATCGGGACAACAGAGACAGTTTCTTCATTGTATCAACCAAAGATACAGAGGAAGGAATTGTTCCCGCATTAAGCGTTGACGAACTAAAACAGTGTAGCGAGTACACGAGTTTCGTAAGAAAGAATAGCGAAAAAGTCATAGTTGATTATGCTGTTTACTCGGTTGATTCTCCGCATGACGATTTTGGAGGGATTGACCCGGCGAATTACAAAGAGCATTTCCGCACCCTTATACGTGATTTCAAAGCAAACAAAATCGTAGCGAATGCTGAAATTGAAATCATTGATACTAAAAAACGCGGAAATCCTACGAAGAAGAAAAAGAAGAAAATATCAAAAATGATAATCGCTGTTGCGGCAGCGATTTCATTTATAGTCGGAATTATCGGCGGTGTGATAATCGGAACAGGAATTTCAACATCTGTTCCGATTATTCATCAAGACGGTGACTCATCGCTTGAAGTCGGTGGTATGCTTATACCTGAATCGCCGAAAATCAATCCAAACGCAGAAGTACTTACGATTTCGATTGATTTGTCATACTTGGCAATCCCGCGCGAAGATTTACAACTTAAAGGCGAAATCATTAACGGAGTTGCGACAATTACGTTACCTGATTTCGACCGCTCGGATTTCTTTTCGCACGTTCCGGGGCATACATGGGGATTCACTTCCGACCCGAACGGCACGAAGATTGAATATTACAGCGGTCTGACATATAATTTCACTGCAAACATGAAACTCTACCGCGTTTTAGTGAAATACGGAGGCGGTAACGGTACGAAGGATGACCCGTATATCATCGATTATTACGACCAATTATCGCTTATGTCGCAAGAGAAAGTACAGGGATATTTCCGTCAAACCGCCAATATCGAATTTCCCTCATGGATGAATCATACTCCGATTGATACCGTCAACGAACTTAAAGAGTTGCCGCACATGGAGTACTTCGAATTCGACGGTGGAGGGTTTATCATATCGGGGTTGAACGCACCGTTATTCGGACGAGTATCGGGGAGTTTGATTCAAAATGTCAACGTTATGAATTCTGTTTTTGAAACTACCCGATACGGCAACTATGGTTTCATCATCAGCGAAGCGTATAATTATCGTTATAATGTCGGCGGGGTAGAATACGAAACAGGTGAAACGCTTATTCGTAATTGCCTTGTGGCGAATTCAGGCATAACACTGTTCAAACCCGAAACCGATGACAATGACATCGAACCCGAACCGCAATTCGACGAAGACGGAAATGAAATTCCGTACGTTCCCCCAACGAAACATGCCGATGGTTCAATCGGCTTAATTACAGGATTAGGCGGACAAATTGAGAACTGCTACGTTACAAATTCGTGGATTTGGTCTAATTTAGACGAATATATTCTGTTTGCAGGAGGAATCTCCGGGAAACCCGCAAGCGTAACGAATTCCGGCATTTTATCATTGTCAATTACCG
>Ga0099364_10001078_pt1 | contig 45689 bp, 38 predicted proteins | sample TergutTh196P3_FD_73070 | JGI IMG/M metagenome (GOLD analysis project Ga0099364, IMG submission 73070) | Microcerotermes parvus P3 segment gut microbial communities from Pointe-Noire, Republic of the Congo - Th196 P3 | ecosystem: Host-associated > Arthropoda: Insects > Digestive system > Gut ...
TTGGTTGTCGAGTGGGGTGTCAAGTTTTGGGTCATGATCAATTTCCTTTCTTGCTTATCCGGACTTTTTGCCCTGGCGACTGTTCGGACTTGGAATGAAGGATGGTGTAAGGATCCGGCTACTGACCGGATTTGTATCCTAGATGCGAACGATCTCTTACACCATTTTTTTTCCTTTTCAGGGAAGGGAAGGAAAAAACTCGCTTTACGCGAGGTTACTAACTTTGCACTAAAGGGCAAATGGTTATCTTGCAAGATGTGCAAGTTTCAGATTGAGCACCGAAAGAAGGTAGGTAACCGACCGCAGAACGTGCAATCCTACTGCGACCGCCGTTCCGCTGGATTTTTAACTCGCGACGATTTGCAGCAATCGCAGTTGGTCTTTGTCGATCGTGCGGTGCTTCACTACACAATCCTCAAGCGGCGTCAACACAAGTTCGCCCCTGATCCTGCCCGCCATCTTGCCCGACTCGCCCTGAATAATCGCACTGACCGCAAAATTGCCCAGTTCCGATGCCAAGACACGATCCGCCGGAACCGGCGAACCACCCCGCAATACATGCCCCAACACGACCGCCCGGCACTCATACGGATTGCCCGCCGCTTTGAGCATCTTCTGCATCGCAAACGCGCCGCCGCTCTCATCGCCCTCTGCAACGATTGCAATCACCGATGTCTTGCCGACTTCCCTGATTTTTTTCAATTTTTTGACAATCTGCTCCGGCGACTCCTGCACTTCGGGCAAGCAAGCGATTTCCGCACCCGATGCAATCGCCGTCGATAGAGCAATATCGCCGCAGTGCCGGCCCATCACCTCAACGAAAAACATCAATTCGTGGCTTCCCGCCGTATCGCGAAGTTTATCGACGGCATCGACTGCCGTGTAAACCGCCGTTGCGAAGCCGATGGTGAAATCGGTGCCGTACAGGTCATTGTCGATCGTTCCGGGTATCCCGATGACTTGCCCGCCCCAAACGCGGGCGAGGTCGATTGCCCCTTTGAGCGTACCATTTCCGCCGATGGTGATCAGGGCATCGAATTGATGTTTTTTCAGGATTTCGGCGGCTTGTTGTTGTCCTTCGGGCGTTTGGAATCGGGCCGATCGGCTGCTTCGCAGGACGGTTCCGCCGATTTTGGAGAAACCGGAGACGCACCGCAAGCCCATCACATTGGTATTATTTTGGCCGGGATAGAAATCTTCGTCGAGTAGTCCTTCATAGCCTCGTCGAATGCCGTAGATTTCGGCATTGCAGACGCAGGCGGTCCGCACGATGGATCGCAGACACGGATTCATACCGGGAGCATCCCCGCCGCTGCATAAAACGCCAATTCGCACGCTGATTCTGTTGGGTTAAAGTGTGTTGTGGAGAATTATCCCCGTGTGGTGAAGTCCCGAAGAGCGGCATCAATCAAACCGCGGTGCTGGTCGGGCCGGACTTCGGCACGAATCATCCTGCCCGCCAAATTCGTCGCCAACGTCGCACTCCGCTCCGCAATGCTCTGCAATGCCGATGTCGTCGCACTCTCGATCTCCTTCATCGCACGATCCCGTTCCAATCCGGCAGCCTCCCGAGCCTTCGCAATAATGTCGTCGGCCTGACGCTGTGCATCCACTTTCGCTTTTTCAATAATCTGGCGAACCTCATCCTTGGACGCATCCAACTTGGCCTGGTATTGCACCAACAGCCCCTTCGCGTCTTCATTCTGCTTTTGGGCCGACGCGATGTTGTTCAGGATGCCCTGTTCGCGTTCGTCGAGTGCTTTCGCGATGGGCCCGAAGGCGAATTTGTAAAGAATCGCAACCACGGAAAGGAAAATGACAAGCGTCCAAAAGCCCGTATTGGACATGAATTCCATCGGGTTGAGACTGACTTCTTTCTCATATCCGCAGTTGGTACATGGCCCGGCGGCGGCAACGAATTGCGGCGAAACGAGGCACAGCGAAACGACAAGGGCGACGGCGACGGCAAGGTAAAATGTTCGGGACATGGTGGTGTATGGCAGTGTTATGGCCGTGTATAGGAAAAAAGGGAGGGGGAATGGCAGGTTGTTAGCCGCATCGCAGGCGACACGGCTAACGTAAACACGTACGATTCTACATAAACAAGCATAGCATACAGACCACGATGGCGAAGAGCGCGAGTCCTTCGATGAGTGCGGCAGCGATGAACATCAGGGTAAGGAGTTTTCCTTGCATTTCGGGCTGTCGTGCGGAAGCATCGACGACGCTTGCGCTGAGGAGGCCGATTCCGATACCACCGCCGATGGCAGCGAGTCCGGCACCGATGCTGATGCCGAGGTAGCCGAGGCTTGCTTTGCTAATGCTAATGGTTTCGCTGCCGGACACCGCTCCGTCGGCGGCGAGGACCGCAGCGGGCGATAAAATGATGGCGAGGATGAGGCAAATGACCGAAATGCGATAAATTTTGTTCATGGAAAATGTCTCCGGGTTAGGGTGTTGTTACAGTTTTCAGTTTGACGAACTTGATGACGTGTCATTGTACCAAAATTTTTTCGATGTTGTACAGGGGGGCGGTTTGCGTTAAGGTAGGTTGCCGACCGCCGGGCGGCAACTGCGGCTTGCCGCATTTTGAGTCTGTCGGCTGCGCCGACGCAGTCGCCCGGCGGTCGACTGCCTACCTTTTGTAACCTGCCGGCGGTCGACTGCCTACCTTCGGCTGCCTACCTATTCGGCTCTTGTCTTTTGCCCGTGGACATGCTAGAATGGGCGGATCACTTCCCTCCTAGCCCCGCATTACGGCCATGGCACATCTACTCACACGACTGTTCACCGCCGCAGTGTGCATCGCACTGCTTGCTCCCATAATACTCGCACAAGCCGATATTACCCATCAAACCTGGCAGCAGAACAACTTCAATACCATGAACGATGCTGTGCTGGCCAATCATGACCTCAACCTCCTCGCCTTTCCCGGCGCTCGGCTTGCTCGAGCCACCAATGTGTCCGATCCGCACTATCTCACCGACGGCGACGTAGGCTCGCTCGGCGGGAATGGACGATCGCAAGTCGGCGGCAATCCCTCCGTCATTGTTTACTACCTCGGGAAACCCCGAAAAATTCAGGAAATCCTCCTCTATTCCGCGAATATCGACACCCGAGCCAATCAAGATTTTGAGATTCGCCTCGCGAACAGCGGCAACTCCAACCGGATACCCAATTTCCCGGCCCAACCGCATTTCACATCGGGCGACAGCATTGTCGGTCCCGACGCCGGCGGATTCCGCAGCCAAATTGCCGACCGCACCGGCGCCCCGCTTTTCGGGGAGCAACTCTACGATTGGATTGAATTCCGCATTTGGCGAACCTGGCCCGCACGGGCAGGAACGCCCGCCAAAGCAGAAAGCGGTGCCAACTCCTGGGCATCTTTCGTCGAACTCCAAGTCATCGGCGACCCCAACGATCCCGAACTTTTCAACTCCGAAGCCGAACGGCAAGCCTGGCTCGCCGCCCGGGAAGCCGAACGCTTCCGACGGGTACTCAGCGAACAAGTCGGCGAAGACGTCATCAAGGCGATCCAAGATACCGAATCCCTACGCCGGGCGATCAACCATCTTTCGGAACAATTTCCCGATGAGTACGATGGACGGCCATTCCTTGCCCGTTTTGAAGCCCTTATACCGCGATTGACGTCCGCTCGTTCTCAAACAGCGGAAGAGCAAGCACGCTATCTCGCCTTGGCAAAAGAGTTTGCCGACCTGCGTCGCGATGCGTTGCTCGCCAATCCCTTGCTGAATTTCGACCAACTGCTGTTCCGCCGAGCGCAGAACTCCGGTTTGGTGGATAACTGGATTTCCAATGCCGCCCGCGGTAAAGGCGGGTACGGGAATGCGTTGGCCACCGTCAATCCGCGGGACCCGCAGGGCGATGCACGGACGATTATCGAAAATCCCAACAACTCCTTCGTCGGCGACATCAATCTGCATTGGGATGCCGACAAGATGCTTGTTACGGCCTTGTCGCCGAACCGAACTTGGGAGATTTTTGAACTCAATATCGACGGTTCCGGCTTCCGGCAAATCACTCCGACGATGGGCCCGGACATCGACAACGTCGAAGGGGCCTACATGCCCGACGGTTCATTCCTGTTTATTTCGACTGCGAATATGCTCGGCGTGCCGTGCATCGACGGAAGCAGCCCGGTGGGCAACATTTACCGGCTGGAAACCGACGGCAAAACGATCCGCCAGTTGACTTTCGAGCAAGACCAAAACTGGAATCCCGTCCTGTTGCCGAACGGCCGGGTGAAATATCTCCGCTGGGAATATACCGATACCGCACATTATTTTACGCGGTTGCTTATGCACATGAATCCCGACGGGACAAATCAGATCGAGTATTACGGGAGTAATGGATATTGGCCGAACAGTATGTTCTATACGAGGCCGATTCCCGGCAGCACGACCAAGTTTGCGACGATTGTAACGGGCCATCACGGCGTTGCCCGGCAGGGTGAGTTGCATCTTTTCGATGTAGCCAAAGGCCGACGCGAGGCTGAAGGGGCGATCCAGCAGATTCCCGGCTTCGGCAAGCCGGTCGAGCCGGTGATTAAAGACCATCTCGTCGATGATTCCTGGCCGAAATTTTTGTTTCCCGCTCCGCTGGATGAGAATTTCCTCATCGTAACGGCCCGACTAACGCCGGGTTGCCAGTGGTCGCTGTATCTCGTCGATACATTCGACAACCTGCTGAAAATCCGCGAAGAGCCGGGCTACGGCCTCTTCGAGCCGACGCCGATTATCAAACAGGATATGCCGCCGGTTCAAGTGAACCGAGTGGATCCCACCTCGATGGAATCGACGGTGTTTATCACGGATGTCTACTTCGGGCAGGGCCTGCCGGATGTCCCCAAAGGAACCGTCAAAAGCCTGCGGGTTTTTGAATACAACTTCGGATACCGCGGAATCGGGAGTCATGATTACATCGGGATGCACAGTGCTTGGGATGCCCGGCGAATTTTGGGCGAAGTGCCCGTCTACGAGGATGGAAGTGCATCGTTTATCATTCCCGCAAACACGCCGTTGGCGATTCAGCCGCTCGATGAAGACGGCCGGGCCGTGCAACTTATGCGTTCGTGGATGGTCGGGATGCCCGGCGAAACGCAATCCTGCAACGGTTGCCATGAACATCAAAATACGGTAACGCCGAATATTCGGACGACCGCGATGGGCCGCGCTCCGGTGCGGATCGAGCCGTTCCTGGAGCCGGAACGCCCGTTTGCGTTCCATCGGGAAATCCAGCCGGTTCTCGACCGGTATTGCGTCGGATGCCACGACGGGGAAGGCAATAATGCCGGTCGGCCTAACTTTGCCGACTCGTCGGCGGGGCCCTACGGCTTCTCCGGGTCGTATCATGCCTTGCATCCCTTTGTGCGTCGGCCCGGCCCGGAAAATGACTATTACATCTACAGGCCGATGGAGTACCACACATCGACCAGCGAACTGTTCATTATGCTTGAAAAAGGCCATCACGGCGTCGAAGTCGATCGCGACTCGATGCGGAGGCTACACGCCTGGGCCGACCTGAACACGCCCTATTTCGGGACGTGGATTGAAGTTGCCCATCGGCTCAATCGGGTGCAACTCGTTACGGACGTTGCCGCTCGGGCAACCGAACTGCGTTCGCTCTATGCGGGAGTTGAACTCAATCCCGAACTTGAGCCTTACGCGCATTTGAAACCGTTGGGGAAAATCGAATTTATCCGACCGCAAGAGGTCCAACTGGATTTTTCGGCTCCGACGGTCCCGAATTGGCCTTTTGATACGGCAACGGCCAGGCGGATGCAGACAAAGCCGAATAAACAACTCAAAATAAACAATGATTTGACCATCGAGTTGGCTTGGATACCGTCGGGACAGTTCGTGATGGGCGATGACGGCGGATTTTTGGATGAATTGCCCCGGTCGGCAACGACAATCGAAAGACCGTTCTGGATGATGACCACCGAGGTTACAAATGTGCTGTATCAGCAGTTTGACCCGGAACATGACAGCCGATTCATTGACCAATGGAGCAAAGATCATGTTCATCCGGGCTATCCGGCGAACAAGCCGCATCAGCCGGTGATCCGCGTAACTTGGGATCGGGCGAATGATTTTGCCCGCTGGCTCAGCGAGCAGACGGGCAAGAAGTTCCGTTTGCCGACGGAAGCGGAATGGGAATGGGCAAGTCGAGCGGGCACGGCCACGCCGATGTGGTATGGCGGTACGGAAGCGGATTTCGGCAAATTGGAAAATATGGCCGATATGCAAACGCGGAAATTTGTGGTTCGCGGGGTCAATCCGATGCCGGTGAACAATCCTCCGCCGCATCAGGCCTTCATTCCGCGGGCGGAGGGCGTGGATGACGGCAACATGATTGCCGAAATGGTGGGGATGTACCAGGCGAACCCGTGGGGATTGTTTGATATGCACGGGAGCGTGTCGGAATGGACATCCTCGGATTACTTGCCGTATCCTTTTGTGGAACGGGAAAATGATCCATTATTGCGAAAGGTTGCTCGCGGGGGTTCGTGGCGGGACCGGCCTGAGTGGTCGCGAAGCGGCATTCGCCGGGCGTACGAGTCATGGCAGCCGGTGTACAACGTCGGCATTCGCTTGGTGCTCGAGGATGAGTAGGGTAAGCAAGAACGCGGGACGAAAGGGTCGGTAGCCGACCGAAGAAGGTAGGCGACCGACCGCCGGGCGGTTGCATCGGCTACGCCGACTGCTCTTCCGCCCCCCTGTTTTTTTGTATACGATTTGGTATACTAGCACGCGTCGAAACATATATTGCGGGTGTAGCTCAGTTGGTAGAGCACGACGTTGCCAACGTCGTTGTCGACGGTTCGAATCCGTTCGCCCGCTTTTTTTAGAGGGGTTTACAAAAACCAAAATGGAGCGCAGCGCAGTGGCGGGTGCGCCATGCAGTTCTATGATGTCTGATAATGATATTTCTTCTGAAGAACAAAAGGCAATCGACCTGACGTCCGAAGTCTTTGAGACAAGTGCTTGCGAACGCCGAGTACGCGTTACCGTACCACGAACCGAAATCAACGGGTATTTCGATAAGGAATTTGCCGAACTCGCCGAGACGGCCCACATGCCGGGCTTCCGCGTCGGGAAAGCCCCCCGAAAATTGGTCGAACGCCGATTCCGCAAGGAAATTGTTGACCGCGTCAAACACGTCCTCGTCGTCGACTCCTTGGGCCAAGTTACGGATAGTGCCGAATTCACGCCGATTAGCGAACCGGATTTGGATATGTCCGCCCTCGTCCTGCCCGAAGAAGGCGATTTTGTGTTCGAATTTTCCATCGAAGTTCGGCCTGATTTCGACCTGCCTGAATGGAAAGGCTTGAAACTCGAACGTCCCGTACGCGACTTTTCGAGCGACGATGTCGATCGAGCCGTCAAACGCGTTCTTTCGCGGTACAGCGATTTGGAGGAAACGACAGAACCGGCGGCATTGGGCGATTACCTTTCGGCAGACATTACCGTCCGTGGCGAAGGCGAAACGCTGCAAAGCGTTGAGGATGAATTGATTAAGGTCAGTCCGTCATTGTCGTTCCACGACGGGGCAGTCGAAGATTTTGACAAATTGGCCGTCGGGGCCAAAGTCGGCGATGTGATTACCGGCCGCGTAACGCTTTCGGTGGATGCCCCGAATGAAGCATTCCGGGAAAAGGAAGTCGAAGTGGAGTTCCGTATCAAAAAAGTCGAACGGGAATCGTTGCCGAATGTAACGGAAGGGTTTCTGCAACGCCTCGGATACGATACGGAAGCGGATTTCCGCGATGCGGTGCTTGATTCGCTCAAACGGCAACTAGAACATGAACAGCATCGGCGAGCGAGAAAGCAGATTACGAACGGCTTGACGGTATCCGCAACTTGGGAGTTGCCGCCCAGTTTATTGAAACGCCAAATGGAACGGGAATTTCACCGGACGATTATGGAATTGCAGCGGAGCGGTTACAGTCAGGAGGAAATTATCGCCCGGCTTAACAGCATTCGGCAAAACAGTGCCGCAAATACGGCGCAGTCGCTCAAAGAGCACTTTATTCTCGAAAAAATTGCCGAAATTGAAAAAGTGGAGGATGCACCGGAAGATTACGATACGGAGATTTCATTGATCGCGGCACAACACAATGTATCGCCGCGTCGGGTGCGTGCTCAAATCGAGAAAGCGGGCCACATGGACATCTTGCGGAATCAGATTATCGAGCGTAAGGTGTTGGGAATGATCAACGAGCACGCGGTCTTCACGGACGTCCCGTTTATCTGGAATGAGCAGGCCGAAGACGGCATTGAGGCGGTGGATTGGCCGTTGGGCGGCGAACCGGATGCGATTGATGAGGCAACGAAGGAAGACCTTAAAGCGGTGCATCAGGAAATTGACGAGAAAAAACGCGTTGACCCGAATGTACGCGTGCAGTAGATTTGTTCGGAAACCGTCATCCCGGCGCAAGCCGGGAACCAGACATTGCGTGTGATACCGGTTTTTCTGGGTTCCGGCTTTCGCCGGAATGACGATGTGTGCCGGAATGATGATGTGTGCCGAAGTGGTGGAAGTGATTCCAGACCAATTTGGGATATGCTCTAACAATACTCAAACGAGACGACGGCTCGGCCGCGTGAGTTTTCCGAGCCCGTCTTGCGGATTTGACTCGCCCGCCAATGCTCCGAACGCTTGCAGTGCGACAACACCGACGGATGCGATGCCGTAATGCTAAAACGAAATCCCTGTTTCGCATACATTCCGCCAAGCGTATCAAGCAGTGCTGAACCGATCCCGACGCCCTGGTAATCAGGCAATGTAACAATTCGGCTGACGCGATACCAATTCCGCAATCCCTGCAGTGCAATGACCGCACAAAACGCGACCGGCTGGCCGTTCCACAATGCCGAGTAACATCGGCAACTTTTCGCCAAGTTGCCGTTCAAATAATGATACGGCTTAAACATGGTCCAGAGACTGCGGTCGCAATGGAAGACTTCGAGTTCGATGTTTGGTCGCCGAAGACGCCTCCGTTCTTGCGCTCCGCAGAGCGGGACGGCGGCCACATTGCCGGTCGCGGTATCGAGAATCCAATCAGGCTCGAGCCAATCGAGGATGTCGTAATGACATGTTACGGCAACGAATTGGCAGGCCATCTTTTTGCCGTGGATTGCTTTCGCCAACGCGGCCGAGGCAATTTGAGCGACATTTCGGTCCACGACCGAAGTGTATTCGTCGAAGACAACGCGTCCGCCTTGGAGTAATGCCTGAGCCAGATCGCATCGGAACTTTTCGCCGTTGGAGAGCACGCGGTACGGCTTGAGCCAACTCGGCGGCGAACTGAAACCGACGAGCGTCAGCATTTGGATGATGTCTTTGATGGGCAAGTCGGCGAAATTGTCGATGACGGCTCGGTCGTTTTGCCAATCATATCCCGTAGAGTAGTTTTGTTTGAAGAGGTGTCGTGCGATGGTAGATTTTCCGCTGCCGGAGGGGCCGACAATGCAGCCGATATTCCAGTCGGCATCGAGCGGCGGCGTGTCGAATTGCAGGGTTCGTTCGGCTTTGTCGGCAAGGGGAACGTCGAACAAGCCCGCAACTTGGTGAACGCGGTACGAAGGATAAATCGGACAGGATAGAGTGAGCATAAGTTTGCCGCATCGCTCTGCGACGCGTAGAATGCGACGCGTAGAGAACGCATTCTATCCTTTCCGGCGTCATCGCCCGTTCGGAACCGTGCTGGCAGGTGCTCTAATCCAGCACGAATCCCTGCGGATAGACGGGCTTGATCAAGTCGGCAACGCCCGGCGTCCGTAGGGATGCCAGATTCGTAATCCGCATGTTCGCCGCATCCCAATGGACTTTTTCACCCCATTCGTTCGGACGCGATGCCGTCCAAACCGCTAAATTCCCCAGCAACATCGCCTCCGTCAACGGGCCCGCCTGCTCGGGAAAATTCGAAAAACACAACTCCGGCTTGTTCTCGCGAATTGCCGTGATCAACTCAAACATATTCCGAGGGTCGTGATCCTGCGGCTCCGCAATGCTCCCGTCCGCATTCGGATACCGCGGTGCAAATTGGATTTCCGGCACCGCAACGCCTTCCTTGCGGATATTTCGCCCCCCGCCGCGGAACCCTTCCGTGCCGACGATGATGTTACCGCTCCGTGGCCGCGTTTCGGGATATTGCAAACCATGCTCTTCGTAAAATGCCCGACTCGGAAACCATTCGCCGTCGTACCAAACAAACTTAAAGCCCTTACGCGTCGGCGTGTCGGGATACTCAAACACGATTTCGGACGAAACCGGAAATATATCAAAATCGTGTCCCGACGTCCGCGCAACGACCGAAACGGGCGCACTCAAGTCAAGAGCCTTCATAAACTCATTGAGTGCATGGCAGGCAATATCGCCCAACGCGCCCGTCCCGAAATCCCACCAGCCGCGCCAGCCGAAATCGTGGTAAATCCGCCGCTCCACGCCGGGAAAGTATTCCCGATGCTTCGCGACGCCGAGCCAAAGATCCCATTCGATGTTGTTGAGTTGGTTTTCGGCCCTGCGTTTCATTTCGGCAATCAAGCGTTCCGCTTCGCCGGGAGTTTCCCGGCGGACTTTTTCTTCGTAGGCGGCCATCGTGCGAATGGTTTCCGGTCCTTGCGGCCACCACCCGATGGGCCGATCGGTCCAAACATGCAGTTCTTTGACATCGCCGTAGATACCGGCTTTGATTTCGGCAGCGTGTCGGCGGAGGGCATCGTTCGCACTGCCTTGGTTGCCCATCTGGGTACACACGCCGGTTTCCTGAGCGACTTTGGCCATCAGCCGACATTCGTACATAGTGCGGGCGAGCGGTTTTTGGACGTAGACGTGCTTTTTCATCCTCATGGCCATAAGGCCTTGCGGGGCATGCATGTGATCGGCAGTGCTGATGGTTGCGGCATCAATAGTCCCTTCCATTTCCTCGAAGAGGATACGGTAATCGGTATAGGCTTTTGCTCGGGGGTATCGTTGTTGGGCGTTGGCGAGTCGTGCTTTGTCGGTATCGCAGACTGCGACGACATCGGCGAAACGGGCGGCATTGGCAATATCGCTTTCGCCTTTTCCGCCGATACCGATTCCGGCGAAGGCGAGTCGTTCGTTGGGAGAGGCACTGATTTTTGGGGTGTATCCGGCGAGTGCCCAGTATCCGACGCTGGTCAGGGCGGCGGTTTGCAAAAATTCACGGCGAGAGGGTTGGTGTCGAGCGGATTGATGTCGAGTGGATTGGTGTGTCATGGAAAGACTCCTGAAAGAGAGACGGAAGGTTTACTCTACCATAAACCGCCGTGAAAGGAAAGCGCACGGCCGCCGACCGCCGGGCGGGTGCGATTTTTACCGGTCAGGGCCGAAATGCTCGCGGAATGCCTCACGCTGGTTCTTTATCACGTCATCCAAATACAATTTCAACGACGGTGCGGACTCCTGCTTGCTCTGCGATTTGCCGGAAAATGCTTTCTCAAAATTGCCATACGAAAAAGCAAGACCCTTTTGTGCGTACCTTTCGCCGGGCTCCCATTCCGCCAACATCTGCAAATACGCCGCCAACATCTGGTGCGTCTGCGGCGAATGGTGAATCATAAAATGCACCCAAGCCCACGAATCCCGATATTCCTTGGCGCCCATATCGCTGATCGTCTCCAACTTGGAAAGCCGATCAAGCGACGGCACCATTCCCATCCTGGCATTCCAGCGAATCTGCGATGCGTAGGGATGATTGTTCGCCCTGTCCCGACTCGGGACCTCAAAATACTTGGCCAATCCCTCATCCAGCCAAATCGGCACCCGCGGAACCGAGGCATGGATAATCGCATGCGTCATCTCGTGCCGCAGGTCAATCTCAAAATCCTTCGACCGCTGCACCAGGAGCGTTCCCGGCTTGTTGTCCAATTTCACGAACAACGCCCGACGGTCGCGGGGAGCCCTCGGGAAAAACTCCCGCAGGAATGCAATGTACGATGCCTCATCCTTGAAAAGGCATAACTCGATTTTCTCCTTGGGAGCAGGCACTCCGATATAGCGGTTCAAATCGTGCTGCAACTGCTCGATTTCGCTGAGGAGCGGAGCGATTTCGGTCAACGGGAAATTCGCCTGGATGACGACCACACCCCGAGTTTGCGAATAGTTCAGCCGATGTTTATAGGTCGGAGTCAAATCAATTTTCGGATCGGCAGGCACTGCGGTAGGCACTGCGGCGGGCACTGCGGGCGGCACCGCGGCGGGTACAGCGGGAAGTGCCGCCAAGGCCGTTGCATGTCCGTCCCATTCGCTGACGGGAGCCCGTTGGCCGGTAACAATCGTTTGGCGAATTTCGGCATCGTTTTGCGAACGCGGAACCGATGCCGTCCTTTCGGCAATGTCGATTAGTGAACCCTGTGCGACATTTTGCGGAGTATCGGGCCGAAACGAAGTCGTTTGGATGAGCGTTGGCATACCGCTTTGCAGTCCGCCGAGTTCCTGTTGGGGAAAGTATTCGACCCAATCCCGAGTGTCGAAGGAATACGACGAAAAGGATGTGCTGGCTTGGCCGACTTCTTGCGAAGCGACCTCGGCATCCAGATCGACACTCTGGGCATGAGCACTGTGTGCGGGCAGGGGAGCATTGCCGGGAGCCAGATTGCCCGCCAGGCTGTTCTCGTGTTCGGTGTAGGGGTTCGGCGGCGGGACGGGCGCGATGCCTGTTACTATAGAGCGTTGCGGAATTGGAGCGTTAGACCGAGCGGCCGGAGATGCGTGCGATTGCATTGCCGTTTGGGGCCGTTCTGGATTTGCGGTATGTGCAACGGTTGGCTGCGGCGGTCGGGCTTGGGGTTGTTGCGGCCTCTCTTTTTCCCAAAATCGCAAATTGGCAAAAAACTTCTTTGCATCGCCAGGTTGGAAGAAGGGAGTGCGTTTATCGTGGAAGACCGAATCCGGCACTGGTCGGGAAATCCGGTCGGTTGGACTGCTTTCACCGGCGGCGAAGCAGGATATGGTGCCGAACGAAAGGGAGCAAGCGAGCAGGACGAGCGCATTTCCAGCGATCATCGCGAATGTTGCTTTCCTTTTGTTGGCAAAATGGGGCATTGTAGGTTATTTTGGACAGGGCGTTGGAATTGCATAATCAGACATATTCCTTGTTATCGGCAAATTTGCTACAAACAATCAGAATAAACTTTAATTTTTCCGCAAAAATTCCTATCGTCGCTCTGAAGTATAATGTTTTCAGTGCTATTTGGGCAAGAGCAAAACGCGTGCGAGTGCGAGCGTGCGCTCGCTCGCTCGCTTTTGTTTACATTTCGGGAAAAAACGATATAATCGTTCCTTCCCATGAATTTGCCCGGCTGAAATCATGAGACATTTCGTCACCCTCAACGACATCACCACGGAAGAATTCCTGCATATTCTCGAATTGGCAAAAAATATCAAACGGGAATTCAAGCAAGGAATGCCATCCGCTCCGCTCGCAGGAAAAGTCCTCGCGATGATTTTTGAAAAACCATCACTCAGAACGCGAGTCAGTTTTGAAGCCGGTATGTTCCAACTCGGAGGACTCGCAATGTCCCTCGGCGAGGAAATCGGATTCGGAAAACGAGAAACGGCAAAAGACATCGCTCAAGTCTTGAGTTCCATGGCCGACATCATCATGTTTCGGGCATTGGCTCACAAAAGCATTACGGATTTGGCCCAATACAGCACCAGTCCAGTCATCAACGGCTTGTCGGATACGGAACATCCCTGTCAGGCCCTGTCCGATATGATGACGATCGGCGAAATTTTCGGGCAATTTCAAGGCCTTAAACTCGCCTGGGTCGGCGACGCAAACAACGTTGCCGCAAGTTTACTCCAAGCATCGGCAAAATTGGGAATGAAAATGTCCGTTGCCGCCCCGAAGCAGTTTCAATTCGACTCGGCACAACTGGAGCAAATCGTTGGAACGTCGCGGACGCCCGGCTTTGAAGTTGAATTGACGGATGATCCGGCAAAGGCCGTTCGGGATGCTCACGTGGTGTATACCGATGTTTGGGTCAGTATGGGCCAGGAAAGCGAAGAGGCGAGCCGCAAGGAGATTTTCGCCCCGTATCAGGTCAACGGCGAGTTATTTTCCGCGGCGCGGAGCGATGCGGTTTTTCTGCATTGTCTTCCGGCTCGTCGGGGATTGGAAGTTACGGATGCGGTCATTGATTCGCCGCAGAGCCAGGTGGTGTTGCAAGCCGAAAACCGATTGCACGCCCAGAAGGGATTGTTGGTTTGGCTGCTTCAATAGGTAGGCAGCCGACCGCCGGGCGGGTGCGTCGGCGCAGCCGACTGGAAGGCTCAAAATGCGGAGTACCGCAGTTGCCTTTTGCGAAAATTGCAGTTGGCCCGGGTGAACCCTCTTGCCATCACATCCAACAGAGGTTAGCATTTAGCCATGGAAGAGCAAATTTTAGTCGTTCCAACGCAACTTTTTCACGAACTCGGATACTTTCAAGGCTTCTGTCCCGATGCACAACGTTATCGCGACATTCTGCTCGATGCAAAAAATGTCCAATTCCGCCCGCGAAGCGAAATGGAAACCAATCCCGAATTCAAACAGTTGATTCCCTATATGATTTTCTGCCATACCGACTCGGCAGGCAATGTCAGCATTTTTCAATACGTCCGCGGTAAGGGAATGGGCGAAAGCCGATTGCATCAAAAACGCAGCATCGGAGTCGGCGGACATATTTCCTCCGAAGACGGCGGGCAGCGATCGGGCGACATCTACCGGGAGGGAATGCTTCGGGAATTGCACGAGGAAGTGCGACTGCAATCGGCGTTTACCGAACGGTGTGTTGGTTTAATCAACGATGATTCCACGGAAGTCGGGCGTGTGCATCTCGGCATTGTGCATCGTTTGGATGTTATCGAACCGAAAGTCGTTTCCAACGAGTCGGACTTGATTGAATCCGGCTTCATGCCGCTTGACGAACTGCGTAAACATCGGGAGCAGATGGAATCTTGGTCGGCCATCAGTTTGGATACGCTGTTCGGCAAGAGCGGCGGCTAACGCTTGCACATGTTCCCTAACCGATTTACAATACACCTACTCAACAGCACGACGAACCTATGCAACTCCTCAACGGCAAGGCAATCGCCGATGAAATCCGCCGAGAAATCACGGAAAATGCCGCCAAACTCAAAGCCGAACACGGTATCATCCCCTGCCTCGCCGCCCTGCTCGTCGGCAATGATCCCGCAAGCCAAATCTATATCAAAAACAAAGAGAAAGCCTGCGCCCAAGTCGGCATCAACAGCCGAATCCTCCGATTGCCCGACGCGACAACGACCGGCGAACTGCTTCAACACATCGCCCAATTCAATGCCGACCCGTCGGTTCACGGTATTTTAGTGCAGTTGCCGCTCCCCAAAAGTTGCGATGAGAAGCAAATTCTCGATGCGATTGATCCCAAAAAGGATGTCGATGCGTTCCATCCGCACAACGTCGGTTTGCTTTCGCAGGGTCGGCCTGGCTTTTTGCCCTGCACGCCGCACGGCATCCAGCAACTGCTCGTCCGTAGCGGCATCCAAATTGCCGGCCAGCATGTCGTGGTCGTGGGACGCAGCGACATTGTCGGCAAGCCGACGGCCCTGATGATGGTGCAGAAAAGTGCGGGCGCGGACGCAACGATTACCGTCGTGCATAGCCGAACCAAAAATCTTGCGGATTTGACCCGGCAGGCGGATATTTTGATTGTCGCGATGGGCCGAGCGAAGTTTATTACGGCTTCGATGGTCAAGCCGGGAGCGGTCATCGTCGATGTCGGCATCAACCGATTGGCGGATGGGACGCTTTGCGGCGATGTGGATTTCGATGCGGTAAAGGAGATCGCGGGCGCGATCAGTCCGGTGCCGGGCGGCGTCGGGCCGCTGACGATCGCGATGCTGCTGCGAAATACGCTCGCTGCTGCATTGCTTACCGCTGCATCGCCCCCCTGATCCCCCCTGCCCTGATTTTTACCCTTTGACCAAACCGCTGGAAATCCCCAGGCTGTGCATCAGATGGTCGAGGGCGATGCCGAGCAGCAAATTGAGGAACAAAATCGCGACGAAGGAATACACAAACGATTGCGTAGCGGCCTTGCCGACGCCCTCCGCGCCCGGATCGCAATGAAATCCCTGATGACAACTAATCAAGGCAATAATCCCGCCGAAAAACACGCTTTTCGCCATTCCCGCCAGAACGTCGAACAAACTGACGAAATTCGTCGTGTTTTCCCAATAATGGTGCTCGTTAATCCCCAAAATCTGAATGCAATAAAACGCCCCGCCGAATATGCCCGTGATGTCGGCAATGAGCGTTAATGCCGGTATCAAAATCAAACACGCCAAAAATCTCGGCACCACAAGGTAATGGATCGGATTCGTGCCCATACAGGTCAGAGCGTCAATTTGTTCGGTAACGCGCATTGTCCCGAGTTCGGCAGCGATTGCGGAGCCGACGCGGCCTGCAAGCATCGTTGCGGCAAGCACCGGGCCCAATTCTCGGACGAGCGACAGACTGATCACGCCGCCAAGCATGGATTCCATCCCGATTTGCTTGAATTGCGTAAAAGTTTGCACGGCCAAGACCATCCCGATAAACGCGCCGGTCAGCATCACGACGGGCAGACTGAGCACGCCGATCGTGTGCAGGGAATGCACCATTTGTTCGCGTTTCGGCAACCGCCAGCAGAGCCAAATGAATGTCTGATGGCAAAACAGGGCGAAGTTGCCGAGGTAGTTCAGATGTCCGGCGGTGTATTTTGTGATACCGTTCAACCAACCGGTCATTTCGTTTTTGGCTTGCGTGAAGATGTTCGATTTCCGTTCGGACATGCGTCCATCATACCATATAATCCCGCAAGTGTGAGAGCCCGCAAGTGTGAGAGCGGGAGCCCTCTTGCCTCACGCACGGTATCCCATTACAATCACGGCTTTCATTACAAACGCAATTCCATTCGGTGCAAGAAAGTTGTCAACTGATTTCCGAGGCCAAAACCCTTAAGGCAGGCAAACCCATCCACGATCTTCTCATGCAGGGCTTTCTAGCCGGAGCCTATCTTTCGCTGGCCGGGGCCGCCTCGACGATGATCGCCTTCAACCTGCTCGCCAATCCCGACACATTCGGACTCGGTCGCCTCGTCGCCGGCATCATCTTCCCCTGCGGCCTCATCCTCGTCGTGCTGGCCGGTGCGGAACTCTTTACCGGAAACACGATGATGACGCTGCCGCTCGCCCAACGCCGAATCACCCTCTATGCCATGCTGCGGAATTGGGGCGTCGTCTATTTCGCCAACTTTGCCGGAGCGATTACGCTGGCGTACCTCATTTTCCAATCAGGCCAACTGAAAATCCCGCCGACGCTCAACGAATTTGGCGGGACGGGATACGATTTGCTCGGCGGAGTCGCGATCGTTACGGCAGCCATCAAGTGCAATTTTACATTTTGGGAAGCATTTTTGCTCGGCGTGTTTTGCAACTGGCTCGTTTGTTTGGCGGTGTATATGTCCATTGCGATTAAAGATACGGCAGGCAAAATCTTGGCGATGTTTTTCCCGATTTGGACATTCGTCGCGGCGGGATACGAGCATTCCATTGCGAATATGTACTTTATTCCGGTTGGATTGTTTGCGGCACAGTGTCCTGAATTGATGTCGGCAGCGCAGCAAATCACGTCATCGGAGGTATTGTCAAAACTCACTTGGGAGAACTTTTTCGTTGCGAACTTGCTTCCGGTAACGCTTGGCAACATGCTTGCCGGCAGCGTCTTTGTCGCCCTCGTGTATGGATACGCCCATCGGAAACGAGCTTAGAGCAAGCTCGCACGAGCCGCGGGCTAACGCCCCCGGCTCATTGTGTCAGGCTCCGTGTCAGCATCCCACGGCCTTGCGAATTCCCTCGCAAATTCGCACCATCTTGGAAAACTCGTCCGGTGTCAACGATTGCCGACCATCACATAACGCATGCTTCGGGTCAGGATGCACCTCAACAAGCAATCCATCCGCACCCGATGCAACCGAAGCATACGACAAACTCGCCACCAAATCAGCCCGGCCAGCCGCATGAGAAGGATCAACAATTACCGGCAAATGCGATGTCAATTTCAATGCCGGTACTGCTCCCGCCGGCAATGTATACCGGACATACGTCTCAAATGTCCGAATGCCCCGTTCGCACAGAATGACCTGCTCGTTGCCGCCAGCCAAAATGTACTCCGCGGCCATCAAAAACTCGTCCAACGAATTGCTAAAGCCCCGTTTGAGCAAAATCGGAACCCTCGCCTCGCCGCAGGTCTCCAACAAACGGTAATTTTGAGCATTCCGCGTGCCGATTTGCACGACATCGGCATACTCGGAAACCATTTTAACCTCTTCGGAAGACATCGCTTCGGTTACGGTAACGAGGCCGGTTTCCCGACTGACTTTTTGCAGGATTTTCAGGCCTTCCAACTTCAATCCCTGAAAGGCATAGGGACTGGTTCGGGGCTTGAATGCTCCGCCTCGCAGTGCTTTTGCTCCGGCGGCTTTGACTTGCTCGGCCGTCGTCAAGACCTGTTTTTCGGATTCAACCGTACAGGGACCTGCAATGATTGAAAAGTCGTTGGGCCCGACGGCGAAATCGCGAATGCGGATCGTCGTTCGCTGGGGCCGCGTTTGCAGACTGCACAGCGGATAGGGATCGAGGATTTCAACGATGGATTCGACGGCCTGCATCTTTAAGAGCGTTGTGCAGGTTTTTTCATCGAGGTTGCTCTCCGTAACGATGACGGTCCGACCGCCGAATTGCGTCTGTCGGGCGCGGATGTTCGCTTGTGCCAAGGAGTCGGCAACCTGGCCGAGCGTTTCGGGCGGAGCGTCGAGATGTATATTGATGATCATAAAATTACTCCTGCTGTTCTAATTCTGCCCGGCGTTGTGCCAATATGAGTTCATGTTCTTCCAATTTTCTCAACGCATTCATTTTGTGGTAGAAAATCCAGTCGATGAGGTTGCTTCCGAGCGTTGCGAGGAAACTGCCGCCCAACCCGCAGCAAAATAGTATAAAAAATCTGTACCATACCAATCCGCTTTCGATGGAATTGGCAAAACTAATCGGCGTTACGAGCAGGAATCCGCAGAACAGGCCGCACCAAAACCCGGTGCATTGGGCGCAGTTGATGAGTTCGCTGAACCACTCGACGCAAGAGCGCCGCGGGGATGCGGGACTTCGTTGCTCACGGCGTTGCCGAATTTGTTCGGCCCAATCGCCCATAAATAGTCGAAACGGAGCGAAAATGTTCCCGTGCGTGATGATTAGGGTCATTCCGACCGTTGCGATGCAGAATAGGAGGAACTCCATATTTTTGTTCCAAAGGGGGGAGACTCCCGCAATTCTAACAAACCGGAGCAGAAATTGCAACGGCTTGACCGCGAGCACAATGAGGTACAGGTTTCACAACAGGTAGGCAGCCTGCCGTCTTCTGGCCGTGAGTTGCCAAACAACCGCATTGTGATAAAATAGGCAGACAATACAGAAAATACGATGGCCCAATCCGAAAACGAACACGAACCCAGTACCGAACAACAGCCTGCGGAACCTGACGAATCCAGCGAGTTCCAACAGGAAGTCCAGCGTCTTATCAAAAGCCGAAAAAAAAGCGTCCGAACCGTCAAAAAAACTTCAACGAAAAAGTCTTCGACAAAAAAAGCATCACTCAAAAAGCCCGGCGTCGGAATTGAACTCTCCTCCGACGAGGATGACGATAAAAACAGTCAAAAAACGAACAACAAAAACAATCAAAAACCAGGCAAACCGCCGGAAAACTTTACCACATCCCTCGGGTTTATCGTTCTCCTCGTCGCCTCGTCGCTGCTTATCGTGTCCTTCCTTGCCCGGCCCGGCGGAGCGGATATTCCATTCAACCAAATGATGGAACTCATCGACAAAGGACCCGGCACAAACCATTTCGTCGACGTTGCCGAAGGCAACGGAACAAACGAAATGGTCATCCGGTACTCCAACCTCGACAAACTCGTTGTCGGACGCTATGACATCCGGGGAACCGCGACGCGACAGGTTATCCGCTCGACTCGCGGAACGGAATCATCACGAATGATCGACAATTTTCCCGTCTCCACAGGACGGCTCGGATTTGCCGACGACGGCGGAAAATTGCAGGAACGGCTCGATGCAAGCGGTTTCGAGTACCGAAGCATCGGGTATCCCAGTTTTTTCCAGGAACACGGCATTTGGCTGCTAATGTTCGCCTGCTTTTTGGGGCTCACATTTTTGCTGATTCGCGGGTTGGGTAACTCCGGGGCAATGGCATTCGGGCGGAATCGCGGACGGCTCGTTGCCCAGGAAGAAATCGACATCAAGTTTGAAAACGTTGCCGGCGTCGATGAAGCCGTCGATGAATTGAAGGAAATCGTCGAATTTCTCCAAACGCCGGAAAAGTTTCACGCCCTCGGCGGACGCATTCCTCGCGGTGTCCTGCTCGTCGGCCCGCCGGGGACGGGCAAGACGATTCTCGCCAAAGCCGTCGCTGGCGAAGCGGGCGTCCCGTTTTACAGTCTTTCCGGCTCCGATTTCGTCGAATTGTACGTCGGCGTCGGAGCGGCAAGAGTCCGCGATCTGTTCGAGCAAGCACAGCGGCGGAATCCATGCATTATTTTCATCGACGAACTCGACGCCCTGGGCAAAATCCGAAGCGGCGGTTCCGTCGGCGGACATGATGAACGCGACCAAACGCTCAATGCCCTGCTCGTCGAAATGGACGGGTTTAGTACCGAGGCGGGTATTATCGTGATGGGCGCGACGAACAGACCGGAAATCCTTGATCCCGCTTTGCTCCGGCCCGGACGATTTGACCGGCAGGTGCTCGTTGACCGGCCGGACTTGGTCGGTCGGGAAGCAATTCTGAAGGTTCACGCCAAAAATGTTAAACTCGATGAAAGCATTGATTTGAAGGAGATAGCATCCATTACGTCGGGTTTTGTCGGAGCGGATTTGGCGGCATTGGTCAACGAGGCGGCCTTATTGGCTGCACGGGCTGGAAAATCCACTGTTACGATGACGGAATTCACCGAGGGAGTCGAACGCGTAACGATCGGATTGCAAAAGAAGCAACGGGTGATTCGGCCTGACGAAAAGCGGCGGATTGCCGTGCATGAATGCGGACACGCGTTGGTTGCGTATTTTACGCCGAATTCTGATCCGGTGCATAAAGTTTCGATTATTCCGCGTGGCTTGGCGGCATTGGGATACACATCGCAGCGGCCGGAGGATGATCGCTATTTGATGACGCAGAAGGAGTTGGAGGCGAGGATTCAGACGTTTTTGGGCGGGACGATTGCCGAAGAGATGGAATTTGATGCGGTATCGACGGGTGCGCAGAACGATTTAGAGCGAGCGACGGATTTGGCCCGTGCGATGGTGATGGATTTTGGAATGAGTCGATTGGGTCGGATGTCATATCGGGACAATCCACGCGGCAATTTTTTGGGTAATGGGATGCCGATGCCGCGGATGCACAGTGAGGAGACGGCAAGAGAAATCGACACGGAGATCAAGTCGATCATTGATCATCTTTTTCAGCAAACGAAGGCGTTGCTTGACGACAAAAAGGACATTTTGGAGCGTCTGACCGTACGGTTATTGGAAAAGGAGATTATCGAGACCGAGGAATTGAAGGCCGTGGTGGAGAATACGGAGCCCGTGATTGAAAGCACGGAGCCTGCGGCGTGAGCCAGGGAATTCGTCCGCAAGATATTACCGTTGTCAAAGGATATATTACCGAACATGATGATGAATTTATCGACGCTTGGACCAAACATTTTGGATGTTGATATTTCGCTTGTTACAACGAAAGGATTTTGGATTTTCGTCCAATCAAACGAGTATTTTCTTTCGTTTGACGAATATCCGTGGTTTCGCGATGCGAGAATCGCAGAAATAATGAATGTGGAATTGAAAAATCAACATCACCTGCGATGGGAGGATTTAGACGTGGACATCGAACTGGATTCGCTGAAATATCCAGAACGCTATCCTTTGTGCTTTACGCCATGACGGACAAAGAAGCCTAAAAACCGGTATTTGCCTTTCTTACGGGTTTCCGAACATGTCCATCAAAAAACATGAACTACATCGGCTCGAAATACAAACTCATCGAATTCATCAAAGGCACCATACGGAGTGTCGTCGGCGAAAATCTGTCCCAAAAAGTCTTCTGCGATCTCTTTGCCGGTACTGGAATCGTCGGACGCTCCTTCAAAACAAATACCAAAAAAGTGATTGCAAACGATTGCGAGTATTACAGTTATGTTCTCAATAAAAATTATATCGAAAACCATATTGCCCTCCCGAACAAACAGAAATACATCGACGAATTGAACGCATTGCCTTTGATAGATACCGGATTTGTCTATCAACATTATTGTCTCGGCGGCGGTTCCGGCAGACAGTATTTTTCCGATTACAATGGAAAGAAGATTGATACCATTCGGCAACGCATCGAACAATGGAACAAAACCGGCAGGATTGGGGATAACTTGTACTATTTCCTCTTGGCCAGTTTGCTGGAAAGTGCGGATAAGTTGGCAAATACGGCCTCGGTTTATGGTGCCTACTTAAAACATCTTAAGAAGACCGCACAGAAAGAATTAGTGCTTGAGCCTGCCGAATTTGAGGTCAATGCCAATGCCCATGAAGTTTTCAACGAAGACAGCAATGCGTTAATCCAGCGAATCGAAGGGGACATTTTGTATTTGGATCCGCCGTACAATGCCAGACAGTACGGAGCGAATTATCATTTACTCAATACGATTGCCAAATATGACAATTTCATCCCGAACGGCAAGACCGGTTTGCGGAAATACCAAAAGTCCGGCTGGTGCAGTCGAAATAAGGTAGAAAAAGAGTTTGATGACTTGCTAAAAAATGCACAATTCAAGTACATTTTTTTGAGTTACAATAACGAGGGCTTAATGCCGTTGGATGTCATCAAAAAAATGATGACTCGCTATGGACATTACGATTTAGCCCTCACGGATTATCAACGTTTCAAGGCCGACCGGGATGATAACAGAAATCACAAAGCGGATAAAACGGAGGAATTTGTCCACGTTTTGGAAATGCGATGAATATCCAGAGCAAAAATGGACGCATCCCCAGCGGAACGGTGCCCGGTTGCAATATCCGCCAAGACCATTAAAATACCCCTGAGGTAATACCTCTGACCTACGGAGTTAATCCGGTGTCATGTTTTGAATTATGACCCAGTTTCAGGACAAAGTAATCAGATTCATCGGGAAATCAGAGAATCCGGCGGCCGTCGAAATTTTAGTGCAACTGCTTTCCCATACCGATATTCCCTTCCGTAAATTAGCCTTTGGCCAACTCTACTTGAAAAAGTTGCCGGAGGTTTATGTGCTCCTTTTCAAGGAATTCCTCAAAAATGAAGAGTTTTGGGGCAATCCCGACATCGTTTCTCGTGAACGCCTCGCGAAATTGACCGATGCGGCCCTGCGTGATCCCTCCAAACAATATCGCCAAACCGCTGCCGATGTTGCGATGAAATACAATCTGAATGAAATCCTGCCGACGGTGATCCTCTGCATCGAGGCTCAAGATCAGCAGTTGGCAACGACGATGCGCAAAGTCCTGCTTCATTTGGCGGAAGCCTTTTTTGAGGAAATTGCGAACGCGCCGGAAGAAGAACGGCCCAATTTCGACCGCAAACGCGAATGGTTCGTGTCGCAATTAGACCCGCCCATCAAACGCTATGCGGCCAACAAAATTGATGAATTGATTCAAAGCCTCCTAATCGTTACGAAAAAGAACTTTGAAACGATGGAACTCGTCGTGCAAGACCATCGTTCGGCCGTTGCTCAAAAAATGACGGAACTGCTTCGGGAAGGCACGCACCGCAGTTATCTCCGCATCTTGCTGAACTACGTCAACGATCCCGATTCGCCCGGAATGATGGACGAAATCATCGCCAACCGTTCCGATGCCTTGTTTGTGCGGAAAATGCTGGAAGTCATCGGCACCGATCCCGACCCGGAATTTCAAGCCGCACTCAGCCGCTTTCCCGAATTCGCCTGGTTCAAAGCCGACAATCCCGAACTGCCCAGCCTGGTCGAAGGATTGGAACCCAATGCCGTGCAACTCCTGCACGCGGCCAGTTTGCCGAAGGAGCAGGTCATTCCGCTGTACCGTTTCTTTTTGGAACGGGAATCGGTCGAATCCCGACGCGCCGCCGCCGAGGCGGTGCGCTGGTTGGTCGGCGAAGAAATTAACAAATTGCTGCTCAATTTTGTGAACAATTCCGACCCGGAAACGACGGCAATCCTTTTCCGACTCCTGAAATCCAGGGAAGTACACGGCGTCGATGATGTATTGCCCCAGTTGATTGAACGCAATGATCCGGTCATTCGGCAGGCGATCTACGACATGATGCCGGAACTCCGCGTCGAAACGTTTGCTTCCCGAATCAGTCAAATGACGCCGATGACGGCCCAAAAAATCGGACATTATGTCCGGCTGGTCGATTTGAATACGCATAAAGTCATCAACGATGACATCAAGTCGCCGATTCCGATCCGCCGGTCGTCGGCGTGCCGAGTCGCGACCGTAACGGGTTACGCTCATGAATTTCTGAGGCGGATCGTTGAGATTGCCGAACAAGACGACGAAATGCAGGTTCGTTTAGCGGCAATTTCGGCTTTATCGACGATTATGGAGAAAGAGGCCCTGGAAACGTTGAAAAGGCTCATGACGGATCGTGCAACCGACATCCGTGATGCCGTGGAACGGGCGATTAAGACTTGGGCGGCGACGTACCGGGCAAAGGTTGCACCTAGTACATAACACCCCTCTGCAACCCAGCACGCCATTGGGATGGGCGGCGTGCTGTCTGTCCGCACGGAAAATACCGGCGCAACGCATTACTTCCACGCATTACTTCCGATGTCTGATTTTTGCTCTCATGCGTCGTTTTTTGCTTCCGATTTTTCTTCGTCCTTTTCCTGTTTTTTTTGTGCCCACCGCGGGAGCCTCCGTATGTAAACTTTTCCGTATTGCCCCATTGTACCTGATTTTTCGTCGATGCAAACGGGGGCGGGAACGCAATCTCGCCCCATGAGAGCACATTCGGAATTCTCTCCGTCATCCCGGCGAAAGCCGAGAACCAGGGAAATGGTATCACACGCTCGGCTGGATTCCGGCCTGCTGGATCCCGGCCTGCGCCGGAATGACGGGAATTCTGTCCAAGCCAACTTATAACTCGCCTCGCCTTGTCCGCGGACTGCCTTGACCAAAGGGAAAAAAATGATAAAATGTCCCGACGACTGTGTTACTAACATTTCAACGGGATAATGGCGCATAAAAAGGGACAAGGGTCGAGCCGAAATGGACGCGACTCCAACGGACAACGCAGAGGAGTAAAAAAATATGGCGGTCAAGATGTCCGTGCGGGAAACATCATTGTGCGCCAGGTTGGCACAAAGTTTCATCCGGGCCGCGGGGTGGGCATTGGCAACGACTACACCATTTTTGCCTTGGTTGATGGAAAAGTGCAGTTCGACCAGGGCGGAAAAAGGATCAACGTCATCGGCGAAAGCGTTGCCGGTTAGCAGATTTAGTCAAAATTCGTCATTCCGGCACATGTTGGAATGGCGAATCTATAGGGAACGCTTGACGAGCGTTTTTCATTCGGTTACAATGCCCCAATGCTCAAGCGGTTCCTTTATCTCATCGAGAAAGGCGGGAACGCCCTGCCCCATCCGGCCATCCTGTTCGGAATTCTCGCCCTCGCAACTCTCGTCCTCTCCGCCATCGGTGCCTTTTTCGCCTGGCACGGCACCCATCCCGCTACAAACGATCAAATCGAGGTCGTCAACCTCCTCTCTCGGGACGGAATCCACCGCATTATCCTCAGTATGGTAACGAACTTTACGAGTTTTGCCCCACTCGGAATCGTCCTCGTCGCAATCCTCGGAATCGGCGTCGCAGAAAGCAGCGGCTTGATTAGAGCAGCCATTAACTTTATGCTGCTCAAAACGCCGCCCGCTTTTATTACGGCGATGGTCGTCTTTGCCGGCGTCATTTCCAGCATGGCAGCCGATGTCGGGTACGTTCTCGTCATTCCGCTCGCCGGCGTCATTTTTCACTCCCTAGGCCGACATCCCATTGCCGGATTGTCCGCAGCCTTTGCCGGTGTGAGTGCCGGGTTCAGTGCCAACATTTTTCTCGCCCCCCTCGACCCGATGTTGGCCGGTATCTCGACCGAAGCCGCTCATATTGTCGATTCGACGTACACCGTTTTGCCGACGGCGTATTACTATTTTATGGTGGTTTCGACCTTCCTCATCACGATTGTATGCACGCTCATAACGGAAAAATGGGTCGAGCCGCGTTTGGGGAAATATGCTGGCGACGTCCAGCGTGAAGAAATAGAATATCCGACCGCGTTGGAGAAAAAAGGCCTGTGTATGGTCGGCCTCGTTATCCTCGGTTGGACCATTCTTTTGGCCATCGGATTGGTGCCCGAAAACGGCATTTTGCGGGGAGATGACGGCGGTCTTTTGAATTCGCCTGCTTTGAGAGGAATTATTGCCCTGCTGTTCCTGTCGACGGCCTCGGTCGGCATCGTCTACGGCTACACGGTCGGGACGTTCAAAAAGGCAGAAGATGTGATCAATGCAATGGGCGATAACATTAAAACCCTGGCGGGCTATTTGGTTTTGGTCTTCTTTGCAGCACAATTTGTTGCTTGGTTTAACTGGAGCAATCTCGGGTTATTGCTTGCGATTAACGGAGCCTCGTTGCTGAAAGATGCGGATATTGGCCTGGTGCCGTTGATTATTATTTTCGTAACATTTACGGGATTCATCAACCTGTTTATGGGCAGTGCTTCGGCAAAATGGGCTCTTGTTGGCCCGATTTACGTTCCGATTTTTATGCTTTTGGGTTATTCTCCTGAACTTGCCCAATCGGTCTACAGTGTGGGCGACAGCGTAACGAACGTCATTACGCCGTTGATGCCGTATTTTGCGTTGATCATTGTGTATTATCAGAAATACGACAAAAATGCGGGCATTGGAACGATTATCGCAACGATGTTGCCGTTTACGATTTTGTTGTACGTGAGTTGGACGCTGTTGCTCATCGGCTGGGTTTTGCTGGAAATTCCGTTGGGGCCCGGCTCGCCGCTGTATTACGGAGCATAGCAGCATTGCGGGATTAACGAAGGACATTGAAAGAACATGGATAACTCGCTCGGAGCAAGATGGATTCACACGATGCTCGGCCCGCCGTTGGAAAACCATTGGGTCAACATCACGGATGGTAAAGTTGAGTCCATTTCGCCCAAGCCGGCGCACCGCCATGCCGAGCACCTCGGTGAACGGAGCCAAATCCTGCCCGCAATGCTCAATGCACACGCCCATCTGGAATTGAGCCAGTTGCCCGCACCGCTCGATGTACCAAGCCGATCCATGGCCGACTGGGTTGCCGCTCTGCTCGCTTTTCGCCGAAGTCCCGAGTATTCTGCGGTACAGGGAATCCAACACGCCCTTCGCCGACCGGAACTGCGGGAATCCACGATTGCCGTTGCCGATATTGTGAACGGGCGGGATTCCCTCGCTTACGCTTCGGGCTCTATGCCTGCAATTTTGCCCTTTGTCGAACTCATCGGCTGGCGACGCGATGTTATTGACGTTAACAGCGTTACCACAAACTCATTCGGCCTATCGCCGCACGCACCGCATACGGTCTGTCAGGAACTGCTGCAACGAGCAGTCGAACAGCAGGTTCCGCTGGCGATGCACCTTGCGGAGACGCAAGAAGAATTGCAACTGCTTCGGCATCATACCGGCCCGTTGCTGGATATGATGCGTCGGGCAGACCCGAATTACGACCCGAAATCCGTGCTCATCGGCAAGCGGCCGAGGGATTATCTGCAATTATTGTCGTCGGCACCGAATGCGTTCGTCATACACGGCAACTATTTGGACGATGAGGAGTTGCGTTTTTTGGCTTCGCGTCGGGAAACAATGTCGGTTGTTTATTGTCCTCGTTCGCATGCGTATTTTCGGCATTCGGCATATCCGTTGCAAAAAATGTTGGATATGGGCGTTCGGGTTTTGTTGGGAACGGACAGTTTGGCCTCGGTTTCGGATTTGAGTATGCTTGCGGAAGTTCGTTTTGCGATGGAGCAGCATCCGGGAACGTTGCCGGAGTCGATTTATCGGATGGGAACGGCTTCGGGAGCCGAAGCGTTTGGCCTGCTTTCCGAAGGATTTGGCATCATTCAACCCGGCGGTCCGGCTCGGTTCGCGGTAATCGTCGGCTAGTGCATTCAGAATTGGTCTGGACGCCGCTCCGTCATCCCGGCGCATACATTGTCATTCCGACGCACACATTGTCATCCCGGCGAAAGCCGGGAACCAGCCATTACGTGCGATACCAGTTCCTCTGGGTTCCGGCTTTCGCCGGAATGACGAAAACGCGTCCAGAACAATTTGAAACTCGGCTAACCGGGAGACTCACGCCCTCCGATCCTGAAATACACGGTCAACGATACCATTTTTCCAGGACGCCGTGCCAATCGGCAGCCGTTTTGACCTGCACGAAATCCTGCCGAACCGACTCATAGTCGGGATGCAGCATACTGTACTTCACGCCGAATGCCCGCATCGTCGTTGCCGCCCGATGCTCGCCGTACAGTTCCGACGAAAGCCGAAAATGCTCCGCAATGACTTCCGCCTGCTCCGCAAGACTCGGCCCTGGCACACCGTTTTCAGTCGGCAACGGCTCAGTCCGCAACGCCGCCGAAACCTCCCGAAAAAGCCACGGATTGCCAATCACACCGCGAGCCAAAGCCAATCCGTCAATGCCGCTTTCCGCAAGCCGTTTTTGGCAAATCGCCGCCGTAAAAAGATCGCCGCTCCCGATGACCGCAATGTCCGGTCGGTTCTTCGCAAGCAAATGCTGTTTGACCGTGCGGATAAAATCCCAATCGCTTTCGCCTTCATAGCGTTGCCGAACAGTCCGACCATGCACCGTAATGCCGCAGATTCCTCGTTCGACGGCTCCGTCGAGCAGTTCAAAGAAATGTTTTCGGCTTTGCGGCGAATCGTCGAAACCTTTCCGCAGTTTTAGGGTGAGCGGAATCGAATCCGGCACATTTTTTCGGACGGCGGCGACGATGTCGAGTGCCGTTTGGGGATCGCTCATCAGGAATCCGCCGCGTTTGCGTCCTAAAACTTTTTTGACGGGACAGGCGAAATTGAGGTCAATGAGGTCAAATCCTTCACCGACGAGTCGTTGTGCGGCTTGGACGAATTGTGTTGGTTCGCATCCCATAAGTTGTGCTCCGATGGGATGTTCGTCGGAATCGGCAAAGTAGAAACGCGATTTTTTTTTGGAGACGGCAACGACGAACTGGTCGAGTAGGACTTCGCAGAGGGCGAATTCGCAGCCGAATTTTCGGGCGATTTTCCGCATTGGAGCATCGGAGTATCCGCTCAGTGCTGCTTGGATGACGGGCATGCGGATTTCGATGGTTCCCAATCGCAACGGGGAGAAGTTATTTTTCGATACCATTGTGCTCAATTATAGCACGAGCCGGGGGCGTGAGCCCCCGGGGTAAATCGCCCTTGCCGAAAAATGGAAAACTCGTTACCATACGGCGTCGTCCTGCTTCCGCAAATATAATGCGAAATCTTTTTACGCTCCTCGCCGCCGTCTGTCTGCTCTCGCCCGTTACTCTGTCCTACGATTCCGACGCCCTCCGCTCCGCCGGAAATGGTATCGACATTGATCCCCAAGGCCGAGTCCTCCCGCTCGATCCCGCAAAATCAGATGTCCTCGGCAAAATGATGCAAGATGTCCTCGAACCGCCGCCCGAAAATCTTGACCGTAAAGTTGCACGACGAGCAATCTCGCTGAAAAATTGGGATGCCCAAATCCGAGAAATCGTCGAACAAAACGATTTCCTGCCCGATTCCATCCGCTATTTCGGCGGTCTGACCTCCATCGAATATATCGTTGCCGTTCCCGAAGACAACGATCTGCTCCTCATTGGCCCCGGCGAAGGCTGGCGGGCCGATGCCGAAGGAAATGTCGTCGGAAATCAAACCGGCCTGCCGATTCTGCTTTTTGAAGACTTTTTGACCGCTCTGCGTCAGTGGAATCAACCCCATGCAGGCCAAGCGATGACCTGCTCATTTGAACCAACGCCGGAAGTTCAAGCGAATCTCGCCCGACTGCATCGGCAATTTGCGAACATCAACGACAGCAACGCGGATGCCTACGCTGCCGCTCTCGAAGACGCCTACGGCGATGTCCCGATCGCGATTGCCGGTATTTCGGACGCAAGCCGATTCGCCCGGATTCTCGTCGCTGCCGACTTCAAAATGAAACGGATTGCCCTCGGTTTGGAGCCTTCGCAGATTCGGGATGTTCCGAGTTATGTCAGTTTAATTTCCGTGAATCGGCCTGGCATTTCGCCGCAGTTTCGGCTGATTTCGGAATATGCGGCAACGACGCATGATTCCCGGAAATTGACCTGGCGGCTCGGCGATGTGAAAGTTCGTGTTTCTTCGCCGACGACGGGCACGATGGATCGTGCGGCGATGACTTGGAGCCGGAATTTGGAGGAAAATTACGATACCCTTGCGAGAATCCAGCCGGTTTTTGGCGAATTACGCAACACGATGACGCTTGCGTTGGCGGCGGCATTGATTCATCAGGAAAACTTGCTGCACCGGTCGAATTGCGAATTGAGCATTCTTTTGGACGAGAGTAATCTCAAATTGGTGGAATATCCTGCTCCGAAGTGGGTTCCATACGGCAGCGTGCAGTCCCGGAACGGATTTTTGACGATCGTCGCGAGCGGCGGAATTGAAATCAATCCGCATACAGCATTGCGAAACAATGTTCGGCTCGATAGCCGAATCGACTCGGAACGCGCTCGGCTGATTCAGTTTGCCGACGGGAAGTGAATGCGATGCCGTCTTCTCCATAGCCTAACATGTTACACCATCGAACCCAATGTTTACGTTCCGCCTTGAACCGCTGATTACGCTTCGCGATAACGCTCTGAAGGAGCGCCAAGCCGATTTGGCCAAGGCGTACGAGGCACGGCAAATTCTTGAAACGGACATAAAAAAACTCGACCAGCAACTGTCCGAAGGCAGGGAAAGTGCCCGAACGCTTATGCAAGAAGGGCAAAAAATCAATGTCGATTATTTGCTCGGCTTTCGGCGGCAGGAAATGTTTCTGCTTGCCAATCAAGACGAGTTAAAGGAAAAGATGGCAATCATTGACGAAGAGATCGAGGTGCGTCGAGCTGCCGTTGCCGAAGCCAATAAAGAGCTCAAAATTGTCGAAAAATTGAAAGAGCAGCGCTTTGAGAAATATCTTGAGGAGCAAAACAAAAGCGAAATGAAAGCCATGGATGAAATTGCGGGAAATTCGCGGCGTTAGCGCAAGAGCCGGGGGCGTTAGCCCCCGGGTTCCGGCGAAGAATCCACGGACTCCCGTGTCAACGGTTTGCACTGCGATCGAGTCCCTGAAAAATTGCCTGCAATACCGCCTTTTTCTTGATTTTCGTTACGACTTCAATGTTCCTAGGAAATTCAGGTATCGAACGCCGATCCGCAATCGTCATCCCCCGTGTTAAATAACCCGACGTCTCAATCTGGACCGGCAACTCCTCCGTCGTCGCCCAACTCGGATGCACCGCTACCATATACGCAATCAAATCATGTACATGCATTCCCTCCAATCCGTAACACTGCCGATAATTGTGCAATGCCGGACGAACCAAATGATGCAGCAACTTGCCCAATCTCGTTTCTTCGCTCGGGAAATTCTCCAAATGATTCGGCAACAATTCCATCGACTCCGTAACATCCAACGGAACGAGCGTTTTCGTGCATGGCAGGCGAAAAACCGTCTTTGCGGCATGAACGTCGGCATAGATATTGAATTCGGCACACGGCGTGATGTTGCCGCGTCCGTTCAACGCTCCGCCGGCAATGTAAATGTGCCGAATCATTTTCGGCAACTGCGGATCGCGGATGACGGCTCGGGCGACGTTCGTCAGAGGGCCCAAACAGAGAAGCATCACATTTTCGGGATCGTTGCGGACGGCATCGCTAATGACTTTTTCGGCGGGATGTGCTGAACGGCGGCTTGCGACGGGCAAATCAACGCCGCAGAGGCCGTCGGTTCCGTGAATATGTCGATAATCGAGCGACGGAGGCTCATCGGGCGGACTGCCGATTCCGAGTCTTGGCAATCGCGGCGGATCAAGAAATTCGACGAGTGCTTGCAGATTTTTGGCCGAAGTCTCAGCGGGAACGTTGCCGCCGACGCTGGTCAGAGCAACGATTTCGACCGTTGGATCGAAGGCTGCCAAACACAACACCATCGCATCGACGATACCGGGATCCATGTCGAGGATTATTTTCTTCGGCATATTCGCTGACTTTCTAATGGGACTTCCAAAAATTTCATTTTACATTTTACATTTTCCGCTTAGTCGCTTCAACCGTTTGCGGATTTCGCGGCTTCCGGCGATTTTAGCCTCTTCCCGGCATCGGCGGAAGATACTGAAACGGATTCAACCGTTGCCAATACGGCTGTTGTTGCGGCACCGGCTGCGTCGGCTGTACCGGAACCGACACGTCAAACTGCACCGGCGATATGCGGATGTCATCAATATGAACCTCGCCGATACCCGCTAATGCAAAAAATACATGATAATCGCCATCCATCGGAACATTGCGGTAAAAGGCAAACTCCCGCCACTCGCCGCCCGTCTGCAAAAATCGTAAAGCCAATTCCTCGCCCCCCAATGAATCAAAAATCATCAAGCCATCAACCGTCGACTCCAACGGCTGCGGAATCCGAACCCAACCATGCACGCATATCATCTCGCCCATCCGAATCGGAACCGACGGGGCTGCCACCCAAAGCGGTATCGTCTCCAACTGCCGAGGCCTGTTCGCGGCATTCTCCGCACCAACCGCCAAACACAATCCCAACTGGCCAGACCGAGCCGCAATCGGCGATAATTCCCTTTTCGCAATGAATGTTCCCTCTACCTTATGCGCCCGAGCCTCCCAACCGGCCTGCTCCAACGTTTGCATTTCCATATCCCCGCCGGTTAATCGATTCGCTCCCAAATTCGCTCCATTCGTCCGCTGATAAGCCGCAAGATACAGCGGCAGCGTCGCAAACGATACCGAAACCGGCGTCATGCACAAATTCAAATCATGCCGCGTCGCCTCCTGCCAAAGCGACCGGCTCGCCGCACGCAAACCCCGAGTCGCACGCTCCGCCTCAAGATAAGACCGAGCATGATCCGGCGGCGTTCGGCTTGCCAAACTCTTGGCCAACTCGATCGCACGCCGCGTCGTCCGAAGCATCGACTCGTATTCCGGCATCGCAATCAACGGCAAATTATCCTTCGGATGCGTCGGTATCGCATTCGCATCCTTTGTCCGTTTCAATGTGTTCAATACCTGCTCCGTCATCGCCAGTTCCAATTCCGCCAGCCGACAGGCCAAATGCGAGGTGCGTGCGCCCATCAGCGTTGCCCGTTGCGCGACTTGAGCATACATTGCATCATCTTCACTGAAAAAAATGAGCGAATTCAGGTTCGCTTCTTCGAGTTCAATCCGCATTCCGCCGGCAACTCTTGCGGACTGCATCGGCAAAATCCGGCCCGGCACCAGATGGTATGCACTGTACGTTTCCGGGATACCCGAAACAATATACCGAACATTCTCGGCAAATGCCGGCCCGATGGCCGACTGATTATGCCGTTCCTGCCAAATCGGAACGAGCAGTCGCGACCGGCCCGCCTGAATGACGGCACTGTTCATCCGGGGTTGGTTCGACTTTGCCAAACCCGGCAACGCTCGTCCGGCGGCAAACCAAGCATCGACAAGTTGCAGTTCCCAGTTGGCGAGTTCCAGAGCGGTGCGTCTGAATTCGGTTTCGGGATCGTTATTGTGCAGCGGCGTGTGCGATGTAAACAGGATACCGCGTGATCTGGCAGCCAGCGCGAGGTAAATTTGCATTTTGATTTGTTCGTAGGAAATTGCACTGATGTATGCCGGATTGCCTTCGAACATCATCCATTGTTCGCTTAATTTCGGTGCGGGTTGTGTTTGGACGGTACTCCAAAGGGCGGTATCGGGCCGGACGAGTGTTGGATAATCCCGTTGCCAAGTGTGCAGATCGAGCATATCGAGCGTGGAAAAGAGCGGAGATCGGGACATCATCAAAATATCGACCGTTCGGCTGTAATCGTAGATTCCGCTTCGGGCGGTGGCGAGGAGTGGTCGGCGTTTGAGTCGGTCAGCACTTTGCAGGAGATGGGCGGCTTGGGCGTCGTTGGAATGCCGGGAATGGGAGCCTTCATTGCCGAGGTTCCAGACGAGTACATTGTCGTAACTGGAATCGATGGTTTGGCCTGGATTGTTGGGAGGGGGGCAAATGAGCCAGATACCGGCTTGTTGGGCTTCAAATCGCAGTTCGGGACTTGGTGGGGTTTTAAGCCAAACGGCATTGAATTGGAGGGAGCGGAGGAATTCGAGGGGTTCGCCTTGATATTCGATGGCTCGGACGCCGATGGGAGTGCCGTTGAGGGCGAGAATACCGTCGTTGAATTGAATTTGGGCGTGCGCACTGCTTGCGTTGGACAGGAGGCAGAGCAAGCAGAGGAGCGAACGGAGCGGAGTCATGCTACGGGGAGGATACAGATTTTTTGCTGCGAGATAAAGGGCAAAACGGCAAGACATCGGGGAAAGTTCACCGAGACGCGGTTGAGCAACGCACGCCTTCCGCTCTTGGGACACGCAGTGTGATATAATGCAATCATAAATGCAACCCCAAAAGGAGTTTCCCCCATGAAACGTCGTGATTTTCTCGCCGCCGGCAGCCTCGGACTCGCCGCTTTGTCCACCGCAACCACCGCATCAGCACTGCAACCTGACGCCCTCCCCCGCAGAACCTACACCATTGATTTTCAGCAAAATCCGCCGAGAGAATTCGTCGAAGTCCGCATGTACACCGTTAAGGATGCCGAAAAACGAAACCAACTCGTCGAAATCCTCGATAAAGCCCTTATACCAGGCCTCAATCGGCAAGGCATCAAGCCCGTCGGCGTCTTCGTTCCCATCCCCCGAGAAGAACAATACGCCCAAAATGTCTTCGTTGCCATTCCGCATAAAACGATTGATACCTTCGTCTATGCCAACCCGAAACTCGTTGCCGATGAGCAATTCCGAAAAGATGCCGCTCCGATGTTTGAAACGACATCACGCGACCCGATTTACACGACCTGCGACACCTTCCTGCTCTACAATTTCCCGTCGATGCCCGTGATGGAAACGCCGGAACTCGGGCCCGACCGCGTTTTTGAATGGCGGCTCTATCGCAGTTTCAATATCGAACGCAACGTCGCGAAAATACACATGTTCGATGAGGGCGGCGAGTTGCCGTTGTTTCGGGAAATTGGGCTCAATCCCATCTTTTTCGGCGATGTGGTTGCAGGCAACAAGATGCCGGCCTTGATGTACATCATTGCCTGCCCGTCGATGGCCGCACATACGGAGGCATGGCGAGTATTTCGGGACCATCCGAAATGGATTGCAATGCGGGACTTGCCGGAATATGCAGATACGGCCACGGAAATTGACCGTGTCGTGTTATCGCCGTCGCCCGGCTCGCAGATTTAGAAATGTTTGCCGTGTCGCAGGCGAATGCCGTGTGAACCCTATAACCGGTATGCTTTGGATTTTCAACGATTTTTATGCCCTATCGTCCGATTACATAGGGTATGAAACCGCATGTCTTTCGTGTCGTAACTAAGGGGCCTGAGGGCGAGTATCGAATTCGCGATTATGTCAGCGAGGACGAGATTCGTCGTTGGCATGTGCAAGCAGGTTCGTGCGATTATACATTGGACAATGCGTTGCGGGGGCAGCCTATTTTCAAGGGGTTGATTGGCCCGATGCCGGAGCCCGGCGGCGTTTTGCGGTACGAATCGCTCGAAGTTTTCGAGCAGATGACGAAGGAGTGGTACGAACACAAACGCAAGTATCGCAAGAAAAAGAAGGTGCAACTGCCGGAAAGTTAGATTTATTCGGCTTTGCTCCAGCCGTCAACCGCCCATCGCGACCGCCCAGGTCTCAATCACCAACGGCAAGTTGGCATTGCGGTCGACTTGCTCCACTGCATCGAGCGTCCGTTCCAACCGCCGAGCACTGCGGCGCGCTGTATCCGAAGAGGCGTCCGCTCGCATTTCGCTACGGAAATGTTCAATGGCCAATCCAAATATCAAACGCGTTCGGCGACGGCGAGGCGGTGCATCCTTGCCGAGTTCTTCGACCAATCCATTCAGTTTCGCCGCAAGACCAACGGCATCCCAACGCGGAGCCGTCAAACTTTTAAGCAATTCCGACCGCAATGTTTCGACATCGCCATCCGCAAGTTCCCTCGCTTGATCCAAACTGCCCTCGGCTTGCATTGCCCAACGCTCGCCTTGCTCCGCAGATGCTGCAATGCCAGTTCTGACGAGAATGGATGATAAAACTTCCGTCGGGAGCGGCGAAAAACGCACGATTTGACATCGGCTTTTGATGGTCGGCAACTGTTTTGCCGTGGAAGTGCCGATGAGGATCAAAACTGCATCGGTCGGCGGCTCTTCCAATGTTTTGAGGAGAGCGTTTGCTCCTTCCGCATTGAAAAAGTCGGCATCGTTGATAATTGCTGCCTTTCGGTTGCCGAGGAAGGGCGTTCGGGAGATATTATAGCTCAATCCGGCTTTGCCGCGGTGTTCTTTGTCGCCGACGAGCAGTTCCATCGGCAAAAAGGACTTATCTGGCGGTTTGGCAATGTAATACAAGTCGGGATGCGGCGGCAGAAAGGGATCGGCATTGAAGTCAACATCGGTTGGGTCCATGTTGCCGAACAGTTTGCACGAGTCGCATTCTCCGCAGGGCGACAGGTGATTTTGTTGTTTGCAGAGCAGGGCGGTTGCGAGTGCGAAGGCGAATCGGCGTTTCCCGACGCCGGGCGGGCCGACGAAGAGGAAGGAACCGGCGAGTCGGCCACGCTGGAAGGCTTGCCGAAAGCGGTTTAGTATCGAGTCATGTCCTTGGATATGCTGCCACATAGATTGGCATTGTATAACAGAATGAACTGGGAAGCAATCTTCCGCTTGCGTTTCACGTATTCTATGGATGAAAAAAATATGTCATTCCGGCCACCGACGTGCGTCGCGGCCGTTACGTTTCCAAATGCGTCCAAATGTCCATAAATTTAAGAACATCGCGGTGGATGATAAAATAAATCACAACGGTAAAAATTAACATCAGAAAAGACAAAATGCAAAAAACAAAAAAGGAAACAAACACAAGAGGGTGAGCAACACAAATCTCCGATGCCCTATCCGCCACAAATCCCAATCCTGATAAACACAGATCGCTGATAAGCCAAAGGAAACAAGCGGCAATAATCAGAATGGCATTGAACCGTTGGGTGTGTCCGCGTGATTCCATCGCTCTGTTCATGTCCCGATAGAGTCCTCCCAATGCGACAAACATCCAGTACCAACCAAAAATCGGAATGAGCGAAAGTCCGGCAGCCATTGCTGGCGTCGTTCGGGCAAATTCACGCGGAACCTCTTCCCATAACCGAAGAAGCCAGAAAAAGTAGCATAACGCATAGGCAAAACTGCATGGTAACAGAAAGAACATGTATATCGCTCCATATAAGGTCGCTACCCTTTTCATTTCGAGGTGATGAAGGAAGCCGACTAAAGCAGAGATTATAAAAGTATTGTAAACGATATCAACGAAAGCCATTACTCCGAGTATAATGCAAACCAAGGCAGACCAAAAAGTAATGCGTTTTTTGCGTTGCGGCACCGCGAGCGTCTGATTCCCGAAGATTTCGCTCGGCGGCGGGGGCAGATGATCGGCATCATGTTCTAGCAGCAGATGGATGACTTCTTCGTTGTTCAGTGCCGTTGCCAATTCGAGTGGAGTTTGTCCATCGGCATTGCGGGTGTTGATATAGCACCCATTGGCAAGCAGTGCCTTGATAATTTCAATGTTGCCATTTTGAATCGCAATGTGCAGGGGCGTGTTCATGACAGGAGTCCGACGCTACATCGCCGAAAAAAGAGGCGATAGCCGCAGTGTACCATGAGTGCCGTCTTGGAGCAAGATGCTGCAAACATTATCAATCGTAAGATTGCGAATTTTTCGTTTCTTATTCTCACGCCACGGGCTCCGAACCCTCTGAATTTTTCCACGCCGGTTGCTAAAATATCTGCTATGACGCCATACACGAAAATTACCTGCCCAACCTGCAACTCGACACTCGACGTCGAAGAAGTCCTGGGAAACCGTATCGAAGAAAAATATCAAAAACAATACCAAACAAAAATTGCCGAACTCGTACAAAAAGAATCGGAAATCGATAAACAAATTGCCGAAAAAACCCGTGCCGAACTCGCTCGACGCGAAAAGGAAATTACAAAACAAACCGAAGACAAATTCAAATCCCAATACGAAGTGCAACTGCGGTCGCAGTCCGAAGAGACCGCCGAACTGAAAAAACAACTCCACGAATCCAAAAACGCCCAAATCGAGAATGAACGCCTCAAACGGCAACTCGAATCGCAAAAACAAAACTTTGAACTCGAATTCGAAAAAAAATTATCGCTCCAACTCAAAGACGAAGTCGAACTGGTCGCCAAACGCGAAGCCCAACGGCACGAAAGTTTAATCCAAGAACTCAAAAAACAATTAGAAGACCAACGCAACCTGGCCGAAGAAATGAAACGCAAGGCCGAACAAGGTTCGCAACAACTGCAAGGCGAAGTGCAAGAACTGATGATTGAAGAATTTCTGCAAACAACATTTCCCTCGGATACCATCGAGGAAATCGGCAAAGGAAAAACCGGTGCCGATGTCAAGCAATTTGTGCGGAACCGATTCGGCACCGAAATCGGCATCATTATCTACGAAAGCAAGAACACGAAGGACTTTAATCATGCTTGGATTGAAAAACTGAAATCCGATGCGGAACGGGAAAATGCGGATGTTTCCGTTTTGGTAACGCGAACGATGCCGAAAAATTTGGAACATCTTGGATTGCTTGACGGCGTTTGGGTTTGTTCGGTTACGGAATTGAAAGGCCTTGTTGTTGCTCTTCGGGAGAGTCTCATCCGGCTTGGGGAAGTGCGAACGTCGCAGACGAATAAGGGCGAGAAGATGCAGATGTTGTACGATTATTTGACGGACGGCAAGTTTGTGGAGCAGATTAAGCGAGTCGTATCGGGCTTTACGACGCTTCGTGAGGGCTATCAAAAGGAGAAGGAGGCGATGCAGAAGATATGGAAGAAACGGGATGAGCAGTTGGAGATGATGTTGCGTAACACGACGGATTTTGTAACGCAGATTCAAACGATAGCGGGCTCGTCGATTCCGCAGTTGGAGGCACCGGAAGATGAGTTGCTGGCGTTGGGGTAAGTGTCCCGTGGGGTGTGGAAATTTAACAGGAAATTTGCTCACAATACAAAAAACGTTTAAGCAACGCCAAGCCCGCTTCGCCGCTCTTTTCGGCATGGAACTGCGTCGCAAAAATGTTCTCCCGACACACCGCCGCTGTGAAACTTCCATTATACTCCGCCGTTCCCCATACATCCGCAGCACTCTCCGGCTTTGCATAATACGAATTCACAAAATAAAAAAAGTCCTCTCCCATATCGCCAAAAGCACTCTTTACAAATCGCACCTGATTCCATCCCATCTGCGGGACTCGGACCTTGGACATATCAAACTTAACGACGCGTCCTTCGAGCCAACCGAGACATTCGGCATCATCCTCTTCGCTGTGTTCAAAAAGGATCTGCATTCCGACGCAGATTCCCAAAAACAGAGCCTTTTTTCGCAACACGGCAACTTCCAACGCGTCAATGAATTCCATCTGACGCAGGGAATCCATCGTCGCTTTTGCACTGCCGACTCCCGGCAGGATGATATGCGTTGCATCAGCAATATCTTGCGGCAGCCGGGCATACGTTGCCGAAAAGCCAAGATGGGTCACGGCATTCATCACGCTTGGAGCGTTACCGGCTTTGTAGTCTATGATTTTTATCATTATTTTGGCCTCATCGCAATAAAAAAGGCGCTTGCCGATGATCTGGTACGAATCCAGCCGTCGCAAACGCCTTTGTCCTCTGTTACGGAAGTCAGTGTAATCGCTGACGGCAGAATTGTCAAGCCGTTGCATTGTACGCGAGAAATTACACGCGAGAATGGAGTTAATGGTGATTTACCGGATGGCTCACGTATCTCGCCCCCCTGCACACCCCGCACCTGTTTCGGCTACTTTCCCGCCAACTTCCGAAACGCCTCGATTCCCCGCTGGATCGTCGCTTCCGTTGCCGCATACGATATGCGAAAATGCGTGTCCTGCGTGCTGAAAACACTGCCCGGAATGATCAACATCGAATGATCCATGATCGCCTTTTCGACAAACTCCGTGCCCGTCCCCCACGGTGCCCGAGGAAACATATAAAACGCCCCCTCCGGCTTGTTGATTTCATAATCATCCTTCAAAGCATCGTAAATCATATCGCGGCGCTTGCGATATGCGTCGATATGTTCGGACATATCGACATCCAATGCCGCCAAAGCACCGAGTTGGCCGACATGCGGCGAACAGACAAACGTAAACTGCTGAAATTTGAGCATCTGCTCGATTAACTCCTTCGGCCCGTGTGCGTAGCCGACCCGCCAGCCCGGCATTCCGTGCGATTTGCTAAAACCGTCGAGCACCAGCGTTTGCGGATTGTATTCGGCTGGCGACACGAACTCCTGAAAGCAAAATGCACTGTAAATTTCGTCGCTGACCAGCAAAATATCGTGCTTGGCCGCGAGTTCCGCAACGGCTTTGACTTCTTCGCGGGTTGCAACCATTCCGGTCGGGTTGGTTGGCGAATTGAAGAGGATGGCCTTCGTTTTCGGCGTGATGGCATCGGCGAGGCGGTTGAGATCGTAATGAAAATCAGGATAGGTACTGACGGTAACGGGCACGCCGCCAACCATTTTGACGAGGGCGTCGTACATGACAAAGTAGGGATCGAAGAAGATGACCTCATCGCCTGGATCAATGGCGACAAGCAGAGCCAAAACCAGCGCACCGCTGGTTCCGCTGGCGAGGAAGATGTCGCGGTCGGGATGGGGATATTTTTCGAGCGTTCGTTTTTGGAGCGTATCGCGTAGTACGGCGAGTCCTTGTGTGGGAGTGTACCCGCCTTTTTTGGAATTGACGGCGTCGATGAGTGCTTTTTTTGCTTTTTCGGGCACATCGAAATCGGGCTGTCCGATAGAGAGGTTGATGGGATCGGTCAGATTAGCGGCAAGGTCAAAAACTCTTCGGATACCGGATGCTTCGAAGGATCCGGCGCGTTTGGAAATCCAACGTGATGTCATAGGGAATGTCTAAAAGTCGTTTTCGGAATTATAGCATGAAAACTTCCCTTTGGCACGGCTGGTTTTCAGCGGCACAAGAGCGAAATGAACTCCCTCACGGCCCGGTCGAGATCATCGTTGACAATCCGATACTCAAACTCGCCAGCATGCTGGAGTTCGCCGATTGCCGTCGCTAAGCGACGCTGCATCGCATCTTCCGTTTCCGTGCCGCGTCCCTGAAGGCGTTCCTGCAAAACATCCAAACTTTTCGGCTCGATAAAGATCATCATCGCGTCGGGAAACTGCTCTTTGACCTTTTTTGCCCCTTTTACATCAATTTCCAGCACGACCCAATGTCCGGCGGCAAGCCCATCCTCGACTGTTTTCCGCAGCGTGCCGTACCAGGTTCCGGTCCCGAAAACCTCAAAGCATTCCAGGAATTCGCCGCCTTGCCGTTTGGTTTCAAATTCGGCAGGACTCAAAAAATAGTAATGTTCGCCATCGACTTCGCCGGGCCGAGGCTTGCGAGTCGTAGCGGACACGCTCATTGTCAGCGGCAGTCCGCATTCAGCAACGACTCTCCGCAACAGCGTTCCCTTCCCGACGCCGGATGGACCTGATACAACCAATAAACGCGACACTCCGCCCATTCGCTAAATTGTACCATATAATGAACAAATCCATTACATGCCAATTCCAAATGTACATGATTCCCGAAATCATCGGCCTCGATTCGCACACCGGCTCCATCCGCATTCCGCCGGAGTTGAGCGTTCCCCTTACGGACCGCGTCCGCCGAATGATCGATACCGAACCCTTCCGACGCCTCGCGAAAATTACCCAAGTCGGCCTCGTTTCCCTCGTCTATCCCGCCGCACGACATACCCGATTCGAGCACGCTCTCGGAGTTTACCGCCTTGCCCTGCTCCTCCTCAAACGCCTAAACCACGTTCCCGAATTCGCCCAGCAGGTTACTCAACGCGATGCCGAACGACTCATCATCACCGCATTGCTCCATGACATCGGACATTATCCCTTTTGCCACCTGATTGAGGACATTCGCCTGCCCGGCATTCCCCATCACGAAGAACTCGCCGCCGCCTTCATCGAACAAAGCGAACTGGCCGAACTGCTCCGAAAAGATTGGAACATCGAACCGCAAGAAATCATCAATCTGCTGATCGGCAAAACGGAATCATCCGTTGACCGATTGCTGGCAACGATTCTGTCAGGGCCTATCGACATCGACAAAATGGATTATCTTTATCGCGACAGTCTGCACGCCGGCGTCCCCTACGGCCTGCAACTCGACCAAGGCCGACTGATTGGAAGCCTGTGTTTGAACGCATCGGGCGATGGGTTGGCAATTACCGAAAAGGGCAAGACGGCAACGGAATTGATGATCTTTGCACGATATGTGATGTTCAGCGAAGTATACTGGCATCATGCCGTCCGGTCGGCAACGGCAATGCTGCAACGGCTGTTTTGCGAATTGTATCATATCGGCAAAATTGAATTTTCGCAGTATGTTCGCTTATCGGAAGACGATGCGATCCGGTTTTTCTTGGATGCGTCGAAGGGAACTCCGATGGAAAAACTTGCACAGGGACTTTTTGGCGTGCGTCGGCAACTTTATAAGCGTGTTGCTCAATTTAGCATTTTGGAGCAGCCGGAGATGTATCATCAACTGGCGGGCAAGCCTTATTTGGAACTCTGCGAATTGGCGAATCAATACCGTACTGATGCGGATACATCTTCGCCATTATCCGTCTTGATAGATGCACCGCCGGTTAAGAAGGAAATCGAGATTAAGATAGAGGTCTACTTTCCGAAGTCGGACAGATACCTTGCATTGGAGGACATTTCGCCGATCGTGCGGGCGATGTCTCGGGAACAGTTCGATGATTATGTGAAACGCGTGCGGATTTTCGCCCATCCCGGCTGACGCATCGAGCAAGAGTTAGCGAATTTCCCGAATTGGCGTGGATATGTTATCGTCATTCCGGCGAACGCCGGAATCCAGCCGAGCGGCGTGCATGCCGTTTCTCTGGATTCCGGCTTGCGTCGGGATGACAATGCCTGTGCCGGGATGACAATGCTTGTGCCGGGATGACGCAGGGGCGTCCTGACCAATTCTGAATACTCCCTAACGTCTGAATTAACGCCGCCGATTGGAATTCGGTCCCGTATTCGTCTGATTGTCTCGAGGACGTCCCGGACCCGTTGCCGCTGGAGGAGCCGCCGCCGGTTGATTGAGGTTCGGCCGCGCTGCGGCTTGCTCCGCCTCCGCTTGCAAACGCTCCGCATCCCATTCGCGGATCGTTGCCCATGCCTCCTCTACCGTTACTAAACCATCGCCGTTTCTGTCCAAAGACACAAATTCCCTGGCGAGTTCATTATTCCAAACGCCGCCGCGCCCATTGATGTACTCCACCATGGTGAGTTGGCCATCCTGGTCGGCATCATACTCAAAAAACCAGGAAAAAGCCTGATTCGTCCGAACATTCGCCGGAATACTTTCATAAACGGCTGATTGCCTCACCGTATTGGCATTGCGTGCGGCCGCTACGGCACTCTGCTGATTTGCTTGAGCGATCGCCATTTCCCGTTCCCGTTGCCGACCGCCCTCTCGGGCTGTTTGAGCACTCTGCGTTGCTGGCCTTTGTCCAAAACCCAACACCGGCGTTTCCGCTGGCCGAGTCTCGCCAAAAGGACGAACGAGCGGCTCGACCGGCGGCTGCTGTGGCCGTTGCGGTCGGCCCTGTTGATTGTCGTTTTGCTGTTGTTGCCGATTGTTATTCGCTTGCTGCGAGTTATTTTGAGCACGGCGTTCCAGATTCGCCAAATTGATTTGCTGGGCATTAGGATTGCCGCCCAGTTGCGTAATCATCGCATTGACGCGTTCTCGCTGGTTTGGCGGGATTTCATTGGTTTCGAGGATTCCGTTCCCGTTGGCATCCATCGAGCGGAGTCTGGCAATGGCTTGCGAGACCTGATTGGGATTCATCGCACCGGCCTGGTTGCCGCCCGGCGGATTCCCTTGTCCAGCGGCTTGTCTTCCCTGTCGGCCTTGCTGTTGACCTTGTTGCGGATTTGCGTTTTGCATCCAAGGCGGCGGTCCGCCTCCTGGCATAGCCCCTTGTGGTGGAGCGACAAATCTGCCGCCGGGACCTGCACCTTGTTGCGGCGGTTGCGGCATTACTCCGGTCACGGGCTGCCGTGGACCTTGGGCAACGAGAATCGTGCAAAAAGCCAAGGACAACGCTGAAACAATCGCTAAAATTCGCATAACACCTCCATTTTCGCTTTTGCCGTTGGGACTGACGGCAAGGTATTGACGGTAAGATACTAAACGCCGAATTGGCCATTTAGTTCCGTAGTATAGCGTAACTGTGCGAAAATTTCCAGGGCAAGGTTTTTGCGAGCGTCGCGCTGGCAAACGGGGCAATGCTCGCATCCGGGAAAGTTCGGCCTATTTTCGCTAATTTTTCGGGGTTTTGCAGACATTTGTGCTTTTGTTTTGCCGGAATCTGCCTCTCATATGCCCTAAACCATCTCTTGTCAACGATGTTGTATCGTCTTTCTCCGAAGAAAACTATGGTTCGGGACAAAGTCCCTTACATGCTCATATTTTTACTCAAAGGCATTTTGATCGGAAGCGTCCTCATTGGTTTTTCTTTTTGATATTTGCCAGATTGTTCTCCTGGTTGAATCTGGTGGAACACTGTTGGAATGTTATGAAGAATGTGTATATGCCTAGTGCGTATTTACACTAATTTTTTAGCGTGACGGCGATGTTTGCGATGGCAATAAAAGCATTATAAGTTTCATCTGATCTATCATGCCTCGCAAACACTTGCCGGAACTGCTTGATACTGTGGAAGTTACGCTCCACAATATTTCGATGCTTATACATTCCCTATCGTACTCCCACGGCTTCTTGCGATTGCTCTTCGCTACTTCTACTATCAACAATTCTACTGTCAGCTTTTCTACTACTAACATCAATGACAAGCGACGCGCAATCGGCTACTTTCATCTGCCACTATCGGGCGTATCGAAGTAGTTAATCTCTTCTACTTTTGCCGATGGCTTGCGGTCCTTTTTTTTGGCGAACCGGTTCCGCCAGGATGACCTTTGATATAAGCACTATCTAATGCAAATGCCTTAATCTCTTTGGTATTAACG
>Ga0099364_10001079_pt1 | contig 45689 bp, 40 predicted proteins | sample TergutTh196P3_FD_73070 | JGI IMG/M metagenome (GOLD analysis project Ga0099364, IMG submission 73070) | Microcerotermes parvus P3 segment gut microbial communities from Pointe-Noire, Republic of the Congo - Th196 P3 | ecosystem: Host-associated > Arthropoda: Insects > Digestive system > Gut ...
TCTCCTGCTGGGGTGGGTGTTTTGTCATGACGTTCCCACTTATGGCGACGGGGTGGGAAGCAGGTGAACGGCAGTTGGGTTGTATATGTTAATTACATGGGGAATTTAGGATTAAAAATGGAGGCACATTTTATGAGAAGGTTTATCATGCTTGTACTGGCGGTCGGTCTTTTATTTTTATTCACAGCTTGCGGCTTATTAGGAAACGGGAATGAAGGCGGAGGAGATAATATAACAGAACCCGGCGGCGAGAATAGCAGCACTGAGACACCGCCATCAGACACACCCACTTCTGTGCTACCAAGCACCCAAGACGAATACAACCCGCGCCCGTCTTGGCCTGAGCCTCCCTTAAGCGATTTCGAATACAGTTTTGTCGCGGAACTCGGTGGTTATGAAATTACGGCTTACACAGGAAATTGGTCTAGCGTTCTTATACCTGCGATAATCGACGAACACATAGTTGCTGCAATAGGGGAACGCGCCTTCGAGAAAAACGATATGACAGATGTGTATATACCAAATTCTGTAACGCTTATTAGCGAGCATGCTTTTTATGAATGTCAGAATTTGACAAGTGTTACGATTCCATACAACATTGCTTCAATAGCCGATGGTACATTTGCCGGTTGTGTAAACTTGACGAGCATAACATTCTCGGACAGCTTAATAAGCATAGGTGATGTTGCTTTCTTTAGGTGCAGCAGTTTGACGAGCATAACGCTCCCGGACAACCTAACGAGCATTGGTGATGGGGTGTTCACTTGGTGCACAAGCCTAGTAGATATAAACGTATCGCCTGGAAATGTTCACTTCATGAGTGAGGGTGGTGTTCTATATAATATAGATCAAAGCGCAATAGTTCAATATCCAGCGGGAAAAGCAGAAGATTCATTTAGTATTCCTGATAATGTTAAGATGATAGGGAGAAGTGCTTTTCGTGATGCTGGAAAGCTAAGCGGTATAAGGCTACCCGCTGGACTTGCAGACATAGGGGAAAGGGCATTCGCTTCATGCACGAGCCTGACAAGCATATCGCTACCTGATGGACTTGCAAGCATAGGGGATTGGGCATTCACATCTTGTACGAGTTTGACAAGCGTGTCGTTTCCAAACAGCTTAATAAGCATAGGCGATGGTGCATTTGCTTCATGCACGAGCTTGACGAGCGTATCGCTTCCGAACAGCTTAATAAGTATAGGGGAAATGGCATTTGCTTCATGCACGAGTTTGACGAGCGTATCGCTTCCAGACAGCATTATAAGCATAGGGAAGCGAGTTTTTAGTTATTGTAGCAGATTGGCGAGTATAACAATTCCCAACAGCGTTAACGCTATTGGAGAAGGAACATTCTATGAAGCTACCAATTTGCGTGATGTTTATTTTGTATCATCAACTCCGCCGAGCGTAGATCCGGCTGCATTCTATGCTATATCGTCCGATGCAAGGGCAATCGTCCCAAACGCAGCGGCATATGGGGGCGAGGGCGCGAACTGGCATGGGTTGATTGTTACACAAGCCGAAGGCTAAGCATCGTCGGGCAATCCGCAAGCGGCGGCTCCGCCATCAGCCGGCGAAACGCTCTCTGACACATATACGCTGTACCATTACGACTACACATCCTCGCTTATGTTTAGCGGAAACAATGTCACACAAACTATAACACCGGAAAGAGAAGGCGCAGTGCCGGATTTATATCATGGCACTTATACCATAACCGGCGACACTATAACAATACACTGGGCTGATGGTTCGGTCGCTGACGTTGAGTTTGACAGGACCGGGACCACACTAGTGGATGAAGGACTGGATGGCGGAGTGATATGGTTAGCAGGGCCGCATACCAGAATTCCTTGGTAGTGAAAAGGTAGGTTGCGGTCCTTCTGCTTGGTTGTGAGTGATTGCTTCTGCTATTTACCATACAGCCCTTATATGCCTTAAGTGATTATGTAATGTCCGTTGACATAATTCTTCCCTTAATCAGTTCCAAAATTTCTCCAATCACATCACACGTTGCCTCAAACTCAATATCTTTCGCATAAGTGAACTCACGGCGATACTTTTCCCAATAGCTTTTTAGGCTTGAATTTGCCTTAATATCCGTTAATCTGTTACGCCAGTCGTTGACATTATTGGCTGACTTTCGGTTTTCGCAGGTAGCGGTTAATGCGTTATGTAGCGTCGTAATATCAATTTTACTGTGTTCTATCTTCCAAAGCATATAAATATCATAAAAGTCACGAGGACGAGTTGTGCTAATACCTCTCGATATAATAGTTTCAAGTTTCTCAGCAAATAAAGTCTCGGTATTATAAGCCAAAATCGGAATGCTGCGTTCCTCGAATGTCAACGGATACATAAACTCAACTTCTCGAGGCGTTATTTTATCTCCGGCGGTAATGTCAATTGTAAGAGGTTGTGCAATCGGAGGGTAGCCACCAACCAAGCTAACACGGAAACCGGAATACTCATCACTCTTGCGGATGTCGCTTATGCTTTTTATAGTAAACGATATATCATCATCTATTTTTACAGCTAAAACCTTATCAATAATTTTATTAACAATTTCTACCGTCAGCGGTGCGTGAATGATTGTAGCATCCATATCCATTGTTGCCCTCATATCAAGTCCTATCATCGCCGATATGAGAAATCCGCCCTTGATAACAAGTTGCGTTTTATATTCGGAAAGCGAGATCCGTTCCAAAAACCGTTCCATCATATAAGTTTGCATAGCAAAATGTGATGGAAGTCCGGCCTTCTCTGCTTTACGCTTAACAAAGGCCTTTAGCTGCATAGGGTTATTGGTTTTCAAATCAATACCTCCAAATATTTGCGTATTTCAGGTTCAACTCCCATTATTTCTGCGTACTTTAACGCTTGCGTGGGATTTTTCTCTCTTTGTTTACTGTAACGCTTCATAGCGTTTGAGAACATAGAAATATCCGTTTTATTCTTGTTTTTCACAATGTCACAAATTGTCTTTTCCATATCATAAGCTTTAACCATACTACCGAAAGGTGTTTTAATAGTTGTAATCCCTAACTCATAAAATCGTGGCACTTGCACATAGCACCTTACGCTGTCATTGGTTGCGTTTTTCGTATTATAGCTTTGCGGGAACGTCATTGAGAAATTTATTGGTGTTTGGTCAGTTAAGTCGTGCAGAAATAGTGCTGTTCCCATTGAAAACACACCCATTTTATGTTTCGCTTGCAATAGAAGCATATCATCAGCAAAAGCAGTAGGTAAAGCGTAAACGCCTCTTGCAATACGGATAATTTCATTAGTCTTAACCATATTTAACAAATTTTGCTTGTGTATTTCATTATCGTAACACATAGCAGTTGTAATAATACCGTCATTATCAATTAAAATTTTTCTTATTTTTTCGATTGCAGTCATAATTACCACCTCGTTTGACTAATATACTATATATCATACTTAATCATAGTATAATAGTCAAATAGTATTTTGAATACCTTGCTTACCCTTGCTTAGTCTCCTAGCTTACTTGCTTATTGCTTTGGCGATTATTCGTTGCACCGGCGGCTGTTATTTTGCAAGATGCATGGGGGATGCTGTTGATTAGCCGTTTCATATTGACTCAATCGCGTTTCCGGCATTGTCAAATAGCGGCAGCGGCGCAAGGAATATTATGTCGCTGCGCTGCGCGGCATCGCCTTCCGCCAGAATTGCGGCCCTGCCTACAGTTATGCCGCCGGCAGCGGTTACTAGCTGTTCTGCGGCGCGCAGGGATTCGCCTGTGCTGATAACATCATCCACGATCAGCACTCTTTTGCCCCGCATCCTCTCTGCATCGGCGGAGTCGATGTGGAGGCTTTGCTTATTCTCTGTTGTAATGGATTGAAGCTCGACTGATAGAACATCCTTCATGTACAGTTTGATATTTTTCCGCGCTACGATGTATGGGGCGTTGCCGTTCTGCCGCGCCATTTCATGCGCAAGGGCAATGGCTTTCGACTCAGGGGTGATTATGATATCGTGCGCAGGCACAATCCGCAGGAGCTCGGCTGCCGCCGCTACAGTCAGTTCCACGTCCCCGAATATGACGAATGCAGCTATGCTTACTGTTTCGGATATTTTGCATATGGGTAATTCACGCACAAGCCCGGCAATGGTCAATGAATAATACTCGTTCATACTTATGGCCTTTCATTTCTTATTTTTCTATCATTAAATATTGATTTTTCCATTATGTCATTATACAATACAAAGCGCAAGACTTAAATAGCGCGTTTGGGGATACTTAAAAGCATATAGGAGGGAATCGTATGGAAAAGTTTTTCAAGCTGAAAGAGAACAAGACAAGCATCAAAACCGAAGTGCTGGCAGGGATAACTACTTTTGCGACTATGGCGTATATACTGGCTGTAAACGTAAACATTCTTGCGGCTGCCGGACTTGACGAAGGCGCGGTATTCGTAGCAACGGCCTTAGCTGCCGTCATCGGCACAGTTGCAATGGCTCTGCTTGCCGGGATGCCGTTCGCTTTGGCCCCGGGCATGGGGCTTAACGCATTTTTCGCGTACACTATTTGCGGGATTATGGGTTTCTCGCCGCAATTCGCTTTAGCCGCGGTTTTTGTCGAGGGTTTGATTTTCATTTTACTCAGCGTGACCGGCATCAGGCGAAAGCTGTTCAATGCGCTGCCTCTCACCCTCAAGTACGCTATCGGCGCGGGTATCGGTATGTTCATCATTTTCATCGGCCTGCAGAACGCCGGTATTGTCATAGTCAATCCGGCAACGATGGTTCAAATGGGTGACTTGACCGCTGCCGCCCCGGCTTTGGCTGCAATCGGGGTTTTCATTACAATTATCCTTTTGCTCAGAAAGGTAAAGGGAGCACTGTTAATCGGCATTTTCGCGACTTGGCTGATGGGGGTCATTGCGTATTATGCCGGATGGTATGTCATTGATTTTGATGCCGGCTTATATCCGCTTATCCCGGATGCTGTAGTATCCGTGCCTCCGAGTATAGCCCCGACTTTCGGTATATTCATTAATGGGTTTAAAGAGATTTTTGTCGATGCTGCTACTGTGTTGTCATTTTTGACGGTAATGATTACGCTGCTGCTCGTGGACTTGTTTGACACTCTGGGGACTTTGGCGGGCGTTGCAAGCAAAGCCAAAATGCTAGACAAGAACGGCACTCTTCCTAAGGCGGATCAAGCGCTTCTCGCTGATGCTATCGCAACCACAGCCGGGGCGGTGCTGGGGACATCCACCACCACAACCTATATCGAGTCCGCCGCGGGTGTGCAGGAAGGCGGGAGAACAGGCTTGACATCGCTGGTTACTGCCGCGCTGTTCGCCCTGGCGCTGCTGTTTTCGCCGATATTCCTCACGATTCCCGCGTTTGCTACCGCTACGGCTCTTGTAGTTGTCGGAATACTCATGATGGAACCGCTCAGCAACCTGAAGCTAAACGACTTGGAGGTCGCGATACCGACGGGCATCACAATTATCACAATGCCCCTGTTTTTCTCCATATCGCATGGCTTGGCGTTTGGTTTTATCTCATATGTGCTTGTCAAAGCCGCTATGGGCAAATTCAAAGAGATCAACATCTTTATGTGGATATTGGCGGCATTGTTCTTGGCACAGATGATATTCTTCCATACTTAACTCGTAAGTGAGAACACTCTAATGCGGACAAGCCGCAGTTGACAGTTGAGAGTTGACAGTTGAGAGTTGTTGTGTCTGCTCCGCAGACGGATTTGATTTTGTTGTTTTTTATTTGCTTAATTAGTCATTAAGGTGCTAACTCCTAGCTCGTATATGCTGCAGCCGCAAACAGGGCTGCACCCAGCGCGCCGCATATTTGAGGTTCATCGGGTATCAAAATCGGCTCGCCGAGTTTTTGCTCGAGGGCGAGCAGCACGCCCCTGTTTTTTGCAACCCCGCCTGTCATTACGAAAGGACCTTCTGCGCGGATTCTGGCTACGAGACCTGCGACACGGCTTGCGATGGATAGGTTTATCCCTCGTATAATGTCGCAGGTCTCTTTGTTCTGCGCTATCAGGGATATAACCTCCGATTCGGCGAATACTGCGCACATGCTCGATATTGTCACCTCTTCATGCCAACGCAGTCCGAGTTCGGACATGCGCGCTAAAGATAAGCCCAGTGTCGCGCTCATCAGCTCCAAAAACCGTCCTGTGCCTGCTGCGCATTTATCATTCATGGCAAAATCAGCTACAGAGCCGTCGGTGTTGAGGCGTATCACCTTGCTGTCCTGACCGCCTATGTCTATTATTGAACGCGCCTGCGGGAATTGATGGCTCACTGCTTTTGCATGGCAGGATATTTCCGTTATATCCTTGCTATCGAAGCTCACTGCCTTGCGGCCGTAACCCGTTGTTATCATATTTGTGATGTTTCGACGATCCAGACCTGACTGTTCCAGCGCTTTGTCCAAAGCCAGATTTGCCGCATCCATGCTCTTAGCTCCCGTGGGTACGATTATCTGCGCGGCAATCTTCCCGCCGCTGTTTAGGATCACAGCTTCGGTGGATGTCGAACCGATATCAACTCCGGCGAAATAATTATCGTCTGCATTGCTGACCGACGGCTGCGTAATAGATTCTTTTTGCGTACCTGTCGCCTCGAAAAAGGCTTCCATACGGGTTCTCACTTGCCCTGTGCAGGCGGGCGTGAAATCTGTTTCAAGCTTCAAAATCGGCATCCTCTTTTCCATTGCGGCATACTCAAAGCTGTAGAAATCGCAGAACTTGATTGTATGGTAGATAATCCCTTTGAGATGGGGGTCATTGAACAGCTCTTTTCGCGCGCTTGTATCGGCCATCCGCAGGCATGGCATTTGCGATAATAACGCATCCGCATAAATGCGTAGTAGCGCGGACAGCTCAGTATTTTCGGTAATATCTGCGTTCGGGGTCTTGTTAGGATGCTCGCAGGCAGCTACACTAAAATTCGCGCTCGTAGCCTCGTTTGTATACTCGCATGAAGCTTTGTTAGAACTCTTACAAGTGTCTTCTGAGGGAATCTCAGAGCATATATCATCAGTAGACTTGGTCAGATTGCCAAAACACCTCTCCTGAGATGCACAGGTTAAGTCGCGTACGGGCAGGCGGCATAAGCTCCTGCACTCATCAAGCAGAGACGGCGAAATACGGGCGCCGATTATACCAATATAGCCGCCATCCGCGTTTTCCTCTGCTGTGTTTGAGCAAGCGCGGAGAAACTGCTTAGCATCGAACCCCCTGTCAAGCTCACCCTCCAGCTTGCGGATGAAGCGCTCCAGAATATCCGCATACAAATCCGCTCCGCGTTTGTCGTTCAGGCGCGGTAAATTAATTTGATAAATTTTCTGATTTGGCCGATTCCCCAGTACATCCGCGACACGCTTCATCGCATCGCAGCAATCAGTGAATAGGATTACGTCATATGGTGTTTTAAGAGAGTGCTGTAGAACCGACTTCGCATAACTGCATATGCTTGGGAATATGTGGCTCTCTGCAATGTCAAAATTGCTCTCGTCCGGCAGTATCAGCTCCGCTGTCATGCCGAAACCCGCCAAAAGCTCAATGGGGGCATACTTGCACATATAACCGCTTGTAAGTATATCTGTCATGCGACTCCCTCCAATATCTCAAAAAAGGCCTGCAGCCGCGTGGAGAACTGCCCTTCGCTCATGTTCCTGCGGTCACATGCATCCCCGTCAAGAACAACCGCAGGGATCCCTTCGCCCTGCAAAGCATCGCGCAGCATATACGCACTGCCGCCCGCTGTTTTGCAGCCCCAGTGGCAAAATAACACTACGCCGTCGGCGCGAAGCCTTTTCGCGATTCTTAGCAATACATCCGCCCGCTTATCTGTTTTTCTGTAGAAATGATTATTTACCAGCCGTTTTGCGAGGCTTTCAAGCGGGCTCTGCGCATCAAGCTCTGTCATAGCATCGAAATGAAGGTCTGTCGGCAGGAGCTGAAAAGAACCGCTTGATATAAACGGCTCATCCATACTCTTTAATCCATACGGCATGACCGGACTCCAGAGGATACGCTTTCGCGCGGTAATCTCTCCGCCTTTAGCATCGTTTGCCAGCCGTTCATAGAACTCAGCAGCCTCATTGGTGCCGAGTAAAATGTGACTCATCAGCACCTTGTTCATCTCGTTGGTCGCTGTTGTCGGCATATAGCGGGTTTCAAGCGCGGTCAAGAATCTCTCGTTAGAGGCGACAGCGCGGTTGGTGTTTGATATAGCCGCAGTAAGGCGTTCCGGCTGCATTTTGCGCCCTAGCAGGTCTTCCATAAACGCCACGAAGCCGGAAAGCTGTTCTGTGACATAAGCAACACAGCTTTCATGTGCATCATCCGGCACGTCAATCAGGAATTTTGGCACGGAATAATGATTGGCTATGGCGTTGAACGTGCTGTAGTTCGCATCGCAGACGATGTTGGTTGAAGCAACGAATCTTGGGGGTTTGATTAGTCCTGTGTACGCAGCGCCAAGCAGGGTTTTATGAAAGGAGCAATATGTATCGGGCACGCCCATCTCCTCAGCCTTCTGCAGACATGCGCTCTCGCAGTTTCCAATAGATAAAAACCCGGAAAAACCTTCCGTGCACATGGGATTGACGTTCATTGCATGAAGGAGTTCGCAGGGCATAAAAAGGTTGACAAGCGCGGACTTCCCCGGCGCTGCCAGGAGTTTTCTGATATATCTCAAGCAGATTCTCACTAAGTATCTCTGTGACGGCAGCAGCGAGGGTTCCGGAAAAAGCTCCTGCTTAATATGTTGTGCCGCGCAGCCTATCCTAACCATACGCCGCGCAAACCCCGGCCGCTCGCCCAGATTCTCTGTGACAATGTTTCCGAATATTTTTGCAATATCCAAGATTAATGTTCCTTTACTTCGGTATATCCAAGTGAGCTTAATTATATATCTTTACCCGCGCAATTGCAAGGTTGCTTTGATTATATTGACCGTCTGTACTGTAATCTTTATTATGGCACATTGAAATCCAAACCGGAGATCATGACAAAAAACGCGACAAGCGTGACGAAAATAAACCTATACCTCTTGACATGTCGATATTATTAGGATATAATAAACCTCACTTTATATTATCCTAACATTGAGGTAGATTATGCAATATATCCAAAGATTATTGGAACGTAAGTTTAGCCGTTTGAGCAGTTTTTTTAAGGCTGTCCTGGTTACCGGGGCTAGGCAAGTCGGTAAAACCACTATGCTGAAACACTTAGCTCAAGTGCAAAACCGGACATATGTAACACTGGACAACCTGATGGCGCGGGATCTGGCGAAGACTGACCCTGTGATGTTTTTCCAGACCTATAAACCGCCGATTATCATTGATGAAGTACAGTATGCACCTGAACTGTTCAGCCAAATTAAACTGCTCTGCGACGAGAGCGAGGAAACGGGGCGCTTCTGGCTGACCGGCTCACAGCAGTACAGCATGATGAAAAACGTGCGCGAAACGCTTGCCGGGAGGATTGGCATTCTTGAGTTGCATAGCCTAACCAAAGCAGAGAAAGATGGCATTGCTTTTGACAATGAACTGGACTTTTCCTTACCATGCTTGCAAGAACGTCAGGCGCAAACGCAAAATAACAACGTCATAAATGTGTTCGGACATATCTGGCGCGGGGGTATGCCGCAGATACTTCATGCCGACGATGAGCAGCGGCGTGAATACTTTAGCGCTTATGTGCAGACATACCTTATGCGCGATGCAGCGGAGTTTGGCGGGATTACGGACTCTCTGCGTTTTGGTAAGTTTCTTGCCTCCTGCGCAGCGCTTATCTCAAGGCAGCTCAACTATAAAACATTAGCCGATGCAGCGGAAATCTCACAGCCCACCTCAAAGGAATGGCTAAAGCTGCTGGAGAGCATGGGGATAGTTTTCTTGTTGCGCCCATACGCGAGCAACAAGCTTAAACGTCTGACAAAGACTCCTAAACTATACTTCTGCGACACCGGACTGGCTGCTCACTTGACAATGTGGCCAACGCCTGAAACGCTGCTTAACGGAGCAGCGAGCGGGCATTATTTTAAAAATCATGTCATAACTGAGCTGATGAAGCATTACTCGTACTCGCAAGATAACGCCGGTATGTTCTATTACCGCGATTCAAACGCACAGGAAATCGACCTGCTCGTGGAGCGGGGCAATACTATCCACCCATTTCAGATAAAGAAATCCGCGCTGCCCGACCGCCGCGAAATCAGGAAGTTTGCCATTCTAAGCAAAACGTCCGCTAAACTCGGCTCCGGAGGCATCTTGTGCATGTGTGAGGAACCTGTTCCGATTGATGCGGATAATTGCTTTATACCATGCAACTTGATATGAGGTGATTATAGGGCATCTCGAAAAACCTCTGCCGCACATCTTTGCACCGCCTTTTCCCGCCCATTTCACGCGTTTTTCAGTTAAATATCGACGGATATTCGCCTTCAAAACCCGCAAAATGGACGAAAAAAATCGGCACAAATCTGACGACACAGGTTTTTCGAGGTGCCCTATACTCGATTAAGCACCCCTTCACCGTTAGGGTTTATATAAACAAGTGTATCATTGCCCTCGATACGGAATGTATTGCCGGAATTGCTTAAACGAATCGTATTGCCGCTTATTATGTAGTTACCGCTCATTCTCGCGCCATCGCTGTTACTGCCGATATATGATCCATCAGCTAAAAAGGAAAAACGCAGAAAATATGATACCGCAGGCCTTTGAATCCCTGTTACCGGGTTATATTTTATGGCAGGTAAATCTCTTCTAAACTCCCAATCGCCTACTATCGAATGGTTATTCCTTATATCTGAATCCCCTTCAAACGCTTGGGGCTTATTCACCCCGTCATCATATATACGATTTTTATTCTCTTTTATCTCAGCTAAAAATTTCTGTGCCTGCTCCAGTAGTTCAGAAAATGCCGGTCCCAGTTTTCGGTAGCCGAGAACTGCATGTTCAAAATAGCGGATGCTTTTAATATAATCTTCATAACTGGTAATGTTTTCGCCGTCAGCGTACATACAGCTATTGCAAAACAAAGCGCCTAAGCGCATATTTGTTGGCGCATCTATTTCTTGTACTGATAATTCTCCCTGTTCTATCAGTTTCCGGCCTAGAGCGGGATTATGCCTTATCCCGTCTCCTTCACAGTAATGAATACCCAGCCATATTTTTGCCATTGGATATCCAAGATTGGCGGCTTTTTCATACCAGCCAACAGCCCCGTTGGTACTGCCTGGAACAATTAGGCCGTGTTTGGCAAAATCCCCCAAGAGATACATTGCTTCGGCATCTCCTTGCTCGGCAGCTTCCTTGTACCAATGGATAGCTTGCTCATAGTCCACCGCCAGCCCATTAGCTCCTCTTGTGTACCAATTCCCCAAAGTGAATTGAGATGCGACCAAGCCCCATGAAGCTAACTGTCTGGTTGCCTCAACATTTCCTTGGTTAGCGATTCTCCTCAACTCGCTAACCCGCCCTTGTCCATAAAGTCTTTCCAGTTCTTGTACTGTTGCCATTAGTATGTGCCATCCTTTCATATTTTTTCCCATGCAGTAGTGGGTAGTAGAGCTTGTTCAATGGCTTTATCCCACCGCAATATTTGCTTTTTCTGTAACATACTCGCTTGATAAACGGCATTATTTACCTTCGTTTTACAATCAAGCTTAACCCCCGATAAAACAAAGCACTTAGTGCGCTTATGAATAACCCGATTAACAGCGCATAGGAATAGTTAACAACAAACATGGATAAGGCTGTGTATATAATCTCAAGTGTCAAGGACGGAATAACCCGGTGTAGTACAAAAGGCACGATTAAACCTGTTAATAATAAGAATGCCGCCCCCGAAATGGTGCCTTTGAAATCCGCTCCCGACATTCCTAAGTGCGGACAAATCAACACCCCTGCCAAGAAGATTAGCAAGGCAATAGGGATCGAGTTACCGATTGCCGGAAACAAACCTGACAAGCTGCCGAATACCTTCTTCAACACTTCGCCTAAAGTGTCCCAGGTTTGTGGCATCTCTGTTATGCCTATGAATATATTCGGAAACGCAAACCTTAACAAAAGATAAAGAAATATTGCTCCGAATATCATCGGCGAAGTACCGACAAAGAAACTGCCGATTTTCCGATACAAGCCGCCGCCTTGTGTATATCTCACATATCCTAAAATACCGTCAGCTTTACCGGCAATCGGACGGTACAAGGCGATGCCATCTATTTTGTAACCGAATACAACCGCCATTATTAAGTGCGTCGACTCGTGAAAAGGGACTCCTATAAATCCTAATAAGCAAAAGCCTTTCCAGCCAACTGATTGAAGCGCATATTTACGATTGAAGCTTTCCGCTATTTTATATAACAAGCCGAATAGATAAGTTATCCCAATAAACAGAGCGACGATTAAGAATATTGAAAAAACCATGCCTCGTCCTCCTTGATTTACAAATCTGATTATAGTTGTCTGCGTATCTCGGAAGGCGCCGCAAGTATGTGGAGTTATCTAGTAATCGCTCCCCAGCCAGTTCCCGTTAGTGTCATAAAGCCTATCCCCACGGATTTCGTACAGCCAGTTGCCATATGTATCGTAAATCCTGTCACCCCGGATTTCATACTTCCAGCTTCCGTAAGTGTCGTAGATGCGGTCGCCCCGGATTTCGTAAACCCGGTAGCCGCTGTTGTCTAGAATCAAGTCGCCTTCCCTTCTCGCGATTCTGTTCCCGTAAGTATCCCTGAATGCTGCCATTGGTATGTACCGTCCTTTCAAATTATGGAATATATCGCCCGGCGGCTTGGCGAAGTAGCGGATTGGGTGTGATGCATCTTAAAACACCACAAACGCTCAAATGATGCGGTAGACTTCTGGTATCCACTCCGACCGCCATTTTGCCAGACCGTTTGTTATGTGACGTTTCCACGGACAGAAACCGCCCATCATCATATTATGCTTAACTCCAACAGTACTTTTTTGATTCATTCACATCATTTTACATATCCGATTCTTTTAATTTGTTATGTGTTATTTTATCTATAATAATACGATTGCAAAGACTCACTCATCTTCGCAACGGCATCTGCAAGCACTGTCTGGTTGACCATTTTCTCAATATACGCATAAATCAGGTCACTATTTGCAGGAATATAACCTATATTCCTTGCTATATCGAGAAGTGCGGCTTGGTCGGTTATTTTATAAAGCGCATAAAATATGAGATAAGGGTTTTCTTCGCTTTTTGCAATATCGACATACACCTCTTGTGCAATGCTGTGTTCTATAAGCTTTCCGGCTGCAGTAATGCGAACCCAAAAATCATTGGCTTTATTTCTGGCTATGTTAGCAAGCGTGGTTTGGTCAGTTATTTTCTCGACTGCTGATAACTTTTTTATTACCTTATTGCCACCCTTTAACGCAGATTTTTTCAGTCCCATATCAATACCCTCCATCATATGAGCAAGCTGCTTTTTATTAATTCTAGGATTCATTCAAAGCATTGTCAATAACCTCGCACCGCACTAGTGGGAATGTCACATATCAACCTGTTAGTCGCTTCTTTCAAACCTAATCCTTCTATTCACGCCAGGCGGTACGAAAGTCAGACTATTCGGAGTTATGTAAACATCCGTCGCGTACTGCTGACCGCCGCCAAATACTTGCCGGGGTGGATCTGGGTAATAACTGGTGGGAGGACTATCATCGACCCCGGTAAAGTAAATAGTTGTTCCGGTAATTGAATAGTTTGCTTTTGCATACGTTCTACCTATTACTCCCGGTATTTCTAGGCTCTCAGGGGTCTGATAATCGGCGCTGTAGCTATAGCTTCCGTCTACACGGAAGTAACAATAGTAAACCGGCGCCGGTGTATGATGTGGGTTGGAATCAAAATGCCAGCTTCCGATTATCGTTCTGGGTATTTCAGATATCGGAACCGGTGGAGCGCTGCTTGCGGATACTCTTGTTTCCCCGGGCTTGTCAGGGAAAACTAATCCTGCAAATAACACGCCCATACCTATAACAGCAAACAGTATAAGCAACTCAACACTGTTAACTCGTGCAAACGGATTCTGCAAGAACACTACCGTATTGATGATAATTGCTACTAGAAATCCAATTTCTGCGACAATCAATGTTTTGTTTCTACGCAGTTGTGGAATGCATATTAAGATGCCAATAATAACCGTACCAACGCCGAATAATATAAGCAAAGTATTATATGAGCTAGGTGTTAACCTCCCGCTTTGCGCTTCATTGGCCATGATTGCGACTACTATGCCGTAGATTATGGAGAGCACTGCGCCACCAAGCAGTATGTTGTTTTTTGTCTTGTTCATAGTAACCTCCAGAGTGTTAATTTAAATACAATGCCTGCCGGCAATTTATAGCCCTGAATAATAAGGCCAAACCAACTTACTAATACGCATTTAAGCCATCTGCCATGTTCTATTCATTTTCTGGATACATTCTAGCTATATAACTTGTACAATACTCCCATTGTCTAGGTTCTCCTTTGCCTTGGCACATATTTGTGATGAATACATTTCTCGCAGTCATAGGAAGCAATGTTCCTACATTAATCTGTGCAAGCAAGTCGTCGGTTACATCGCCAACATGGCTCACGCATGTACCGTAATACGGACAATTTCTTTTTTTCTCTCTTTCTGCCAAAATTCTTCTAACTTTTACTATGACAACTATAACCACGATTACAACCCCTAAAAAAACTAACCATCCCATCGTAAACATACCTCCTAAATTATCCGGCGGCTGTAAATTCACTGCACGCCATGTTTTCTGAAGGCCATAATAAAAGACGCGCAGGGGGCCTTCGCCCGGGCATTGCAGCCCTGCCTACGCGTCCGAAAATTCATTCAGATTATGCAACAGATAAACTCAACCGGCCCGGCGGCAAAATCAGCTTGAAAAAACATGCAAAAGCAAGTATACTGATTGCGTCGTAGCGGCGGGTTTACCGTGTTTGTAGGCATGGATTATAAGGCTTTCCTACTTTCACCGTGACGGTGGTGGAACACTTTCACGGTCGCTGCGGCCGTTTATTATGGCCTAACGGGTATAAGATATCATATGTTTTACTTATATGCAATACATTTGTTAGAAAATTGTGAATTATTTGACAGTTTTGAACTACGATGAAAAATATTAATCTGTTACCGGTATTTACGCGGTCACAAAAATTGCTGTCCGAGCGCAAGGCACGGTATAGACTTAATAAACGCGTGATTAATAACGATGTATTTCTTTATTATTCAAAAGAAAAATTATTCTTGACAACGGAAGCATATAGGTTCATAATGTACCCGATAACAGCAAAGGCGCTGTGGGCTGACACCCGCAGCGTCTCTTTGCGTGAGTGGAATCATGACAATCGGTATACACCGATGCTAAGGAAGGCAGGTATATAAATTGCGATCCGCAGACAGCCTAACAGGAGGGTTTGAGTTTAATGATTAATGCCGGGTCACTTAACGAGAAATGCGCTGTTTTCGGCGCCAATCTTATAACAGATGAAGCCGTAGGCGTTACTTATAACGGATTGCTTGCACTTCAGCACCGAGGTCAGGAAGGCGCAGGCATAGCTGTTACCGGGGGAAACAAGATATTCTGCCATAAAGACGCAGGGCTCGTCAGTGAGGTCTTTTCCGGTGATAGTCTCGGCGGATTGCCGAAGGGCAGCACAGCTATCGGCCATGCGCGTTATTCCACCACGGGCAGCAGCATAAAGGAAAACGCAGGGCCGTTTGTCACCGAGTATCTGACCGGGCGGATAGCTACGGCGCATAACGGTAATATAACAAATTCCGCAGATATCCGCGACAGGTTGATGAGAGGCGGTCTGCAATTTCACGCGACAAGCGACAGCGAGGTTGTTTCGTCGCTTATCGCGTATTATATAAGAAAAGAAAAAAATCCGGCAGATGGCATCACGGAAGCGGCTAGATTGCTGCGAGGCGCGTATTCGCTTGTCATTGCTGTTTGTGACGGAAAACTGATCGCGGTGCGCGACCCAAATGGTTTTCGCCCATTATGCATCGGGCGCAGCGAGATTGGGATTGCGATAGCATCAGAGAGTTGCGCGCTTGATGTTTGCGGGTTTGAGTTTGTGCGGGATGTCTCTCCAGGCGAGGTTATTATCATCGAAAACGGCACAGTCGTTTCATCGGAAATAAGGCTCTTCCAGCCGGAAGTAGACCGAGGGCTTTGTATCTTCGAATACATATATTTTGCGCGGCCGGACTCCGTCATTGACGGGCTTTCGGTATATGACGCCAGATACAATATGGGCGTAGCGCTGGCGGAGGAACACCCTGTTGATGCCGATGTTGTCTGCGGCGTGCCTGACAGCGGGTTGGAGGCAGCCGGCGGTTACAGCGCAAGAAGCGGAATACCGCTTGCCCCGGGATTTGTAAAAAACAGGTATATCGGCAGAAGCTTCATATATCCGCTGCAGACCCAGCGTGACAGCGCGGTTTTGCAGAAACTAAACCCGCTTGCCGCAAACATCCGGGACAAGAAGGTCGTGCTTGTCGATGATTCAATTGTGCGCGGCACGACGAGCAGGAAAATTGTCGGCAGCCTGAAAGCCGCAGGGGCTAAAGAGGTGCATATGCGTGTCTCGTCCCCGCCGTTTCGGTACACCTGTCATTATGGTACGGATATTGACGGTGAGGAAAACCTGATTGCAAACAAGATGCGTACGGATGAAATCGCCAAAAGCATCGGCGCGGACAGTTTGGGTTATATAAGCATTGAGGGTCTTAGGCAAGCCTGCGCGAAGTGCAAGCTGCAATTTTGCACAGCATGTTTTACTGGGAACAGCTCAACCCACTTGAAAAAAGGTGTTTTTGAATGAGGGGTGGGGGCGTTGAGAGTTGAGAGTTGAGAGAGGAGAGTTGAGAGTTGGAATTTGGAATGCGGGATGATGAATACTTAATTTGTAATATGAAAATGGGGGATTGAGGGGTTGAGGGCTTATTTGGTTTTGGAAAATGGTGTTGTTATGGTAGGGGAGGGGTTTGGTGCTTCGGGGGATGTAGTCGGGGAGGTTGTTTTTGCTACGGGGATGACGGGGTATCTGGAGACATTGACGGATCAGAGTTATTTCGGGCAGATTGTTCTTCAGACTTTTCCTCTGATTGGGAATTATGGTGTCATACCGGCTGATTTTGAAAGTGGGTCTGTCGGCGCGAAGGCATATATTGTCAAGCATCCATGCGCGGAGCCTTCAAATTTCCGGAGCGGGGGTAGTCTTGATGCTTTTCTAAAAGAGCAGGGGATTATCGGGCTGTGCGGGATAGACACAAGGGCGCTTGCAAGGATTATTCGCCAAAACGGTGTTATGAACGGGAAAATTACAATGTCGCCCCCGTCCGTTGCCGACCTTTCCGAAACGAAGGTATATAGTATCCGAAACGCGGTAAGCTCTGTGTCAACACCACAGCTTACGAAGAGCGGCATCGGAGGCTCGAGGCGGATAGCAATGCTGGATTTCGGCGCGAAGCAGGGGATAGCGGATGCGCTTATTTCTCGTGGCTGCGAGGTTTGGTCGTTTCCGTATAATGCTTCGGCAAAGGATATACTGCAAGCCCGGCCTGACGGCATTATGCTAAGCAACGGGCCGGGCGATCCTGCTGACCCTGCGAATGCCGGAATAGTCGGTACAGTTGCGGAGCTTAATAAAAGCGGCATTCCTATCTTCGGTATTTGCCTCGGCCATCAACTCCTAGCTCTCGCAAACGGCTATAAAACAAAAAAGCTGAAGTTCGGACACAGGGGCGCGAACCAGCCGGTAAAAGACCTGACCACGGGGCAATCGTACATCACCAGCCAGAACCACGGTTATGCTGTGGTTGCCGGTGACAGTTCGTTTATTAATGTAAACGACGGCACCTGTGAGGGTATGGATTACGGCAACTCATTCTCCGTACAGTTTCACCCGGAAGCGAAAGGCGGCCCGCTTGACACGGCGTTTTTGTTTGATAGGTTTATAGAAAGAATTAGGGTAACTTAGCATCCCAAACATCAGCAAAAAGCAAGATAATTGCAATCGCTAAGTTACAATGCATAATGCATAATGCATAATTAATACGGGGGACGGATTTGAGTTGTGGGAACCTGCGTTAGGAATGAGAATGAGGAACTTTGATGGGGGAGCGGGTTTCCATTATGGGTGTGATTTGCTTTAATTTTCATTCATCCGCCGAGGAGGGGTTGGTCGTAGTTGTATAGGACTTGGTTTATCTCAAAAATATCGTATTTACGGCTATGTATGAAAAACTCCACTATCACATCGAACTTGCGGCTGCGAGATAAGGCGAAACCTGCCCTTGCGAGCAAATCACCGGTCTGCTCGAGTGTCAGTTCAAGGGCTATGGCAAAGGCCAGCACTGTTGACTTGCTTGGCGCGTAATGCTCGTTGCTCCTGATTTTTGAAAACAGCCTGCGGTCTATGTTGGCGCGGTTGTATATATCCGAATCTTTTTTGCCTGTCGAATCGATCAGCCGCATAAGCGTTGCGGAGAAAGGCTCGTCAAGATTCCCTACGATGTCATCCAGCCTTGCGGCAATCGGCTTTTTCTTTCCGGGCTTGAATGCGATCGTTGCTGCTGCTTGCGGCATAGGTATGCTCCGCGGCTCGCTTTCTGATTTATATAAGACGCTATGTTCATCTTCCTTGAACATGAGCCTCGCCGGTTCGGAGTATGTGCGGTTTTCGGCCTCGCGTACTAATGTATGCGAATAGAGCTGCTCCGATTCTTCGATATAGTGCTCACTTATGAAGGCATCCACTGCCCTAAGCAGATCATCACTGACCACATACGGTTTTTTACTAAACACTATCCCAACCCTCTTTCGAGTTTTTTTGTATTATATAATTATTATTGTGAGTAATCAAGAAGCAGATTATCGTGAAAGGCGAGAAGTATATGAAAAAAGATAAAATTATGAACGAACTCATTTTGGTGCTCGATTTCGGCGGGCAGTATAAGGAACTTATCGCGAGGACTGTCAGAGGGCTATCGGTGTATTCGGAAATTGTTGCGGGCGGTATAAAGGCCGATGAAATCCGTGAACGAAAGCCGATAGGCATCATTTTGACCGGCGGGCCTAACAGCGTTCATTTGCCTGACTCGTTAAGATGCGACCCGGGGTTATTTTCGATGGGAATACCTATTCTTGGCATCTGTTACGGTATGCAGATGATGTGTAATATGCTTGGCGGCGTGGTCGAGACTGGCGTTGTCGGCGAATACGGGAGAGTTATGGTCAGGCCGACTGCTCAGTCCGGATTATTCGCAAACTTAGTGCCATTTCATAAAGTAAATAAACATAACCAAAACATACCAAATTCCGAACCCCACATTCCGATTTTAAAAGCGGAGCCTTTCGCCGCGCTTATGAGCCACCGCGACATGGTGACACGTCTGCCGGAGGGCTTCGTCGCGACAGCCTCGAGCGAAGCTTGCATAGCCGCTTGCGAGAACCGCGCCAATAATCTCTACGCTGTGCAATTTCATCCCGAGACCAAGCATACGGATGGCGGGCGCGAAATAATCAAGAGGTTTTTGTATGATATATGCGGCGCGTCCGGTGATTATAAACTGGATGATTATATACAGGCACAGGTAACGCGGATAAGGGAAACGGTTGGCAGCAAGCAAGTTTTGCTTGCGCTGTCGGGCGGGGTTGATTCATCGGTATGCGCAAGCCTGCTGACAAAGGCTATACCCGGGCAGCTAATTTGCATCTTCATCGACCACGGGCTTATGAGGGAAAATGAGGGGGACGAAATTGAGGGCATTTTCTCGAAACGTAAGCTTCGTTTTATCAGAGTGAACGCGCAGAAACGGTTTTTATCCAAGCTAATGGGCGTGAAGGATCCGGAAGCAAAGCGAAAGATTGTCGGTTTGGAGTTTATCAGGGTGTTCGAGGAGGAGGCGGCAAAGCTCGGGAATGTTCCGTTTCTGGCACAAGGTACGATTTATCCTGATATAGTGGAATCAGGCGGCAAGCATGGCGCGGTTATAAAAAGCCATCATAATGTAGGGGGTTTGCCGGATAATTTATCGTTTGAAGATATAGTTGAACCACTCTCCGGGCTTTTCAAGGACGAGGTGCGCGCGCTTGGGCGCAAACTGGGTCTTCCGCCGTCTTTGGTAAACCGCCAGCCGTTCCCCGGCCCCGGGCTGTCGATACGCATAATGGGCGAGATTACAGAGGATAAGCTGGAGCTTCTGCGTAAAGCCGATGCCATTGTGCGCGAGGAACTTGGTAAGTCAAAGAGAAAACCAAATCAATTCTTCGCGGTGCTGACCGATACCCGTTCAGTAGGCGTGAAGGGCGACGACAGGACGTATGATTATGTGATTGCGGTAAGGGCCGTAAAAACAGACGATTTTATGACATGCGACTATTCCCCGCTGCCGCATAGGGTATTAAGCCGTATATCAGCAAGGATTACAAGCGAGATACCGGCTGTCAGCAGGGTAGTGTATGATATTACGTCAAAGCCACCGGGGACGGTGGAGTGGGAGTAGGAATATGGCGCGAGAAACCCTTGTGTAATGCGGGTTTACGCTATCCCTGATACCCTCGTGGCAACGATTTGGCAACATTGCAAAATTCTGATTGCTGGATTGAATCGCTAGGTCATTGGACGTTTATCACATGCCAATCGGTCGCTACGACCGATTACAGCCGATAACGACCGATTGGCAGCCGATTGACAGCCGATTGGAAACTCAACCCAGAGTTCCTGATTGTGTCGGTGCTGGCGATACAGTTCGAGAGATGAGATTATCCAGATTGGCGCTCTGACATTGTAACGACTGTTAAAAAGATGATAGCTAACTGATTTATAGGAATCGTATTCCTTGTCGGTTAGCTCATTTTGCGTACCCCAACAAATTAGTCGATTAGTAGGAAAGATTTTAGTGCAATGAATAAATCATTCGATATCTGCTTATCAAACAGCTTGTTCTGCTTGTATATACCTATACTTGGATAGTACGATCTCTTATTGGTGAAATGCAAGAACAGTTAATGCCTCATTGTAAAGTAAAGCGTTTGATCAAAGCGCCTTTCGGGGTTAAGGCGATTCATGCAGCTTGGTTCGATAATCTCAGTTATTACGCTTTTTGGCAACGCTGGAACACTTATTCTTTCAGACGAAACATAATTCCGCCATTTTGTTCCCTGTATTGCAAATTCCTTGTCTGTTTGCTTACCGAAAGCCATTTCACGATAAATCTCAACTAAGCGTATTTTACCTGACTTGCTTAACTCCCAAAGACAGCGCGCTAACCTCGCTGAAGCTCTCATAGGTCGGCTCATTGTTTTCTCCGCAACAATAGAACTATCAAGGAATAGGCGAGAAAATGCGTAGTCGCTCCAAACGACAATATCAAAAGCGTTATCAGCAAGAAGCGGAGATTGCCCTTGTGTTTTCCAAAGCGTCTGTAGTAAAAGCGGTTTTTGACTTTTTATATATTTTCGCTGAAAATTATTAACGCTTTCAGTAAGCGCAGGAGTCTTATCACTCATTTCGTAATCATTTTTCCAATCCCCTATGTTGCTGCAAGCATCTTCAAAAATATCACGAACCTTGACAGCGTCGTCTTTAACCGAATCAAACATACCTAATGCACAATATGAAGTAGTAGCGGCTCTAACCACAACTTCACTTCCCCATTTTCCCTCTGGCTTTTTACTTGTATTCGATGTGGGTAATACCGTTAGCTTTATTTCCAAGGGAGACAGGTATGTTCCATCGAGATTTTTTACTACAAGATCAATAGCATCAATTGAGTCGAATGAGTATGCTTGGTAAGGTTCATATCGTGATTCAAACTGAAAGTCTAACATCTCAGGGGCTGTTTCGCCACTATTTAAGACATCACGTAAAGAAATCTCAGATGATGAAACCTTGAGTTTATCATCATCTATAATAAGCCTGTTGTAGATAGCCGGAATGTCTTTTGTAAGCATATAGCAAGCGACTGCTGTTGGAAAACTGGAATTAAAGCAATTCTTTCCCCAATGCTTGGCAACTGTCCGATTTGAGTTCACAATGCCAAACAATCCTGATGAAGTCTCAACGGGCGCTTGTTTTTTTCTCACCATATATTCGTCGCCTCCAATTTTTGACGTCAAGTTATTGACGTCGCGTGAAATATGGTATATAATTAAGGATATTGTAACTTGTTGCGTTTCTGAAATCAAGAGGGGAACGAATATTAATGAAAAAAATCGTTGATTTATTTGCTGGTTGCGGGGGATTATCGCTTGGATTTCAAAATATAGGTTATGAACTCGTTGGAGCCTATGAGCTTTGGGATAAAGCTGCGACTACGTATGAGGCAAACTTTGACCATCCGGTTTACCGAGAAGATCTGTCTGATGTGAGTGGTGCCATTAGACGAATACAATCCCTTGACCCGGATATTATTATTGGCGGCCCGCCATGTCAAGATTTCTCCCATGCCGGAAAGCGTGTCGAGGATAAACGAGCAGCACTAACAGAGTCATTTGCTGAAATTGTTACCTCCATTAACCCCCGGTGGTTTCTCATGGAAAACGTGGATCGTGCTCAGAAAAGCACATCCTATGCAGCTGCAAGAGAGATATTCAAAAAAGCGGACTACGGTTTAACAGAAGTCATTCTCAATGCAGGAGTGTGCGGCGTGCCACAACGAAGAAAACGGTTCTTTTGCTTTGGTGCGCTTGGAGCCGATGATGATTTTTTATTAGAGTACATTAATTCGAGTATGAGTCAAAAGGAAATGACAATGCGTGATTACTTTGGGCAATCGCTTGACTTCGAGTATTATTACAGACATCCACGTAATTACTCGCGACGAGCAATATATTCAATTGATGAACCATCGGCAACAATTCGAGGGGTAAATCGCCCTGTTCCTCAAGGTTATCCGGGTCATCATTTAGACGCAAAAGTACTTGATGGCACAATACGTGCACTAACAACACTCGAAAGAGCATTAATTCAAACGTTTCCACCAAATTATAAATGGTATGGGAATAAGACCGACGTTGAGCTAATGATAGGAAATGCTGTTCCTGTTAAGCTCGCTGAGTTCGTCGCTAAAGCTCTAACGCATCATATTCGCAACGAAAAAACTCTGCCTTACTATACTCGGAACGATAAGACCATTCACAGCGATGGTGCTTATCTGGTATGCGAACCTTTTCTTGAGTGGCTTCGAGACAGTCAGACAATGTCGGAGCGCACACAACGTGACACAATTTCCCGTTTAAAACGCGCTGATGCAATCTGTGCCATGCCGCCAGTACCTGAAGCTTATTACTTATTTTCGCTTGAACAATCTGAGAACTATAAATCATTAACCCCGTCTGTTCGTTCACAGCTTAAACGTGCTGTTTCACTTTATTCTGATTATCGCAGGGCAGAAAGTTCCGCGAATGGCTGATGTGTTTGAAACAAAATGAGCGTGGGGTGGAACCGTGGTATTTCAAGTGGAAATAACCGAAACGTTGCAGAGAATCGTTTCGATTGAAGCTGAAAGCGAGAACGCTGCGCATTTGGCAGTGAAAGAAATGTACAGAAACGAAGAGATTGTTTTAGACAACTCGGATTACATTGATACAGAAATTGAGATTTTAAAGAAGTAAGCAATATGGAGAAAATGGTATTAAGCGATATCTTTAGGATGATTGGCAAGGATTGCTATTTCTACTACCGTCCAAAAACACGTGAGGTCAACACTATCCATTACTACTATGCGCAGGAAGATCATAATACCGAAAACTTCCTCAGCTACAAAATCGGTAGCGGCATTTCGGGCGAACTGATACCACTACCAAGATACAAAGATATTGACCACAAGAATATTATGTCCTTTTACATAAAAGAATGCGTACATGACAAAGAAACGCGTCGAAAACTATTCAATATCTTACGAAATCATGATTTCATGGACAAGTTTCTTGCTGCCGTCAAGGAATTAGACCTGTACGAAGAGTATATAATGGTGACAGATGATATCTACATTCAACTCGCTGAGGAGTGGGCTGAAGAAAATGGTGTTTTACCGGCTAAGTAGGGATGTCGTTAGAACCTACTAAACACGAACTCGCCCTTCAGCAATATGGCAACCTGTCGTTTTGCTTAGAGTAAGTAGGTTGATGCAATGAACCGTGAGCATTCATTTTCGCCATTGATAGATTCGCAATCCCGCATTTTAATACTTGGTAGTCTGCCGGGGGTGGAATCATTACGGCAACAGCAATACTATGCACACTCTCGAAACAGTTTTTGGCGAGTCGTATATGCGATTTATGGGGATAATCTTGATGAGGAGTATTCCCACCGCTGTGAGTTTATACTATCAAACAAGCTTGCCCTTTGGGATGTATGCAGTTCCGCCATAAGAATTGGTTCGGCTGATGACAAAATGGTCGATATTGAACCAAATGATGTTATGGGATTGTTAATCGATTACCCAAACATCAGACGGATAGTTTTGAACGGGCGAAAAGCCGAAAAAGAGTATCATCGATATTTCAGTGAGCTTTCAATTCCGGCGGTTTATGCACCGTCAGCAAGTCCCGCGCTTGCCGCTCTGAATTTCGATGAGAAATTGTCTGCGTGGCGGAAAGCTTTGTGCTTTGGCGGCTGATCCATAACATCTGATTGGCGAGCCGACATTTCCGCTTGATGTCCCACCCTTGCTTTACCGCATTCTACGCGCAGCAGCTCCTAACCGCGCCTTCCCCGTCGAGCATTCTTACAAACATAGTTTCAATCTTATCCGAAAGGCCGCACTCGTTAAGGTCAACGCCGAACAACGCTTTGTTGGAAAGTATCGGCCTTAGCTGACCGCTGTACGAGGCGGCATCCTTCGCGTTAATGCCGTTAAGCAGGGGCAGGAGCTGCGGCAGCATGGGGTCGGTGCTAAGCTCAAACGGTTTGAGCGAATCGTCTACAGTGAGCAGATACCGGAACCACGCCGCGATGGTGAGCGGTATGCCTTTGAGCGTGTTGATGTCAAGGTCGGGGCGGTTGATGTAGGTTTTAATCGTTTCTCCGAAGCGTATAGCTATTTTTTGGCTCGTATCGGTTGCTATCCGCTGGGGAGTGTCGGGTATTAAAGGGTTAGGGAAACGTTCTTCAATAACTTCACGCAAAAAGGTTTCGGGGTTGATAATGCCGGGGTTTACTACTGTGGGCAGTGCTTCGATATAACCTATACGCTTTACCAAGGAGTTCAAATCAGCGTCGCCCATGGCATCCGAAATGCTTGTATAGCCGAGCAAACACCCGAATATGGCTAAAGTGGTATGCAGAGGGTTAAGGCAGGTTGTAACTTTCATACACTCTACCTTGTCAACCGTTTCCCTGCTTGTGAAGTATACACCCGCTTTTTCAAGCGCGGGGCGGCCGTTGGGGAAACTGTCCTCAATAACAAGGTATTCCGAAACCTCTGCGTTTACAAATGGGGCAATGAAGGTATTTTTTGATGTTATTATAGGCTGCATATTTTCTATACCCGCTGACGACAAGCTCTCTTTAATAGCGTTGTCCGGCCACGGCGTAATTTTGTCTATCATGCTCCACGGAAAGGACACCTTGGAAACGTCGGACAGATAATCAACAAAACCCTTGTCCGCGTGACCTTTTCCCACCCATTGTGCGGCAATGGTCAATACGGAAGATTTCAGCCTGTCGCCGTTTTGGCTGCAGTTGTCCATGCTTACAAGCGCAAGAGGAAACGCCCCGGCTTTATAGCGTTCAAGCATTAAAGCGGTTATTATGCCTATTAAGTGCGCCGCGTCATCAGGAGCGTTGTCGATATCGTGCTGTGCGGCGGGCATGTATTCACCTTGCATATTGGTCAAGGCATAACCCTTTTCCGTTACGGTAAAACTTACCATTTGGAGATGGCTGTTTCTGAAAATACTCTCCATGCGCTTGCGATGACCTAAGTGCAGACTTTCGCTAATAGAAGCCACTGCTTCTTTTTCGGTGCTTCCGTCTGCTTTTAGGGTAACAAGCAACGTAAGCCCGTCATGCGGAACGCATATCCTGTCTATTATTTCCGCGTCAAACGTTTCCGCGGCTATAATTCCGCGCTGGGCAGCACCACAATTTAACAGATCGTTTTGCAAGCGGGCTATGTACCCGCGAAAAATGTTGCCCACGCCAAAATGTATCCAGACAGGGTTTTCTTTTGTGTTTGCGCATACGCTGTCAAAATCGAACGCGGGCATCTTTACCCCGATTTTTTCCCATTGCGCCTTGTTTTTTAACGCGTCCTTGTTCAGTTCCATGATATCGCCCCTTAACCTAAATTTTTACTGCTTTTATCGATTGCTTCCCACAAGCCTAAAATATAGTTCGTGCCTATTGCGCGGTCGTACAACCCATATCCCGGCCGCGCCTTCTCATCCCATATCATTCTGCCGTGGTCGGGGCGGATATAGCCGTCAAACCCCGTTTCATACAGCGCTTTAACAATTTCATACATATCTAAGTCGCCGCATTGGCTAAGATGCGCGCATTCAACGAAATCAAGCCCGGTTAAATGCTTTACATTGCGAATATGCGCAAAATGCACTCTGCCCTGTCCCGAAAATTCGCGTATAATAGCCGGTATGTCGTTGTCTGCCGCCGCTCCAAGGCTTCCTGTGCAAAGCGTAAGACCGTTATTAACACTGTCGTTAAGCGAAAGAAAATTACGGATATTATCGGCGTTTGTAATTACCTTAGGCAAACCGTACAAAGGCCACGGCGGGTCGTCCGGGTGTATTGCCATTTTTATCCCCAGTTTTTGAGCGTGAGGAACTACCGCATCCAAAAAATACTCCATGTTTTTCCAATATTGCTCAACACTCATATTTTGGTAAAATTCAATGTCCTTACCCATTTCGCCCACGCGTTCGGGTTCCCAGCCGGGTAAAGTATAACCGCGCGCTTTGTCCGCCATACTTCCCGCCATTTTAGACGGGTTCATGGCAAGCACTTCGGTGTGAAAATACGCCAAAACCGTGCTTCCGTCGTCCAAAACATGCGCAAGGTCGCTTCGCGCCCAGTCAATGACAGGCATAAAATTATAGCATAAGCACTTTACGCCGACACTCGCCAAGTTGGTAAGGGTTTCAATGTAAGCCTCTATATACCTGTCTTTGGAAGGCATACCCTTTTTGATGTCCTCGTGAATGTTCACGCTCTCAATGACTTCCATTTCAAGCCCCGCGCCGTTTATCTCTTCTTTAAGCGCACGCAGAATATCTATCTGCCACACTTCGCCCACGGGTACTTTAGGCAAGCACGTCGCCACTCCGGAAACGCCCGGTATTTGTTTGATCTGCTTTAATGTAACGCTGTCGTCGCCAAAAGGAAACCAGCGCAATATCATTTTCATTTCATTGAGCTCCTTTATGTGTGAATTAACCTGCCGTGCTTGTCATTGATCATAGACTTGCGGTAAAAATATGTGTTTACCGTGTCGCGCCAATTTTTGCTGTTAAGCGATTGCTCGTCAAACTTCTTCATCACCCGCTCGTAAACGGCCAGCGGCAAAAACTCCTTGCACTCTCTCCATTGCTTAATCATTACCTCAACTGCGTCCGCGCCGTCAAAGTGCGAGTCGTAGATGTGCTGTATCAAAGTTTTTCCCGTTTTTAGCACATAATCATACGATAAACGGTGGAAGAATAACAGCAGCTCTGTAGGGCAAGCATCGGGGGTTTCGTACATTATCCGGTTAGGGTCGTTGTACTGCGTGGCGTAACCTGTGCCTTTTGATGAACGGTCTACTCCGATCCCTTTATGGTCCGCTCTGTGGTACGTTCCCCAGACATCGTATTCGTAGCCGTCTACGTTGGGCCCGTAGTGAATGCCCGGGTTAATCATCCACCCGATACCAAGCGGGCTGGTATAGTTTTCGTAAGCCGGCCATGAGTTCAAAAGGATGTAAGCAACATTTTTGACTACCTGCGGCTCGTTCGATAACGTCAAAACCGTCCACTCATAAGCTATTTCTTCGGAAGACAGGCCTGTGTTCCATGCGAGCCTGCCAAAACCGTAAAGGTTCGCTGCGGCTAAATCGTTACTCGTCCAGTTAGGTTCATCCCCTGTGTTCGACACAGCGGCAAAACCGCAGTTGCTTCCGCCGAACGCTTTGCCCGACACGATGTCGCCGACCGTGTCGTGATCCTGCGACATATATGTGCGGAAATCCAGCGTTTCTTTCCATGACGGAACTAAATAACATACGTCTTTTTGATGCCCGGTATACTCCTGCGCTATTTGCACCTCGAGTATTTGATTGGTATGTTTAAGCGCGCCGAACAGCGGTGTAACAGGCTCTCTTACCTGAAAATCCATAGGTCCGTTCTTAATTTGAAGTATTACGTTGTCAAGAAACTTTCCGTCTAAGGGTGAAAAATTGTCGTATGCCGCTTTTGCCCTGTCGGTCACTTTGTCGCGCCAGTCCTGCTTGCAGTTGTAAACAAAACAACGCCATATGATTATGCCGCCGTGCGGCTTCACAAGATTTGCAAGCATATTAGCGCCTTGCGCGTGGTCGCGGCCGTATGTGAACGGTCCGGGTTCGCCCTCCGAATCCGCCTTAACTAAAAACCCTCCAAAGCCCGGTATGTTCTGATAAATTGCTTCAACACGCTCTTTCCACCAGTTTATAACAGACTCGTCAAGGGGGTCTGCCGTGTCAAGCCCGCCCAATTTCATAGGCGATGCCCAGTTCAAGCTTAAAAACATCTTTATACCGTAACCGGCGAAAATTTCCGCAATCTGTCTAAGCTTGTCAAAATGCTTTTCGGTAACAAGCTCTGCCGCGACACCTTTGACGTTTACGTTATTTACGGTGGAACAGTTAATGCCGATAGATGCCATAAGCCGCGCATAATCTTTCGTGCGTTCGTTTACTATTATGTCGTTTTCTTTGAAAAAGAACGACCTGCCCGAATAACCCCTTTCTATGTTGCCGTTAAAATCATCCCAATGGTTAATCATACGAATGGGGTTGTCAGGTGATTCGCTTATATCAATATAATGTAAATCCACGTTTAACATAACGCATCTTATTAACGCGAAAACACCGTACAGTATGCCTTTGTCTGTCGGGCTTTCAACATAAACAGCCCCGACTTTGTTGTAAACACGAAAACCTTCCGCTTTCGCTATTTTGCCGTTATCAGTTATTTGTAGGATTATGCCGCTGTCCGCGCCGTGTTCTTCAACAGAAGGCGTAAGCCCGAAAAACCCTTGCGCCGCCCGCACAAGCTCATCTGCCGCGCAGTCAATTATAACCCCGCCGGCTTTCTTTGTTATTACCTTAAAAAAGTCCCGCCCGCCGTAGTTTTCTTTCGCTTTATAGTTAAGCCATAATTGTTCCCAAGACATTGTTAGTCCCCCTATCTTTTGTTATGCAGGGACGACCGGCTCGGTCATCCCTACATAAAAACTGTGTAAAATAACTATTTCAAGTTCGCTTCCAGTTCATCACGCCAAGCGTTTGCGTAAATAGACATTAAGTGGGTATCTTTAATCATAAGCACATAAGGCGTACCCGGACGCAAGCCAAATTGTTTAACCCCATCTCTTTCAACAATAAATCTTTCGGGGTAATACTTAACAACCTCGTTCCAGACCGTTAAAATGTCTTCATTGGGAATCAACGATAAACTTGAATATGTGTAGCTGGGCATCATTAATGAAACGTATGTTTGCGAATTTATTTCAGGCTCAATCGCCAGCTTCAGGAAATCCATAGAAGCGTTAAACGCTTCGGGGCTTAAATTTACGGGTATCATGTAAAAATGCCCCGCGATAGTAAGCTGTACGTTGTCGCCCGCCATTAAAGCATACTTGGAGCCTTCGAGCCCAAACGAGTCAATACGCAAATGTTCGGGCAAAGTATCGTTGGCAAGACCTAACGCGTGAAGCCTGAAGTACCATGCGGGCGTATGGGGGATAACGTCTACGCTGCCTTCAACCAAATCTCTGAACGTCGCGCTGGTTCCGGCGTAAAGCGACGTTACTCCGTTGTCGAACAATGGCCTTGCCCACTCAATAGACTGCTCAGGCACGCTGTTTGCGCCAAATTCTCCGTGATATTGAAATAATCCCCATGTCCACGAGTCGCCGGGACCCGAGTTAGAAATTCTGCCGCGGCCGAATGTAGGGTTTCCGGGGTCGGTAAGCAAAAATTCCTTTAATTGAGAGTAACTAATTTCACCGCTGCCGCCGATTAACGTGTCAAGTCTCGCGCCCACTTCCGTACCCGGCATATACGCAATACCCGCGTGGCCAAGCTCAATAAAAACCTGTAAAGCCGATTGGTCTAACTGTTCAAAATTAAGCCGCGCTATTTCTTCTTTTTCTGAAATCCGTAATTCGTCCCTGTAGTCCGCCAAAGATGCGAACACGCCCGATTGAAGCCCGCGAGGTACATCGCTGTCGCCCATAATAACGATATTTACATTACCGCTGCCGGCTTGGAAATCCTGCGATTCAATCTTTGATATAGCATCAGCGGCTGACAATGTTTCGTACATAATATTATACTTGTCGCCGTATCTTTCGCGGAAAGCCGCCAGAACAACGTCTCTGTGGTACTCTTCCGCACCTGCCACATTGTAAACAATGAAGTCACTTTTGCCCGACGAACCCGAGCCGCTGCATCCGCTCAGCAGAGCAGCCGTAATAACAACTGCAATAATTCCGAACGCGGCACGCATAAATTTCTTGGTTTTCATAATAATTTCCTCCGTTTTTTTGTATTTGTTTTTTATGTTAATCCCTTCACAAGGGAATTAGTAACTTAGTGATTGAAAACGCAAACTTAAATCAGGAAATGTTCCGTCACTAAGTTACAATTGAGAATTGAGAAAGGAGAATTGAGAATTAGGACGGGGAACGGTTCTGAGATGATGCGTATTAATTTTTGTTTTGTAAATCAAATATAAATTATGTAAACTATAGTAAAAACCTCGTAACCTAATTCTCCATTCTCAACTCTCAATTCTCAATTGCGCTCCGCAGAGCGCTTTAGTTGTTTCCAAAACGCTTTCTTAAAATCCTTTCGCAAATGAGCGATAATACTGTGAAAATGAACATAGGTAGCATATAAAATACGGTTAATGAGTTAAGTAATGCCTGTGATTCGCTTCTTGCGTTTGCCAGTACGCCGAACACCCTTATGGTTAGTGTAAACGTAGACGGCCCTCCTATAAGCAAAAGCAGCGTATAATTGGTAAACAACCGCACAAAAACGTTTATCAAAGTGGTTATAACCCCCGGTATTAACTGCGGTATGATAATGTGCGTAAACACCACAAGCCTGTTTGCGCCCAGCGTTTCCGCCGCTGTTTCCACCCTTGAGTCAAGCCTTTCAATAAAAGGTGTTAGGATGGACAACCCGAAAGGTATGCCTATTACCATCAATATCGAGGTTACGCCCCAGTAAGTTTCCGCCAAGCCTAATGAATAATAGATAACCGCCAAGGGTATGCCTATAATAAGCTCAGGCAACAGTATGGGTAAACGGAAAAACTGGTTAAGCAAATCTTTGAGCCGCAGTTTCTTCCTTGCCATAATATAGGCGGTGGGAAGCGCACATACCAGTGATAAAAACGTTGCCATTACTACAATCTTTAAAGAAACGATGTAGTAAAACCCTATTTCATAATTAACCCATGCTTCCCTTAAAAATCTAAAGCTGAAATCTTGCGGCAGTAGGGTATCGCGCCAGTTAAGCGATAACGAGCCGATAAACACCGTTGCCGTAATGCCTAGGATAAATAGTATAAATGTAAGCATTATTGTGTAAAATGGTAGGTTAAAAAGAAACTTCTTAATTTTCCGGGACATCTATACCCCTCCTTTATTTGAACGAACCACCGAACCCAATGTAGAACCGTTTGCGTATTAGTTCTAAACAAGCCATAATCACTGCCTGTAGCATTACCAGTACAAAAGCTGCTGTCGCCGCCATGTTAAAGTTCATGTTCTCTCTGAATTCCTCAAACGCCACTACCGTAAGCACCCTTGTTGTGTTAGTAGGGTCACCCACCAATACCGCAGATGGATATGTCGCCATATTCAGCACCATATTTAATGAAATAATGCTTATCATAGACGGTATAGCGAGCGGCAGGAACACCTTTGTAAACGCCTTGAACCCGTTTGCGCCAAGTGTTTTGGCGGCTGTTTCCAGGTTGGGGTCTATACTTTCGCATATAGGCAGGAAGCCCGAAAACAGGAACGGTGTGCCGCCGATAATAACCGATATGAACGTTCCCCAAAACGTAAACAGTATAGTCAGCGGTTCGTCGATAATACCCAAAGCCATTAGTGCTGAGTTAAACCACCCTCCCGCTCTAAAAAAGTTTGTCATACCTCCTGCAATAATTAGAGAGCCAAGAGCAAGCGGAAAGATAATCAGCGTTTTGTATATAATTTTCCCTTTGATTTTTCCCCTAAGAAAGTACGCCATGGAAAACGCCAGGAAAATTTGTATTACCGTAGCCGGCAAAACCAGTCGCAGTGTGTTGAATATAGAATCATAGTACCGTCTTTCTGTAAAAAACACCCGCAGATTTTCTATGCCTACGTTGGCTTTAACGCTGTACACATCAGATTGTGATCGTATTTCAAAGGGCGTTCGCATTTCGCCTGTTTCAATCGTTGTTTCCGGTTCTACCTGTAAATAGCGGTTAGAAGCCGCGTTGTAATGATATTCATATGCGCCGTCTGTGTAAACAGGCTGGCCGCCAACCCTTACCGGTGTGGTAAATATCAGTTGAACAGCGTACACAAGAGGTAGTAAGAAAAGTATGACGATAGGTACGAGCGACGGCAAAAGCAGTAAATAATCGCCTTTCTTCATTTTGTCGTTCATATAATCACCCCCGCTAAACTTTTATTAAGGTAATATGTTCTTTGTTAAAGTGAACATATGCATACGAATCCGGCGCGTAGTTGCTGTAGCCGGTTACACTACCCTTAATAACAAAATCCTCGTCAGTTATTAATTCGTACCGCGTAGCGCTCCCTGTGTAGTCGTTCATGCCTACTTTGACCCTAAAGACGTTTGTGCCTTCACTTCCGCGGTCGGCTGTGAAAATGTCAACATTTTCGGGCTTGATAGTCGCCATCACCGTATCGCCCGCGTTAATATCTTTGGTATAAGCCTGTTTGGAAACGTCCGCCTGAAGTACATAGCCGTGAATATCGTCTTTAATGGTAACAATCCCGTTTGAGTTTTCCATTACTTTGCACGATAGGAAGTTGGCGTAGCCCACAAATTCCGCTATAAATTGATTTTTCGGGGTTAAAAATATTTCGAGAGGTGTACCGTATTGCTGTACCACGCCGTCTTTCATCACCGCTATTTTGGTCGAGAGCGACAACGCTTCAATTTGGTCATGCGTTACATAAATTGTGGTTATGCCAAGCATATTGTGCAGTTTTTTTAGCTCGAAGCGCATTTCTTCGCGTAGTTGAGCATCAAGGTTGGACAAGGGTTCGTCCAGTAAAAGCACCCTGGGCTTTACCACTATTGCCCGCGCAAACGCTACGCGCTGTTGCTGTCCGCCCGAAAGCTCCCTGGGAAAGCGTTTATTCAGATGCTCTAAGTGAACCATTGCCAATGCATTGTTTACCTGGTTACGCATGATTTCTTTAGGGGTTTTACGCATTTTAAGCCCAAAAGCCACGTTGTCCTCAACGGTCATGTGCGGAAATAGCGCGTAGTTTTGGAAAACCATGCCCACATCGCGTTTGTGTATGGGAATGTTCTGCACCGCTTCATCACCAAAGTAAATATTGCCTTCGGTAATGTCCTGTATGCCCAAAATCATAGACAGCAATGTCGTTTTACCGCATCCGCTCGGCCCCAATAATGAAACAAAGTCTCCGGCTTTAATATCGAGGGTTACGTCGTTGTTAGCCACATAATTTCCAAATCGTTTAGTTACGTTTTCGATCCGTACCTGCGTTGACATACTTTACATCCTCCTTTCAATAATAAAAAATAATGTGCTATACACACATTATATAAGCGCTAATATTAAATGAAAATGGAATAAGTAAATAAAAGATGTAAGAATTAAAGATGCGAATTGTTTTACACCCCTGTCAGAGGGTGCTGTAACAATACTTGCGATAATTAGACGGCGTCATCCCCGTCATTTTTTTGAAGACCTTGCTAAAATAGTATGTGTCGTTATAGCCTATTTGAAAGGCAATTTCTGAAATGTTAAGGCTCGACTTCTGCATAAGCATAATCGACTGGTTTACCCGTATTTTGTTTATGTAATATGAAACCGAGTAGCTCTCGTGTTTTTTGAAAATTGCGCCGCAGTAAACGGGGCTAAGGCTTATAGTGTCTGCGATATGTTCCAAAGTAATGGGTTTATAGTAGTTTTGTAAAATGTATGCCTTTATCTGCTCTACGTTTTTGTTAGATGCCTGGTTGTTTTTTTCGGCAATCAGCTTATGTAAAATAAGGAGCAGCAGGCCTTTGCATTTTAGCTTGTACTCAAAGCCTTGCTGCAGCCATTCTGTATTAAACTCTTCAAAATATTTTATGTAAGAATTAATTTGCGGAATCTTCATAACCGTTTGAAAAGGGAATTCAACTTCGTTGTCAAGTATAAAATCTATAGCCACATAGTGCATGTCCGATGTCCATGCCGTTCTTTCCTTGCCCGGCGGTATAAATACAACATCCCCCTGCTCGGCTTCGTAATCTTCCCCTTCTATTATATATTTAACGCCGCCGTCTAAAACAAACACAAGCGAATAAAAATCAATAATCTCATGGGTACGCCATTTGTGTTTTTTGCTGCTGTGCATAAAATAAATAATATCCGGGTTAAGCTCTTCATAAAAATTCATGTCGGCCTCCATACTAAAAGTAATATTCTTCAAACCGCGCATTAGTAATTATAAAAGATTTTACCGAATAATTATAACACGAAAGATAATGATTGTCAAAAAAACTGCGTCTAAAATCATTCACAAGTACCCGATTGGTTACAGTTCAGACGTGTGTTTTGAAAATACTTTATTATTTGACCGATTGCAAAATCTGATGTATAATGCTGCTTGTAGATTTATACACTCTAGGAGGCTGGCTATGGATTACTTAGGCAAGAATGTCGCTAAATTAGGCTTCGGGCTTATGCGCCTTCCGTCGAATGATGGCGTAGTTGACATTAACCAAACAATTGAAATGACAGATTTATTCCTTGATAGCGGGTTTACATACTTCGACACCGCGCACGTTTATGGCGACGGTAAATCAGAAGAAGCTCTCAAGACGGCGCTTGTAGACCGCCACCCCCGGGAAAAATACCTGCTTGCAACAAAAGTCGCACCATGGGAAGGTCCTATGAGCGCAGATGAAGCTAAGGCGATATTTTTCACTCAGCTCGAACGCATCGGCGTCCAGTATCTCGATTACTATCTGCTTCATAACCTTGGGCAGACACGGACAAAGTATTTCTATGATTACGGCATGTTCGATTATTTGCTGGAGCTAAAGCAAAAAGGGCTTATTCGCCATATCGGTTTTTCCATGCACGATAGAGCCAATACGCTCGACGATATTCTTACAAAACACCCGGAAATGGAGTTTGTGCAGCTTCAGCTTAATTACGCCGATTGGGAGTGCGGCTCTACAGAGTCAAGGAAATGCTATGAAACCGCAAGAAAACATAACAAACCTATCGTCGTCATGGAACCTGTCAAAGGCGGAATGCTTGCTGATATGCTCGTACCGGATGTAAAAACCGTGTTCGACGAAGCCCGGACAGGCGCGTCTTACGCTTCATGGGCAATCCGCTTCGCTGCATCGCTTGACGGGATAATAACAGTACTGAGCGGTATGTCAACTATTGAACAGATGCGCGATAATGTCAGCTATATGAAGGATTTTAAGAAACTCAGCGCTGCGGAATATGCTGTTATTGAGAAGGCTCGCGCGGTTTTTGCGTCAATTCCGTCTATACCATGCACCGGCTGCGAGTATTGCGCTTCATGCTGCCCTAAGAAAATTTTAATCTCAAAGATTCTTGAGCTTATGAACCGCGAACTCGTTTTTGGAAACGCCAAAGGCGCAAAGGTCGCGTACTCATGGTGGACGCAGTTCACCGGCAAAGGCTCTGATTGCATCAAATGCGGCAAATGCGAAGAATCCTGCCCGCAACGGATAAACATCATGGATCGCCTGGAAGAAGCCGCCACGAAATATGAGTAACAATAAAGTTTCCATGTGCATTTTTGTAGATAATGCTGCTTATACTGGAATTACTTAACTCTGACGAGGATTTTCAAATCGCGCTTTTAGCTTTCGATACAAATTCATCATGCTCTTATCCCCATCATTATCGGGGAACAGGCAGAACGGAACGCTGTCAGTTTCCTTATGCTTAATCACACATGTAGAACATTTCTTGTGATTTGGGCAGGTCGTTTTCGGACAAGCACACTCAATAACATTCGGGTAACTCATTTTCAATTCATCCTTTCTGCGCTTGTAATTAACAGCACGAGCCAGAGGAGCATGAGTCTGCATTAGATTCATTACCGCTATTATCTGGCCCGCAACCATCGAACACGCCAAAGTGCGTCAAACGGTTTCCCATCACTTTGAAGGCTTTTCCATAACGGGTATTTGAGAGCATTGAGGCCGTATTTCCACATACAAGCATAGGCTTGTCTTTGATTAGTCTATGATGGTCGTCAAGGTCAAAGAAATGAGGATGCCCCGCAATGCTGCCATCATACCAAGCCACTTGCCCGTAGTCCTCACAAATATCTTCCAAGTCATTAAGTTTGAAAGCTCTTACTGTTCTTGACGAGAACGTAGCGAATCCAAGTACCTTTTCAATTTCTTCGTTATCAAAAGCAAGATTGCGGATGTTTGTGTAGCGAAAATCAACCCATCCAATTTGTGTCATGAGCCTACGAAAATCCTCAACATACATTGCACCGCTCAAGCATTCCCCGCGCAAAACCGGGTCATTAGCCAATGATTCTGAAATACGCCTATCTGCGAAAATATCTGAGAAAAACAATTCGCCGCCAGGTTTCAAGACGCGATAAATCTCTTTGAATACTTGTTCTTTGGCAGGGGAAAGGTTTATAACGCAGTTAGAGATAACAACATCAACGCTGTTATCTTCAATGCCAAGCGATTTCAAGTCCTCTATGTAGCCTTGCTTGAATATTACGTTTGACTTTTTGAAGCCGAAACGCTCACGCTGTTCTTCTTGATATTTGATTGCGGTTTCTATCTGCTCCGTTGTCATGTCAACGCCGATTGCACAGCCGGATTCACCAATCAACTTTGAAGCAATGTAGACATCACGCCCCGTACCGCAACCTAAATCAAGAACGGTCATTCCATTTAATAACGGCGGTAACGGTGAGCCGCAACCATAAAACCTATTGTGAACTTCGTCTGCAATGAGTGGCAGTATTCCTCTTATCTCCGCAGGAGGTCTATCAATGGCACAACATGAACTGGTTTTTAGGTCGTCTTTACTTTGCAACTGTTTTCCGTAATAATCCTTTACCTTTTCGATTATCGACTGTTCACCGCAACAATCATCTGACGCGCAACAATTGTTTTTTTCACTCATAACAACAATCCTCCTTAGAAATACTTTCGTGGCAAATGCAATTCTCTTTCGTTTTCGTGATTTCTTCCAAAAATGCTTTTAGTTTTTTTGCGGTTTCATCATTTAATGAGTAGTAAGTCCACTTGCCTTCTTTTCGTCCGCTGACCAATCCGCAATCGCATAGAGTTTTCATGTGATGGGAAAGTGTCGGTTGTGTAATATTAAACTTTTCCAAAATCACACAAGCGCATAGCTCCCCACATGAAAGCATATCCACAATCATTAGCCTGTTGGTATCGGACAACGCCTTGAAAAACAAGGCATATTCCATGTATTGACCTCGCATGAAACACCTCACATAGATAGAAGTCTATCTGTCATTATAGACAATGTATAGATGGTTGTCAATGTATTATGTAAAAAACAGCGGAATCCGCGAGTAAGTTCAGTAAAAATAATCTTTGTTACAATGATTCCATCCATGGGGTTTTGTAATAAACTAGCACCGCACTAGTGGCGTGTAACATCTAAAAGTTTACAAGATTTGCGAGGATGTTTTTCGCAAGACAAGGCGCGAAGAGGGCGAATACCCGTTGGTATTTAACCGATGAGCAACGCAGTATTGCGGAAAACAGACCGCAAAGATGTAAAGTATTAGGTGTTACGCGTTACTAGTTCATGCTTCACCCGCTCCGCTTCTTCCGCCCTTTTGCCGTTGTTGAAGCGATCAAGCGTTCCTACCAAATACCCTGTGATGCGCCTAATGCGCTCAAACTTCAGCTGACCGTCATCCTCTGTCCTTCCGCAGCTGGGGCATTCATCACCTATCACACCGGTATAGCCGCAGACCGGATCTCTGTCTACGGGATGGTTGATAGATCCAAATCCAATACCGGATTCATGCATGAAATGGATTATTTTCTCAAATGCCTCGAGATTATCAAGCGGGTTTCCGTCCATTTCGATGTAGCTGATATGCCCTGCGTTAGTGAGCGCGTGATATGGCGCTTCGAGTCTGATTTTATCAAACGCGCTTATTTTGTAGTATACAGGGATATGGAAGCTGTTTGTGTAGTAATCCTTGTCGGTTATGCCTGCAAGCACTCCATATCTCTGAACATCCAACTTGACAAACCTTCCCGCAAGCCCCTCACCCGGGGTGGCGATGAGCGTAAAGTTAAGCCCGCGTTCTTTTGATTCCTTATCGCACCGTGCGCGCATGTAACTGACAATCTCTAACCCGAGGTTCTGCGCCCGCTCGCTTTGGCCATGGTGTTCGCCTATCAGAGCCATCAGCGTTTCGGCCAGCCCGATAAAGCCGATTGACAGCGTACCGTGTTTTAACACCTCGCGTATCTCATCGTCGCTGCTGAGTTTCTCAGAATCTATCCATACTCCTTGACCCATTAGAAACGGGAAGTTAAATACCCGTTTACGGCATTGAATCTCATAACGCTCAAGTATCTGCTCCACAACTAAGTTGAGCTTATGGTCAAGGTCCTCAAAGAAACGGTTTATATCGCCGCCGGCTTTGATTGCAAGCCTCGGGAGGTTAATTGATGTAAAAGAGAGGTTTCCGCGCCCATTGCTCACTTCTTTGTCGCTGCCGTTCACGTTTGCGATGACACGGGTGCGGCAGCCCATGTAAGCGATCTCGGTTTCCGGCCTGCCTTCTTTGTAGTATTTGATGTTAAACGGAGCATCAACGAAAGCGAAGTTTGGGAACAGCCTCTTAGCCGAGCAACGGCAGGCAAGTTTGAATAAATCATAGTTCTTATCCCCCGGGTTCAAGCTTATACCCTTTTTTACGCGGAACACTTGTATTGGGAATATCGGCGTCTCGCCATTTCCGAGGCCTGCTTCCGTGGCGAGCATGACGTTCTTCATAACCATGCGTCCCTCGGGCGTTGTATCCATGCCATAGTTAATCGTAGAGAACGGGGTTTGGGCCCCGGCGCGCGAATGCATTGTGTTGAGGTTGTGTATAAATGCCTCCATCGCCTGGAAAGTCGCTCTGTTTGTTTCCTTGGTCGCATAGTAGTGGGCCGCTTTCTGCGCCTTTTTCATCATTTCCTCATCGCTATACTTTTCGATAAGCAAAGGAAGCTCTGCCGCCAGGTATGTATCACAGCCTTCCAGTGTTGGCACAATGCCATTATTTTTATATATGCCTTCGACAATAGCATCGATATCATCCTGCGGATCGTCCATATCTTTCCACAGCAGAAGAGCCTTGGCGAGATTATGCCTGTAAAGCCGGACAAAGGTTTTGCGGACGCCTTCCGCCATGCCATAATCAAAGTTGACAATGCTCTGACCGCCATGCTGGTCGTTTTGGTTTGATTGTATCGCGATGCAGGCCAGCGCGGCATATGAAGCTATATCATTCGGTTCACGCAGCTTCCCATGTCCTGTGGAAAAACCGCCTTTGAATAATTTAATGATATCAATCTGCGTACATGTGGTGGTAAGCGTGAGAAAGTCCAAGTCGTGTATGTGTATATCGCCTTCAGAATGCGCTTTGGAATGCTCAGTTTTTAGCACAAACATATCATAAAACTGCTTAGCCCCCTCGGAACCATACTTGAGCATCACCCCCATGGCTGTATCGCCGTCTATGTTGGCATTTTCTCGTTTTACGTCGCTGTCGCGCGCATCGGCGAATGTGATTTCATCGTAAACGCGCATCAGGCGTGTGTTCATCTGACGTAGGCGGTTGCGCTCGTTCCTGTATAGGATGTATGCTTTAGCTATTGTGATGTAGCCATTGTCCATGAGTACTTTTTCCACAATGTCTTGGATCTGTTCTACATCGGGGGTGTCGAATCCCTCCAGTTCAAGCACAGATAAGACTTCATTGGCAAGCTCAGCCGCTATCGCTTCGCTGCCCGGCCTATATGTGGCATCGAACGCTTTGCATATAGCGTCTGTAATCTTGCTGATGTCAAAATCGACTGTCCTGCCGTCTCTTTTCTTAATGTAGGTAATCGGCATGATATGCGCCCTTTCGCGCGTTGTTACTGCAGACATGAGATCTCCCCCTAAAACACTATAAAATCAACACTATATGTTGTGCTGCAATCCGCTATCGGGAGTTACATTATACAAGCAATAGATGTGGAAGTCAATAGCAAAAAAGATTATTTTTCGTACGAATTTTTCGTTAGCTACTTTTCACACCCCTGGCAGGGGTGTGAAAAGCAGCTTTCGTTATATTGCTATATATATTTGTTCTGTACTTATTTTGCATTATGGATTATAATAATAACGCGCTGCATTTCATACTATACATCGAAAGCAGGAACTATCATGTCGGGCGCAAAACTGAAAGCCGAAGCGCGCTCGTTAATAGGCATTAATGCGCCAAGGCTCATCTTCATAAGCATAGTATTTATAATCGTCACTGCAATAATCGCGGAATTGCAATTTCGTTTGCCCGTTCCTTCAAACGCATATGACGAGTTGCTTGCGCGGCTCTCGGCGGGCGCGGTTCCGAGCTTCGAACTGTTCTTCGGCTTACTGAGGCCATATGGTCTGGCGCTGGCGGTTTTATTATGGATTATGACGCCTGTCATATCTGTTGGGTATACCGCATATTGTATGAAAATCACCAGGAAAGAAAAGGGCGACTTCAAAGACCTCCTCAGCGGTTTCTCGATCATGATCAAAGTAATCCTTATCGCTCTGGCAACAACGGCTATCGTCATGTTATGGTCTTTGCTGTTATTTTTCCCCGGCTTGGCAGCACATTATCGATATCGTCAGGTTTATTATATCCTCCTTGATGACCCGGACAAGGGTGTGTTTCAGTGTATCAGCGAATCGCAGCGCCTAATGCGCGGCAGGAAGCTTGACCTTTTTTTGATTGACTTATCCTTCTTAGGCTGGATTGCGGCATCCTTGATTGTATCTGCTTTCATAATACCGTTTCTTCCTGTCGTTTCCGTTTGGCTAACGCCCTATTACTGCTTAACCCAGGCTGCTTACTACAACCAAATGATCAAAGAGGTAGCCGTATAAGATCCTATCGCCTTTAGGAGGTTCTATGCTATACAGTTTCTTTGCTCTTGTTTCACGTATGCGTAATATCACGCGCTGGTCGCTAATGCGCAACACGTCGATAGAGAACGTGCAGGAGCACTCACATATGGTCGCGGTCATTGCTCATGCGCTTGCTGTAATAAGGCGTGATGTTTTCGGAAGGGAAGCTGACCCCGGCAAGGAAGCAGCGATTGCTCTTTTCCACGACGCTTCCGAAATATTCACCGGCGATTTGCCGACTCCTATCAAGTACTACGACCCCGATATCATGTCAGCTTATAAAAGAGTGGAGTCGGTTGCATCGCAAAAGCTTCTCTCCGCGCTCCCGAAAGCAATGCGCCCTGCTTATAATAAACTGCTGGCGGATGACGATACGGGCGCGTCGGATATTATCAAAGCTGCGGATAAGCTGGCAGCTTATATAAAATGCCTGGAGGAACAAAAATCAGGCAATCAAGAGTTCAAACACGCCGCCGAGCAGACACGGGCGAAACTGGATGCGATGTGTTTACCGGAGGTCAGCTATTTCATCGACAACTTCATTCCCGCTTTCGAACTGACGCTGGACGAGTTAAACTTTTCATTTGATTAACGTTCCTTATTAAAACCGTTTTATAACATTTATTCTCCAAAGGGGGGCTGTATAATGCGCGCAATAGTCACTGTAATCGGAAAGGACCGCGTTGGCATCATCGCTAATGTTTGCTCTATCCTCGCAGAGAAGGAGGTTAACATCCTCGATATCAGCCAAACTGTTATGAGGGAGTATTTCACGATGATAATGCTCGTAGACACAACAGGCAGCGCAACTCTTTTTGCGGAATTGTCTAAAGCGCTGGAAGCAAGGGGCAAGGAGCAGGACCTTTCCATACGCATACAGCGCGAAGATATTTTTAACGCTATGCATAGGATTTAGGTGATTCAATGTTCAATACATCTGAAATATTACAAACAAACGATATGATTTACCGGCAGCATCTGGATGTGCGCACTATCACAATGGGAATTTCATTGCTTGATTGCGCTCACGGGGATATAAAGACTGCTTGCAGCAGGGTTTATGACAAAATAACGCGCTGTGCGGAGAATCTTGTCAGAACAGGCGATGAGATTGAGCTGGAATATGGCATCCCCATCGTTAATAAGCGCATATCGGTCACTCCAATCGCCCTCATAGCCTCCGCTTGCTGCGCCTCCGACTATACGCCGTTTGCTGTTTCGCTTGACGCGGCGGCGCGTGAAACCGGAGTAAACTTCATCGGCGGCTTTTCCGCTCTTGTGCATAAAGGGTTCACGGCAGGCGACAGAATACTCATCGACTCCATCCCATCTGCGCTCAGCGCTGCGCTGCGCGTCTGTTCCAGCGTAAATGTCGCAACGACAAAAGCAGGCATAAACATGGACGCTGTAGGGCTTATGGGAAAAATTATTAAGTCCGCTGCCCAGCTGACAGCAGATGCCGGAGGGCTTGCTTGCGCGAAGCTTGTTGTATTTGCGAATGCTGTTGAAGACAATCCGTTCATGGCCGGAGCATATCATGGCATCGGCGAACCGGAATGTGTGATCAACGTCGGCGTTTCAGGCCCCGGCGTTGTCGCTCATGCGCTAAAGAGTTTAAAAAACGAACCTTTCGATGTAATCTCCGAAACAATTAAAAAAACCGCTTTCCGCGTCACCCGCATGGGTCAGCTGGTCGCTCAGGAGGCATCGCGGCGGCTTAATATCCCCTTTGGCATTGTCGATCTATCCCTTGCGCCGACCCCTGCCATCGGGGATAGCGTAGCGGATATCATTGAAGAAATGGGTATAAGCTGCGTCGGCACACATGGCACCACGGCTGCCTTAGCCCTTCTCAACGATGCGGTGAAAAAAGGCGGGGTTATGGCGTCATCACATGTTGGCGGACTGTCCGGCGCGTTTATCCCCGTATCCGAGGATGCCGGCATGATAGCTGCCGCCGAGCGGGGTATACTGACGCTGCCTAAGCTGGAAGCCATGACTTGTGTTTGCTCCGTCGGCCTTGATATGATCGCGGTACCCGGGGACACAAGCGCCGCTGTGATTTCCGCTATTATTGCCGACGAAGCGGCAATCGGCGTTGTCAACAATAAAACTACAGCCATTAGGATTATCCCCGCCCCCGGCAAAAGCGTCGGCGACAAGGTGGAGTTTGGCGGCTTGCTCGGCACTGCCCCCGTCATGGCAGTCACGGAAGGAGACAGTTCTGCTTTCATATCAAGGGGCGGCAGAATACCCGCGCCGCTGGGAAGCCTCAGAAATTAATTAAGAATATGCATTCCTCCCGGCGCTCCCCGGAAGCTTCCGGGGTATTCGCCCACTGCCGGATGATGTAATTATTCACCTTTTTGCATCGTCAAACGATTATTGAATTGTTTAAGAATTATATAATATAATCAACAGCGGGTGGCTTTTTTATGCGCAAGCTTGCTACTGCGTCGTTGTCGTTTTCAGCTGCTGTATTTATATCTCAATATCTCTTGCCATACGGCAAGACGGCGGTTTTTGGCGTTGCTGCTACGGTGTTTTCCCTGTCCGGGCTGCTTTTTAAAGGTTACGTGAGACTGCGTATCCTTGTGATTTTCATCTCTCTGGCTGCCGGATTTGGCTGGAGCTTCTGCTATACCGCAGTGTTTGCAGCCCCCTCATGGCAAATGCATGGGGAAACCGCCTCAGTTTCAGCAGTGATCACCGATTTCCCCGTGGAAAGAAGCAGGGGTTTTCATGTTGACTGCATAATAGATCAAGAGCATGGGTTTTCAATTGGCTCAAGGCTCTACTACTATAACGAGATTGTCCTCAAACCCGGGGACATAGTCCACTTCACGGCTCGTTTCAGGCGCGCCGATCAGACGGATGACGGAGAACGTTTTGACGCACTGACTTCCAGAGGCACATTTCTATCGGCTTATGTCTCAGGGAATATCGAAATTACCGGTTTCAGCGGCAGTTTGCAGCATTTCCCCCGGCGGCTCTCAGGTCATATCGCAGACAAAATCGGTGAAATCTTCCCTGACGATGTGCATCCATTTATGCAAGCGCTGATAATCGGCAGCCGGGCGGAGCTAAGCAGGGATGTGTCACTCAGCTCTGCCCTCTCAGGGGCAGGTTTGATACATATTGTTGCCATTTCCGGGATGCATGTCGCTATTCTGATGAGTTTCTTAAGCATCATGATTAATGACAGGCGGCTCTTCGCGTTCATCGGAATCCCGGTTCTATTTTTATTCATGGCAATGACCGGGTTTACACCTTCCGTAACGCGAGCCGGGCTGATGCAGGTTTTCCTTATATGCGCGCCAGTATTCAAGCGCGAAAATGACAACATCACCTCGCTTTCCGCCGCTCTTCTTGTTTTACTTGTTTTTAACCCGTACTCAGCCGCTTCGGCCGGGCTACAGCTCTCATTTGCCGCAACGCTGGGCATTGTTCTTTTCACCGGCAATATAAACAATGGCATCCGCGATGCATTGCGCGGCGTAAAGCTGCTAAAAAAACGGATACCTAGGAATATCGCGAAATTTATTGTTTCAGGTTTATCTACGACCATTGGCGCGATGATTTTCACCATCCCTCTTACGGCAATCCATTTCGGCCATATCTCGCTGCTGGCGCCGATTACTAACCTGCTGGCATTATGGGCAATTTCCCTAGCATTCCCCCTTGGGATAATCGCATGTGTCTTCGGTTTCATACATACGTACTTAAGCATCATATTTACCTATCCTGTCACGTTTTTCATCAGGTATGTTATTACGGTCGCCCGCGCTTTCTCACTGATCCCTTATTCCACGGTCTATTCCTCAAATCTCCCGGTAATGTTCTGGCTTGGGTATACATATGCATTATTCATCCTACTGCCTTTGCTCAAAGCGCGCGCACGGCAATACATATATCCTCTTTGCATAACCATTGTTTTGTTATGCGCCATCCTTATCATCACCATGTTTTTC
>Ga0099364_10001080_pt1 | contig 45685 bp, 36 predicted proteins | sample TergutTh196P3_FD_73070 | JGI IMG/M metagenome (GOLD analysis project Ga0099364, IMG submission 73070) | Microcerotermes parvus P3 segment gut microbial communities from Pointe-Noire, Republic of the Congo - Th196 P3 | ecosystem: Host-associated > Arthropoda: Insects > Digestive system > Gut ...
CCTCTGTAGGGCGCTCCTTGTTCAAGCTCTCCGGTGATGGTGTGATTTATTCCGTCTACTATCACATTAGAGCGTCTTATGCCGATGCCCCTCGCATAATAAGTGTATCGCGGTTCGGCTTGGTTGGCAATCGTCACAAAATGTCCTCCGCTAACAGTCAGCGTTTTTTCGTCAATCGGAAATGCAATCATCGAGCTTATTGTCTCAAAGTCCCAAATTATAGGCGCCTTCATATCTACATTTCCGTTTTTATCTACAACGAAACCGTCTGTTTGCGCAGAGCCTCTGTTTTGGTTCAAACCCTCGCGAATAAATCGCATGGTAGTATTGTCGGTGACAACAATAAAAGAAGCGTGTTGAAGCGACAGGTCGATCTTTTCCTGATTTCTTCGCAACGATTTTACGGATGTAATTTCAATTGAGGGGTGTGGGGGCCTCTTTGATTATAAAAGATTTTTTTGTGCGGTATTGTCTCCTGCTCCCAAAATAAGCCGACACCAACTACCAGACGCTCGTCTGGATTCCTCGCCTTCGCGGGAGTGATTGGTAGGCTAGCGCCCGCGCGGAATATTACCATCTATGCGCCATTTTATCAAAGTTGATTAATTGTACTGTATACCTTCTCGCGCATAAAAACAAGCGCTTGCATCGGCTTCAGCGCCTTAATGGCAATCTCAATTTAAGTTTAAGAGTAAAGTAATCGCGGCGCGGCAAGCCCTCTCCCCCGCCCCTCTCCCACTCGCAGCGTAGCCAAAGGCCGGGAGAGGGTTCGTAAAATGCACTCACTTGAAACAAAATCGCTCTAGTTATTACGGGCGCTGGCTTCCGCCAGAGAGATCGGCTCCAGAACGCCGACCGCCAAGGCACCATCCTCACACCACTGCCGCGCGGCGGCATGACCGGAATGGCAGCAGGCACGCAAGGATCAGTCGGCTCCTCCAAGCCTACTTCAACACGCCGCGCATTACCTTGACCTTGGCGGCGTCCTTGATCTCCAGCTTGCCGCTCTGACCGCAAAGGTTGCCGCAAACGCAGGACACCCTGATGCGGATGACGGAAGGAACAATATCGTTGCAATCCGCACACTCATAGTACAAATCGCCGCCGCTTGGCAGAGCATCCGGAGAAGGAGCAGGCTCTATCGCATGAAACTTGTAAATTTTGCGCAAATCAACGTCAGACATAATCTTTTCCTCAAACAGACAGTGAAAGGCGGCACACAGCCTAAAGCTATTCATTATAAGCCAATTTACTAAAAAATGTAAGTGATGCGCTCGCCTCTCGCATGAAGCATCCCGCCGCTTGTCATTTAGCGGAAGGAATGTCGGCAGGAATCCAGCAAAGCCTTGCGTTCTTCTGGCGTTTCCGCATGGGAATGCCGTTCCTGTCCTGCCCTGGAAACCTGTCTCTGCTTCTGAAGCCGTACTGGACCTTCAAAAAGGGGCTTTCAAACTACCAGCTTTTCCAGAGTGCGTTGGATTGAAGCCGGTTCGCATGAAAAAATTATTCCGGGCAGCGCTGCGCCTTAGCTGAAATGACTTATGGGTTATGGTATGCGCGAAAGAGCGGCTGCATCTGTTAGTCGCGTGGTTTGCAGAAAACACTATAGAATCCTGCAAATCGGATTCTTCACTTGGACAATATGGAACTGCAAAAAGTCGCCCTTGAGCTACGCGAAAGGTTAAGCGAGGGGCGAAAGCGCCTGACGGCGGATTACCGGCAAAACCAGGATGCGCCCGGATTTTTACAGGCGCATACGGAACTGGCAGATGACGCATTGCGCCGAATCTGGCTGGCGGCTAAACTCCCCCGGTCGCTCGCATTGGCGGCAGTGGGCGGCTATGGGCGCAATGAACTCTACCCATGTTCCGATGTGGATTTGTTGATCCTGCTCCCTGTCGAGGCGGATGACGCCTTGCGGGAAAAACTCTCATTTCTGGTCGGGCTGTTCTGGGACATCGGGCTGGAAACGGGGCACAGCATCCGCACGGTCACAGAATGCGTACATGAAGCGGCAGGCGATATCACCATACAGTCCGCGTTACTGGACAGCCGCCTGCTGACCGGCGATGCCAAATTGTTCGAGACCTTCCGCGCGGAGTTTTCGGCCAATCTCGACACAACAGCCTTTTTCACCGCCAGGCAACTGGAGCAGGAAGCGCGTTATCAGCGGTATCGGGAAACCTCAAACAACCTTGAACCCAACTGCAAGGAAAGTCCCGGCGGACTGCGTGATTTGCAGAACATTCTCTGGATCGCCAAGGGATGTGGTTACGGCAATGACTGGCATGATTTGCGCCGACGCGATTTTTTCTCAAGGGAAATTCTGGCGCAGGCGATTGAATGCGAACGCTATCTGCAACATCTGCGGATTCTCCTGCACCTTGTCGCCAAGCGGCGGGAAGATCGCCTGCTCTTCGACCATCAGGAAAGTCTGGCAAAGGAGATGGGGATAGAGGCCGCCGAAAACCGTCGCGCCTCTGAAGTTCTGATGCAGATCTATTACCGCAATGCCCAGCTTGTCACCCAGATCAATACCATTTTCTTGCGAGGCGTTGCGACCAAGATGCAGCCTGTGGAGCATTCGCTGCCGCTAAACGCTCGTTTTCAGAAATCTGGCGATTTTCTTGACATAACGGATGAGGATGTTTTCCGTCAGCATCCGCCTGCCTTGTTGGAGAGCTTCGCGCTGATAGAACAATATCCTGATCTGCGCGGCATGACCGCTCGCGCCCTGCACGCCCTCTGGCAGGCGCAAGACCTGATTGATAACGATTATCAAGCCGCGCCGGAAAATCGCCGCCGCTTTCTTTCCCTGTTTCAGGGCGGGCATGGCGTCACCCGTGTTTTCTCCCTGATGAGCCAGTTCGGCATTCTGGGGCGTTATCTGCCAGCTTTCGGAAAAATTATCGGACAGATGCAGCATGACCTTTTCCATGTCTACACGGTCGACCAGCATATTTTGCAGACGCTTCGCAATCTTCGCCGATTCGCCCTTGACGAGTACGCGCACGAATATCCCGAATGCAGCCGCTTGCACAATGCCTTTGCCCGTCCCTGGACGCTCTACGTCGCCGCCCTGTTCCACGACATCGCCAAAGGGCGCGGCGGAGACCATTCCCTGCTCGGCATGGAAGACGCTCGCGTCTTCTCTGAAGCGCACGAAATTGACGCGGAAGACGCCGAGCTTATCGTCTGGCTGGTCGGCAAGCATCTCCTGATGTCGCAAGTCGCGCAAAAAGAGGACATCAGCAATCCGGCGGTCATTGCCGCTTTTGCCGCAGAAGCACGGGATCATCGGCGTCTGACGGCGCTTTATCTCCTGACCGTTGCCGACATTCGCGCCACCGGCCCGAAACTCTGGAACGACTGGAAAGCCAGACTGCTGGAAGACCTCTACCGCCTGACCATGCAACATCTGGAAAGCGGAGAACCAGCCGAACCGCAGGGAATCATTCAGGAACGGCAGGCAAAGGCGCTGAAACTGCTCCGCTATTTCGCGCTTCAGGACACGGTGCACGAGCGGCTCTGGAGCCAGTTCGACACCGTCTACTTCCTGCGCCACTCCGCCGAGGAAATTGCCTGGCATACCCGCTCCCTGCATTACTGCATCCAGATTGACAAACCCGTCGTCAAGGCGCGGACACATCCGGGCGGCGGGCTGCAAGTCATGGTATACACCCTTGACGAACCCCGCCTTTTCCTCAGGATTTCCGCTTTTTTCGCTCGCGCGGGCTTTAACATCGTCGAGGCAAAAATCCATACGACCCGGCATGGCTACGCGCTGGATAGTTTTATCATGTTGGATATAGGCAACAATGCCGAAGACCGGGACATGATCGCCTTTATTGAGAGCGAGCTTGCCCGTGTTCTGGCAGAGCATCTTCCCGTTCTGGAACCCGGCGCGGCGCGTCTTTCCCGACAGGCGCGGCATTTTCCGATTGTCCCTGAAGTCCGTATCGCGCCTGATGAAAGCGGCGAGCAACATGTGCTCTCCGTGATTGCCGCCGACCGTCCCGGCCTTTTGTATCACATCGCGGAAACCCTTGTCCGGCATCAGGTCGCCTTGCACACGGCGCGTATCGCTACCCTTGGCGAGCGGGCGGAAGATGTCTTTCTGATAAGTAGCCCAGAACTCGACAATGATGTAGAATGCCTGAAGTTGGAGCAGGATTTGCTGAAAGTGTTAAAAATATGCTGAAACGGCATTTGTGGTAAAATTAATTGTCTGACTACCAGTTGCATACGCGCAGGAGTAGAAATCATGCAGCACTCATTGAAATTCGTGAAGAACATTTGCTCATTCGCCATTCTGGCGATATTTCTCCATTCTCTGACCGCTTGTTCCGAAACGTCGCCTGACGCCGACCCGGCTCAAGCGTCGCCTAGCGCCTACCCGGTTGAAGCATTGACTCGCTATTCATTGCTGGAACTGTCCGATGAGCCGCCATTCACCCAACAGGATGTGGACGCCTATGCCGAAATTCGCGCCCGCACCCAATACGCGACTCTCGGCGAACTACAGGGTCAGGAGATATTCATCGAATTGCTAGAAGCCTACGGATTGAGTCACAAGCGTTTTTACTTTCTGACCGTTAAAATCCCTCTCGCCAGCCTTGTTGTGACCTACGGGGAAATCAATTATGAGGGGTTGTCGGATAGTCTGGCGGTTACGCCAGAGGAAGCGGATATTGTGGAAAACAGTTGGGAGAAGCTTAATCCTCCCGGCTCTCCTTTTCTGGAAGAAGCAAGAAAACTCGCAAGAGCGGAGCGCGAGGCGCGCATGGCGAATGAAGAAGATTTACGCGAGATGATGAAAAAAGAGCCGCCGCTTACACAAGCGGATGTGGATGCCTGGCTTCATTTTGAAGGACGCTTCGATGAGATTTTCACTTACTCGCCCGATCTTCAGAACGAACAGCAGGCCATAATTTCCGCGCTTTTTGAGGAAAGCGGACTGACCGCGACTCGCTACGACTATGTCCTCGGGAAAATCTGGGTCTTCGTTCGACCGCTTGTATTCAACATGACGGACGATGGCGCGAGCGTCCGGTTGCGCGCAGAAGAGAGGGCGCTGTTACGGAAGAATCAGGACAAAATAGTGGCCTTGTACAAGAAACGGCTGCAAGAATAGCCCTGAACCCGCCTTCGCGTTCGAGTAGGTTAGAGTCTGTGCGGAATAACGACCACGCCGCTCTCGGGGTTAAAAATTTTTAACCCCTACGCCGCAAGCGGGAAAGTGTGGTCACTCGCGACTAAGCCAAAGGCCGGGGGATAGTTCGTACAATAATGCGCTCACTTGAACCAAAACCGCTATAAAACTTCGCTCCTCCCGCTTTCCGGGCGCATTGTGGCGCTGGCCTGGCCCATGCTGGTCGCGCATTTGGCCTCAATCGGGATGATTCTGCTCGATACGATGATCGTAGGTCGCCATTCGACCGAACATCTGGCGGCAGTGGCGTTGGGTGGCGGAATTTATGTAACGCTGATGCTGGGGATGACCGGCATATTGATGGCGCTTGTGCCGATAATCGGTCAGGACTATGGCGCGGGGCGCAAGGACATGATTGGGGATCATGTGCGTAATGGATTATGGCTGGCCGCGTTTCTTTCGCTTGCCGGTTTTCTGTTGCTCTCCTTCCCGCAGCAAGTGTTTGCTCTTGCCAAACTGGAACCGGAACTGCAAGCAATAGCCGCTTCCTATCTCTATCTTCTGGCTTTTTCCCTGCCTGCGGCGTTGGGTTATCGCGTGTTCCAGGCCACAGCCACCGCGCTTGGCTATCCCTTGCCGCTGATGTATATCGCGCTCTCGGAGGTTATGCTGCACGCGCCTTTGACCTGGGCGCTGGTCGGCGGTCTGCCCGCCCTTTCCATTCCCGCGCTGGGCGCAAACGGGGCTGCCATTTCGCAAATCGTCGTCAACTGGCTTGCTCTCCTTGTTGCCTGCTTCCTTTTGAAGCGGCATCATCGTTTTTCGCCCTATGGCATTTTTTCGGCATCCCTTGCCCGGCTTCGCCCGCGCCTCGCTTCGCAGAAGGCGATGTTGCGCCTTGGCCTGCCGATTGGCTTTTCCTATCTGGTCGAAGTCAGCGTCTTTACCCTGATGGTGTTCTTCATTGCCAGAATCGGAGTGGCGGAAGTGAGCGCCTATCGCATTGCGGCCAACATTTCCACCTTGGCCTACATGCTGCCGCTATCTCTGGCGACCGCCACCGCCGTGCTTGTCGCGCAGGCCGCAGGCGCAAGACAGGAGCGGCTTGCCGCTACCGCCATCGGCGTCGGACAAATGACAAGTATTATCTCTGCCCTTTCTCTTGCCCTGTTAATCTATCTTTTTCGCTTTCCCCTTGCCCGTCTGGCGACGACGGACGCGCAGGTGATTGAAATCGCAGGCATGATGTTGGCTTACGTTGCCGCCTATCAGTTTTTTGACGCGGTTCAGACTGTCGCCGCCTTTTCCTTGCGCGCCTATAAAATCAGCTTTATCCCGCTCTGCATTCATATTGGCTGCTTCTGGGGATTGGGCATCGGGCTTGGCTTCTGGCTCGCGTTTCACGCGCCAACGCCGCAGGGGGCTGCGGGCTTTTGGCAGGCAATCGTGCTTGCGACTATTGCGGCCTCTTTCTTTTTGGGCGGACTTTTGCTGATCGTGGTAAAACTCCGTCTTCGGCGGGAAATATCGCCTCTTACTTCAATTCAGGAGAACTCTTCATGACAACCAATATTCTCGTCGTCGGCATTGGCGGACAAGGCATCATGACCGCTGCGGAAATTCTCGCTCAGACGGCTGTCGCGCAAGGTTTTGAGGCCAAGAAAACCGAAGTGGCCGGTATGAGCCAGCGCGGCGGCGTGGTCTCGTCGCATGTTCGCTTCGGAAAACAAGTGCTATCGCCGGAAATCGCGCCTGGCGAAGCGGATGTGCTCCTGGGCTTCGAGGCAGCGGAAGCGATGCGTTGGAGCCATTATTTGCGCCCCAACGGCGTAGCGATGATAAATCACCTGCGCCTCGCGCCGCCTATCGTCTCCCTCGGCCTGTTCGACTATCCAGCCGACCCGATTGCTTCCGTCCGCGATTCCGCCCTTGATCGCGGCATTACCGTCCGCGACCTTGACGCGGGCGAAATAGCCCGTGAATTGGGCGACATCCGCCTTGTCAATACCATCATGCTGGGCGCAATTTCCGGGCATCTTCCCTTTTCCGCCGAAATTTTGGAGGAAAATATTCTCAATCGTTTCAGCGCGAAAGACCCGGAAATAGGCGAGATCAACGCCAAGGCCTTCGCGAGGGGACAGGAAGCCGCGCGTTAGGCGTTGAGTCACCCCGAAGGCCGGTGATTCCTCGATACAGGTTAGAGAGCCTCAATGCTCAATAAAACAATCTCGCTCGCCTCGCCATTCATTTCGAGGATTGCGCTTAACAAGTGTTCAAACCGGACGCATTGCCGCCAGCAGGTAATTAACGCTGACGTCATCGCTCAGGTAGTAGCGGCGGGTTATCGGCTGATAGGAAAGACCGATCGGGGCGGAAGGCTCTAGCGCCGATTCACGACACCAGCGCGAAAGCTCGGAAGGCGTGATAAAGCGCCTGAAGTCGTGTGTCCCTTTGGGGAGCAGGCTCAGCAGGTATTCCGCGCCAATGATGGCAAAGAGAAAAGACTTGGGGTTACGGTTCAGGGTCGAAAAAAACACCTTACCCCCCGGCTTTACAAGTCTGGCGGCGGCATGAACAACGCTTGCCGGATCAGGAACATGCTCCAGCATTTCCAGGCAGGCGACCATATCGAAGGAAGCCGGATGCTCCTTTGCCAACTCCTCGGCGGAAGTTTGCCGATAATCCACATCAAGCCCGCTTTCCAGAAGATGCAGACGGGCGACTCCCAGGGGTTTTTCCGCCAAGTCAATGCCGGTAACGCGCGCGCCGCGCATTGCCATTCCTTCGGCAAGCAGGCCGCCGCCGCATCCGATGTCGAGCGCGGTTTTGCCCGCCAGCGGCATTTCCCGCTCAATCCAGTCAAGGCGCAAGGGATTGATTTCGTGCAGGGGCTTGAATTCACTGTTGTTGTCCCACCAGCGATGGGCAAGCTCGCTGAATTTGGCAAGCTCTTCCGGATCGGCGTTGGGTGGTGTTGGCGAGGTTTCAATCATAGTTGCAATTGGTTTTGGTTGCCGGAACAAAAAAGCCCCGCCAGAAGCAGGGCTTTTAATCGTCAGAAACAAGATTAGTTGGTCGTGCCGATCAGCTCAATATCAACCCGACGATCAGGTTGCAGGCACTCGACCAGTTTCTTGTTGGAGCCGTGTTCCCTGCCGAGATTGTCGCAGGCATCGCCGGTGACGGGCTGGGTCTTGCCTCTACCTTCGGTGTAGACACGGTCAGCCGCAACACCCTGGCTTACCAGATAATCTTTCACCGCAGCGGCGCGCCGCTCGGAAAGCCTCTGATTGTAGGCGCTTCCGCCGATACGGTCGGTATGACCCACCGCGATGATGACTTCCAGATTGATTTGATTGGCTCTGGCAGCGACTTCATCCAGCTTGGCGCGGCCTTCGGGGCGCAATTCAGCCTTATTGAAATCAAACAGGGCGTCGGCAGCCAAAGTGACCTTGGCGTCAGGGGCAACACGCGCCTCAGGACGAGCGGGAGCAGCAGGAGCGGCAGCGCCATCACATACGGCGGCGGGCATCAGGTCTCGGTCGCACTGGCAACCAGCGGGATCATTGGCGGCGGCGGCAGGCGTCCAGTATCCGGTGCGCCAGCAAAGACCCGCGCCGCTCGTGACGACTTCGCCGCGCTGATCAATGACGTAAACACGCTCCTGGGCTTGCGCGACAGCGCCGATGCCGAGGAGCAGCACGAGAGCAAGAGACTTTTGCAAAACTTTTTTCATGGCGGTTCCTTATTTGATAATTGTTGAAAATCATATCTGACAGCAAGAGCCTGTCAGACCGCTGCGCCGGATTTCAGGCACGACACTATTCTATTGTGCCATAGCTTGATTGTATTTTTCAACTCCATGATGTCAAATTCGAGCAATTTTTTTTCCGCGACGCGACATTTTCCGTCCACCCAGACATGGCTGACATCTTCTCGCCCTGCACAATGGACAAGATGGGAGACCGGATGATAGCAGGGAGAGAGGTTCAAGTCGTCCAGCCGGATGGCGGCAAGGTCTGCGGCTTTGCCTACGGTGATCGAACCGATATCCTGCTCCTTACCCAGGGCGATCGCGCCGCCCAGAGTCGCCATGTAGAGCGCCTGCCAGGCGGAAATTTCCGCAGCATTGCCGGTCACGCCCTTGGCGAGAAGGCTGGCAAGCCGCATTTCCGCGAGAACGTCCAGACGGTTGTTGCTTGCCGCGCCGTCCGTTCCCAGGCCGACATTTATGCCCCGCGCGAGCATTGCGCTTACTGGCGCGACGCCGCTTCCCAGCTTCAGGTTGGAAGTCGGACAATGGGCAATGCTTCCGTTGTGTCGGGCGAGCAATTCCAGTTCATCCTCCAGAAGATAGACGGCATGGACGCCAATCAACTGCCCGCCCAGAACGCCAAGTTGTAACAGACGATGGATGGGACGACAGCCGAATTCTTCCAGGTGTTGGCGAATTTCATCGCCGGTTTCGTGAATATGGATGTGGATAGGCAATTCCAGTTGGGCTGCAAGGGTTTGTATCCGTTCAAAGCTGGCGTTGCTTACCGTATATGGCGCATGCGGCGCGAGGCAGAAGCCGATCAGGGGATGTCCGCGCCATTGGTCGAGCGTCGCCAATCCCTTGTGCAGATAGTCGGAGGCATCGCTCGCGTAATTGTTGGGAAACTCCATCACCGTGATACCGACCGCCGCCCGCATTCCGGCCTTTACTGCGGCTTCGGCTGCGGCATCGGGAAAAAAATACATGTCGTTGAAGGTGGTTACGCCGCCCCTTAGCATTTCCGCGCAGGCTAACAGGGTTCCATCATGAACGAATGAGCGGGATGCCATCGCCGCTTCTGTAGGCCAGATGTTTTCTTTTAACCAGACCATCAGCGGCAAATCGTCGGCCAGTCCGCGCATCAGGCTCATCGCCGCATGGGTATGCAGGTTTATCATGCCCGGAATAAGCAAATGATTGCCAAGTTCCACGCTTTCATGAGGCGAGTAACGCTCTCGCGCCAGAGTTGAAGGCAGAATGTCAATTATTTTCTGACCGGAAATTACGACGGAATGATGCTCAAGCAGGTGAGCGTTCTCGACTTGCGCCAGATAACGGGCGTGGATGACAAGATCAGGCTGGCGATCCGCTGTAGGGGTCATAAAGGCCAAAGCTCCAAATACCGTGCAAACGCATAAACCTTAACAGAAATCCGTCTGGATTGCTTGCTTCATGGATTTTGTACTGGGAGACGATACTGCGGCACAGCCTGCCTGCAAGCAACAGGGATTTTACAGACGCGCTGATTTATTCTGCTGGCAACCATGCTGACCGAACTGTCAAGGGGCGGTATAATGCTTGCCTTTTTGACAAATCTGGAATCAATCATGGAAGCCGAATACACAAATCGCATCGAAAACAATCTCTCCGACCTTGCGGCGCGCGCCGCCCAGTTGCGGAGGTATCTTTGACTACGGTCAGAAAAGCGAGCGGCTGATAGTCGTCAATCTGGAACTGGAAGATCCGAAAATCTGGGATGATCCCAAACGGGCGGAAGCCCTGGGGCGGGAGAAACGCGCCCTGGAAGAAAATGTGCTGACCTTGCAAGGAATCGCAGCCGGACTGAAAGATTCGCGCGAACTCTTTCTGATGGCGCTGGCGGAAAATGACGAAGCGACCATGACGGGCGTTTACGAAGATGTAGCCGGAATCGAGGCGGAAGTAGCAAAACTGGAATTTCGCCGGATGTTCAACCACCCGCAAGACCCCAACCCCTGCTTTGTGGAGATTCAGGCGGGAGCGGGCGGAACCGAGGCTCAGGATTGGGCTGCCATGCTGCTTCGCATGTATCTCAAATACGGTGAGAAAAAAGGCTTTCAGGTGGAGCTACTGGAAGAATCGGAAGGCGATGTGGCAGGCATCAAGGGTGCGACCCTGAAGCTGACGGGCGATTACGCCTATGGAACATTGCGAACCGAGACCGGCATTCATCGTCTGGTCAGAAAATCGCCGTTCGATTCCAACGCGCGGCGGCACACCAGTTTTTCTTCCGTGTTTGTGTACCCGGAAGTGGACGAATCCATCGAAATCGCAATAAATCCGGCGGATGTGCGGGTAGATACCTTTCGCGCTTCCGGCGCGGGCGGGCAGCATGTAAACAAGACCGACTCGGCGGTGCGATTGACCCATACCCCGACCGGCATTGTGGCGCAATGCCAGAATGATCGCTCGCAACACAAAAACCGCGACGAAGCCTGGCGGATGCTGCGGGCAAGGCTCTACGAGCATGAGCTACGAAAGCAGCAGGCGGAACAGCAAAAGCTGGAGGACGCCAAATCCGACATCGGCTGGGGGCATCAGATTCGTTCCTATGTGCTTGACCAATCAAGGATCAAGGATTTGCGTACCGGGCATGAAACCGGCAATACCCAGGCGGTGCTGGACGGCGATCTTGATCCGTTCATTACAGCGAGCCTGAAACAAGGAGTTTGATCGTGACAGACATTCAATCAGAAGCGGAAAGTATCTCACAGGACGAACCGCAGCATGAGTACCATGCGCAGCATGAGAACCACATCATTGCCGAACGGCGGGAAAAGCTCGCCGAATGGCGATTGAGCGGACGCGCTTATCCCAACGATTTTCGGCGGGTTGATGTTGCCGACAAATTGCGGGAACTTCACGGCGACAAGGATGCGGAAATGCTGGAAGCGACAACGGTTGCGGTAAGCGTTGCCGGACGTATCATGCTGAAACGCCTGATGGGCAAGGCTTCTTTCGTTACCTTGCAGGATTTGTCGGGGCGCATTCAGCTTTATATAAGCCGGGATGCCGTGGGCGAGGCGGTTTATAACGACTTCAAGCATTGGGACATCGGCGACATTGTGGGGGCAAGCGGCAGCCTGATGAAAACCAGGACGGGCGAACTTTCCGTCAAGGTCGGTGAAATTCGCCTGCTTTCCAAGTCGCTGCGCCCTCTGCCGGACAAGTTTCATGGCTTGACCGATGTGGAATTGAAGTACCGTCGGCGTTATGTTGATCTCGTAATGAACGATGAAACCCGTTTTGTATTCGCGCGAAGAAGCCGCATTATCCAGAGTATGCGCGAATATATGTGCGGACATGGGTTCATGGAAGTGGAAACCCCCATGCTGCAACCTATCCCCGGCGGCGCGGCAGCCAAGCCTTTTGTCACACGCCACAACGCGCTGGACATGGATTTATACCTGCGTATCGCGCCGGAGCTTTATCTGAAGCGGCTTGTGGTCGGCGGCTATGAAAAGGTGTTTGAGGTCAATCGTAATTTCCGTAACGAGGGGCTATCCACTCGCCACAATCCTGAATTTACGATGATGGAATTCTATGAGGCTTACGCGGATTACAAAAGCCTCATGGATTTCACCGAGGGGCTTTTGCGCCATGCCGCGCGCGCGGCGTTGAATACGGAGACCTTTATTTATCAGGAGCGGGAGATTGATTTTTCAAAGGCTTTCTCGCGGATGACTATTCTGGAGGCGATCCTGAAGTTTCATCCTGAATTTACCGGGCAGCAACTAAACAATCCTGAATGGCTCATGACGAAGATTCAGGAGTTTGGAGAAACGGTAAAGCCGGGGGGCGTGGGTTCCTTGCAGTTACAGCTTTTTGAGGCTTCTGCCGAGGGGCGTTTATGGGAACCGACTTTCATCATGGATTATCCGGTCGAGGTCTCTCCCCTGGCGCGCGCTTCCGATACGAACCCGGAAGTTGCCGAGCGTTTTGAGCTTTTCATTGCCGGACGCGAGATTGCCAACGGTTTTTCCGAATTGAACGATCCTGAGGATCAGGCGGCGCGCTTCATGGCGCAGGCCAGAGCCAAAGACAAGGGCGAGGAGGAAGCCATGTATTTTGATGCCGATTACATCCGCGCCCTTGAATATGGGTTGCCGCCGACCGGCGGCTGCGGAATCGGCATTGACCGCCTGGTGATGTTGCTGACCGATAGCCCCGCCATCCGCGACGTGATCCTGTTCCCGCAAATGCGGGCGGAGTGAAATCAGGGGTCAGAAGGCAGAGATCAGGGATCAGGAATCAGAGGTTTTATAGTGGTTTCTGCAAATAACGAGACGGTCAGGAAGTGCGCTTTACTCCCCTATCCCGCACATCACTTGAACGTCGCTTTATTAACGGAAATCTCTAGCAAGAAATTAGCGACAGGCATTGGGTAACCCCGGCCTAAAGACCAGGGTTCCAACCTCCGCGCCGCACCAAATGGCGGGGTTTCAAGCCAGAGTTAGTTTTGCGATGAAATGGAATCCATGCGTTTTGGCGTACATGATGCTTGAAGCCAGGATTACGCTACACTTTCTCCCTATCCGCTCGCCGCCCGCAGTTTGCTATTCTTCCGGCGCGAAGATAAAGACGCCCCTTGATTCGCCGAAGGTTCCCAGATGCTCGCCAAGGCCACCGGGCGGCTCTTCCGCCATAGGGGCGAATCCTTCGCAGGTTCTGTTCTCGACCACATACATGGCATTACCCATACGCAGGATAAAAGTATTGTCGTTGTTCTGCCTGTACTGCCAGAGTTCGACATGCGTCTTCAGACTGGCCTCCTGCATCAGGTGACGACGCTGACAGTCAGGCAAACGGGTGACGACAACGTAAAATTTTGCCTCTTTCTCCCAGAAAAAATTGTTCTCCCGCACAACGGAGACAACTTGCCGCCCGTTGTCGGTGGAATAGGAAGCGCCGTCGTCAGTGCAGGCGACAATGGCAAGGGTTGCAAAAAGAATGGAAAAGCGACGCATGATTCCTCCCGATAAAATTAATCCGCCAGCCTCCAGTGTAACCTCTCCCCGGCGCGAAACGGAATCAGGGCAGCCGCGCCCGCCGGGTAGGATTCCGGCGCTGTCCAAGACTCCTCGACCAGAGTAATGGTATCCCTGTTTCTGGGCAAGCCGTAAAAATCCGCGCCATGAAAACTGGCGAAAGCTTCCAGTTTGTCCAGCGCGTCGGCAGAGGCAAAGACTTCCGCGTAACACTCCAGCGCCAGGGGCGCGGTATAGCAACCCGCGCAGCCGCACGCGGCTTCCTTGGCTGCTTGCGGATGGGGCGCGGAATCCGTGCCCAAAAAGAATTTCCGGTTGCCGGAAATAGCCGCCTTGACAAGCGCCTGCCGATGCCGCTCACGCTTCAAGACCGGCAGGCAATACCAGTGAGGACGCAAACCGCCCTGAAAAATGGCGTTACGGTTATAAAGAAGATGATGGGCGGTAATTGTGGCCGCGACGTTATCCCCTGCGGCTTCCACAAACGCAGCGGCTTCCGCCGTCGTGATATGCTCCAGTACGATTTTCAGGCGGGGAAAACGCTTGCAGAGCGGAGCAAGGACAGTTTCAACAAAGACCCGTTCCCGATCAAAAATATCCACCCCGCTATCAACCACCTCGCCGTGAACCAGGAGCGGCAAACCTGTTTTGGCAAGGGCTTCAAGGACTGAATCAAGGCGCTCAATGCGGGCGATGCCCTGGCTGGAATTGGTGGTCGCGCCCGCCGGATAGAGCTTGACCGCATGGACAAAGCCGCTTTCGGCGGCCTTCTCGATTTCTTCCGGCGATGTTTCGTCAGTCAGGTACAAGGTCATCAGCGGCGTGAAGCAAGCGCCTTCGGGCAGAGCGTTGATAATCCGCTCCCGATAGGCTGCCGCGAGCGCCACATCAACAATCGGCGGCGTAAGGTTAGGCATGACGATGGCGCGGGCGAAACGCCTTGCCGTGTGCGGCAGCGCCGCTTGCAGCAAAGCGCCGTCGCGCAGATGCACATGCCAGTCGTCAGGACGGGTCAGGGTGATCGTCCGCCCGCTCATTTGTCACTCGCATTTGTCACTCGCGGTCGCGCCGCCTTGGTCGCCCTTCGGCAGAAAAGTCGCGCATCCGGTCATTGCCATGCCAGTCGCTATTCTTGCGCTCATAACCGCGTTCGTAATTGCGCTCATAACCCATTGGACGCGGCATCCGCTCGCGCGGAGCCATGCGCTGCTGCGGGCGCGAACCGTCATCCTTGGCAATATTCAACTGCCGCCTTCTTACCCACGCCACGCGCAACACTTGCAGGACTTCAGGCGACAGGTCATTCGGCAGGTCAACCGTGCTGAATTCGTCGTAAAGGTCAATGCGTCCGATCAGGCGGCTCGGCAGGTTGCCTTCATTGGCAATCGCGCCCACGATGTCGCGGGGAGAAACTCCGTGAACCCTGCCCACGTCAATCCGGTAACGAGCCATGACAACCGCGTTGCCGCGCTCGTCTTCCCCGATTTCCGGCGGCTGCTCGAAAGAGCGGGGAGGACGCTCGGAACGCCCGAAAAGCCCGGATCGCTCACGCGGCTGGCGTTCGCCAAAGGATTGGCGCTCGCCAAAAGACGGACGTTCCGGCCTTGGACGGCTGGAAAAGGCTCTTTCCTCAGGACGCAACGGATAATTTTTCTGCGCCAGAAAAGCCAATGCCGCCGCCAGATTTTCCGGCGCGACTTCCTGTTCGCCGATAATTTCCGTAATCAGGGCGGAGAAAAAATCCAGGTCTTCGCCGGTCAGGGCGTTGGCGATTTTTTCCTTGAATATGGCGATGCGACGGTCGGCCACATCCTGCTGACTGGGCAGAATCAGGCGCTCGATAGGCTGGCGGGTTATCCGTTCGATTGTACGCAGCATCCGCATTTCACGCGGAGCGACAAAGAGAATCGCAGAGCCGGAACGCCCCGCCCGTCCGGTTCTTCCGACGCGATGCACATAGGCTTCCGCGTCATAAGGAATGTCGTAATTGATGACATGGCTGATGCGCGGAACATCAATGCCCCGCGCCGCAATGTCGGTGGCAATGACAATATCGGTCTTGCCGGTTTTCAGTTGCTCGATGACTCGTTCTCGCGCTTGCTGGTTCATGTCGCCGTTCAAGGCGGCGGCGGCATGTCCGCGCGCCTCCAGCTTTTGCGCCAATTCATCGGTCGCCTGTTTGGTACGCACAAAAACCAAAGCCGCATCCAGCCCGTTTTCCACTTCCAGAATACGGGTCAGGGCGTCGAGTTTATGAAGACCGGAAACCTGCCAGAAATACTGGCGGACAGAGGCTACCGTCTGGGTCGCGGCGCGAATTCTCACTTCCACAGGATTTGTGAGGTAGCTCTGCGCCACGCGCCGGATGGCGTCCGGCATGGTTGCGGAAAATAGCGCAGTCTGCCGCGTGGAAGGAGTACGATCCAGAATCCACTTAACATCGTCAATGAATCCCATGCGGAGCATTTCGTCCGCCTCGTCCAGCACCATGGTTGTAATGTCGGCAAGGGAAAGATTGCCCCGCTCCATATGATCCATGACCCGTCCCGGCGTGCCGACGATTACATGCGGATTTCGGGCAAGCTGTTTCAACTGGATGTCGTAACTTTGCCCGCCGTAGATAGGCAGGACATGAAAACCCGACAGATTGCGGGCGTAGCGGGCAAAGGCTTCCGCTACCTGAATCGCCAATTCGCGGGTTGGGGTGAGCACCAGCGCCTGCGGCACTGCCCCTTTGAGATTCAGGCGATGCAAAATCGGCAGGGCAAAGGCGGCTGTCTTGCCTGTGCCGGTCTGGGCGATGCCCAGAAGGTCGCGCCCCTGACAGAGCGCGGGAATACACTCGGCCTGAATGGACGAGGGATGTTCATAACCCGTCTCGACAAGAGCGCGGATAATTTTTGTATTCAAGCCGAGATCGGCAAAGGAAATCTGCGTCGCGTCGGGCGCGGTTCCAGCTTCCATCGGTTCCGGATCGTCACCAAGTTCAGTATCAGACATTGTTTTTCTCCCAAAAGACCGCCCCTGCGGCAACGCCGCCGACACGCCCAAAAAACCCATACGGACAACGTTTCAGGGAAAGTTTCCACCGTCGTCCGAACCTTGAGGGCTATATTCTCTCCGAAATTTGCAGAAAAGCCAAATTTTCGCACAATTAAAGTAAGATAAACAACATGAGACAAATCAACCCTTGCCTTTCGGAGCCGCTATCATGCCCCAGCTTTTGAAATCCGCCAAACTTGCCGATGTATGCTACGACATTCGCGGTCCCGCGCTGGAAAAAGCGCGCCAGATGGAGGAGGAAGGCCACAAGATCATCAAGCTCAATATAGGCAATCTGGCCTCCTTCGGCTTTGAAGCGCCGGAAGAAATCCAGCTTGACATGATCCGCAACCTGCCCAACGCCGCGCCCTATTCCGATTCAAAAGGAATTTTCGCCGCCCGCAAGGCGGTCATGCACTACACCCAGCAAAAGCAGATCAAAGGGGTTGATATCGAGGATATCTACATCGGCAACGGCGTTTCCGAATTGATCATGATGTCCATGAACGCCATGCTGAATTCCGGCGATGAAGTGCTTGTGCCCGCGCCGGATTATCCGCTATGGACGGCGGCGGTGTCGCTCTCCGGCGGCACGCCGGTGCATTATATCTGCGACGAATCGAACGGCTGGCAGCCTGATCTTGACAACATCGAGAAGAAAATCACCCCGCGCACCAAGGCTCTGGTCGTCATCAACCCGAATAACCCGACTGGCGCGCTGTATCCCGAATCAATGCTGCTGGCGCTGATTGAAATCGCGCGTAAAAATGGCCTTGTCCTCTGCGCCGACGAGGTTTATGACAAGGTTCTGTATGATGGTGGGATTCATACTTCGATGGCCGCGCTTTCGGAAGATGTGCTGACCCTTGTTTTCAACGGGCTTTCCAAGAATTACCGCTGTTGCGGTTATCGCGCCGGTTGGCTCGTGGTCTGCGGCGATAAACGGCAAGCGAAGGATTACATCGAAGGTCTGGACATACTGGCCTCAATGCGTCTTTGCGCGAATGTGCCGGGTCAATACGCGATTCAGACCGCGCTGGGCGGCTATCAAAGCATTGAGGATTTGGTGGCTCCCGCCGGACGGCTCTGCCGCCAGCGCGACATCGCGTATGAGTTGATAACTTCCATTCCCGGAGTTTCCTGCGTCAAGCCCCAGGCCGCCTTGTACATGTTTCCCCGTCTTGATCCGGTGTTTTATCCGATTCGTGACGATCAGGCGTTCATTCAGGCGCTCCTGGCCAAGGAGCGGGTTTTGCTTGTGCCTGGCACCGGCTTCAACTGGCCTAACCATGACCATTTCCGCCTGGTTTTTCTACCTTACGAGGACGATCTGCGCGAAGCCTTCGACCGCTTCACCCGTTTTCTGGAGCACTACCGAAAACAGCATGGCAGTCGCGGATGAGCGCAGATTGAGAGCTGCCTTGATTGTAGCGATTTCCGTTAATAAAGCGACGGTCAGGTTATGTGCGGGAGAGACAATATACCCGCATCCCCTCTCCCGCCTGCGGCGTGGGGGTTAGAAATTTTTAACCCCTGAAGCGGCGTGGTTAGCGCCCTTATAGTCGCGTTATTTGCGGAAAACGCTATACGCTCCCTCCCTCGCCAGCGTCTCCAGTCTGCGCTTCAACATCGGGGAGTTGGCGGCGTCAAGCAGGACTTTCTGGGTCTCTGTGGCCTCACCCTCTATCAGCATGTTGAAAAATGCGTGCATGGACTCGTGCGCCGCTGTGCCTTCCTGGTCAACAAGGGCGGTAGAGAGTATGATGACCCCCGGATTACCGGGGCGGAATTCTCCGGCGGAATGGAAATCGTCCTCGAAGTGCACTTTGGCGTAGTTGCCGACCATGCGACCTACGAACCGCTCCAAATGCCGCATCCGCTCCGGCGAGAGTTTACCGTCGCCGGCTTCCATCGCGGAGTAAGGGTTTTCTATACCCGCCCTTTCCATAGCCCACTTGTTTAACTTGGCTTGTGTTATAATGTTGTTTCCTGAAAATTTGGGCGCAACGGGGGATTGCGCTTCTGTTGAAGCTGTAGCCATCAGCACCGTAATCAATCGGTGGGTCTCTACAGCATCCCCCACTACAAGCGCGTTTCCAACTTCATTATTGCGGAAATAAACTTTCTCCTTGGCGCTGATTGCCTTTCTTATTTTGTAAATCAGTTGTTCCACCCCTGACCGTTGGCCGACACCAACTTCGTCATATTCATAGATGGAAGTCATCTGACCATTGGTGTTGAACGCCGCCACAATGGGTTGCCCATTTTCCCCCACTACCGGTAGAGCAACAATTATGTTGACCCCGTTCTCCTCTGTCCATGCGGCAAACGGTCGAGAAAGAAGTGTCGGAAGCCTCTGGATGATCTTATCGCTCACTCGCCCTTTCACGGCATGTTTCCCGTACCGCAATTTCCCCCACAGCCCCTCTGTAAACCTGACCATCTTCTGGCTCACCTTCATACGCCTCAATAAGAAGGGGGCATCAAATTCTACAAACTTCTTGCCTGTAGAGTTGGCAAGCTCCTTGTCCCACGCCTTCTGTGCGTCTTCTACAGTAATCTTTGGCGGGTAAACCTTCTGCCCACTACGCTTCACCCCTGAATCATCTCCCGTCAACTCGTACAACTGACTCATCAGCGGCTGTTGCTGCTTGACCAGGGCTGTCCATGCCTTCATATTATTGGTCTGAACTGCCACGTTAATCCTGGTCTGGAGCGCGGCGATGTTTTTTGAGAGATCGGCAGCGGTAAGAGCCTTTCGCTGTTTTTCCAGAAAGTCCTTTACATTCGCATGGGACAATCTCTACATCCTTGATATGCGTCGCTTCAGAGAGGATGACGGGAGCAACATCGTTGAGGAAGTGCTTGACTTCGCGGCCTTGTGGAAGGCGGACTCTCTGGGGTTTGAGGATGGGCAGATATGGAAGGCGTTGGAGTGGCAGTTCAAGAAACGCTGCGGCGAGAGGATGCAGTATCCATCATGGGAGTTACTGAAGCCACTGACTGACAAGCTCACCCGCGCAAGCCCGCTCAAAGGCCGGATGCAGCTTGGAAAGGTGTATTTTCCCAATGACGCCTCGTGGTTTGACGCCTGCCAACGCGAACTTCTCCATTTCCCAGCCGGACGCTATGACGACATTGTTGACGCGCTGGCCTGGGTCGTGCGGCTCACTCTCTCACGCCAACCACCGGCGCGGCATGTGGGCGGAGCGAAGATGAAGGGCTGGCGGGAACGCCTGCTCTCCGGGCGGGCTGGGGGAGTGAGTCATATGGGAGCTTAGGGTCGATTATATCTCTTCGTAGTCCCAAGACTTCCCATATTCCTTTAATTCGTCTATGCAGGATACCACGGTTAAATGACTACCTTCTGGGTGCCCCTTAAGCCTTGTCATTCCCGTATAAATAAGCGCCAAGTCTTCTTTGGAAGTTATCTTTTCAATGAGCATCACCAAAGCGCGAGATTCCCAACCCTTGAAGCTCTGTATCGTCGTCGCTTTAACACGGGCATCCCCCATATAAAAAATTAATTTTTTCCGCCTAGATTCCTTCTTGTCTAAATCGTATGTGTGTATAACCCTCACTCCTTTTTGATCAAGTAAATTGACAATCTCAAGACCCGATTTTATATTGGCTGTCAGGACGGTTAAATCCGCAATCGCAATAACGCTTGGTTTTGTTACAATAAGCATATCGTGTATCGCTTTTTCGCAAGCATACATAATGTTATCGGACGACGTGTGAACCCATTTTAAGAAACATGGCTCTATTTCGTCAAGTCGCATTTGCTTTGATTCTGGCATGTTTAGCGTGTCTTTTGGTAAAAATTGGTCTGCAAAGCGTCGTATTTCGCCAACCGCCCCAAATGGGAGGCGATAGCTAACTTTCAATACCGACCAGCCCCCTGAAAAACCCGCGCCAATCATTGCCTCTTCCGTCCAAGATTTGGCTACACCATATATATCTTGTGTTGTATCCGCAACCAAAATCATCTCACCACCAGGCTGACAAACCATTCTTAGCACTTTCCACCAGCTTGGACGGACATCTTGCCCTTCGTCAACCAAAATCGCGTCATATTTCTGAACGGCAACCGCTGTTTCTGAATCCTTCAAAACAGATTCCACCAATTCTGGCAATTCCCGATTTAACGTCTGTTCGGCGTCCTCACACCCAATCCAAAGTTGCCTGTATTTGTCTTTCTCATCACAATAGCATACTCTTTTGCACCAAGAATGAAAGTTCATCCATGTGATGCCGCCCCGAACCTTACCGCCGATGCCTTTCCATCTCACAGCAAAATCTTTCAGATAATTTATGAGAGTGATGTTGTACGTTATAACAAGAACCTCCTTGCCCTCGCTAAACAATTCTGCGGCGCGAGCGGCTAAAACGACAGATTTGCCAGAGCCAGCCGAACCTTTAATGCGACGATAACCTGTTTTCGTCCTAGATAAAATCAGTTTTTTTTGATCTTCGTTAAGCTCTAACTCTAACCGTTTTCGCTGATCGGATGAAAAACTCGGCTCTACTAACCAACTTCTAAGGTCGTTTGCCAAGTCCTCAGACATAACTTCAGAGCTTTTTCTCTTGGATTCGGGAAAAACACTACTCAAATCTTCTCTGTGAATAGACTCAATCCCCGATATTGGGTTGTATTGGGGATATTTGTCCATATCCCTATATTTCAAAGACTCGCAGAATAGATTTTTTAGATGACCTTCGTTGGCATAAGGGAAAATAATTCCAGAGGTTATGGCCGCGAACCCGCCCCTTCCCCCTTCTTTTTTCAATCTGGGGCAATAGAGGTCAAAGATTTCTTGTTTATACAAGTGTACTTTTTCAACCGGGTTGTCTCGTTGGAGAGAAAAATTTATCTTGCCGTCAAAGGCGCGGAGTTCTGGGGCTTTGCCAGATCGCACTTTCATGCTGTAATCCATCGCATCAAGGTTCCAATCCTTTACTTCAAAAACCCCAATGCCCACTTTCGGATTTAGCAATACAAAATCCGGTCTTAGGCCGTTAAGATGGGGCTGAATATATATTTCCCACTCTTTTGGTAAATGTTTATCGAAGAAGTGAAACACAGCCAACTCCCCTTTTGTCAGAGGTTGGCGAAGTTTGTCAAGCTGGTCTACCGGTGGTGATACGAAGCGCACAGCTTCGGTAGATTCCCGCACAGCCTCAACACCCATTATTTGGTTTTTTCGATCCGCCCTCTCACATTCCCCATCCAACTGGCCCTCTTCCAAGATGACCGCAAAATCTTCTTGTAAAAGTCCGTTTATATCGAGGCTCTCTCTCCTACGAATCACTGACCCCGGCAACCTCTTTGCGAGTTCCTTGGCAGCTTCAAAGTCCATCTCGTTTCTCCCCCGCACTCAATCATCAAGTAGTTTTAGCAATTCACGAGACCTCGTTCTCCTAATTTCTTCCCTGTGTTGGTTTATGATGACAAAGCCAATCCACGCCCCCAGAGCCACACCAACCAAATCCAACACCAAGTAGGCGATGTTCCCCGTCGCAACCCCAATCCCCACCATTATGGCGGCCACAATTACGGTGAGAGCCTTGCTTTTCGACCAGGCGGCCACAGCTACAACAGGCAGCGCGTGTAATGCCCCTATGAATAGGGCGACAAGCCCTATTCCGCCGCCGTCGCAGCCATAGTCTGTCATCGCGTTGCACATTACAACGCCCCCGCTGTTTTGCGCGTCAAAGCCGCTTCAAGGTTACGAACCGCGCCGCCGTCTTTCCGCATGATCGGGGTGTTGAGCACAGAATAGAGCACTTTACCCAAAGAAGACGTTTGTTTGAGCGCCTCAATGTCCGAGTCATCAGAAGGCATCGTCTCTTCAAATTTGTCAACCAATCGTCGCAGCACACAACACATTAGCTGTGCGTTCACCCGTAACTCGGCAAGGGCAAGGCGTAGTTTTTCAACATCAAGGATTGCGTTTTCAAGCTCAACTTCCGCGCCTTGTGGTTTGTCCCACCACTTTTTGATTTTTCGCGCCAAGCCCGTGATGAGGATTCCTGACCCTAAAGCAATTCCGCCCAATACCACGACGCCGCCAGTCATCCCGAAACCACCTATTGCGATTGCGCCGCCTCCCAGCCACGCCAACGTGGAAGATGTTGCCGCCGCGCCGCTTAGGCCAGAGATAGCCGCCCCGGTAGAGGCTGTGCCGAAGGCTCCCGCCAAGCCAAACGCCCCCGCTGACGTTAGGAGTCCGCCAACCACGCCCGCGCCAGAAGCTAAACCCCCCTCGATTTTTCTTTTACTCCGTTCTATCTCCCCCAATTGCCCCAGGTCATGCCTGTCATTTTCCTGGGCGTACTGTTTTGAGTTTCTCGTTGTTCGTAGTTTTTGGTGAACTACATCTACCAGATATGTGATTTGGTTTGCGAAGATGCTTGTTTTGAATTTGCCCAATTCTTCCAGAACTCGCTGCATGTTTTCCCGATCCTTCTGTAGGCGCGCGGAAGCTGCCGCAAATCGATCTTCGACACTGTCGCGGCGAGCCTCGTACTGACGATAACGACCTTTGACGGTCTCAATAGCTTTGGCGGCAGCATCCCTTGCTGCATCATAATTGCCGGAAAAGTAGGAGGTTGACACATCATTCTCCCGCAATTTTGTTCAATATAAGGAAGGCTACATAGACACCAAGACCAATGGTATATGGGAGATTGCTCTTGGTCATCCAAGCGAGTACCGCGACACCAACCAAGATAAGTCCCAAAAGTGTCGCCGGAGGAAAGCCCGCAAACACGCCGAAGAGTATAAATGAGCAAGCTATTATAAATGAGACCCAACGCCCGGATTTACCAAACCAGTGGCCGTATTCATTAACCTTGTCCAGTTTCTCATTCAGTATTTCTAGGGTTTGGTCTACTGCGCGGTCTCCGGCCCGCATATCCTTTCCATACTCTGTATGTCTTTTGGCTACCCCCTCACTCGTCTTTTTTCGCCCCATCCCCCTTATCATCTCCGCTTCCGCCGCGATTCGATCAAGTTCGTGGTCATACTCGGCACGCAACTTCGGGTCGGAGAGAATGTCGTAGGCTTCGCGGACTTCCTTGAATTTCGCCTCAACCGACCTATCTCCAGGATTGCGGTCGGGATGGTATTTTTGCGCGAGGGCGCGATAGACCAGTTTGATTGATTCGTCACTTGCGTCACGACCAACCCCCAGCACCTTGTAGAAGCATTTTTTCCCCATGGCACCATCCCCCTAAAAAATAATTTGCCAAATTGTCCCCCACACGCTTGCATTCGTCAACGGGTAGTGTGTCACGGCAGCACACATCACGCAGGGAAAACTTATGCCGCACAATACCTACAGCATATGCAATTGTCGAGAGCAATCAGGTCGGTTGCCTTGGCAAGAGTGGTTCGTATCATTTTCGGTTCAACCGGATGCATCATCAGAACTGGCTTCATTCAGCGCTTCGCATGTGCGCCCCACAGAAGCAAACCAGGTTTTGATCACCTCAAGGGCTTTCCTGGCTTCCTCGCCTCCCCTGCATTCCGCCGATCTTTGTAAATCCCATGCTGCGCCATTGAACAACTTAGCAGCCTTGGCATCATTCCGCGCCACGCCCCTGCCTTCGGCATACATTATTCCAAGTTTATATCTCCCCCACTCATCTTTATCCTTTGCCGCCATTTGATACCACTTTACGGCCTCGGTCTCATCTTTGGCAACACCATGACCGCTGGCATACATGTCCCCAAGAATAATTTGCGCTCCGTGTACCCCACGCAATGCGTCCTTTTGGTACCACTTTACAGCTTTGTCATAATCTTGGGCAACGCCGCGACCTTCGGCATACATGTTTCCAACAATTGTTCGGGTACAAAAATAGCCCTGTTCCGCTGCCCTTAGATACCACTTCAATGCTTCAGAGTCATCCTGGACAACCCCCCAACCTTCGGCGTACATATAGCCAAGCATCTCCTGAGCATAAGATTTACCTGCTTTTGCATCTGCCAAAAGCCACTTGCCGGCGCTGGTTTTCGGATGTTCAATGTCTGTTGCTGTTACGACTATTGCGCGAGGGTCTTGCAGCGCAAGCGCTTTTCCTGCTTCCGCCGCCTTCTGCCATTTCCGAGCCTTGGCATCACTTCTGGTCACACCCAAACCTGCGGCATACATCCGGCCAAGGTTGCGTCGGGCAAACCAATCGCCCTCTTCGGCAGCTCCGCGATACAACTTCACAGCTTCAGCGCAATCCTGAGCCACACCCAAACCTTTCTCGTACATAACGCCAATATTGTTTTTGGCAGCAGCATTCCCGCCATCGGCAGACTTTTTATACCACAGCATAGCCTCTGCGTAATCCTGGGTAACGCCTCTGCCGTTCTCATACATCCAGCCAAGATAAAAGCAGGCAGGCGCATGTCCATGTTTTGCCGCCTTGCGATACCACCGCATGGCTTTGGCATCATTCCGAGCCACACCCAGACCTTCGGCATACATCCTACCAAGATCGCATTGGGCGGACATATGTCCCTGTCGCGCCGCCTTGCGAAACCAGCGGGCGGCTTCAGCATCTTCAATATAATCCATGCCCAAGCGATTGGCGTACATCCAGCCAAGATGATATTGGGCATCAGAATAGCCTTGCGCCGCCGATTTCTGATACCACTCCAAAGCCTCGGAGTCGTTCCGCTCAACACTCTGGCCTTCGATATACATATGCCCCAGTATGAATTGAGCATGAGCATCTCCCTGTTTTGCAGCCTCACACAACAGTTTTGCTTCCTCGCCCAGTCTGCATTCCTGGTTACAGATACCCGCAAGGATAAATTCAGTATCAGGATGCTCCTGTTCCGCTGCCTTCGCATACCATCTTATGCTATGTGCGTAAGGATTGAAGAATCCCTTTGGATCAATTTCACCTATCTGTCCAAGTTTATATTTGGCGCTTATGTCCCCCTGTTCGGCAAGTTCCTTAAGTTTATTTTCCACCGTCTCATCATCCAGATCATCCCCCAAAATCCCGGCATAGACCATTCCAGGATTGCGTTTGCTCTTGAAATCTTCATGTCTTGCCGCCTTCTGATACCACTTCGCCGCCTCAGCGTCATCATGGGAAATGCCCAAGCCTGCGCCATACCTCTTTCTGAAATAAAAATTTGCCGCCGCAAATCCCTTTTCTGCCGCCATCTCAAACCATGCCAACGCCTCTGCGTCATCCGGGTTTTTGTTAATTGCTTCAGCATATATTGCGCCAAGGGCAGGCTCAACAGAAGCGGCACGCTTCATGATGTCCTTGATCACGTCCCCTGCGTTCTCGTCATATTTCACTTTCCAGCGAAATTCCTTGAGAGCTTTTGCGAACAGCTTCATAGCCCTGGCTTCATCCTGAACCATGCCCCTGCCCTCGGCACACCACTTGCCAAGCTCATATAGCCCCCACTCATTTCCTTTTGCCGCCGCCTTTCGATACCACTTTATGGCCTCGGCGTCATTCTGTTCCACTCCCAAACCACCAGCGTATGCTTCCCCAAGATTAAACAGCGCATAACTATCACCTTGTTTTGCCGCTTTGCGAAACCACTTCACTGCTTCCGCGCGATCCTGGGCAACGCCTAAGCCATCGTCGTACATACATCCCAAAAAATTTTGGGCATCCATGACCCCCTGCTCTGCCGCCCTGCGGAACCACTTCACCGCCTCCGCTTCATTCCTGGCAACCCTGTCACCATCAAAATGCATCCTTCCAAGGCAGTATTGGGCATACGCTCCTCCAGACCTTGCCAAGGCTTCAGGGTGATCAATGTCTGCTTCAGTGATAATTCTCGTGCCGTAGTGATGCCAGTTCAGCTTTTCTCCCTCTTCTGCCGCCTTGAACCATTTCTCGGCCTCTTCGGCACTCTGGGCAACGCCCAAACCTTTGGCATACATGCATCCAAGGTTACGCTGGGCAAACCTCTCCCCCTGTTCCGCCGCCTCTAAATACCACTTCATGGCCTCCTTGTAGTCCTGCGTGACTCCCCGACCATTGTCGTACATCCATCCAAGCAAATATTGGGCAGACGCATGCCCCTGCTCTGCCGACTTTCGATACCACTTTACCGCTACGGCATCATTTTTGGGTAAGCTGCTACCTTTGAAATACATACGCCCAAGATCACATTGGGCATCGGCATGCCCCTGTTTCACGGCCTTGCGATACCATTTTACAGCTTTGGCATCATCACTCCTATCCATGCCACAACCAATGGCATACATCCAGCCAAGTTTGTGCTGGGCGTGAGCAAAACCCTGTTCCGCCGACTTCTGATACCACTCCAGAGCCTCGGAGTCATTCTGCTCGACTCCCCTGCCTGCCAGATACATCTCTGCAAGATTAAATTGGGCAAGCGCATTTCCCTGTTCTGAAGCCTCGTACAGCAGCTTTGCGATCTCGACATCATGTTCATCAAGGATTTGACCCCGGCTGTACATGCCAGCAAGGTTTAATTTTGCAGCGGCATATCCCTGTTCCGTTGCGAGTTTGTACCATTTCACAGCCTCGGCGCAATCCCGGTCAACGCCACGACCTTGTTCGTACATTAGGCCAAGGTTGAATTGAGCCATCACATCGTCCTGCTCCGCCGCCTTGTTAAACCATATCACAGCCTCTGTATCATTCTGGGGCACGCCCCGACCTTCGGCATACATCACTCCAAGGTTATATTGCGCTTCTGCATCTCCCTCTTCTGCCGAATGTTTGGCTGCTTCAAAATCCTGCGCCTTAATCATCTAATTTCTCCTCTTGCAAAGATTCAAAAAAACACACCCGTTAAGACTAGTGGATACGTCCGGCTATTTCAACTTGTTCATCGTAAAACTAACTATGATTTGAAACCCGCCCTTTAGGTCGGCGCGGAGGTTGGAATCCCGGCCTGAAGACCGGGGTTTCGATCATAGCAATAAGGGAGGGGGTGCAAACTTCTTCCTTGCTCGTTTTGAGCGACAGGCATGAATGCCTGTCGCTAATTTCTTGCTGTTCAATGCAAAATACTGCATAGGCGGCGAGATTATGGTGGTTCAACTCAATACAACGACTATCAGGGGCTTTGCTACCATCTCCTGCGCCTGCCAGTCGTTTTACTCCTCAATGACGGCGGTCGTGTAGACGGCCTGCACGTCATCCAGCGCATCGAGCGCATCCAGGAGCCTTTGCATCTTGACTGCTTCTTCGCCAGTCAGGCTTGTTTCGGCCTCGGCTCGCATGGTGATCTCGCCCAGGTCCGGCTGAAAACCCAGAGCGGCAAGCGCGCCTTTTACGGCGATGAAATCGCCGGGCGAGGTCAGCACTTCAAAGGAACCATCGTCATTGGCAAGCACATCTTCCGCGCCTGCTTCGATGGCGGCGTCCATGAGCCTTGCTTCATCAAGGCCGGGCGCGAATATAAACTGCCCGCAATGTTTGAACTGGAAAGCCACGCAACCATCGGTTCCGAGATTACCGCCATGCTTTGAAAACACATGCCGCACTTCGGCAACAGCGCGGGTTTTGTTGTCGGTCAGGCAATCCACCATGACCGCCGCGCCGCCGATGCCGTAACCCTCATAGCGGGCTTCCACATAATCCACGCCTTCAAGCTCGCCTGAGCCTTTTTTGATGGCGTGTTCTATTTTGTCCTTGGGCATGTTCTGCTCCTTGGCTTTGTCGACAGCCAGACGCAGACGAGGATTGAAGGCTGGATCAACGCCGCCCATCTTGGCGGCGACGGTGATTTCCCTGACAACCCGTGAGAATGCCGCGCTGCGTTTTGCATCCTGGCGCCCTTTGCGGTGCTGGATGTTTGCCCACTTTGAATGTCCGGCCATATGAAAAGATTCCCGACAACGAAAGCCGTAATTTTACCCGAACCCCGCTCGGATAGTATAGGCAGGCAAGACCTTCACTCGCACGCCTGTAGCAGAGAGTGGTCAGGGGAAAGGTCTGACCGCGCTGTATAGCTCATCCTCGACTATCATGGGCTTGTCTACTCTCTCCAACACATCGCCTGGCAGTCGCTTGAGCGGATTGCCATAAACCGCTATATTCAAGCAAGTCACTATATGGCGCGAACCAGGCACGAGCCGCTGTGATACACCGTATCATACCGCGACACAAATCTCTTGCCAGTTCGGCATTTCTTGCCTATAATTGCGGTTTTTCCTTTTTTCAGGATTATCACATGGCCAACAGCGCACAAGCTCGCAAGCGCGCCCGTCAGACCGTCAAGCAAAGAGCGCACAACTTCAGCCTGCGTTCCACGCTGCGTACCGCAATCAAGCGGGTGCGCGCGGCTATTGCCGCTGGCGACAAGGCGGCTGCCGAAACCGTTTTCCGCCAGTCAACGTCTGTAATTGACCGCATCGCGGACAAGAAAATCATCCACAAGAACAAGGCCGCCCGCCACAAGAGCCGCCTTGCCGCCCAGATCAAGGCTATAGCGTAACCCCTCCATACCCATAAAAAACGGCGCATGAAGCGCCGTTTTTTTACATCCGATCCGGTTGACTCCATTGATTTTTGGTATTAAGATTCATTCTCATTTACAGACACTCCATGCGGAACAAGCGTCATGAGCATTCCATTCAAGGATTTACAGGTAGGCCAGACCGCCTATGTGACCGGCTTTGCCAAAGACTTGGCAGACCGTTCCTATCTGCGAAAACTCCTGGTAATGGGTTTTACACGCGGCACAAAATTCAAGGTTGTGCGGGTTGCGCCTCTGGGTGATCCGGTGGAAATCAGGCTGCGCGGATTTTCCTTGAGCTTGAGGAAAGACGAAGCCGCCGCACTGGAAGTCGCGCTTGAACCAGTCTCACGGAGAGAGCCATGAGCGCGGTTTTTACCATCGCCCTGCTTGGCAACCCGAACTGCGGCAAAACCACGCTCTTCAACGCCTTGACCGGCTCCAGGCAACGGGTCGGCAACTGGCCCGGGGTAACGGTCGAAAAAAAGAGCGGTCTTCTGTCCCACAAGGGACGCGATATTGAAGTCATTGATCTGCCCGGAGCTTACGCGCTTGATGTGCTCCTTGACGCCGCGATTGATGAGCAAATCACGCGCGATTTTATCCTTTCCGGCACAGCCGACCTGATCATAAACATCGTCGACGCTTCCAATCTGGAGCGCAACCTTTATCTCACCAGTCAATTACTGGAAATGCGGATTCCGATGATTCTGGCGCTAAACATGTGCGATGCGGCAAAAGACAAGGGGATAAAAATAGATGTTCCGACGCTTTCCGCCGCCCTTGGCTGTCCGGTCGTACCTCTGGTCGCTACCAGGAAGAGCGAGATCGAAGCCTTGAAAGACTGGCTTATCGCCGCAAAACCGGAAACCTTGACGCCGCCCGCAAACAATATCGTTTTACCGGAAGCGATAAAAGAGGCGGCTTGCCGTCTGGAAGCCATTATCGCGCCTTCCTTTCCTGAATCCATACCTCTCGCCTGGGCCTCGGTCAAGGCGCTTGAAGGCGACAGCGGCATCCTGCGGATGATTGACCATGCCGGACAGGAAGCCATCGAACGGGAACGCCGGGAAGCGGAACGGACGCTGAACGGAGAAGCCGACATCATAATGGCGGACACTCGCTATGCCTTCATCCATCGCCTTATCGCCGACTCTGTCAAACATGAGCGCCAAGCCTTTCTCAATATTTCCGACCGGATTGACAGGGTTGTCCTGAACCGCATTCTTGGGATTCCCGTATTCCTGGCCATTATGTACCTGATGTTCATGTTCACCATCAATCTGGGCGGCGCGTTCATAGATTTTTTCGAGGGTATGGCGGAACTCCTGTTTGTCACGGGCGCGGGACATCTCCTCATTGGCGTCGGCGCGCCGGAATGGCTGATTGTAATTCTGGCGGATTGCATAGGCGGCGGCATCAGGACTGTCGCCGGATTCATCCCGATCGTAGGCTCCCTCTTCCTGTTTCTTTCCTGTCTGGAATATTCAGGCTATATGGCGCGCGCCGCTTTTGTCATGGATCGTCTAATGCGTTTCGTCGGACTGCCGGGCAAATCCTTTGTGCCGATGATTATCGGTTTCGGCTGCAATGTGCCGGCGATCATGGCGAGCCGAACCCTGGAGAGCGAGCGCGGCCGGTTGATGACAATAGCGATGACTCCATTCATGTCCTGCGGAGCGCGCCTGCCGGTTTATGCCCTCTTTGCGGTCGCCTTTTTCCCGCAAAGCGGACAAAACATCGTATTTGCCATCTACCTTATCGGCATAATAGCCGCCGTGCTTACCGGTCTTCTGATTCGGCGCACCCTGCTGCCGGGTCAGAGCGCGCCTTTCATCATGGAATTGCCGCCTTATCATATCCCTGCCATAAAAAGCGTATTGATTCTCACCTGGCATCGGCTGTCCGGCTTCATCGTCAAAGCGGGCAAGATCATCGTGCCTATGGTGATGGTATTGAATCTTCTGAATGTCACCGGCACGGACGGCAGTTTCGGGCATGAAAATAGCGAGGATTCCCTGCTCGTTGCCATGAGCCGGGGCATTTCCCCTGTCTTCGCGCCATTCGGCATTACGGAAGAAAACTGGCCGGCGGCGGTCGGCATCATCACGGGGGTATTGGCAAAAGAAGCTGTGGTCGGCACGTTGAGCGCCCTCTACGGTCAGATAGCCGCTGCCGAAAACGGCGATGACGGTGAGGAAAAGGATTTCTATTTCTGGCAATCATTGCGGGAAGTCGCCGCAACCGTGCCGGAAGGCTTGAGCCGGTTGGGACTGAATCCATTTCGCATCAGCGAAGAAGAGGAGGAACAGATTGCGGCGACCAACCTCGCCACCATGTATGCCTTGTTCGGCTCCACCGCAGCCGCCTTTTCCTATATGTTGTTGATTTTGCTATATTTTCCTTGCGTAGCCGTGCTGGGCGTCATCCGGCAGGAGGCTGGCACGCGCTGGATGTTGTTTGTCGCCGTGTGGAACACGGCTCTGGGCTTTGGCGTCGCCACCTTCTGTTATCAGGCGTTGACCTTTGCCGCGCATCCGTTTACATCCGCTCTATGGCTTGTCGGCATTTTCGCCTTCTTCGGCCTTGCCATGCTCGGCATGGCAAGTCATGGCAAAAGGAACGGAGGTCTGCACCCGCCTATGATAAAACCAACATGAATGCAGCCATATTAACCCCCGGAGCCTTGCGCGCTTATCTGCGGCAACAGGGCGAGGCAAGCGTATCCGAGCTTTCCGCCCATTTTTCCGCGCCCGTCAAAATGGTAGAAGGTGTGCTTGCCTATTGGCAGCATCGGGGCAATATCGAGGCACGGAACAGCGGGGCAGACGATCATCATGTTTCGGAAAAATCCGCGCTTCCCTGCGGCGGCGGTTGTTCGGCCTGCCTCACCGCCTGCGCTGATTTCAACGCCATATCGTCCAGTCCCGTATTACGCTGGAAGGAGTAGCTATAGCGGTTTTATAGTGTTTTCGCAAATAACGAGACTATCAGGAAACGCTTTGCTCCCCTCTCCCGCTTGCGGGAGAGGGGAAGGGGGAGAGGGAGGAAAGGCGCTCACTCCAATCTATCAACCTGCCAATCTATCAGACGGAAAGCAAACCGTCATTTTCGCAAAGGCGGGAATCCAGTACGGCGCTGAAAGTAACGACAAATTTCCAGAACAGGGCAGAAACGATATTCCCATACAGAAATGCCAGATGAACGGAAAGGCATTTCTGGATTCCCGCCTTCGCGGGAATGACGCATGATTAGATGCGGGAGAGGGCTATAATTGTTTCTGCAAATAGCGAGACTGTCAGGGCGCGCGTTTTACTCCCTGCAAACCCCCGCCACTTCGGTGCGTCCCCTTTGACTTGCGGCAAAGCCAAAAGGGGTCTGGCGGCATTGGGGTTAGCCCCCCTTTCTAAATAAAGGGTGTGTCCCGTAGGGACGGGGGTTTGACAAAAGATGCCCCTGCGAGCCTGCGCTTTTCCTCGCATCACAACACGTAATGCCCCTGGCGTCACAACACGTAACGCGACAAATCCTCGTTCGCGGCCAGTTCGTTCAACCGCCCGTCCACATAAGCCGCATCAATCTCCAACTGTCCGGACGTTCTCCCATCCGCGTCAAAGGAAATTTCTTCCAGCAGCTTCTCCAGCACCGTATAGAGCCTGCGCGCCCCTATATTCTCGGTCTTTTCATTAACCTGAAAGGCAATTTCCGCCAGTCTCTTGATCGCATCCGGCGTAAATTCCAACTGCAAGCCTTCGGTCGCCAGCAACGCCTGATATTGCCGGGTCAGACAGGCATCCGTCTGGGTCAAAATCCGCTCAAAATCCTGAATCCCCAACGAATCCAGCTCGACACGAATGGGAAAACGCCCCTGCAACTCAGGAATAAGATCAGAAGGCTTGGCAAGATGAAACGCGCCTGACGCAATGAACAAAATATGATCCGTCTTCACCATGCCGTAGCGCGTGGAAATCGTAGTTCCTTCAACCAACGGCAAAAGGTCGCGCTGCACGCCCTGGCGGGAGACATCCGCGCCTTGGGTGGATGTGCGGCTTGCCACCTTGTCAATCTCATCCAGAAACACAATTCCATTCTGCTCCACGCTTTTTAACGCAGACACCTTCACATCTTCCTGATTGACGAGCCTTGACGCCTCCTCATCCGTAAGTAATTTCATGGCTTCCCTGATTTTCAGGCGACGGCTTTTGCTGCGCCCGCCCGACAGGTTCTGAAACATGCCCTGTATCTGATTGGCAAGCTCCTCCATGCCTGGCGGCGCAAAAATCTCCGTCTGCTCGCCTTGCGCGGTCACTTCAATCTCGATTTCCTTGTCGTCCAGATCGCCCTCGCGCAGTTTTTTACGGAATTTCTGCCGAGTGCTGTTCGCCTTTTCGTCCCCTTCTACGCCTTCCGCAAAAAACCCGGCATTACGCGCCGGCGGCAACAATGCGTCAAGCACTCGCTCTTCCGCTGCGTCCTCGGCGCGAACGCGCACCTCGCGCATGGCCTTTTCCCGCTTTTCCTTGACCGCAATCTCGACCAGATCGCGGACTATCGAATCAACATCCCGCCCGACATAACCGACTTCCGTAAACTTGGTGGCTTCTACCTTGATGAACGGAGCATCCGCCAGCCGCGCCAAGCGCCTTGCGATTTCCGTCTTTCCCACGCCGGTGGGGCCGATCATCAGAATGTTCTTCGGGGTGATTTCGGAACGCAACGGCTCCGCGACACAGGAGCGCCTCCAGCGGTTTCTGAGCGCGATGGCAACCGCCCGTTTGGCCTTGCCCTGCCCTACAATATGCTTGTCAAGCTCACGCGCTATTTCTTCCGGCGTCATTGGCGCGCCTGTTTTTCCGGTTTTCATTATTGCAGCCATTTATCCAGCCAATTCTTCCAAGGTAAAATTCTTGTTGGTATAAACGCAGGTATCCCCGGCGATTTCCAGGGACTTGCGGACTATTTCCAGGGGCGAAAGCCCGGTATTTTCCAACAGCGCCCGCGCCGCGCTCTGGGCATACGCGCCGCCCGACCCGATGGCGGCAATGCCGTGTTCCGGCTCCAGCACATCGCCATTGCCGGTTATTACCAGCGTGTTTTCAACATCAGCAACTATCAGCATCGCCTCCAATCGGCGCAACATCCGGTCGGTGCGCCAGTCCTTCGCCAGCTCCACCGAGGCGCGAAGAAGATTGCCCTGATGCTTTTCCAGCTTGGATTCAAACAGGTCAAGCAGGGTAAAGGCATCCGCCGTAGCACCGGCGAATCCCACGAGAATGCGGTCATGATATAGGCGGCGAATTTTCCGCGCCGTGTGTTTAATCACCGTGCCGCCCAAGGTCACCTGCCCGTCGCCCCCCATTGCGACAACAGCCCCCCGCCGCGCCGACACAATGGTCGTGCCATGATATTGCTCCATAATGCCTCAGTATCTGGAAAGCTCGACTTTAGCCACCTGATCAACGCCCATAACCCGCAGCAATTCAGCCACCATCCGGTTGGGATGGACGATTGTCGCCTTCCCCGCCGCTTTCAGGACGTTAACCAGCATCCCGGCGCTGACAAAATCAATGCGACTGACGCCGGAAAAATCCAGACGGTTTTCCTCGCCCGGCTTCAGAAGCTGCTGCACGGATTCCATCTTGCCCTGAAGCAAGGCTCCCTCCAGCCGCTGCATACTCCGACGCTCAATTTTTTGTCCGTCCGCTCCGATAACAGGCTCCGCTTCCTTGTCCTTGTCTGAGGCGTCGGGAACGACAGGCGGGCGCTTTGGCGGCTCCCACGAAGGCGGAGAAAGCTCAAAGGCAATCGCATAATCAACCGCCTTTTCCTCAAAATCCTCTTCCCTGCCCAGAAAGTGGTACAACTCAAACAATAACTTCCAGAAACCGAGGTCGCTTTCCTGACCCTTGCCTTCCGCAGATAGCCTCGCCGCCAGACGGTCGGCCTGCGCGTCCGCCTGCGACAGACCCCAGGCCAGATCAAGACGACGCGCCTTGGCCAGAATTTCCGCAAGCTCCGACGCGCCATCGGGATCAATGCCGGCCAGCCGCCCCATATCCACGCGACGCGCTTCCTTGTTGGCGACGGCTTTTCGCAAGATTTCCAGCGACGGATTGTTGACGGCAAGCACTCCCTGTATCGCAACCAGACCGGACAGGCCGGACTTCTTCGCCTGCACTTCAGAAGACTTCACAACCCAGGAAGGCGGCGACAACTCGCAGGTTCGCGCGAATTCCGCGCCCAGGGCGTCAAATGCCGCTTGATCGCCGGTCACGCGGAACAAGTCGAACAGCATGTGCCAGAGCTTCAACGCTTCCGGATCATTGGTGTCCTGAATCGCGCTTTCCAGCGTGCTTCGGGCGACATCGTTCTGCCCATTGGCGTAGGCAATCGCGGCATGTTCGCCGACTTCAACATAAGGGTTGCCCCCTTCAAGAATTTCCACACCGTAGCCGCCATTCACCCGCGTATTGGTATCTTCAAGCTCGAAAGACCATTCTGTCTCAGCAGCCGACGGCTTGGCAGGCGCAGGCTTGGGCGCAAGCGCGTCCTTATCGGGCGGTTCCAAAAGATCGCCATCCGCAGCATCCTTCGCCTTCGGAACACGGGCGGAAACAGGAGCAGGCATCTTGACATCGGGTTTCTTGAAAAACGAAAAGACCATGATAAAAACCTCTCTGAAACTGACAGCTTGTTGAAGCTAACGATCCTTTACTTCTAACACAGCACGCAAAGACAAACAACCCCGAAAATCATGATACGGACGGGGGCGACTGAAACGATTGATCCTGCCAGATTTGTCGCATGGTGTTCAGGAGCGCTTCCGGCGTCACCGGCTTGTAAAGCACCGGCCAATTGCCAATCTTGTGCGACGCGGAAACAATATGCTCGCGCGAAGCTCCGCCCGTGACGATAATTCCCCGTATCGGGCGTTGTATGCGCTCGCGCAGGGCTTCCAGCAACTTGATGCCATCCATCTCTCCCTGAATGCGAAAATCCGTGATAAAGAAGTCCGCATTATAAATCTCCGGAGAGGAAAGCGCACTATCGCTGTCAGAAAAACAAAGACAACGCATCCCGCAGGATTTGAGCCACATTGAAAACGCTTCGGCTACCAGGGGATCATCCTCCGTCAGGATACAGAAGCGTCCTTTCAGCATACTGTAATCATCCGATTCCTCGGTATGGCTAATGTTGCCCGCCCGGTACGGCATTGACGGCAAAGGAACATAAACCTCAAACAGGCTGCCTCGTCCATAACGGGATTGGCAGTTGATGGCATAGCCCATCAATTTTGCCATCCGTTCCGTTATGGAAAGCCCCAGACCCAAGCCATGCCGACTTAACGACGACGGGTTTTCCACCTGAAAAAATTCTTCATAGATACGGTTTATCTCCTCATCCTTGATGCCGATGCCGGTATCCCAGATCTGAAACAACAAAAAACGCCCGCCCTCTTTTTCCCGCTGCCGAACGCCCACCAACACGCCGCCCCAGTCGGTATAGCGAATTGCGTTAGCGATCAGATTCCGCAAAATCCGCATGAAAATGCTCATGTCCGTCAGAAAAACAACAGGACGATTCGGGAAAAAGAACTTGAAACGCAATTTCTTCGCAAGCGCAAGAGAAGCAAACTCGCCCTCAATGCGCCGGAAAACATCGTAAATTTCCACCGGTTCAACCTGCGGGGTAATCGTGCCTGCGTCAAGACGCGATATGTCCAGAAGCGCGTCCAGCAATTCCTCAAGGGATCGGGTCGCCTGCTCCAGATTGCGGACGATCTTGCTTTGTTCAGCATTGAGCCTCGAATGTTTCAAGGTGGAAATGAGAAGATTTCCGGCCTGAACCGGCTGGCGAAGATCATGGCTTGCCGTGGCAAGGAATCGCGATTTGGCGATGTTGGCCGATTCCGCCGCTTCCCGCGCCTGCTCGGCAACCTGCTTGGCAAAAAGAAGCGCCGCTTCGTTTTCCTTCTGCCCGGTGATATCGGTCAAAGCGCCGGTCACAATCTCCGGCCTGCCCCTGCGGTCGTATTCAACCACCTTGCCGCGCGCCATCAACCAACGCCAGGAGCCATCCTCCGCCTTGACGCGGAAAATCGCCGCGCTCAATGGACGATTACCGGACAAATAGCCGCGCAACGAACGCCGCACACCGGCAACATCTTCAGGGTGAATGTGCCGCATCCAGTCCTTATCCAGAGAATGGTGCGGGCATCCGAACAACATATCAAACCTGGGACTGGCTCTTAATGCCAGTTCCTCTATATGCCACTCCCAAAAGCCTTGGTCGGAATTATCCAGAATGCGCTGATAGCGCCTTCCCCATTCCTGCTGCTTTTCCGCCAAACGCCGATAGCGATCAAAGGCTACGATTCCCGTCATCAGCAACAACAGGCCGACAATCTCCACCCACATGCTTGCAATCGAGCGCCAGATGACAGTATATCTATCCACGACGAACAGAGCCTGAAACGGCGCTTCTTCCAGGTTATGGCCGCAAATATGCCAGGCTCCCGGATTGTCGCAGCCTGTCTCCCGCGCTGAAGGCAGGGTTTTCCAGGATGCGTGGAGTGCATCCGGCAGCAAAGCGTCCAGTTTATGAATCCGGCTCATGTCAACCTGCCGGGAAGTCAGCAAAACATGACCGACGTTATTGATGATATAGAGATCGCCATCCTCCAGCCCCGCCGGATTCAGAAATCGCTTCAGATCGTTCAGGGCAAAATCAATGGCGATAAAGGCGCGATAGGTTCCCTCTTTGTCATACACAGGAGTCATCGCAGTCACAATTGCGCCCTTGCCGGCAGGATCAACGTAGGCATCCAGCCAGTGCGCGCCGCGCTCAGGATCGCTGCCCGGCCTGATTCTGGCGTGATTCTCGCTTCCCATCGCGTGAGCGTCCCAAAGCAGTCCGTTAAGTCCTTCCGTAAATGGATACAGATTGGTGAATCCTTCCATGGAAACGTAATACACCCAGCTCGCTTCCGATATGCCGCGCTGCGCCTCGCCAAGCAACGGAGCCAGATTGATGGATTGTGTCATTTCAACGGCGCGCGGGCTTCCCGACAGAGGGATAGGCCCTTTGCCAAAGAGATAACTGCTCTTCTCCGGCGGAACCCCATCCGGAGGACGGCTGGTATAAAAAAAATCGCCTTCGCTTTCCAGAGTCGCAAGCCACTGCTCGTTTAAATGGCCGCTGTCACTATCCAGATAATGTTCCGCCGCCGCTCTCAACAGACTGACGCTTGTATCCACCCCGCGTATCCGCCGATCAATATCCGCCACAATTATCTGCATGGATTGCTGAAATCGCTCCAGCGTATGCTCAAGAGCGCGCTGGTAAAGCAAATAGAAGCTTATGCCGATAACAATGAGCGCCAGCAGCACCAACGCGCTGCCTATCCGCCAATAGAGCCTGGTTCGGGGATTTTTTGGGCGAGCGCGCCGCACAATCCACCCCTTGCTTCGTTATCTGGAAAAACGCGCCCGCGCGTTGGCTATCCGGCGCTTGAGACAGGGATTCTTGCAGCCTGCCGCGCAGTCGACATTCAACGCCTCATAGCCGCCGCAACTGCCCATGATAGGCTTGCGACCAAACATCACGCCGATTGCCATGATCAATACCAAAAAAACGATCACCCCAAAGGTGACAAAAAACAAGGTCATGTTGTCTTCCTCGTCGGCGCAAAACTTCGCCGCTGTTCATGCCCGAAGCGGCTTTGCTTGAAATGCGTACATCTACGCACACTCCCTCTCCCGGCCTTTGGTATCAAAGCGAGTGGTTGCTGTCTCCCCTCTCCCACTTGTGGGAGAGGGGCCGGGGGAGAGGGCTGATTGCGCCAGCTTTCATTGTAGAAAAATGTACGCGCTTGAATCAAAACCTCTCCAAATCTACCCGAAGTCGTCCAGCATGATGTTCTCGCGCTCGACGCCCTGATTCAACAGCATCTGGATGACCGCAGTATTCATCAGCGGAGGGCCGCACAAGTAAAACTCGCAGTCTTCGGGAGCCGGATGATCCTTGATATAGTTCTCGAAGAGCGCATTGTGAACAAACCCTGTCGCTCCCGTCCAGTTGTCTTCGGGAAGCGGATCGGAAAGCACCAGAGTCCAGGCGAAATTGGGGTTGTTGGCCTCCAGTTCGTTGAATTCCTCAATATAGAAGGCTTCCCGCAGCGATCGCGCCCCATACCAGAAACTCATCTTGCGCTTCGTTTTGATGCGCTTCAACTGGTCGAAAATGTGCGAGCGCATCGGAGCCATTCCCGCGCCGCCGCCGATGAACACCATCTCCGCTTCCGTCTCGCGGGCGAAGAATTCGCCGAACGGCCCGTAAACCGTGATCGTATCGCCCTGCTTTAATTTGAACAAATAAGAAGACATCTTGCCCGGCGGAATATCGTCGCGATCCGGAGGCGGGGAGGCCACGCGGATGTTGAATTTGATGACGCCCTTTTCCTCCGGATAATTCGCCATCGAGTATGCGCGTGAGACCGTTTCATCCACCTTCGAGACATAACGCCACATGTCGTACTTGTCCCACTCGTCCCGATATTCGGTCGCTATCTCGAAATCCTTGTAACTCAACGTGTGCGGTGGGCATTCAAGCTGCACATAGCCTCCGGCGCGAAAATCCACATCCTCGCCCTCCGGCAGCCGCAAAGTCAGTTCCTTGATGTAGGTAGCGACATTGGGATTGGATTCCACCGTGCATTCCCACTTCTTTACGCCGAAAATTTCTTCCGGCACACTAATCTTCATCGCCTGCTTTACCGGAACCTGACAGGAAAGCCGCCAGCCCTCCGCAGCTTCGCGCCTGGTGAAATGCACTCCCTCGGTAGATAACATGTCGCCGCCGCCAGAAAACACCTGACACTTGCATTGAGCGCAGGTTCCGCCCCCGCCGCAGGCCGAAGGCAGGAAGATATTGTATTCAGCCAGGGTCTGCATCAGCTTTCCGCCCGCAGGAACGGCAATGTCCCGTTCATTGTTGACGGAGATATTGACGGCGCCGCTACTTACCAGCAACGCGCGAGCCGCGATAATAATCAGCGACAGCGCCAGCACCACGGCAGTAAACATGCCGATAGCAAGGATAATTTCCTGAATATCCATCGTGCCTCCTTAAAGCTGTATGCCCGAAAACGACATGAAACCCAGCGACATCAAGCCGATGACGATGAAAGCAATGCCCAGCCCCTGCAATCCGTCAGGCACGTCGGAATACTTGAGTTTTTCCCTGATTCCGGCAAGGAGCGCAATCGCCAGCGCGAAGGAAAAACCGGAACCGACGCCATATACCACGCTCTCGGCAAAGTTGTAATCGCGCTCCACCATGAAAAGCGAGCCTGCCATGATGACGCAATTGACCGTAATCAAGGGCAGGAAAATGCCGAGCGCATTGTAGAGCGCGGGAACATATTTATCGAGCAACATCTCAAGAATCTGCACGGTGGCGGCAATCACGCCGATGTAGGTCAGAAAGCCGAGATAGGACAGGTCAAGCTCCGGAAATCCAGCCCAGACCAGCGCGCCGTCTTTCAGGAGATAGGTATAGACGAGGTTATTCAGGGGTAGGGTGATTGACTGCACGACGACTACCGCCGCCCCCAGACCGATGGCGGTCTCGACCTTTTTGGAAATGGCAATGAACGAGCAGATGCCCAAAAAGAAGGCCAGCGCCATGTTCTCGATGAACACGGCGCGCACGAAAAGGCTAAGTAAATGTTCCATCTTCTTATCCCTCTTTGACCTGCGGCGCGATTCGGAAAGCAGGCTTTTCCTGCTGATCTTTCTTCCACATCCTCAATGCCCAGATGAAAAAACCGATCAGGAAGAAGGCCGAGGGCGGCAGCAGAAAAAGACCGTTGGGGACGTACCAGCCATCGGCGGTGACAAGCGGCATGACTTCAAAGCCCATCAGCTTCCCCGCGCCGAAGAGTTCGCGCGTGGCTCCCAATGAAATCAGCAGCAGGGAATAACCCAGGCCGTTGCCGATACCGTCGAGTAGTGAGCGCCCCGGCGGATTCTGCATGGCGAATGCTTCCGCTCGCCCCATGACGATACAGTTGGTAATGATGAGTCCGACAAATACCGAAAGTTGTTTTGCCAGAGCAAAGGCATAAGCCTTGAGAACCTGGTCGACCACAATCACCAGCGAGGCAATGATGACCATCTGCACAATCATCCGAATGGAACTCGGAATCTGATTGCGAATCATGGATATGGACAGGTTGGAGAGCGTTATCACCGAAGTAAGCGCGATTGACATGACCAGAGCCGTGTTCAGGTTGGTCGTGACCGCGAGCGCCGAACAGATGCCGAGCATCTGCAAGACCACAGGGTTGTTCTTGAATACCGGGTCGAATAGGACGTCTGTCGCTTGTCTGGGCATGGTTTAATCCTTTTTTTGTCTTGCGCCGCCGTCCTGGCGCAGACGTTCGAGATAGGGGCCGAATCCCTGGTCGCCAAGCCAGAAGGCAAGCAGGTGATTTACGCCTTTAGAGGTAAGCGTCGCGCCGGCCAGACCGTCGACCTGATGTCCGGCCTTCGGGTTGCCTGGCAAAACATTGCCTTTTACGATTTCAATGTTGGGGCGTCCTTTCGCGTCGAACAGCGTCTTGCCCGGCCAGAGCCTTTTCCAGTTGGGATTATCAACCTCGCCGCCCATGCCGGGCGTTTCGGCGTGCTGGTAAAAGCCCATACCCACAACGGTATTCAAGTCGGGCCTGATTGCGATAAAACCGTGCATCGTCGACCACAAGCCATAGCCGCGCACGGGAAGAATCAAGGCTTCCAGTTCCCCGCTGCCGTCGTCCGCCTCCAGCAGGTAGATGGTGGTATAGCGTTCGCGGCGCTTGATTAACGCAATATCCTGATCGCCCGCAAGAGCCTCGGACATTTTCGGGTCTTTCGCCGCTTTCAGCGGGTCAAAGGTCGCAGGGTCGTAGTCCGGCGAAAGCTCCCCGGTATCAAGATCAATGACCTCCGCCTTGATACGCCGATTGAATAGCTCGCGCACTTCGTCGGCGGAAAGCCTCTCTCCCTCGACGCCCGCAATGGCAAGGATGCTACGTTGCTTATCCAGCAAACTGTTTTGTTGCTGGAGAGGCTTCAAGGTTACGGCTGAACCCGCGACAAACACCGAAGCCACGAGGCTGACGGAAAGCGCCACAATGAGCGTGCGGACGATGGATTCTTTATTGCTGGACATGACGCGCCGCCCTCCGTCTTATATTTGCCTTGATGACAAAGTAGTCAATGAGCGGCGCGCACAGATTGCCGAACAGGATTGCCAGCATCACGCCTTCAGGAAAAGCCGGATTAACCACCCTGATAAGTACCACCATGACGCCGATCAGGATGCCGAAAATCCACTTGCCCGTTTCGGTCATGGCGGATGAAACAGGATCGGTCGCCATGAAGAGCGCCCCGAAAGCGAATCCTCCCAGCACCATATGCCAATACCAGGGCATGGCGAACATCGGATTGGAGTCTGATCCGATGGCGTTGAAAAGCATTGATACTCCCACCGTACCCAGCAAAATTCCGGTCACAATCCGCCATGACGCTATCTTCATAACCAGAAGAGCGACGCCGCCGATTAAAATGGCAAGGGTTCCGACTTCCCCGATTGATCCCGGCATGAAGCCGATGAACGCATCCATCCAGGTCAGTTGCGAGGTCAGCGCGGACATTCCTTCGCTTGCCGATACTGACAGCGGGGTCGCGCTCGTAAAACCATCCACCGCCGTCCACACCGTATCCCCGGAAATCTGCACCGGGTAGGCGAAAAACAGGAAAGCGCGTCCGGCCAACGCGGGGTTCAGGAAGTTCTTGCCGGTGCCGCCGAATAATTCCTTGGCGACGACAACGCCGAAGCTGATGCCGAGCGCGGCCTGCCATAACGGGATTGTGGGGGGCAGAATCAGCGCGAATAACAAGGATGTAACGAAAAAGCCCTCATTGACCTCATGCTTGCGTATTACTGCGAACAGCACTTCCCATGTGCCGCCGACTGTCAGGACAACAATGTAGATCGGCAGGAAATACAAGGCTCCGTGCACCAGGTTGTCCACCATGCTGGTCGGATTAAACCCCGCCAAAAGACCGATGATCGAAAGGCGCCAGTCCATTGACGCCGCCAGCAATTCAGGGTTATCCGTATACGCCAGATTCGCCTGATAGCCTACGTTCCACATGCCGAACAACATGGCGGGGAAGGCCGCGAACCAGACGAGGATCATCATCCGTTTCAGATCCAGCCCGTCGCGGACGTGGGCAGTCGTCCTGGTGACGCTTGCCGGACGATAAAGAAAAGTGTCCGCCGCCTCATAGAGGGCGTACAGCTTCTCCAGGCGTCCCCCTTTTTCGAAATGATGCTCAAAACGGTCGAGAATAGCGCGCAATCCCATGCTTTAGCCTTCCTTTTCAATTCGGGCGAGGTTGTCCCGCAATATAGGGCCGTATTCATACTTGCCCGCGCATACGAAGGAACATAGCGCCAGGTCTTCTTCGTCAAGCTCCAACGCGCCGAGTTTCTGCGCCATGTCCGTGTCTCCCACAATCAGGTAGCGCAGCAAGTGCGTGGGCAGAATGTCAAGCGGCATCACCTGTTCGTAATTGCCCACCGGAACCATTGCCCTTGGGCTGCCGTTGGTCGTGGTCGTAAATCTGAATTTCTTGTCGAACAGTCTGGAAATGTAAACGTTGAGCGCGGAGTATTTGTTTACCCCAAGGCGCAGGAAAGGGAAAAGCTCGCGCTCGCGTCCTTCTTCCAGACAGGATACCTGCTGATGAAAACGCCCCAGAAAACCAAGCGCCCCGGCTGCCGCGCGTCCGCCAAAGACCGACCCGGAAATCATCCGAATTTCGCCCGCCTGCAATTCGCCTGCCGTCAAATCCGCCAGGTTCGCGCCCAGACGTGTCAACAAGAGGCGCGGTTTGTTTACCGCCGGACCCGCCAATGACACCACCCGTTCAACCCACAATCGTCCGGTCAAAAAGAGTTTGCCGATGGCGATCACGTCCTGATAGCCGATTTGCCAGACTGTTTTGTTTGCGCTTGCCGGGTCAAGAAAATGAATATGCGTCCCCGGCAGTCCTGCCGGATGCGGGCCGGAAAACCGCTCAAGATGTGTTTTTTCCAAGCCTTCGCCCGGAATGACGGCAGTCTCGCCAGCGCAGATAAACACCTTGGCTATATTGGTCAGAATTTTGAGGCCGCTTGTAAAATCGTCCGCATAGGCGCTGATCACGACTTCGGGATTGGCCGCCAGAGGGTGCGTGTCAATCGCGGTCACGAAGATAGAGGCGGGAGTAGCGTCCGCCGCCGGGGTCTTGCTGAACGGGCGAGTGCGAAACGCCGTCCATAAGCCGGATTTTTGCAGGTTTTCCCGAATCTTCTCAACCGGCAATGCCGCCAGCTCGTTTTCTTCGTAATGCGCGAAAGTTTCTTCCTCGTCGCCTTCCAGAGTGATGACAACAGACTGAAAAACCCGTTTTTCGCCCCGATTGACGGCGCTTACCACGCCCGCGCCCGGAGAGGTAAACAACACATCGGGCGCTTTTTTATCGGAGAAGAGAGCTTGCCCCAGCTTGACCCGATCGCCTTCCCGCACAAGCATGGACGGTTTCATCCCGTGATAATCGAAGCCGACAAGCGCCGCGCTCCTTACCGAGTTGCCTGATTCGATCCGTTGGTCGGGCGCGCCTACTATCGGCAAATCCAGTCCGCGTTTGATTTTTACCATGAGCCTAGTCTTTTGCAGGGATGTTGAAAAAGCGGGAGGGATTATAGCCTCGTTCCGCAATAATTCCTAGTGTCGACACATTTTTTAATAATGTGACCATTCATTTTGTAGCAATTCCCGTAGTTATAGCGCTTTTTCGCAAATAACGATACGGCAAGGAAGCGCGCTATATTCCTCTCTCCCGCTCCCCGCCTTCGCGGGGAGCGGGAATGACGAGTGGGTTAGGCGTGGGAGAGGGGGGGGAGAAAGGCGCTCGCTCCAATCTATCAGCCTGCCAATCTATCAGACGGAAAGCAAACCCCCGGCGCTACGCGCCACCCCCTTTAAAAAGGGGGCTAAAACCAATGCCGCGTTGCCGCCGTAGGGGCGACCGTCCTCGGTCGCCCGCACAGCGATTTTGCGCATAACCGAAATAACGTCCTAATTGATTGTAACGTTGTTATGCCAAACCATATTCATATGGTTATCTCTTTGGGAACGGGCGACC
>Ga0099364_10001081_pt1 | contig 45685 bp, 39 predicted proteins | sample TergutTh196P3_FD_73070 | JGI IMG/M metagenome (GOLD analysis project Ga0099364, IMG submission 73070) | Microcerotermes parvus P3 segment gut microbial communities from Pointe-Noire, Republic of the Congo - Th196 P3 | ecosystem: Host-associated > Arthropoda: Insects > Digestive system > Gut ...
AATAATGCTTGGTAACAATAGTGGAAGTGTAACACCCGATCCCATTCCGAACTCGGCAGTTAAGCCTTCTTACGCCAATGGTACTGCGGCGCTAAGCCGCGGGAGAGTAGGTAGTTGCCAAGTTTTTTTTTATATTGATTATCTTTCCAGCTTATGATAAAATAAGCGGAAACCCAAAGGTAAGGAGATTATAATGGCTTATAAGATCAGCGATGCCTGTGTAAACTGCGCTGCCTGCGATAGCGAATGTCCTGTAGAAGCTATTTCTGAAAAGGACAATGCCCGGTGGATTAATCCGGAAAAGTGTACAGATTGCGGCGTCTGTGTTGCAATTTGTCCTACAGAAGCCATTTCCGAAGGCTAAAAGAAGCTATAAAATAGCTTAAAACCAAAAAATACAATATTCCCTGTAATTTCGGCTATTTTAAAATTCTGTTAGTTTTAAAATAGTCTTGTTTAGCCGATATATATATCAGGTGAATAAAATATTACTTTTTTTTCTTGCTGTTTTTTTGCAAGGTTCCATTCTTTACGATAATGCTGAGGCTCAGGGAAGCGGAATGTTTCCTGTAATAGAAAGGCTGGATACCCGTGACACAGTATTTAGGCAGTACCTGGCTGATGTTGAGACTGCCAGGCGTCTTATTTCCAATAGAAACCAGGACAGACAGGAAATACCGGGCTTTTTACGTATTTATTCCTATACACCCCAGCCTGACGAGGATATTTTTCGTCTTGCTGCACGCTGCAATATACCCTATGCCACTTTGGCAAGCTTAAACCGGATAAATCATCCGGATATGCTTGCAGGCACTGTATTACTTCCAAGTATGCCGGGGCTTTTTATACCGGAAACTCCTGCCAATGACATTGAACGCTTATATACCGCATCCAGAGAGATGGAGGGAGGAACTGCCATAACTATCCGCAACAGCGGGCGTTCAGAGCGGTTTTTATTTTTTCCAGGAGCGGATTTCAGCCATACAGAACGAGCTTTCTTTTTAAACCAGGGCTTTCGGTTTCCTTTACGGACATATAGAATTACAAGCTCCTTTGGGATGAGAGCCGATCCATTTTCCGGACATCCTCATTTTCACCAGGGCGTGGATCTAGCCGCTCCTTTGGGAACGGAAGTGTATCCAGCCAGAGCTGGACAAGTGGTTGAAACAGGATTTGACCGGGTTTTGGGCAATTATATTATCATTGCACATGATAATAACTGGGTAAGTCTTTATGGTCATCTATCTTCGGTTTCTACAAGTCTTCATAGTAATGTTTCAATTAACAGTATTATCGGCAGGGTAGGTTCAACAGGTCTATCAACAGGGCCTCATCTTCATTTTGAAATAAGAAGAAACGGAACCGCAGTAGATCCGACAAGAGTGCTTTTTAGCTTTTAATACTGCATTATTAAAAGAGTATATTAAATTAGCTTATGTTCTTTGGCAGCGGCAGTTAGAGCGCTGTTCCAGCTATGGGTTGAAAGAAATGTACGTCTGGTTTTATTGTCTTCTATACGGCTTGCTCGTTTCTGCAGCCGTTTAAAAGCAATGCTGATCGCAGTATTCAGGTCGACTTCCGGAGCGTCTGTTTTTTTAAGAATACGGTAGTAGGAATACAGGTAAAAACTGTCATTGGGGTCTGTTTCCGGCAGTTCACTTCGTATAATTCGCTGCATTTCCTGTATTTCTGTATTCAAAGCTTTGGGCATTTCTTTTTTCCCTTTTTCGTTTATATGACAAAGTGTTAAAGTTCGTATGGTATGAATCATTCTGTTCCATAAATCCTTTAACGGGAACAGTAAAAGTTCACACTGGTAAAAACCGCTTCTCCAATCCGGTTGTTCGATAAAAATAAAGTGTTCTTCCTGTATTGTTTCCTCGAGTTTATCTACAAGCTCCAGCGCTTTCTGAAAATTTCCGGTTAAAAAGGCCGCTTCTGCTTCAAAAAGCCGGGCATCCGGACCTTTTGCTGTATGGCTTTTGGAATACTTCGGCATTGTATTGTTTAGGTATGTGTCCGCACGTGCAGCCCATGCGCTTACTGTATGTTCAAAACTTTCTGAATGGGGTCCAATATGTTCTTCCAGCAGCTCTTTAAAGATATCCAGGGCTTCCTCATATAAGCCAGTTTCAAAGCATATCCGTCCTTCCAGAAAACGGCTCCGATCTGCCCAGCCTGGAAGAATTGCCTCAATTGCTGCTTCCCGTGCATCTATTGCCAGTTTTCTGGCTTTGGAAATATTGCCAAAGATAAAACTAACCACAGCAGCATAATATGTCGATATCCCCAATTCTGTTCTATCCTTGGATTTTTCTGCGTTTTCCAGCGCAAAGGTAAAATAATCAAGAGCATCGGAAAGACGCTGATTGACAAATTCTACAAGAGAAAAGAGCCGGTAAATCCGGGCAAGTCCCTGACCGGAGTTCTCTTTTTGAGATAGAAGCATAGCTTCTTTTACAGAATCCATGGCTGTATGGGTATCGCTAATGCTAAAATAATATGAAGCTAAATTGGTTAATACAATAACTTTAAAACAGGGAGCCTCAGATCCGCTAATAGATACATCTTTAAAAGCTTCCAGAATTTCTTCTTTGTTACCATGGTTTAAAGCTTTAAGTGTTTTAATAATCCCAAGCAGAATTGTTTTATTTTCCATTCCGGTTATAGTACTAAAATTTTCTTCTCGGATTGCTTTTTCTATGCTTTGAAATGTTCCGTTTATTATATCTGCGCTGATAGAATTCAAAATCAGATTATCATCAGCTCTGGATGATAATTCAACCAGGGAAATTAAGATAGAAAAGCAGGGTAAAAGCCGGAAATTTTGTACCCAGGATAAAAGGCGACGGCGGACTATGGCCCGGACATTTTCTGCATTTTTACCCAGAGCATCTTCTGATTGCTTTAATGAATAGGCTCCCTTATCGCTTTCCAACTGAGAAAGAATAGCCATTGCTTTTTCTATCATAACGGGGTTTTTTCCTTCCTCCTGCAATAATTGAGGGAAAAGAAAAGGGGGAAAATAGCGCTTAAAAAGCATTAAACAGTATCTCATCTCTTCCAGATCACCGGACAATACCGGTGCTGGAAGAGGCTTTACTTTTTCCGGAGTGAATTTAATAATTCTTGGGAAAAGTTCCTCCCAAAACTCCAGGCCTTTTAATTTTGTTGCTGTCCCATACATTTTTAAGCGTTCTCTTGCTGGATAGGAAAAATAAATATCGGAAATAAAGGCCCTTGTTCTTGGCTTTGCATTCTGAATATTTTCCAGGATAAGCATGGGTTTATGTGATTGTTTTTCCGCAGCCTGACGGTACATTTCCAGTAGTATGGAAAAAAAGTATTCTCCCCGTTTCTCGGAAAAATCGGATAATTCATCTCTAAGCCGTTCCAGAAAGAGGATATTACCCAGTTCCAAGAACTCGTTTTCCTTTGTTTTCTGGCTGGTTTCTTCCTTTTCCCGAAACAACGCTCTAATTTCCGGCGTAAAAGCATCCAGAAAACTCGTTATAATATTTTCCCCTTCCTTAAATCGTACCAAAAGCGGGGGAAACCCCTTCATTTGTTCTTTGCAATAACGGTAAAGTCCCTCATGTTTTCCAATATGTTCATCTCCAACAATTATTACATTCCGGCTGGATCCTTGTTTTAAGTAGCTTCGGATTTTTTCTGAATTGTTTTTTTCCCGGGTTTGTATTTTTGTATTATTTATAAGATTTCGTATACTTCGGATTTGCGCATACCCGATTACATTCTTGTTTGTCTCCAGGGGCTTACTAAATTCAATATATGGCTCCAAAGAGTGCTGCAGTTCCGGAGCACACCATATTCCCGTTCCTGGAGGGTTTAAAGGAAAGGCCCTTAAAAGAAATGGCATATCCTCTTCGTTAAGATTTTCTCCTATAATGCAAATATGGCCGAATAGCTCCGACGATGCTTTTTTTAATACATCCTGTATTGTTTCCAGTACGCAGTATATATCCAGCCAAAAACCTATGGTTTTTTTGCTAAAAACGGCAATTATCATCTTTTGTTCGGTTTCAACCTTGGCACCAAACCCTTCAAAGGTCTCTATAAATATTTTTTCCAATCCGCGGAGCAATTTAGGCTTTGTTCGGCGAAGCTGAGACTGAAAGCGCAGGGAAAAGAGTATTTTTACCATATAGTACCGCCAGTATACCCTATTTTTAAAAGTTTTGAAACGAATTTCTTCAATTTTGGGTCATTTTTACTTGCTCTTTTTTATTATTTAATATATAGTGATAATGGAGGAGTACCTATGAAGGTGAAGATAATTTTATCCAGTTTTATAGCTGGTCTTTTGATTTTTGGCGGTATTATGGCGCTTAGCGCTCCGTCTGTAACTGCTCAGCAGAACCAAGGGCAAAGTGTTGAGGATCGATGGGATCCAGCCAATATATCCCGTTTGTATTATATTAGTATCCCCATTGAAAAAGTATACCATTACCGGCTGGGATATGTTGTGGTATTCCGCCAGGGGCTTGCAGATCTGACTCAGGTTTTTGTCCCATACAACTGGCGCAACGCTGAAAACAGAAAACTTGAACTAATTCAATTAGGATCGGGCAATATTTGGCCATATATGACTGTTTTTTACCGGGAAGGAGAGTTTTATAAGGTACGGCTCCATTTAGCCAGAAGTTTAGGCCATGAAACCTGGGGTATTCTTCCTTCCAACACAGACCTGGATAGTAGTTTTGAAGGTGTAGAATCGATTGACCTTAGCCGAATTACACAGTAATAGCGATAGATAATGTCCGGTGGAGTTGTACCGGCTGAGTTACTGGATTTTATACGGCAAGGGACAAATTTTATCGTCGTTGGGCATGAAGAACCCGACGGAGACTGTATAAGCAGCCAATTAGCGCTTGTTTCTCTGCTCCGGCATTTGGGGAAAACAGCTGTTCCATGCTCGGCAGGACCCTTCAAACGCCCCGAAATATTGCCCTACGAGGAGTTTTTTCTGCCCTGTCCATCTAAACAAGATGGGATGAAAGTCATAGTGGTGGACTGTTCTGTACGGGAAAGAGTTGGGAACTTACCCATCGAAGGGCTTCCCACTGCCATAATTGATCATCATAGTTCCGGAAATCCCTGTGGAGATGTCATTTTTCTTGATCCCAGAGCTCCGTCGGTTACCTATTTAATAGAAAAACTATTTAATGCGCTGAACATCCAGCCAAGTGCCGAAGAGGCCCAACTGCTTCTTTTAGGTTTATGTACCGATACAGGTTTTTTCCGACACCTGGATGACAGCGGGGCAGAGGCTTTTAATACTGCCGCCAGACTTATTGCCAGAGGGGCAAACCCAAAAAAAATATATGCAGCTATTTACGGAGGAAAAAGTCTTAACTCCCGCCTATTAATGGGAACTGTATTGTCAAAGACCAGGTCTTACTATGGCGGAAAACTTTTAATTTCTGACGAAACCCTGGAAGAAACAGAACGTTTTTGCAGGGAAAAACGGGATTCTGATATGATCTATCAGCTGCTTCAATCGGTTAATGAAACAGAAGCCATTGTTTTAATTCGCCAGGAAAATAATGCTGAATGCAGCATTGGTTTCCGTTCCCGAGATCATATTGATGTAGCTGTTATTGCAGCACAATTTAACGGCGGCGGCCATAAAAATGCCGCAGGCGCCAGAGCCTTGGGCAGCATTAATGCATTGGAAGAAAAAATAGTCGCAGCCTTTGGTAAATTATTTTAAGTATTACACATGGCGGCTTTCCAAAGTTCGCAAAGTATTAAAAGCCGGATCTGCATTAAAGTAAACGGTTTCTTTACCGGTACAGGCAATACGTTCTGCTTCTCCCCGAATAGATGTTATTCCTTCATCGAGGCCTATTCCTTCGTAGGAGGCAAAGAGGGTGGCGGAGCGCAGGGTTTTTTGTCCCATGGAAGGAATTTTTACGGTGGTTGGATTTCCCAGTAAGTTCTGTGTCTCCCGTGCAAATTCCAGGCCATAGGCATAAGCGGAAACAGAATTTTCCAGCCCCAGGCAGTAGCTTTGATCCGGTCCTCCCTCATACGGTGCCCAGGGAGTAAATGGTCTTCCTCCATACTGGAGCCATAAATTGTTAAAGTACAGAATTAACTCGTCATCTCCTGCGGCTGCCGGGCCGGGGCTAAACGAAATATAGGCCATTTTAAGGTGGGGGTTTACCGTTGCCAGCCAGCATAAGGGTGCATATTGGGGTACGGCACCAGCTACAAAATCGGTATATCCTATGGGGGCTGGAACCAGAGAAATGTCTGTATTTCCGCCTCTAAGAAGCGGAGCACTTTTTAAACTGGAGAAGTCTGCACCCAAAGCAAGGCGTGTTGTGGTGTCAAATTCACCTCCCGGAGGCGGAGTTATCCATTTTTCTGCAGCTCCGGAAATTCTACAGCCCTGGGTTAAAAATGGAGATCCAATGGTATTATGCCAGCCGGCGCAGATTTCCAGTTCTTCCATGCCCCGGTTTCGTATTCGTAAACTGGTATAGTGGATATGTTGATGAGGCAGAAGTACATCAAGTTTGCTGAAAGAAAGAGGAATTTCTCTGGCAGGGCTATCCATAACGGAAAGAAACCATATTGCTCCGGATTGTTCGTCCATGTCCTTGGTTACATAACGCCATTTTTCATTCGCAGTCCAGCCATGGGGCGGTATGCTGATTCCCTCTACGATATGACCAGGGCCAAAGTTTGGAATACAGGGAAAATTACCGGCAATATGATACAGCAAATTGGCTTTCCAGAAAGAACCATGCTGGGTATCATCATATTCCTGTCCGCTGTTAGACCGGAACCAGGGCATCCAGTGAGCATTAATCCACTTTCCCGAGAGGTTTCCGGAACATTCCGGTATCATTCCTCCTATATCGTCAATCATTACCCGGATACCGGAGTTTTCCAGTACTGTTGCTTCCCGTCCGCCAAGTTCAACTACGCGGTATACCGAACTTTTGCTATCCATTAGAGCCATGATTATCTCTCCTAGCCGATACTTTTGCCTATTTAATGTAAAAATACACCAATTTTGGAGGATAAGCAAGCCGATTTATTTAGTCTGCGGCATGGTTCCCAAAAAATCCAGAATTGGCACAGTCCAGTCTTCGTTTTTAGCATCCAGAAGGGACTTGTACAGACCAAGTATTTGTTTATGCAGCTCTGCAATGTCTTTTTGATCTGTCAGGGGATCTGTATAAAAAGGAGCATATTCGGGGGGGATTTCTTTGGAAGAAAAAAGGCTGTTTACAAAGGTTTCTGCATCGGCTGCTTCAAACAAGGCCGGATCAAAGCAGCGCATGGTATACAGGGCTGCGGCTATACAGTTAATACTGTGTTGTTTTACATATAAAACTGCTTCGGAAATAACAACAGCGCCAAGAAATACTTTTTCTGCCAGCTGTTTTAGTTTTTCTTCTTCTCCCAGACTGTGCAGATGATGATTAAAAGCTGTATAGCTGTGAATCATCAGCATGATATGCAGGCTGGGAATACACATTAAGTGGGGATCAACAGTATGGATTAGCCAAAAATGAGGGTTTTTCTTATAATTGGGCCGGTTTGTTGTGGATAGGTTTTTCCGGTAAATCTGAAAGGCAAAATGATACAGATCTGTAATGGAAACAATAAAATCTGCCGCCAGAGCTCTGCCGGGTTTTCCAAAGTGTATGCAAAGAAACCCAACAATGCGGACCCAAAAAGCTGTAAAATCCAGATAAATTCGAATAAAGCGGGGATTAAACGGGATGCGGGCATCTAAATCATGATCTACCTGTGATACCGGAAGCCGAGGAAACAGGGCGGAGCGGAATTGAAAGAAAAAAAACCGGCTAAAAATCGTTCTAATACAGCGTATACCCCGGATTAATAAAAACGGGTGAAGTAATATTATTAGGAGTGTCCTCCCCAGGCTGGGAAATTCCTTGTTTTTTCGGCTCATCTGGCTGCCTTAGGTTCCATTTTGTTTCATAGTACGGCATAATGCAATCTAAAGGAAGCGTAGAGATGCTTGGACCTGTTGTTAATGCACTTGTTGTGGTAATTTGTTCACTTATTGGCTGTTTTTTAATTCGCGGTATTCCGGAACGTTTTGAAGATATTCTTAAAAAAGGTCTGGGTCTTGCTGTAATTTATTTTGGGATTCGGGGATCCCTGGAAAACCAGCGGCCCTTACTTCTTGTTATGAGTCTGGTCATTGGGGCAATTTTGGGCGAACTAATAGACATAGACAAGTGGATGAACCGTCTTGGTTTATGGGCGGAAAATAAATTAGCCGGTAAAATAGCCGGCAAAAAATCATTTGCCCAGGGTTTTGTAACTGCAAGTATATTGTTCTGTACCGGGTCCATGGCAATTGTAGGTTCCATGCAATCCGGCCTGGAAGGAAACCACCAGATGTTGTATATCAAATCAATTCTGGACGGTACTATTTCCATTGTTTTTGCCGCATCTTTGGGGATAGGGGTGCTTTTTTCTGCCATTCCTATATTGGTATATCAGGGCGGTATTGCTCTTCTGGCCATGGCTGTTAAGGAATTGCTTACACCGCCGATTATTACCGAAATGTCCTCTGTGGGAAATTTATTGGTGGCTGCTATAGGTATTAATTTTGTCTGCCTGTCTGATGGAAAACAAATTAAAGTGGCTAACTATATTCCGGCAATTTTTATTCCCCTGGTATTTATGTCATGTGAACCCTGGCTGAATATGGTTTTACATAATGCAGCAAAGCTGTTTTTTGGCGGTTAAATTTTTGGAGGTTAATATGAAGGTAATTGCATGCAACGGCAGTCCGCGTAACAATGGAGTAATTCAAACTTCTTTGGAACTGATGTGTGCGGAATTAAAGAATGAAGGGATAGAGACAGAAATAATTCAGGTTGGAAAGGAAAACATTCCCGGATGTATTGACTGCAGAAAATGCAGAGAATTGGGCAAATGTGTATTTGACGATGACCTGGTTAATAGTACAGCCGAAAAAATCCGCGCAGCAGACGGTCTTATAATTGGTTCTCCGGTTTACTTTGGCAGCATTGCAGGAAACTGTAAGTGCTTTTTGGATCGTATGTTTTTTTCCGGACTTACTCTTGATTTTAAACCGGCAAGTGCAGTTGTCTCATGCCGTCGTTCCGGAGGGATTAATGCCTTTCACCAAATGAACAACTATTTTACCCTGTCAAGGGCGCTTGTTGTTCCCTCCCTTTATTGGAGTATTGTTCATGGAAATAACAGTACTCAAGCAAAGGAAGATAAGGAAGGGCTTCAGATTGTTAAGACATCGGCTGTGTACATGGCCTGGCTAATAAAGGCCCTGGCCAATGCAAAAAAAGAAATGCCTTTGCCGGAAGTTCCCGAAAGGATTAGAACCAATTTTGTAAGGTAATCCAGCCGCGGGCAAAACGCTGGGTTTCATGGAAAAGCGCCGTTCCTTCGTCTTCGTTAAGCCGGGGAAGGGGATTACTTAAGGGCGGGCCATAAATGGCAAAGCCCTGTACAAGCGAGCGGCCAAGACCGCTGGAACCGGAAACTCCGCCCAGGGGCCGTTCCGATAAAATTCCTGGAAGCCGTCTGTGGGAAAGAATAAGCTGTAATATGGATCCGCCAAGATAATAAGCGCGGCGGGGAAGCTGGGGCGAGTCTGTCAGTACCAGTATATCATTTCCCCTGTTATAACTCTTATAGTAAAAGCCATTTATGGTAATTTGTTCCGGTCCTGCATTTAAGGTCCAGGGTCTGGAAAGAACAACCCTAACGAGCGGCCCGTCGCTCTCTCCATCCATTTCAGAAAAGATAAAAGCCCAGCTGTGGGCAAAAGCATTACTTACTTCTTCGGGAATATTATTTCCGCCAAATTGGCGGTTTCTTTCTTCGAGGTTTAGGTTTTCCAATAGGGAGTTCATTGCATCGGCTTGAAAACTAAAACGGCTTCCTTCCCCGTCTATGATCATCCTTCCCCTGCTAAATCGCTGTACTGCAGTTCCCCTTAAAAAGTATGTATCCTCCAGGGGATAGCCGTAGCCTATTACGCCGTTTGCCCTGTTATATCCTCCGCTTCTGCCGTACATATCAAGAAATTGTCCTCTTACAGTAAAAATCATTGTATTGTTAGATTCGCTGCCGGAACTGCTATTGTAGCTTCCCAGCGCCAATACCAGATTGGGAATGCCCCAGGAATTTTGCACTAATTCCCCGGAGTCTTCTGAACGTATCCAATTCTGAGTCCAGCTTAGCGGTGCATTTCTTGGCCAGGCATTTACATAATCACTTCCCATTATTCCGCTAAGATCAACTCCCTGCAGCAATGCTTGAATATATCCCTCCTGGAAGGCATTTTCCAGCAGTGTATAATACATGGCTGTTTCTTCTGCCGGTATTTCGGAAATTACACCTACTCCATAGGGCATGCTGATATCCGGCAAGGTCTGTAAAACAAAAGACAGGCCTTCCGGCGTTTCTAATGTGCTTTGACTGGATGGGGTATTTTGGCACTGAGCCAAGGATAAAACTGTAATACATACTACCAGCGTAAAAAACACCCTTGTGGAGATAAAGAAATGGTTTATTTTTTTTATCATGTTTGTTCCTTGCTTAAATAATCGTCAAAACTCATCATACAGTCAATGATTTCCGATGAAGCTCCGGGATTTTTTGGAGCAAAAATCTCTACAATGCGGTTTGCAATAGAATTGATAAATTCATAATCGTGAGAATTAAAAAGTATTACTCCGGGAAAGGCAATAAGGCCGTCATTAAGGGCTGTTATTGCTTCCAGATCCAGATGGTTGGTAGGCTCATCCAGAATTAATACATTGGCGCCTGACAGCATCATCATTGCAAGGAGGCAGCGTACCCGTTCGCCTCCGGAAAGGACATTTACCGGCTTAAGGGCTTCGTCGCCGGAAAAGAGCATACGTCCCAGAAATCCCCTTATATAGGTTTCGTCCTCGTTGGATGAATATTGCTTAAGCCAATTTATAATTGAAATATTAGAATTAAAAAATGCCGAATTTTCTTTTGGAAAATAGGAGAGGCTTGCAGTCTGTCCCCAATAAACACCGGCAGGAGGATTCTTTGCTGCTGCCATTTCAAAAAGAGCAGTCTTTGCCTGGTGTTCGGTTCCTACAAATGCTATTTTATCTCCCTTATTGACAGTGAGGGAAAAATCGCAAAGTCCTGATGCTGTATCGGAAATGTCTTCAAAGCGCAGTACATTATTGCCAAGTTCTCGGTTTTGCTTAAACCCAACAAAGGGAAACTTACGGCTTGTTACAACTATATTATCAAGGTCAAGTTTTTCCAGTATCTTTTTACGGCTTGTTGCCTGACGGCTTTTGGCAACATTGCTTGCAAAACGCTGGATAAACTCCCGAAGTTCTTTTGCTTTTTCTTCATTTCGCTTTTGCTGATCTTTTGCCTGCTTCTGTAATATTTGGCTCATTTGATACCAGAAATCGTAATTCCCCGAATACTGGGTAATTTTTCCAAAGTCAATATCACAAATATGGGTACACACTGCATTTAGAAAATGTCTGTCATGGGATACAACAATTACTGTATTGGGAAAATCAATTAAAAAATCTTCCAGCCACGAGATCGATTCCAGATCAAGACCGTTGGTTGGTTCGTCTAAAAGCAGAATATCGGGGCTGCCAAAAAGTACCTGAGCCAAAAGCACCCGTACTTTTTTTGATTCATCCAGTTCTGCCATAAGTTTATGATGATCTTTTTCTTCCAGACCAAGGCCGGAAAGAAGCTGTGCTGCCTGAGCTTCCGCTTCCCAGCCTCCAAGTTCGGCAAAATCCGCTTCCAGTTCGCTGGCTTTTATGCCGTCTTCTTCGCTAAAATCTTCTTTGTCATAAATTGCTTCCCGGTCTTTTTGAATTGTATATAATTTTGGATAGCCCATAATTACCGTTTCAAGTGCAGGAAATGCATCAAAAGCAAAATGATCCTGGCTTAATACAGCAATACGCTCCCCTTTGGAGACAATAACTTCTCCCTTGTCGTATTCGGTTTCCCCGGCTAAAATTTTTAGAAAGGTTGATTTGCCGGAACCGTTAGCGCCTATAATTCCATAACAATTATCGGGAGTAAACTTCAAATTTACTTCTTTAAAAAGAATTCGTTCTCCATAAGATAGGCTAAGTTCGTTTACTATTATCATTTTTTAAAAATTCCCAGCAGTTTGCCAATTATGCCCTGTTTTGGCTGCTGCCTGGCTTCCGCTGCAGAATCCTGTGTTTTATTTTCCTTGCTCTTTCCGCTGCCATCGTATTTTTCTTTGTAATACGCCATTCGCTGTTCAAAGGAAAGTTCAGCAAGCGCAGCTTGCTGGGCAAGTTCGGAATGTTGTACATTCCGCGCTTGCTGGGTTTTTCGCTCTTGCTGCGTATTCCGAACTTGCTTGGGAGGAGAAGTTTTTCCCGGTTTTGAGCGTTTGGGCTCTTTTTTTCTGCTGCGGCTGCCGCTTTTTTTTCTATCTGCACCTTGTCTGCCGTCTCGTTCCCTGTCATCATAAAAATCGGTCTTAATTCGTACAGTTTCGCTTTTATCTTTGCTATAAAGGGATTCGCCGGCTATTTGGGAGGGGATTTTTTTACCGATATATTTTTCTATGTCGGGCAATTCGTATACATCATATTCGCTGGCCAGTGTAATGGCCTTTCCGGTTTTTCCTGCTCTGGCTGTGCGTCCAATACGGTGAACATAATTTTCCGATTCTACAGGCAGATCGTAGTTTATTACCATGGCAAGGGCATCAATGTCCAGGCCGCGGGCGGCGACATCGGTTGCAACAAGATAGCGGATACGGCCGGCTTTAATATCATCAATAATTTTTAGCCGCTTAATCTGGGGAAGATCGCCGATTATAAATTCACATTCAATGCCGTTAATCCTAAGCCGCTTGGCAACGATTTCCACAAAACGTTTGGTATTGCAGAAGATTATTACACTTTCCGGCTTTTCCCGTTCCAATATTCCCAGGAGCATCTTCATCTTATCTTCGCTGTGTACATGGTATAGAATCTGCTCTACTTCATCCACAGTTACTGTTTCCGGTTCTATCTCTATTTCTATTGGATTTTTGGTATATTCCCAGGCGAGGTTTTTTACCCAGGTGTTTAGGGTAGCACTAAACAGCATAGTCTGACGGCGATCTGCCGGAGGAACCACCTGAATTAACCTTCGAAGATCAGGATAAAAACCCATGTCGAACATACGGTCTGCTTCATCCAATACCAAAAAAGCGATATCCATAAGGTTCATGTGGCCGGATTTATTTAGATCAAGCACCCGGCCTGGAGTCCCCACAAGAATCTGCACTTTGTCTTTTAAAAGCTGCTGCTGCTGGGAATAACCCACACCGCCGTAAAAACTCCCCGCTTTAAATGGCAGGTATTTTCCCAGTACTTTGGCTTCTTCTTCTACCTGAACAGCCAGTTCTCTGGTTGGAACCATAATAATTGCTTTTTTACCTGCCAATATGGATTCGCTTAAGAGGCGCTGAAAAATCACCACTAAATAAGCTGCTGTTTTTCCTGTTCCTGTCTGAGATTGAACGTACAGGTCCTGTCCGTTAAAAGCATTTGTTAAAACCTGTTCCTGGACAGGCATACAGCTTATATATCCGGCATCTTTAATACTTCGTGTTAGGTCCGGATGCAGATTAAGTTCACTAAATTGCATAAACTAATGTATTATAACGTTTTTGTTGCCAGCACAACAAGCACAGCCGGTGATTTGCTGCTGCAATAGCATGTTAGGGGCTTATTTACAATTTAAGAAATACTTCTGCTTTTTCTATTTCGCTGTTTACAAAGAATGCTATCTCTTCATATATTTCGGGAGAAAGGTTAAGAGCTTCCCAGATCGATGCCCCCGGCTTTTCCGGATAACGGTCGCCGGAAAAACCGATTTCAGTTTCTACTGCAAATCGATTGGCCAGAATAATGGTATAAAGCAGATCCCGGTGTGCTCCGTCGTAGTCAAGATGATTATGATGATATTTAATAGCATCTCCTACAGTGCCTTCCAGCTTCCAGGCTTTTACTATCATAGCTCCAGTAGCACTGTGATTGATTCCCAAATTACGATCTTCTATCCTAAAAAGCGAAACCCTGTCTCTATCGGAAGCGCTGACAGTAAGCATATATTCATTTGCAAGAACAGTATTTAATGGAATTTTACCAATGTCATGGAGCAGTCCGGCAGTAAAGTATTCTTCCAGTAGTTTGGGGTCTATATTCCTTTTTTTAGCAATAGCTTTTGCAGCTACACCAACGCAAAGTGAATGCCGCCAGAATCCTTCCATGTTAAGTCCAACAGAAGTTTTTTTTGAAGCAAGGTTACCCACAACCGAAGAGGACAGAGCAAGGTTTTTTACTGTATTGATCCCCAATATTATAATTGCTCTGACCAGGCTGGTAACATTCTGGCCCAGACTATAATAAGCGGAATTGATTAACTTAAGTACTCTGCCAACCAAAACCGGGTCTAAGGAGATAACATGGTTTAAATCCGCAGGGCTTGTCTGCGGATTATTACAGACTTCCAGCACCTTTGCAACCGATGTTGGAAGACTGGGCATATTTTTTATATATGCATCGATTTTTGTTTCGATTTTTTCGTTTCTGTCATCGGCCATGTGACTGCCTCATTTTTTTTCGTCCTGGTTTTTATCCGTTACGGATTTTATCTTTGTCATAATCTTTTGCACCTTTTTCCGCAGAGCAATAAAAAGGTCCTTATCCTTAATACTGCCCGAAAGATTGCCTAAATAAGATAATGTACCGGTAATCTTGTCTTTGGCAAGCCCTGCAGGTAAAGCATTGCTCGAAGGTAATGACAATAAGGAAACCGGACTATCTTCCTTGGCTCTTGCTTTAATTTTTTTAAGCAATCCTTTTCTTCCTTCCAGAGAATTGATAACATATTCCATGGAAACTCTTGCATTGCTTTGTAAAAAACTTTCTTTCTTTTCTTCCGGCAGTGAAGCAGATAAATTTTTTATATAATTCATTAAATCTAAAATCGCTTCTTTGGAAAGTTTGTCCTTTTTTTCTGCTGCTGGAACTTCGTCTTGTATCTGCGGTGCGGCATCTCTTAGCGGTTCGGCCCCAGCTTCTGCAAATCCAGGATGATCCGGAGCAAAATCCTGCATTGGCGCTTCCTCCGGTGCTTCCTCCAGTGCTTCCTCCATATCTTCTACAGGAATATCTCCAATAAGCTCCTGGTCTTCCTCAAAGAGCTCCGGCAGTGTATCATCTGCCTCTGCCTCTGCTGCCGGTTCCGGTAAAAGCTCTTCTGCTTCTGGTACCGGATCAAGCGGCAGCTCAGGATCAATGTCATCCAGAAAGAGTTCTTCTTCTTCTTCGACAAGATCAATAGCTTCGGTTTCCGGAATATCATCTGCTAGAATATCGTCTATGGGAAGGGATTCCGGTTCATCACCGGGAATATCGGGAATATATAGATCCTCTTGCGGTTCTTGATATGGTGCCTGCGGCTCTTGATACATAGGCTGCGGAGGATACTCCTGCTGCGGCGGATAACTTGGCGGCAGCGGAATTTGCGGCGGGGCTTGTACCGGCGGCATTTGTGCCGGCAGCGGCGGAAAATCCTGCGCCTGGTCGGTATATGATTCCGGGCTGGGTTCTGCCATATTGTCCAAAGACATATCGGGCAGTTGATCTTCATTAATCAATGGAAGCTCGTCATCCATATTTAACAGACTATCTATATCTTCCGATTCTTCTTCTATAAAAAAAGCTTCTGTTTCTTCATCAATTGGAGTGCTTTTGTCCCCTGCACCCATCAAAAAAGATACATCGGGTTCTGTTTCATTGTCCTGAGCAACAGCTTCCTGTAAAATTTTCAGGTTTCTTGCCCACATATCGGTTACTTCGGAAGAATATGCTTTGACTGCATTTTCGTAAAAGTTTAACGATTCATTTAAATCTGTCAGATCATCCGGTGTGGCTCTTTTCCCCTGTAAATTGACCAGGCGGTCTGCTGTTCGCAGGGCCTTTTCCATTTCTCCTGCATCCTTATGAAGTTCTGCAGCAAGGGCCAGCGATTCGGTATCGTTGGGATCAGATTTGGCAAGTTCATTAAAAATCTGAATGGCATGGGCTCTGTTTCCCATGGCAGCGCAAAGTTTGCCCTGGAATATCTTGGCTTCTCTGTCATTTGGACGCCGGGCAAGGAATGCCAATACCCGTTCTTCGGCTTCTTTGTATTCTTTACGGGCAAAGTGTATATCTGCAAGATCCAGCTGGAAAGCATAGTTTCCCGGATCAAGAGAAAGTATTTTTTCAAATGTTTGTTTTGCTTCTTCATTATTTCCCATAATACGCTGGGTAGTGCCCAGGGTTTTTAGCGCATTGGTATTTTCCGGCTCCCATTCCAGGGCTGCCTGGGCCTGCTGCAGTGCTTCGGGATAGCGTTCCATTTTCTGATACAGTGTTGCAAGACGGTTTCGTACATCGGCGCTGTTGGGAACAAGTTTAATAAGTTTTTCCAGTTCTACAAGCGCATCGGCAAAATCTCCGGAATTTTCCAGTACCTGTTCAAGGTTTACGATGGCTTTAATGTATTTGGGATCTGTTTCGATAGCCCGGCGGTAGTTTTCTACAGATTCCCTGGTTTTTCCCTGATCTGCAAGAACCACGCCCATATTGTTCCGGGCTTCTGCATTTAGGGGATCTGTTTGGAGTATACGGTTAAAGGTATCCATTGCCTTGGCATGATGACCCTGCTTGAAAAAAATGATCCCAATATTGTTCATTGCCTGAAGCCAGCCGGGTTTACTCCGCAGTGCAGATTTGTATTCATTCATGGCATCTTCCAGTCGGCCGTTAGCTTCCAGGGCAATGCCATAGTTATAATGCAGGGTGGGGTTGTTCCTGTCCAAAGCTAAACCCTTGCGGAACATTGTATAAGCCTTGTCGTATTCCTTAAGCTGATCGTAGATGGTTCCCAGATTATTGTAAGCATGGACATAATCCGGACTTAGTTCCACCACTCTTGCATAGGACATGGAAGCTGCTTTTAAATTTCCCAGCTGCTTTTGGATATTTCCTATATTAAAATGAAATTCTGCCCTGGAAGGATCAATTTCCACTGCATCCAAAAGAACAATCAGCGCTTCCTGCAGTTTATCCTGACGGCGGTAGATCACCGCAAGATTATTCATAGATTCTACATCACGGGGATTTGCAGCCATTAGGGCGGTAAATTCATCTGCTGCTTCTTCCAGTTTACCCTGATTGGCAAGCATGGTTCCCAATAAGAGCTTGGCAGACCGGTCGTTTGGCGCTTTGGTTAAAAAGTTTTTTAACAGCCGTTCAGCTTCTTCATGATCTCCCACACGGGCAGATCCCTTTGCACGGTCAAGAATATCCTGAATATCGGGGCTCATTAGTTTGTCCTTAAAGGCCGGGCATTTACTTCCCGTGAAAAGTGGCCTTGATGAAGATTAGAAGCTGACCCGCTGTAAGCGACCACTGCAAAAAAGTACAGGGTTCCATTCTGTAATCCATCAATTCGCAGTGTAGTACGGTTTCCGGCATCGATGGGGGAATTTCCCTGGGAATTTCCTCTCTGGCCAAAATATACACCGCTGGAAGTACCATAGTATATAAGATAACCCTGAACATTTTCGTCGGGGCTTCTTCGCCAGGAAAGTTCCACCGCACCATCTAAAGCACGGGCTGTTACCAGCGAAGGCGGATGAGGCGGTTCATTTTTATTGTATATGATCCGCAATTCTTCCAGATAGGGACTAGTCGAGCTGTCCCCGCTGGGATAAAATGCAGCGGCTATTTGGACATAACGTCCCTGTATGGAAGCAGGAATGGCCTGGCCTGGAATTATGGCATGCCAGGGAATTTGATCCAGGCGAAAACGTTCATTCCCTGCCCGGATAAAAAATTGTACTGCCGAAGCATCTGCAAAGCGGAAATTGCCCCTGCCTGTATAGGTATTTCTTACGGCCATACGCCCCGTGGATGCAGGACTTAAAAGGCCGCCGGATGCTTCTATTCTTAGTACCGATGAATCGGGCTGCCCTAAATCGACAGCTCGGGTTTCTATACGGCCTCCGCTGCGGGGGAATTTTTCCAGTTCGGGCAGCTGTAAAGCTGTTCTTTCAGCATTAACCAATGCAGTATGACCAGGAGCGGCAATTGCCCTGTTATAAATGCGGAATTCGTCCAGCATTCCCGAAAAGCGGTTTCCCAAAACAAAAGCACCGTCCCTGTTAATAAGCGGGGTATATACATCGCCGCCTTCCCTGCTGCTGTGTGTGGTATATGCTGAGTTTTCCGGACGTCCGTTGATCAGATATTCCAGCAGTCCTGTATCGGCATTGTATCGTATCAAGTGATGGCTCCAGCTGCGGGGTACCAGTACAGTTCTGCTTTCTAAGGTAATAGATAAACGCTGCTGTCTTGCAGCTTCAATGCCTCCCTCCGATCTAAGGGGGACACGAAGATTATCCGGCGATGCAAAAAAACCCTGAAAGGTCCATCGAAGCCTGTTTCGTGCAGCTTCGCAGACAATTCGCTGATTATCTGCTGCATTCCAGGTAATTATTTGTTCTCCGGTTTCCATATTATTGGGAAAAAACCAGAATTCTATGCTAAAATCACGGACACTCCTGCCTTGGGCAAATAGAGCTGAGGAATTTGGGCTGATTGTTACCGGGGCAGCGCGGTTTTCTCCGGAAAAAAGGGCAGCACCTCGCCCATATCTGGCCCAGCGTTCAGTAACGCTCTGAACAGAATTAGTGACACTTACCCTGTAATTTCCCCTGCTGTCAGCAAAACGGGTGGGGCTTCCTTCATCAAAGCTGAGCGACAGATCCACAGCAGATTCCTGGGCGGGAAAGTTCCTAAAAGCGGCATAAAGAGCCAGAATATCATCATTTGCCCTGTTATTACCATTTGATCCAGCTGCTGCTGCTCCGGAATTTCCTGTACCTGTCCAGCTTGAGGAAAGGGCAAGTACCCTGTGCGGCCTTACACCGGATAATTCTTCTATCTGGCTGCGTTCTTCTACCATACTCCAGCCCGAAGCAGCACCGAGAATTACCGTACTTTCTACCGCTCCCAGAGCAGGACTGATACAAAGCAGACAAAAACTATACAATAGAGCCATTGTACGGTGAAATTGAACCGTATGTGTAAATAATTTTTCCATAATATTACTTTTTAAGTATCGGATTTTTAGCCTATGTACCTTAAAAAGATTGCCGGAGAAGCTCCAAAGGAGCCGGGCGTATACCTTTTTCGGAATGCCGAAAACGCTATTATTTATGTAGGCAAGGCCCGTATTCTGCGAAACCGTCTTAGTTCATACTTTTCCGGCGAAAAAGACATAAAAACCAAAACGCTCCTGAATCATGCTGTATCCGTTGAAACAATAATCGTAAAGGATGAATACGAAGCACTATTATTGGAAAATACCCTGATAAAGCAGCATAATCCAAAATATAATATCAGCTTAAAAGACGGGAAAACTTATCCATTAATACGGCTTACAGCAGGCCCTTTTCCGCGGATTTTTAAGACAAGGCATATAATCGAAGACGGTTCAAGCTATTATGGGCCATTTACCGATGTGGGGGCATTAAATGATTTGCTGGATATTGTCGACCGTATTTTTTTAATGCGAAAATGCCGTACCCTGCGAAAGCGAAGCAACCCCTGTATGTACTATCACATAGGCCGCTGTGCCGCTCCCTGCTGCGGGAAAATCGGCCAGGCAGACTATGCCCGCCAGATAGAGCAGATACAAAAATTGCTTAGCGGGGATACTAAGGCTCTAATTGCCGAGCTTTCTGCAGAAATGAAAGAGGAAGCTGCTGCGCTCCGTTTTGAACGGGCTGCCCAAATACGAAATGCCGTACAGTTTATCGAGAGCCTGGGAGAATCCAGCGCAGTGGTGGATTATGATCCCCAAAACAGAGATTATATAAGCTGGGCGGCAGAAGGGGTTTTTGCTGCCTATTCTGTCTTTTCCATGCGTGAAGGCAAATTAACCGGACGGGATCTTTTTTATACCTGTTCTGCAGCCGATGAAACAGAATCGCTAATCACCTTTATTACCAATTACTATACTGATGAAAAACGCCCTCCTGCGAAGATATTTCTTCAAGCAATTTCTGAGATGAATTCCGGGAAAGATCTATTATTTAATTGGTTTAAGGAACAATTTGATTTTGAACCGGAATTATTGGCAGCAACAGATAAACACCATAATGCAATACTTGCCATGGCTCGTCTTAATGCACAGGAAGAACTAAGACGAAGGCTTAGGGAACGGGGTGCCGGGCCGGCGCTGGATCAATTACAGAAGCTTCTTGGACTTAAAAAACGGCCGCAGCGGATCGAAGGATTTGACATTTCCCAGCTTGCCGGGAAACACCCTGTTGCATCCCTTGTATCATTTGTTGACGGAATACCGGAAAAAAAGAATTACCGGCATTTTAAGCTTCGCAGTGTTATAGGAGTGATAGATGATTATGCTGCCATACGGGAAGCAGTAAAACGCCGTTACAGTCGCCTAATTGAGGACAAGCAGGATCTTCCCGATTTAATTTTAATTGACGGCGGTATAGGACAGGTAAATGCTGCCAAAGGGATACTCGATCAGCTTGGTATTCGCTGCGATCTTGCCGGTCTTGCCAAGCGGGAAGAAGAAATCTGGCTTCCCGGCGCAAAAACCCCCCTGATCCTTGCCAGAAGTTCCGAGGCATTAAAGCTCCTGCAGTTTGTCCGAAACGAAAGCCACCGTTTTGCCACTAAGCTTAATCAAAAACTTCGTAAAAAGGATCTGCAACTGGAGATACTGGAATCGGTCGAAGGAATTGGCCCACAGCGGGCAGCTGCATTAATCTCCCATTACCGGAGTATAGATGCAATTGCCCAGGCAGATATACAAGACATTATCCAAATAGGCGGCTGCGGTTCTGCTGCTGCCAGTGCTGTTCGTGCTGCAGCAAAACTTGCACGAGATAAAACCGTCCAGCGGAGCTGTACCGTCCAGCAGAGCTGTACCATAAGATTAGCGGCCAATCTGGCAGATCAAGCGCTGGACAGCCCAGCAGAGCTGGACCGTCCAACGAAGTTGGACGAGATCGCTGCCGAAAATGATGCGGAATATGAGTAAATAATCTTATCAATTGACTTTCGATTGACTACAAAAGAAAAAAGAAGTATATTGTACAGACAAACATCAATTTAAGGAGTAAGTAAATGAATAAATCGAAATGTTACCTTTTTTTGGCGTTAATAACAATTGTTTTATTTTCATCCTGTACTATACCGAGAACCCACAGATTAGTTATTGATGAATATAGTCCACCCGAGCAGAATGCAACAATTACATTCAAAAGCCATACCGAAAGAGGATGGTTTATACTTAGAGAATGGAATAATATCGAAATACGGGAAGATCTATATATTAAAACTAAAGGAACTATCAGAAGTAAAGATAAAGCAGTTTTTACTATTCCTGCCGGTAATCATACCTTTTTATTTGATATGCGCATTACCTTTAGCAATCAATATAGTACTACCACGTATAGATTTGATAATCTTAGAGTGCAGTTTGCTTTTGAAGCAGGAAAAGAGTACGAGATTAGGAGCAGAACCAGATCTTTAGGCTTATTTAGAGGCAGTGAAGTTTTGCTTGGCGTTTATGATATAACAGGCCGCTCCGAACGTGTGCAGGAATGGAAACTTGGAGAAATTTAATTTATAAAGTATAACATAAAGTGATTGAAAAAGTGATTGCAAAAAAACTGTTTTAACGAGGGATCTTTTGAAAGTTGTTGTTGTGGGCGCCCAGTGGGGCGATGAGGGTAAAGGAAAGATTGTTGATTATCTGGCAAAAGATGCACAGGTAATAGTCCGCTTTTCCGGGGGCGCCAATGCAGGTCATACCATTGTTATTGACAATGAAGAATATGCTCTGCACCTGATTCCTTCGGGCATATTATATCCCGACAAGCAGGTGGTACTGGGCGCGGGAATGACTATAGACCCCAAAGCGCTTTTTACCGAACTTTCCATGCTTAATGAGCGAGGCATAGATACGGATGGCCGTGTTTATATTTCCGACCGTGCCCATATTGTTCTTCCCCGATACATCGAAATAGACAAGGAACGGGATGCAGCACGGAAAAAACCAATTGGCACTACAGGGCGGGGTATAGGGATCAGCTATTCCATGAAAAGCGACCGGGACGGCATACGCTTTGCCGACCTTTCATGGACAGAAAAAATGGACGAGCTTGATAAAGCCGATAGGGAATTTCTTGCTCCTTATCTGGATAGGCTAAAATCAATGACCATAGATCTTGCATCGTTTATTAAGCACAGGAAAAATGCCCAAACCCTGTATGAAGGCGCTCAGGGAACGCTCCTGGATTTGGATTTGGGAACCTATCCCTATGTATCCAGCGGCTTGTCCTGTGCAGCAGGAGCTGCTATTGGCGGCTGTGTCGGCCCGCGGGCTTTAGATAAGGTTCTTGGAGTATTTAAGGCCTATACAACCAGAGTGGGAAACGGCCCCTTTCCCAGTGAATTTAATACCGAATCGGAAGATGAGTTATGTAATTATATACGGGAGACCGGCAGGGAATACGGTGTAACCACCGGCAGACCCAGGCGCTGCGGTTATCTGGATCTGGTTGCCCTTCGCTATGCCTGTTTTACCAATGCCTTTGATGCCCTGGTTATGACTCATTTGGATGTATACGATACTTTGTCTGAATTTAAAGCATGCGTTGCCTATAAGATTGGAAATAGAATGGTGGAGGATTTTCCTGCTTCCATTCCCGATTTAAATAATGCCAAGCCGATCTTCCGTGATTTTACCGGCTGGAAAAAACCACTTGCAGACAGTTTGACTTATGAGGAATTTCCCCTTGAAGCTATGGAGTACATAGAATTTATTGAACGCTTCTGCGAAACTCCCATCCATATTGTTTCTGTTGGATATCAGCGTAAAGCAACGATTATACGAAAAAGTCCCTGGCGATAATGGATGCAATAATTACCGACGATATAAAGGCCAAAGTTAACAGCCTAAAATCCGAACTAAAAGAAAAAGCCGGAGACAAAACAGTTCTTCTTCTTGTTTCCGGCGGAGTAGATTCTACCGTTGCCGCAGCTTTGCTTCTAAAAACCCTGCCTCCTTCACAGATTCATTTAATGTATATGGATACAGGGTTAATGCGGAAAAATGAAACTGTCCAGGTTAAAGAGTATCTGGAAAAACTTGGCGCAGAAAACCTCCATATTGTAATGTGCGAAAAAGAATTCCTTGCCGCTCTTAAAGGTATAAATGATCCCGAACAAAAGCGTAAAACCATAGGAGATTTGTTTATACAGATACAGGAACGAGAGGTACAAGCTTTAAGCCTCTCTCCAGATTATTTTCTTGCCCAGGGTACGATACGTGCAGATTTAATTGAAAGCGGCCAAAATACCGGAAAAAAAGCCAATATAATTAAAAGCCATCATAATGTAGCAAGCCCCCTGGTTGATGCAAAGCGCAAAGAGGGCAGAATACTTGAACCCTTAAGCTCGCTGTACAAGGATCAGGTCAGGTCGCTTGGAGAGCTCTTGGGCGTGGATCAAGAAGTGTTAAAACGTCATCCTTTCCCCGGCCCCGGTCTTGCCGTGCGTATTGTGGGCGAAATAAGTAAGGAAAAATGCGATATACTGCGGGAGGCAGACCATATATTTATCAGCGAGTTAAAAAGCCGTAAGGGCCCCACAGGAAAGTGCTTATACGACGAAATTTGGCAGGCCTTTGCCGTACTGCTTCCCGTCCGTTCCGTGGGTATAAAAGGTGCTCCCGGACAGGAGCAGCGTAAGTATGGCTGGGTACTGGCCCTGCGTGCAATTACCAGCGCCGACGGCATGAGCGCCGAAGTGTATCCCTTTCCCCCCAAAGATTTACTGGAAATAGCCGCCATTATTACCAATTCGGTAACAGATATAGGCCGGGTCTGTTATGATATTTCCGGCAAACCCCCTGCAACTATTGAGTGGGAATAGCCTTGCATTTTCTCCAAAAACCCAATATACTTACCCTATGAGAATCGAAGGAATTTCAAACGATGGTCCCCTGCAGAGTGTTAAGGCCGAAGCGGTAATGAGGGTTGTCAGTATGGCGCTTTCCAATCAGGAGCAGCAGGGCCGGAACCTCATGCAAATGATGAATTCTGCCCAGGTCATTACTGATCCTGCATTGGGAAACCGGATTAACATTCTAGCTTGAGTCCACAGCCTGCATGGTGGAAGGAAGGGGTAGTCTATCAGATTTACCCCAGAAGCTTTCAGGATTCAAACGGAGACGGCATAGGAGACATACCCGGAATAATAAGCCGGCTGGATGAAATTGCCGCGCTTGGAGTGCGGGTGATCTGGCTTTCTCCAGTTTATAAATCACCTCAAGTCGACAATGGCTATGACATAAGCGATTATTATTCTATAGATCCGATCTTTGGAAGCATGGAAGACATGGATCGCCTTATTTCCGGGGCAAAAAAACGGAACATAGGCATTGTCATGGATTTGGTGATTAACCACACTTCTGACGAGCATGAATGGTTTCAAAAAAGCCGCCGCCGGGAAGATCCCTACACTGACTACTATATCTGGCACAAAAGCAAAAATAACTGGACAAGTTTTTTTATGGAAGACTGCTGGGAATATGATGATCTTAGGGGTGAATATTATCTTCATCTTTTCCACAAAAAGCAGCCCGACTTAAATTATAAAAATCCGCTTGTTTATGATGAGGTAAAAAATATATTACAATTTTGGCTGGACAAGGGTATAGCCGGATTCCGCTGCGATGTAATTAATGTGATCTGGAAAACCAGTTTGGCCGACGGCAAAAAAAGCATTATGCTTACCGGGCTGGAACATTACAAGTGCCAGGAAGGAAACCACGATATTTTACAGCGGCTTCGCAAAGATGTATTAAGTAATTACGATTGCTTTACCGTAGGCGAAGCAGTGATGATCAATCTTGAGGAGGCCAGACTTCTTTCCAATGAGGATAGACAGGAACTGGACATGGTATTTTATTTTGATCATCTTGAAGTAGACCGCCGCTTTGCCCGCTTTTTTCCAAAAAAGTTCAGCGCAGCCCAGCTCTTACAGCGTCTTACAAAATGGCAGCAGGGTCTGGACTGGAATGCAATTTATTTAGAAAACCACGACCAGACACGCATTGTTTCCCATTATGGTGATGATAGCGGGGCAGGGGAGAAGGACAGCCCCTGGGAACGCAGCGCTAAACTTCTGGCTGTTCTGCAATTTACCCTGCGTGGAACGCCGTTTGTATACCAGGGCCAGGAAATAGGCATGACCAATTTTGACTTTAGCAGCTTTGACCAGGTAAAGGATATTGAAACCCATAACTTAAGCAGACTTATGAAAAAGCTGGGCTTCCCCGCCTGGCTGCGCTGGAAATGGCTTAAACTTTCGTCTAGGGACAATACCCGCACACCTTTCCAATGGACAGCCGGAAAAGGGGCTGGCTTTAATACGGAGCAAAGCTGGCTGGGGATCAATGCCAACCATACAAAACTTAATTATGAGTCTCAACAGAACGATGCAGATTCTGTTCTTTCGTTTTATAAAAAAATGATCAATCTGCGTAAATCAAGTGAGGTTTTAAAGTACGGCGACTTTAAACCGCTTGTAGCAACAAACAAACTGTTAATCTACAGCCGTGAATCTTCGGGCGAAGCATATATTACTGCATGTAATTTTTCCGGCAAGTGTATAAAACTAAACAGCGAAGCACGGGTATTGCTGCAGGGAACACTTGCAGTAAGTAATATTGGACGAACAGAGTGGAATGCTTCGCAGGCAAGATTGGAAGCCTGGGAAGCAGTGGTACTGAAAGTATAATGGCATACTTGGGAATAAGTCTCTAATCCGCTTCCAAAGAAATAAACGTAAAGCTTTCTACATCAAAAAGCCCCATGTCGGTAATTTTTAATTCGGGAATTACCGGAAGGGACATAAAACATAAACTCATAAGGGGTTCCAGCTCTGTATTGATTCCAAGTTCTTCTATCGCTTTTTTATCCAGGGCTTTTAGTTTTGCATCAACCCATTGGCCAGACTGATCGCTCATGATGCCGCCCAGGGGAAGGGGCATTTCTTCCAGTATTTTCCCGTCCTTAATTAATACAACTCCGCCTCCCATGGCGATGAGCTTGTTGACTGCCTCTGCCATGTCTGCATCGTTCACCCCCACGGTAATGATATTGTGGGAGTCGTGAGCTACCGATATGGCAATTGCCCCGGAACTTATGCCATAGCCTCTGATTAGGCCAAGGCCAACATTCCCCGTACCTCGGTGGCGTTCTACTACGGCAATCTTTGCAATTCCCGAGCTTGGGTCGTGAATAAACAAATTGGAATCATCCCGCTTTATCTTTGCTTTTCCTTTTCCGGTTATTATACTGCCCGGTTTTACATCTATTACCCAGGCTGTGTCAGAAGAGAGGGGAAGGGAAAGTTTTTTTACAGAAAAATCCTTTACATGAAAACTGCTGCGCAGCGGCCTATCATCACTTTTGGAAAACTTCGGTGAATAAGTGCCGGACAGGTATAGGCCATTTTCTGCACAGAGTTTTCCGTTTATATAAACTCTTTTTACCCGGAAGTCTTTAATATCTTCTGTCAGCACTATATCTGCCCTAAGTCCGGGTGACAGACCGCCCCTGTCGAAAAGGCGAAAACATTCTGCAGCATTAAGGGTTGCCATACGAAGGGCGGTCATGGGGGCAAGGCCCTCCTCGACACAGATGCGCAGATCGTTGTTGATATGGCCCTTATTAAATATTGTTCTGGGCTGATAATCATCGGAACAAAGTACACAACGGCGGCTGTTTTCTGCTGTGATGGCGGGTATGAGTTTTTTTAAGTCGCGGCTGGCAGATCCCTCCCGCAGCATTATATACATGCCAAGGGAAAGCCTTTCTTTTATTTCTTCTATTGTGGTACATTCGTGGTCGGTATGAATTGCTGCTGATGCATAGGCATTAAGAAGACGGCCTTTTAAGCCGGGACTGTGACCGTCGATGAGCCTGTTCCTTGATTTTGCCAAAAGAACTTTTTCCAGTACATCTTTTTCATTATTGATAAGCCCTGGAAAATCCATTAGTTCGCCCAGACCAAGAATATGTTCGTTCCTTAGAGGATCCGATAAAGCCCTTGCATCGAGTACTGCTCCTGCATTTTCAAAAGGTGTTGCAGGCACACAGGAAGGCAGCATAAACTTTATATCCATTGCTGTATCCCCGGCTGCAGATAACATATAATTTAATCCGGCAATGCCGCAGACATTTACAATTTCGTGGGGGTCTGCGATAATCGTACAGGTCCCCAGAGGTGCAAGAAGACGCCCCAGCTCTCCGGGGCTTAGAAAGGAAGATTCAATGTGAATATGTGAATCTATAAAACCGGGCAGTACATAAGCGCCGCCTGCGTCAAATACTTCGGTAGCTTCGCAGCTTCCCGGATCGGCCAGGGCAGCTATAAGCTCTCCGGATATAGCCAGATCTTTTTTGACAAAACAACCGGTATACACATCTGCGACAATGCCGTTGCGAATTACCAGATCCGCAGGTATTCTTCCTGCAGCAGTATTAATAAGCTTTTGTAAGGTTTCCATGTTCATGGTGTATTACCTGCCCTCTTTTAAAAGTTCCAAAAATTCCGCCCGGCTTAGCTTTATTCCGCCCAGGCTGCATAAATGATCGGTGGGAACCTGACAGTCAATAAATCGGACTTTTAATTCAAAAAAAAGATATTGTGCCAGGGTTAAAAATGCCGCCTTGGCCGCATTGGATACTTTTGTAAACATAGATTCGCCGCAAAAAACATTTCCTAAAAGAACACCGTAACAGCCGCCGGCAAGTATTCCGTCCTGGTAGCTTTCCGCCGACATTGTATAACCCAGACGGTGCAGTTCGGTATAGCCGGTAATAATATCTTCGCTTATCCAGGTGCCACCCTGGCCGGGCCTGTACATTTCGCTGCACAAACGGATTACTTCGTTAAAATTCCTGTTTATCGTGATTTCAAACATTTCCTGTTTTAGGATTTTTTGCATGGAACGGGAGATATGAAGAGTATGGGGGAAAATCAAGCAGCGTGGATCGGGAGACTGCCACAATACAGGATCGCCGGGATTATACCAGGGAAAAATTCCCTGTTCATAAGCGGATAAGAGCATGCCCGGTGAAAGGTTTCCCCCAACAGCAACAATATTCCCTTCTGCATCAAGAGGGTCGGGAAAAAAGAAACGCTGGTGTTGATCCAGGTAAGGAAACTTTGGATCAGGGCCTTCTTGGTAATTCATGTATATTAATCATTTTACTCTCAAAATTATTCTGCCGGAGCTGTTTCTAAAACAGTGATCTGGTATTCACCTTCGGCATAATCTGCTTTTGCCCTGCCTCCTTCGCTTAATGCGCCAAAGAGTACTTCATCCACAAAGAAGGTCTTTATCTTATCTTCTACAAGGCGTCCTGCATTTCTTGCTCCAAACTCCGTTGAATATCCTTCCTGTGCAAGCTGGTTTATACATTCATCGCTTACTTCCAAAGTTACATTTTTTTCTGCCAGCTGCTCCCTAAAGAGATCCAGTTCCTTATTGATAATCGAGATCATTATTTCCCGGGACAGGTGACCAAAGCGTACAACTGCATCAAGACGGTTGCGGAATTCCGGGGTAAAGATCTTTTCTACAGCAGTATCAACAGCGCTTTGATCATTTGGCCGGTGGTCAAAACCAATAAGGCTTTTTCCTATATCACGTGCGCCGGCATTGCTTGTCATTATTAATACAATGTTACGGAAATCTGCCTTGCGGCCTGTATTGTCTGTTAGGGTTGCATAATCCATAATTTGCAGGAGTATATTGTAAATATCTTCGTGGGCCTTTTCTATTTCATCCAGGAGGACAACACCGTGCGGCTGTTTCCGTACTGCATCGGTTAAAAGGCCGCCTTCTTCATAACCTACATAACCCGGCGGCGAACCGATAAGCCGGGAGACAGTATGCTTTTCCTGGTATTCGCTCATGTCAAAGCGGTGCATGGGTACTTCCAGGGTATCTGCAAGGCTGCGGGCAAGCTCTGTTTTTCCCACTCCGGTGGGGCCTACAAAAAGAAAATTTGCTACCGGTTTATTCGGTGTACGGAAGCCTGCCCTGGATCGTTTTACCGCCTTTACTACTGCCTTTACAGCATCGTCCTGGCCAAAAACCCGCTTCTGTAAATTTTCCTCCAGGGTTTGAAGCCTGTCCTTTTCGCTCATCCCGACAGACTTTTCGGGAATACGGGCAATTTTAGAAACTACCGTTTCTATTTCCATTGTTCCTATATCGATAAATTCTACAGTTCCTTCCTGAACCGTTTCGCTGTCTGCAGAATTTTCGGTCTCGTTATTTATTTCTGTTTCGGTATTTATCTGTGTTTCGGCATAGGGCTGTTTTTTATATGCTTCTATGCGGACAAAAGCGCCGGCTTCGTCAATTACATCTATGGCTTTGTCGGGAAGCCTTCTTTCGGTAATATACTGGGCGGAAAGCTTAACAGCAGTCTCCAGAGCTTCATCGCTGTAGCTTACCTTATGGAAGTCCTGGTACTTGCTTTTTAGCCCTTTGAGTATAGCTATGGCATCTTCTTCGTTAGGTTCGTTTATGTCGATTTTTTGAAAACGCCGGGAAAGGGCTCTGTCCTTTTCAAAAAACTTTCCGTATTCTTCGTAGGTAGTGCTGCCTATACAGCGGAGCTTTCCCGAACTAAGGGCCGGTTTAAGTATGTTTGCCGCATCCAGCGAGTTTCCCGATACAGCTCCGGCACCTACCAGGGTATGAATTTCATCAATAAACAGGATAGCCCGTTCTTTTTTTAACATTTCTTCTACAACCCGTTTGACACGTTCTTCAAAATCACCGCGGTATTTGGTACCTGCTATAAGGGTTCCCATATCCAGGGAAAAAATAGAACAGTCTTTTAAGCTAGGGGGCACCTGGCCTTTTGCAATACGCTGGGCCAGTCCTTCTGTAATGGCAGTTTTACCAACGCCGGAATCTCCTACATGAACAGGGTTGTTTTTAAAGCGCCGGCAAAGAACCTGCACTGTTCGGTCAAGCTCAGGTTCCCTGCCTATGACCGGCTCCAGTCTGCCTTCCCGTGCCAATGCGGTAAGTTCTGTCGCAAACTTTTCCAGGGCGCCTTTTTTTAAGGGCGCTTTCCGCTGATCGGTATCCGGTTCTTCTTCCGGTCTTTCCCTGCCTTCCCGTCTGGGTTCTGGGCTGCTTAAGCCGGAAAGCCCGTTTCCGTGGGAAAGTATGCTTACCAATTCATAACGCCGGACACCTGCCTTACGAAGGTAGTAAGCACAGTAATTCCGTTCTTCGTCAAAAAGGGAAACCAGAATATCAGCAACTTCCAGAGTATCCTTGCGGGAAGACTGGCTCTGGATTACTGCCCGCTCCAGCACACTTTGGAAACCCACAGTCTGGGTAGGCTCGGAATTGTTTTTTAGGGGAAGCTTTTGTTCGAAGTAGCTTTCCATGCCTGCCTTTAGCTCGCCAAGATTGGCCCCGCAGGCGCTAAGTACATCCTGAACCTCGTCAAAAGACAGGGCTGCATAGAGTATATGTTCCGGGGTTAAATATTCATGGCTTCTGACCTTTGCCTCGTTATATGCTGCGTTAATAATTGCCTGCACATGACGGCTTATTTTCATAGCTCCTCCCTATGCTGCTTCAACAATGCATTTTAAGGGGTATTCAAACTGGCGGGCAAGCTTGTGTACCTGGCTTGCCTTGGTAGTGGCGATATCCCAGGGATATATCCCCACCGTTCCCTTACCCTTATGATGAACATCCAGCATTATCCTGGTGGCATCTTCTTCCTGTTTGTGGAAAACCTGCATTAGCACTTCCACAACAAATTCCATGGTCGTATAGTTATCGTTAAGAAGTATTACCCGGTATTCCTCCGGTTCCTTGACCTTCTTCTGTCTTTTATATATTAGTTCTGTCCCATTTTTTATACCAGGCATATTTATAATGTAACATAAAATAGCCTATTAAGTCTATCGAAATTCATGCTATAATGGCACACCATGATATTTTTGGTCTTAGCTGCATTTGTTATACTGTTTATACTCCTTGTTTTTGTTCTTGTTAAACTCAATTCTGCCATGAACGAGTTTAAGACAAAACAGCTGGAAACCCAGCAATCTTCCCTTATCCAGCAGCAGCAGTTTTTTCTGGATGCCCAAAACCATCTTGGTACTCAGTTGACCCACCAGCTTACCCAGATGATGAACCTTATAGGGCAGAATCTTAGTTCGTCTCAGAACAGCATTACAGAGCAGTTGGAGAATTCCAGGCGGGCAATCGGCGATATTCATACTAAGCTTGGCGTTCTGGAAACAACTGCAAAAAATATCCAGGATATAGGAAAGGATATTTCTTCGCTCCAGGAAATACTGCAGGCGCCCAAGCTGCGCGGGAATTTGGGCGAATATCTTCTGGAAGAGCTGTTAAAACAAATCTTTCCCGGGGCGAATTATCAAATGAAGTATAATTTTAAAAATGGAACCCAGGTTGATGCAGTTATTAAACTTGGCGATGGAATAGTACCGGTTGATTCCAAGTTTCCTCTGGAAAGCTTCCAGCGGCTGATTAAGGCAGAGAACGAGGAAGATAAAAAGCAATACAAAAAAGAGTTCATTTCCAGCGTTAAAAAACGTATAGATGAGATTGCCTCCAGGTATATAAATCCTGCAGAAGGAACCTTTGATTTTGCCATGATGTATATACCGGCAGAAAATGTTTTTTATGAAACTATCATTGACGATTCGCTTACCAGCAAGGACTATGAACTTTTAAATTATGCCATGGAAAAGCATGTTATTCCTGTTTCTCCCAATAGTTTTTATGCATATCTTATGGCTTTGGTTTATGGCTTAAAGGGCTTTAGAATTGAACAGGAAGCAAAAACCATACTTGGAGAACTGTCCAGGATTCAGGATAATTTTGGTAGATTTTTTTCCGACTATAACCTTGTTGGCAAGCACCTGTCCAATGCCCTGGGCAAGTACAATGATTCGGAAAAAAGCGCCGAAAAACTCAATGATCAGGTAAACAGGATTACCGGCCAAAAAAATGATTTAATCGAGTAAACTAAAAAAAGGGAATGGATCATGAAGAGAATTACGGAATATTTTTCTAAAAATAACCTTTATACTATCATTATACTTAGTATTGCGTGGGTATTATTAAGCGAAAATATTTCCATCCCTGTTGCAGCAACCGGTATTATTATCAGTATCTGTTGTGTCTTTTTTTCTTTTCGATTTCTGCCTATTGTAAGAACAGCTGATATTAATCTCTTTAGATTATTTATATATTTATTTTATTTAATGGGGCAGGTCTATTTAGCTGCATTTAATGCAATAAGACTTATTTTTAAAGGAGCTGAAGTAAATGTTATAGAGGTAAAAACACAGATTTCCGAAAACTTTCTGCGGACTATTCTTGCTATTTCAATAACACTTACACCAGGATCGATTTCTTTAGATCTGAAAAATAATACCCTTACCGTATTATTGCTTTCCGAAAAGAAGTTTAATCTTCAAGATAAAGAAAATGCAGCGAATATAATTAAGAACAGCCTGGAAAAAAGCCTTTTGAAAGCAGAAAGGTAAAAAGATCATGTATATATTATGGATTTTACTTATATTTCTTGCCCTGTTTATTGTCAGGATAGTTAAGGGGCCTTCTATTTGGGACAGGCTTCTTGGACTAAATCTTGTTTCTTTAAAAGTAGTGATTATAATAATTATTTTTGCATCTTTTTATGAGCTGGCGTATTTACTGGATTTTGCCATTGTTTTTGTACTTTTGGGATTTATAAGCACTATATTTACAGCCCGCTTTATTCTGGAAAGGATAAAAAGAGGAAGAAACTAAATGCATTTAATTAGTGATATTATCTGTTATGCCGGAGTTCTGATAATGTTTATTGGTGTTATCGGTATTTTTAAACTAAAAAATTTTTTTGCAAGAATCCTAATATGCGGAGTTATTGATACTGTAGGAACTATAACTATTATCGTTGGGATAGCTGTAAAACATGGTTTTAGTTTTTTCTCGCTTAAACTTCTTCTGCTCATAGGAATTATTTTGTTTATTAATCCGCTTATTACCCACATATTGGCACGTTCTGCATACCTGGGAAGTCAAAATGATTCCAAATCTGGTAATGAGCTTAATGAGGATATTACATGATATATGTGCTTCTTTTTTTCTGGGTTATAAGCGCATTGCTGGTAATACACGAACGTATAATTGCCAGGATAATTATCTATTATGCCATATTTTCTACAATTACTTCTTTGTGTTTTTTACTGTTTGCCGCTCCCGATGTTGCAATAGCCGAAGCAGTTGTCAGCACCCTGGCAACTATTATATTTATTGTATCATTTGAAAAATACGATGATATTATTGACATGCCGAAAAATAAAAAAAGAACATCACATATCAAAGAATATATTTTTTCTGCGCTCTTTTGTATTATGTTGTTTATTCTGTTTATACAATTCATTCCGGATATTACAGCAAATTCTTATTTGAAAGATCAGTATATTTCCTTGTTTTCCCGTGATGTTGGAGGAGAGAATGCAGTAACCGCCATATATCTTGGTTACCGTGTATACGATACCTTATTCGAAGCGCTAATGCTTTTTATCAGCATTGTTGCAGTTATCCACTTGTCCCAATATCAGGATACAATTGTGTTAAGCGGGAAGCGAAGAGATGATAACAGATCAAATATAGCGGCTTTTACCATACGAATAATTTCTCCGCTTTTGATTTTGTTCGGAATATACCTTATTATGAATGGTCATATTTCTCCCGGCGGAGGATTTCAGGGAGGAGTTGTTGTTGCTTCTTTTTTTCTATGCAGATACATGATTCATTCAATTTATGATATTCCTATAAAAAACGTTATTGTATTTAAGAAAATAATATATGTGGGAATAATTTTATTAGCTGCTTTTTTTGTCTTTTTAAGCGCAAATGTTTATTTGCCAATACCTAAAGATTTATATTTGATTCTAATGAATATTTTTATAGGATTAAAGGTATCCTGCGGATTTCTTGTTATTTTTTACAGATTTATTGCTTTTGAATGGAGATAAACATGAATATATTTATACCGTTCAGCAAAGCTGAACCAGAATATTTTGCCATTGCTTTGTTCTTTATTAGTTTTTATGGTCTTATAACAAGCAGAAACATTATTAAGTCCGTTATATCGATAGGATTAATGGAAATCGCAGTAGTAATGTTTCTGTTAAGTATAGGATATTTTGAAGGTATAAGACCTCCTATAGGAGAAAATCTTAACAATACCGCAGATCCTCTGCCCCAGGCTATGGTAATTACAGCTATAGTTATTGGAATTACTGTCACCGCAGTAAACTTAACCATGCTAATTTCCCTGTACCGTCAGGATAAATCAACTGATTGGGATATAGTTAAAGATATTGCAAAAAATTATAAGGCGGAATAGATATGCTCTTTTGGTTTGTATTAATTCCAATATTAATTGCCGCTTTTTTATATATACTACCATTTGAAAAACCGGCGAAGATAATTGCCATTATTACACAGACAGCATTATGCTGCTGTACATTTTATCTTTTTCTTTTATGTAAGAATGATGCCATAATAACAAGTATTGGAAATTACAGCGGAGTTTTGGGAATTATACTTAAAGCAGATAACCTTTCATCGGTTTTTCTTTTACTAACTTCATTTATTTTTTTAATTGCAGTCATTTACAGTTTTCATGAAGGATTTAACCGGCTTTATTGGTTCCTTTTGTTTATTTGGGAAGGCTTATTAATTGGGATTTTTCTGTCCAATGATTTGTTTAATCTATTTGTTCTCCTGGAAGTTGCAGTCGTAGTTGTTTCTATTTTGATTATGTTTAACCGTGACAATCGCTCAATGTATGATGGAATGTTTTATTTAATGATTAATACAGTTGTTATTCAATTTTACCTTTTAGGAGTAGGTTATATTTATAAATTAACGGGGATTTTGGATATAGATCAGGCTGCAAATGTTTTAAAATCCCTTGACAAAAATTCTATTATACTGCCGTATGCGCTTATCATGACTACAATAGGCTTAAAATGTGCTCTTGCTCCGCTTTTTAGCTGGCTTCCCAAGGCACATGGCACCCCAGGTGCTCCTTCTGCTGTTTCTGCAATACTATCCGGCCTGCATGTTAAATGCGGTATTTATCTTTTTATACGCTTTCAAATATTTTTCCAGGATATAGCTGTTTCTGAATTCTTCCTGTATATCGGAATTGTTACCGGCATTATTGGTTTTATTTTTGCTTTATCGCAGACAGACATTAAATTAATACTTGCATATCATACAATTTCTCAAATTGGCATGATCATGATTGGTTTAAACATAGATAATTATTATTCGTACACAGGAGGTATTTATCATATTTTTAACCATGCATTTTTTAAATCTGCATTGTTTTTTAGCGCCGGTATAATTGCCAAAATTTACGGCACCAGGGATATAAATAAAATCCGGGGAGTATTAAAACGTTTTCCACTAGTCGGAGTTGCAACCTTAATGGCAATTTGCGGTATATCAGGAGCTCCGTTTTTTAACGGAAGTATTTCCAAATATTTTATAATGTCAGGAACAAATTGGTTTGTAAGCGGAGCAATGATGTTAATTAATTTAGGGACTATAATATCATTTATAAAATATTCTTCCATTCTTTTTGGCTCCTGTGATAATAACCAGGAAAAAATTATTATAAAACCAAGTCAACAGGGAGCAATAGTTATATTGGGAACGGTCTGTTTGATTGGAGGAATATTTGGAGAACAAGCTATAGAATTCTTATTTAATATAAGCGTAAGCGTAGATGCAGCCGGATATATGGAAAAAATTATATTATTTACAGTCAGCCTGATATCGGGATATTTAATTTATAGGTTTTATATAATAAAGAGCAGATTTTTTAAACGAATACGTGAAATTGAATTAAGTTTTAGGTGGATTTGTATTTTTATTGGAATATTTTTCGCTGTCATTATTTTTGTTGCTAAATACTTCCAGGCTCCGCTTTAGTATTCCTTTAATATGGGCAATAGCAACTCCATAATTGGTAAAGGGTATATCCTGTACGGCAGCGCTGTCCCTTCGGTATTTTATTTCCCTGTTATTAAGCATGCAAGCGCCGCAATGAAGTATTAGTTTGTAAGGAGTAAGATCTTTGGGAAAATCGCCGCCGGAACAAAAAACAAATTCCGGTGATTTACCGCTGTATTCATTTATCCAGCGGGGAAGCTTAACCGTACCAATATCGTCACATTGCCGGTGGTGGGTGCAGCCTTCGCAAATAAGGATTTTATCACGATCTTCTATACTGTCAATGGCTTTTATGCTCTTGACCGCAGCATCCAAAAACCCTTTTTGCCGGGCAAACAGTATAGAGAAGGAAGTAAGATTGATATACTCGGGCGTTTCGGCGGACACTAAGTCAAAAACCTGGCTGTCGGTAATTACCAGAGCGGGGTCTTTTTTCAAGTTTGCAAGGGTATTGCTGTATTGAGTTTCTTTTACTACGATGGCAGCTGCATTCGTATCCAGTATGTCGCGGATTGTCTGCTGCTGGGGAAGTATCAGCCTTCCTTTGGGGGCAGCCTTGTCGATAGGTGTTACCAGTACCACTATGTCCCCGGCTTTAATTAAATCTCCGACAATTTGCAGGGGATTTTCTTCGGTATTTGCATGGGCGGCAATTTTTTCCTTTAATTGCTGTATATTATGTCCGGTTTTTGCGCTGACCGAAATTACCTCTCCGAATTTTTCACGCCAAGTCTCCAAGACGCCAGGATCATTTATAGTGGTTAAGTCGCTTTTGTTTATAGCTACGATATAAGGAATTTTTTTATCTTTAAAAATTCCAACAAGCTCCATTTCCATATCAGAAAGTTTAGTTTCCACTACAAGCACGGCAATATCGGTTTTGTTTAAAACCTGCTGTGCTTTTTCAACACGCAGTTCGCCCAGCATTCCTTCATCGTCAATTCCCGGCGTATCGATAATAACAACCGGCCCCAGCGGCAATAATTCCATTGCCTTAAAAACTGGGTCTGTAGTAGTGCCTTTTTGTTCGGATACTATCGCAAGGTTTTGTCCGGTAATAGCATTTACCAGGCTTGATTTGCCGGTATTTCGTTTTCCAAAGAAAGCAATGTGAAGACGATTTGCAGAAGGAGTATTGTTCATGCAGGTATCTCAAAAACTCCTTCAAGAACCTGACGCGGCTGGTAAGGATACTGGGAAATTTCTTCCAGAGTGGTTACGCCGGAAAGAACAAGGACAGTTTCAATTTCCGATTCTACTCCGGCCTGTATGTCGGTATCCATCCTGTCGCCGATAATTGCTGTATCTTCCCGCTGGGCATTAAGACGGCGCAGACCATGACGCATTATGAGGGGATTGGGCTTACCGATAAAGTATGCTTTTTTTCCCGTAGCCAGTTCTATGGGCGCCACCAGCGCGCCGCAGGCCGGAACAATCACCCCCCCTTCAATGGGGCCGTTTTTGTCGGGATTGGTGCCGATAAGCCGGGCGCCCTGCTCAACAAGTTTTACCGCCCGTTCCAGGGCTTCAAGGCTGTAACCGCGGCCTTCGCCGACCACCACATAATCGGGATTAATATTATTCATGGTAAAACCCTGATCATACAAAGCCTGAATAAGACCGGGTTCGCCGATTACATATACCGATCCTCCCGGACATTGAGTGGCAAGAAAGCTTGCCGTTGCAAGAGCGCTGGTATAAAAATGTTCCGGATCTACTTCAATGCCCAGACGGTGCAGCTTTTGAGAAAGCTCCAGAGGGGATCGCTCGCTGGAATTGGTTAGAAAAATAAATGCCTTATTGTTTTCTTCCAGCCACAGTACAAATTCCTTTGCTCCCTTTAAAAGCTGGTTACCGTGGTAGATAACTCCGTCCATGTCAATGATAAAGGCTTTTTTTGCCCGGATCAGTTCAAGATTTTTCATAAGTCCTCCGCTAAGATGTTAGTATAAGTATACAATATTTGCACAGAAAAATTACCCGAAAATTCCAAAACCTGCCGATAATCTAATTGGAAAATTATCCTTTTTTGTGATACCATATAAATAACATTCGGGAGGGAATGGATGAAAATCATATTTACAGTGATTTTTACGGCAGTTTTCTGCCTATATCCTCTTTTTGGACAGGGTTCTGCTGCCGAAAACGGCCGGAATGCCGATTTGGCCCGGGGAGAAGAGCATTTTATCCACAACAGACCGGAAGATGCCCTGCCTTTCTTACAGCAGGCCTTTTTAAGTGATCAAACCCATATACAGGGAGCCTTGTACCTTGCAATGGCCTATGAGCAGCTTGGACAGTTGGACGAAGCTATTACAATTTATAGGATGATACTTCCCACGGGCGGGGAACAATCGGCCCTAATCGCCTGTAATATGGGGAATATCTATTTTAGAATGGACAGATCCAGCCTGGCCGAACAGTTTTATTCCCAGGCCATACGTTTTGATCCGGCTTATGCCCCGGCCTGGCTTAACCGCGCAAATCTGCGTATAAAGAACGGCTCCCTAAGAGAGGCCATTCCCGATTATGAACGGTATTTGGTACTGGAACCGGCTTCTGCCCAGCGGCCCCGGATTGAACAACTGGTTAATCTTATCCGGCAGGAATTTGCCGCCCAGGAAATACGCCGGCTTATGGCAGAAGAAGCTGCCCGTGCAGATGCAGAACGCCGCCAGCAGCTAATCGACCAGCTGGCCGCTTCGCTTCAGGCCCAGGCGGACGAGGCCGAAGGGATTGCTGCCGGAGCAGAAGAACTTTCCGGTTATGTAAGTGAATTTGAACTGGAATAACAGATAATAGCTGATAGGGAGGGAACATGGACAGGAAAAAAGCATTAATTATCGGCGGGGGAATCCTTTGTATACTGCTTCTGGCAGCGTCCTTTTTTTTGCTAAGGGGCGGTAATTTATCAGATTCTGCACGTCGGGACAATACCCTGCGGCTTGCTGTTGAATATATAGAAAGAGGCGAATACCAGCGGGCGCTGGATATACTTGATCAACTTTTAATTAACAATCCAAACGACGAGGAAGCCCGTGCTCTTAGGGACCAGGCTATCGAAGGACAAAGGCTCAGTCAACTGCGCCGTTCAGACGGCACCCCTCTTACTCAGGAAGAGATAAACTGGCTTTTGGAGCAATTCCGCATTAACGGAGTCTCGCTTTCAATGGAAGACATTGAACGTCTTTTGGCCGAAAGAGACAGCGGTTTGCCGGCTGATGGAAGTGCAATTGCAGATCATGACAGCGCACTAGATGACTCTACGGATGATTCACAGGCTGCAGAAGCCCAGGCTGCTAGTAATGCTGCCGAAGAAAGGCGCAGAGCGGAAGAGGCAGAAATGGCCAGGGCCTCGGCAGCGGTTCAGGCTCAGATGCGCGAAGTAAATCAGCTGGTAGACAGGGGCCGTGCTGCTGTTGCACGAAACGATTTTAGGGCTGCACGGGATGCTTTTTCCGAGGCTGTGTCCAGAATTCCCAGGGGCGAATCCCGCTTTGAAGGCCAGAAACTTGCTGATATTGCCGATGCCTGGTACGAAGGTTTTGCCCGAAACGGCAATAATGCTTTGGGAAACGAGGCAGCAGGAAATGCAGTACAGTCTGCCCAGGATGCTTTACGGGCCGACAATTCCCAGGCTTTGGCCCACTATACAATGGGAAGGGTACACCGTGACCGGGGCAACTGGAACGGCGCTGTTTCTTCTTTTAGGGAAGCAGCCAGGCTTGATCCCAATAATTTTCTGTATGCTTATGAACTGGGACGAAGTCAATTTAGAACCAATCAGTTTAACGATGCCCGTCTTGCCTTTGAAAGCGCTACCCGGCTTAATCCGCGTTTTGAACCTGCCTGGTATAATCTTGGCGGAACCTATGCAGCATTAAACAGACCCAACGATGCTCTTAACGCATATCAAAGAGCAGTTGAAATACGAAGCGATTATGCGGCAGCCTGGCGGGAGATAGGACGTATTTATACAGCACGGGGAGATTATAATCGTGCAGCAGAAAACTATACCAGAGCCTTGCAGCATAATCCCAATGATTTAATTGCCATGCGGGCTTTAGGGTATGCCCAAAACCAGCTTGGTCAAAACCAGTCGGCAGAGGCAACCTTCACGCGTGCTTTGGCTGCAGACCCCAACGATGCCCAGACAAATGACAATATGGCGCTGGTTAAAATATCACTGCATAAATACAGCGAAGCGGTTGAACATGCCAGACGAGCAGTAGCTGCTGCACCGGCAAATGAACGCTATGCCTTCACTCTGGGCCTTGCCTGTGAAAGAGCCGGAGACACTGCCGGCGCTATTAATGCATACATTGCTTCGGCTTCCCGGGATCCCCGGTATATTAGGCCGCGTATCAATCTTGGATTGTTATATCTGGAATTAAGCCTGCCCAACGAAGCGCTTAACTATCTTATGGAAGCATATCGTGTGGAACCGGCATCGTTTGAAGTAAATAATAATTTAGGCAATGTTTATGTTCGTATGGAAAACTGGAGCCAGGCAGTGGAACGTTACGAAGCAGCCCTTACATCACAGCCGGGCAATATCATTGTAAGAATGAACCTGGCCCGGGCTTATGTCGGCGCCAGAAACCTTCCCCGTGCCCGGGATGCATATCTGGAAGTACTGCGGCTTGCTCCGAACAATGACGATGCAATGTTTGAACTTGGTAAAACATACGCCGGTATGGGAGATGCTGAATCGGCACGGCGTTATCTGGCATCTTTACTGGAAAGGAATCCAAGTCACAGCGGAAGGGCCGAAGCGGAAATGATCCTTACCAGTTTATAAATAAGCTTAAATTAAACCACAAGCCGGAGCTGTTAATGAATGCAATTGTAACTGTAGTGGGAACCGATAAAGTCGGTATTATAGCCAAGGTCAGCGCTTTTTTTGCGCAGCGTGATATCAATATTGTTGATATCAACCAAACGATCCTTTCGGGAAACTTTGTAATGATGATGATGGTAGATCTTTCTACCAGCGCCCAGACCCTGGATGTAATTAAAACAAATCTTTCTGTTTTGGGAGAGGAATTGGGAGTTTCTATCAGCCTGATGCACGAAAAAGTGTTCTCTGCCATGCACCGGATTTAGATATGCTGTTCAGCGCTCATGAAATATCAGAAACAGTTGATATGTTTCTTCGTTATAAGCTTGATATACGCGCCATTACCCTGGGAATATCCCTTTTGGACTGTGCCTCGGCAAGCGGAAAGGAAACCAGAAAGCGTATACGGGAAAAACTTTTAGCTCTTGCCGGACCCCTGGTAAAAACCGGCAGGGAAATTGAACTGGAGTATGGAATACCAATAATTAACAAGCGCGTTTCGGTAACTCCTATTGCACTTGTTGCCGCAGCATCTGACGACAAGGACTATGTTCCCTATGCGCAATTGCTCGATGAAATTGCATTGGAATTGGATATTGATTTTGTCGGAGGCTTTTCTGCCCTGGTTCAAAAAGGTCTTTCCACAGGGGATACAAAACTAATCGACTCCATTCCATCTGCCCTTGCCTCCACACAACGGGTATGTGCTTCGGTTAATCTTGCTACAAGCAAGAGCGGGATCAACATGGATGCTGTCCGCCGTATGGGAGAGGTGATCAAGGAAACTGCGGCTAAGACAGCAGAGCAGGACGGCATTGGCTGTGCAAAGCTTGTTGTATTCTGCAATGCACCGGAAGACAATCCTTTTATGGCCGGAGCTTTTCATGGTCCGGGCGAAGGAGAAAGCTGCCTTAATGTCGGAGTATCCGGCCCCGGTGTAATTAAAGCAGCTCTGGAATCCCGGCAGGATGCAAGCTTTGACGAAATAGCAGAAATCATAAAAAAAACTGCTTTTAAGATTACCCGTATGGGAGAACTGGTTGGAAGGGAAGCGGCAAAGCGGCTGGGAGTGCCATTTGGTATACTCGACCTTTCTCTTGCACCGACTCCGGAGGTAGGAGATTCTGTTGCCCGCATACTGGAAGAAATGGGACTGGAACAGGTTGGAACCCACGGCACTACGGCAGCTCTGGCCCTGCTTACCGATCTGGTAAAAAAAGGTGGGGTAATGGCCAGCGCCAGGGTAGGGGGTTTTTCCGGTGCATTTATCCCCGTATCGGAGGATGAAGGCATGGCTGCCGCTGTAGCTTCCGGTTCCATTGGCATAGACAAGCTTGAAGCAATGACCAGCGTTTGTTCGGTTGGCCTGGATATGATTGCCGTTCCCGGCGATACCAGCGCAGCAACCATTTCTGCGATCATTGCCGATGAAATGGCCATAGGTATGGTAAACAACAAAACAACTGCTGTTAGAATTATTCCTGTGCCGGGAAAAAAAGCCGGAGACTGGGCGGAGTTCGGCGGTTTATTGGGCGGCGCTCCTGTAATGGCATTAAACCCTGCAAAAAGCGATATCTTTATACGACGTGGAGGCTGTATTCCTGCGCCCATCCATAGCTTTAAAAATTAATGCCGGAAAAGATCAAACCAGAAAAGACTTTAATAAGAATAACTAATCTTTCGTATACATATCCGGGGTGTACCCTTCCTGCACTTGATAATATCAGCTTTGAAATTCATGCCGGAGAAAGGATCGCCCTGCTTGGTGCAAATGGATCGGGAAAATCCACCCTGGCTAATTGTATTAATGATCTGGAAAAGAAATACCGGCGGCTGGGGATAGTTTTACAGAATCCTGACGATCAGATTATCAGCTCCATTGTAGAAGAAGATACAGCCTTTGGTCCGGAAAACCTGGGATTATCCGAAACGGAAATACAGCAGCGGGTTCATACAGCATTGGATAGCTGCGACCTATTGCCTCTAAAAAAAAGACAAACCCGTTTTCTTTCCGGCGGAGAACGCCAGCGCTTAAGCCTTGCCGGAGTTCTTGCACTGGACACAGAAATAATTATTCTGGACGAAGCAGTATCCATGCTTGATCCCCAGGGAAAGGAAAAATTTCTTGCTTTACTGGATAAGCTTTCTGCAGAAGGCAAAACAATTATTCAAATAACTCATTCATTAAAAGAAGCATTTTGCTCTGGCCGTTGTCTTGTATTGTTCCGGGGCAGCCTGGTCTTTGACGGCAGTCCCAAAGAACTTATTGAAAGACCGGAACTGGAAAGCTGGGGTTTTGTCCTGCCCAATGAAAAAAATACAAGCGATTTTTTAAAAAGCTCTGACAGTGAGATTAGCGAAAACGATTCGGATTCAATCGTTTCGTTTTTTGATGCTTCCCATATGTATAAAGATACCGGTGCTGTAGGAATGGACAAAGTAAACCTAAAGTTTGATTATGGCGGCAGCCTCATTGCCTTAATTGGTCAAAGCGGCTGCGGTAAATCAACACTGTTAAAGCATATAAACGCCTTATTGCTTCCATCAGAAGGGCGTGTAACTGTGTTGGGAAACGATACACTGGATCGCAGGATACGTCTTTCTGATCTGCGGAATAAAGCAGCCCTGTCTGTACAAAATCCGGAAAGCGCCCTTTTTGAACGATATGTTGCCGACGATGTAGCCTTTGGCCCAAAAAATGCAGGGCTGCATGGGACAGAACTAGTTGACCGTGTAAAAACTGCCATGGAAAATGTTGGATTGCCCTTTGCTGAATTTGCTGATAGGGAAACGCGGTCCCTTTCCGGCGGCGAAAAACGCCTTGCGGCCATAGCCGGGACTGCTGCCATGCAAAGTGATATTCTTTTATTGGATGAACCATTGGCAGGCCTTGATGGATTTCACCGAAAAAAAATAATGGAACTAATAGACAGTTTCCGCCGTTGTGGAAAGCTTGTAATTATTTCTACTCATTCCATGGAATCTGCAGCACTGGCCGATAAAGTTGTGATCATGGAACAGGGAAAAATTATTTCTCCTAACATATCAGCAGATGCAAATCCAATTATGCCTCATTCAAAAAAAACCCTCTTTAAAAAGAATCGTAAAAAAACCGGAATGGAAGTTTTCCGGATAATTTCTTTTGGTGAATTTCTGGACAGACCCTCTGTCTTGCGGAATCTAAACGGCGGCTCTAAGCTTGTTTTGCTTTTATTTTTAATTGTAGCAGCTCTTGCCCTTCCTGCTCCTTTTGCTCCGCTTGGAGTATTGCTTACAGGCATTAGTGCCGGATATTGTGCCGGAAAAATTGAACCCAGGCGTTTATTAAAGGGGTTCTTTCGCATTTTGCCGATTTTACTGGTAATTTCTTTATTTCAGCTGCTATTTCAAGGCGATGAAATAAATATTATACGTCCCCTTTCTTTGATCTTACGGGTAGCTGCAATTTCGGTATTGGTTTCACTATTTTCTGCCGTCACGCCCTTACAGGAAATGCTTGGTTCAATACGGCGTGTATTGTCCCTGCCCGGCAGCCATTTTTTTGCAAGGGATATTGCACTGGCAGCAGGAATAGCCCTGCGTTTTATTCCGGTATTAACAGAAGAAGCAGAGCGTATCGTCAGCGCCCAGCTTTCCCGCGGCGGCAGGAAAGGACGAATCTCCATGACAATTTCCATTATTGTTCCGCTTTTTCTTCGTGCTCTGGAACGTTCGGAAACCCTGATTAAGGCAATGATGCTGCGCTGTTACCGCCGCAACTAGACCACTCTTTAGGTTTCGCGCAGAGGCGTCAAAAAAGGATGTGCCCCTTCGGGTCACGAGACGAGAGGAAGGATTTAACGCCGCCATTCGGCGGCTAGCGTCTTCAACAAATTAACACGAAAGCCGCCGGGCGCGTTAGCGCCTATTATATCATTCCTATCGGCTCGCCGACCGGAGGGAGGCATTTTCACGGATTAAAACTATAATAAAAAGCACAGGGCGCCATCTCCAACGCCCCCGTAAGAGAAAATGCGCCATGCACCAGAAAACCCTAATTACACCATAAAGGCGTTAATTGCAAATTCATCACGCTAAAACCGTTACTCGCAAATTCATCACGCAAAGGCGCCAAGACGTTATTCGAAGTGGCGCCTGGCACTCTTTGCCGTCAATCGTTCCACAACGTCCCGGTAGGACCTCCGTTCCATCCAATGGAATCACCTGGATTAAGGGCACCATCTCTGTAATCGCCTGATGTCATAACATATACTTGATGCCCATGCGTTAGACCTGCTGCAGCCGTGTTGCCGCTTATTGTACCTCCACTTTTGGTAAATATACCGTTCCCAGGACCTGATATATACACTCCTCCACCATTACCGCCAGCAGTTGTACCGTTGCTGGTGATATTCCCCCCATACATGGAAAATGTACCCGAGTTTAACTCAACTGCACCTCCACCGTTGGTGGCTGTATTACCGATAATGTCCCCCCCGTTCATGATAAACGCACCGTTGCCGCCCGAGCCTACATAGACCCCGCCAGTTGGGCCTGTATTATTTGAAATGGTTGAACCTGCAT